>WNGE01001285.1_pt1 | contig 43174 bp, 36 predicted proteins | sample 5400651 | NCBI WGS metagenome assembly WNGE01 (sample SAMN13153370, study PRJNA577476) | soil metagenome | isolation source: 60 cm soil or saprolite under grassland replicate 2 | place: USA:California | collected 2016-06-15 | reverse complement strand
GCTGGCCGGCCACCGGTCCCGGCGCGGCAGACTGTCAGGGGCTGGGTCGCAGCACAGACGGGCTGACCGCAGGGCTTGGCTAGGAGCGGAGACTGGTTACGCAGAGCCCCCGGAACTGGCTTTTTCAGCAGGTTCCTAGGGAGGTTTTTCTCGTAGTCGCTGGTTTGGTCCGCCGCTGGTGAAGTCCGCAACCAGCGGTCCCGTCAGCAACCCGCCCTAGGGCAGGGCGACGGTGATGGGGGTGGCGCGGGCGGGGGCCAGGACGGTGGCGAGGGTCTCGGAGTCGCGGATCAGCGTGGTGAAGTGGCCGGGGTTGCCGGTGTTGCCGGCGATGCATTCGTAGTGCATGGGGATGACGTAGGAGGGGCCGACCTGCGCGCAGAGCCAGGCGGCTTCGGTCTCGTTCATGTTGCCGACGATCCCGCGGGCCTCGCGCATGTGGTCGCGGCCGTTGATGGGGATCATCAGCACGTCGGGGGCGAGCGCCGACAACGTGCCGGGGAGCTCGGGATAGACCAGGCAGTCACCGGAGTGGTAGAAGCGGATGCCACCGATTTCCAGCACGTAGCCGAGGAACCTGACCGGGCCGCCCTCCGGGGCGAACTCGTACACCACGGGCTCGTCGCCGCCGATCCCGTGCAGGGCCGGCACCGGGTGCACGGTCACGTCCCGGTCGTGCAGCGCCTCCCCCGGCACCGCGCCGGCCAGCCGGGCGCGGTCGATCCCGCCCGCGGCCGCGACCCCGACCACCGGCAGCGGCACCACGATCCGGGCGGCGGAGTTGACCGCGCAGAACTCGCGCAGGAACGGCAGGTCCAGGTGGTCCACGTGCTCGTGGGTGCAGAGCACCAGGGTGACGTCGGCGAAGTCCGCCGCGCTGGCAGGCGGCCGGTAGTTGCGATCGGGCCGGTCGGTCAGGAACGGGTCGATGAGCACCCGGCTGTCCCCCGCCGCCAGGCGGAACCCGGCCTGGCCGTACCAGGTGAGGGAGACGGATCGCCCGGCCCGTTCGGTACTAATGTCGTTCATCGGTCGTCACTGAGCACGACGGGCTCGGGCAGGGTACCCGCGTTGTGCTCGACCAGCCGCCAGCGGCCGTACCGGCGGCCGAGAACCGACCAGGAGCAGTTGGACAGCGGGCCGAGCACGCCGGACAGTTCCTCCGGCATGCCGAGCAGCCGGGACATGCCCAGCCGCAGCGCGGCGCCGTGGCTGACCACGACGGCCAGGCCGGTGGTCACCGCGGGATCGGATACGGCCTCGGCCACGCGGAGCAGCGCGCCCGTCACCCGTTCGGCGACCAGGGCCGACGGCTCTCCGTCCGGCGGGGTCCAGTTGGCGTGCTCGACCGGGTAGCGGGTCCTGATCTCGGTGTCGGTCAGCCCTTCCCAGCAGCCGCCGGACCGTTCCCGCAGGTCCTTGTCGAGGGTCACCTCGAGACCGGTCAGCCGGCTCAGCGGGGCCGCGGTCTGGGCCGCGCGGCTCAGGTCGGAGGAGACGATCAGGTCCGGGCGCAGCGCGGCGAGCAGCCGCGCGGCCCGTTCGGCCTGCGCCTGGCCGACCTCGTCGAGCGGGATGTCGCTCTGTCCCTGGAACCGGCGCTCGGCGTTCCACACCGTCTGGCCGTGCCGCCACAGCACCAGCCGGACCGGCCGCGACGGCTCGCTCAGGGCGTCCTCCCGGGGTTCACGCTCAGCTCGGGCAGCTGGATCGCCGGGCAGTCCTTCCAGATCCGCTCGAGCGCGTAATAGGTGCGCTCCTCGGAGTGCTGCACGTGGATCACCACGTCGAGGTAGTCAAGGAGCACCCAGCGGCCCTCCCGTTCGCCCTCGCGGCGGACCAGGCTCGCGCCCGCCTGGCGCATCCGCAGCTCGATCTCGTCGACGATGGCCTTGACCTGGCGGTCGTTCAGCGCCGAGCAGAGCAGGAACGCGTCGGTGATAACGAGCTGATCGCTCACGTCATAGGCGATTATGCCGTCCGCCAGCTTGTCCGCCGCGGCCAGCGCCGCGGTCTCCACAAGCTCGACGGCCCTCGGTGTGGCAGTCACGAGTGCTTGCCGGCCTCCTCGGTAGGGGTCGCTATCTTTATTACCCTCTCATGCCGGGGTGTCATCCACCTTGGCGTACAGGCCGCGCTTGGCGATGTACTGCACCACCCCGTCGGGGACCAGGTACCAGACCGGCTGGCCCGCGCCGACCCGGGCGCGGCACTCGGTCGAGGAGATCGACAGCGCCGGGATCTCCACCAGGCTGACCTTCCCGTCCGGCAGGCCCGCCCCGGACAGCCGGTGTCCTGGTCTGGTACAGCCTACAAAATGCGCCAGGGTGAATAGCTCGTCCGCGGCGTGCCAGGTCAGGATCTCGGCCAGCGCGTCGGCGCCGGTGATGAAGAAGAAATCGTCCTCGGGCGCGGCCGCGCCGCGCAGGTCGCGCAGCGTATCGATGGTGTAGGTGGGCCCACCTCGGTCGATGTCGACGCGGCTGACGCTGAACTTGGGGTTGGACGCGGTGGCGATGACCGTCATCAGGTACCGGTCCTCGGCCGGTGAGACCTGACGGTGGTCCTTCTGGTACGGCTCTCCGGTCGGCACGAAGATGACCTCGTCCAGCGTGAAGTCGTTCGCGACTTCGCTCGCGGCGACCAGGTGACCATGGTGGACGGGGTCGAACGTGCCGCCCATCACTCCGATGCGGCGCATGCCTAGCGGTCCCTCATGCCGTTGTATCGTACCGGCGTCGCATACCGGCCCAACGGGCCGGCGCGGGGGTTACCATACGAGATATGACTTCAGTGCCTGATCGCGCGCGAGTCCGGCTGACCGGCATCTCGTCCCGCGCCTACGAGCATCCCGCCGACCGCTCCGCGCTAGTGGCGCTGCGCAAGCTCAGCGGGTTCGACACACTGTTGAAGAGGCTGTTCGGCCTGTTCAACGAGCGGGCCTTCCGGCTGACGTACCTGGCGGGCAGCGTCCGGGTCTCCGAGCGCCAGTTCCCGCATATCCACGAGATGGTCAGGGACGGCGCGTACATCCTGGACCTGCCCGACGTGCCCGAGTGCTACGTCATGCAGACGCCGATCGTGAACGCGATGGCGCTGGGCCGGGACAAGCCGTTCATCGTGATCAACACCGGCATGGTGGAGCTGCTCGACGCCGAGGAGCTCCGCGCGGTGATCGGGCACGAGCTCGGCCACATCCTGTCCGGGCACGCGGTCTACCGGACCATGCTGCTGATCCTGCTCCGGCTGGCGGCGCGGGCCGCGTTCCTGCCGATCGCCCTCGCCCTCACGGCGATCATCTGGGGCCTGGAGGAGTGGTTCCGCAAGTCCGAGCTGTCCTGTGACCGCGCGGGGCTGCTGGCCGGGCAGGACCTTGACGCCTCCCGGCGGGTGCTGATGAAGCTGGCCGGCGGCGCGCAGCTGTCCGAGCTGAACCCGGACGCGTTCCGCGAGCAGGCGCACGAGTACGACGCAGTGCCCGACCTGCGCGACAGCATCCTGAAGATCCTCCAGCTGCAGGGCACCACCCATCCGTTCGCGGTGGTCAGGTTCGCCGAGCTCGACTACTGGGCCACCCACGGTGAGTACGAGCGCATCCTGGGCGGCGACTACCCGCGCCGGGAGGACGACGGCAACGCCTCGGTCGGCGAGGAGGTCAGGAACGCGGCCAAGTCCTACCAGGACTCGTGGAACCGGTCCCAGGACCCGCTGATCGGGATCTTCCGCGGCGTGGCCGAGACCGGGGCCCGGGCCGCTGGCGGCCTGTTCGACCGCCTGCAGAACCGCGGCGGCACCGGCAACAGCGGGAACGACGACAACTAGCGCTCGGGGGTCCGGGGGTTGTCCCCCGGGCCAGCACTGCTAATACGATCACGAGGTCGTCCCTGTGGACGACCTCGCGTTCGTATTCGGGGCCCAGCTTGCTGGCCAGCCATCTGGTGGAGCGGCCCATCAGGCCGGGGATCTCGGTCGCGTCATAGTTCACCAGGCCGCGTGCGACGATCGTGCCGTTCTCGTCGCGGAGGTTGACCGGGTCGCCGGCGTCGAAGCTGCCCTCGACGCCGGTGATGCCGGCCGGCAGCAGGCTGGCGCGCCTGTTCACGACGGCCTCGACCGCGCCGTGGTCCAGGCGCAGGCTGCCGTGGGCTACGGCGGCGTGCTTGAGCCAGAGCAGCCTGGTCGCCGGGCGGCGGCCGCGGGCGGCGGCGAAGTAGGTGCCGGCCGGGCCGCCGGCGAGCGCGGTCGCGGCGCTGGCCGCGTCGGCCACCACGGTGGGGATGCCGGCCGCGGAGGCGATCATCGCCGCCTCCACCTTGGTGGCCATCCCGCCGATGCCCTGGGCCTTGGCGTTGTCCTGGGTTCCCTGGCCCGCCTTGAGGCCGCGGCCCAGCCTGATTCCGTCCAGGTCAGCGCGGTCCCTGACCTCGGTGATCCGCTGCGCGTCGCCGCGGCGCGGGTCGCCGTCGTACAGGCCGTCCACGTCGGACAGCAGGACCAGTGCCCCGGCCCGGGTGACGTGCGCGACCAGCGCCGCGAGCCGGTCGTTGTCGCCGAACCTGATCTCGTCGGTGGCCACCGTGTCGTTCTCGTTGACCACGGGCAGCACGCCGAGTTCGAGCAGCCGGTCCAGGGTGCGCTGGGCGTTGCGGTAGTGCGTCCGGCGCATCAGGTCGTCGGCGGACAGCAGGACCTGGCCGGTGCCGATGCCGTGCCGGGCGAAGGCGGCGGTGTACCTGGCGATGAGCAGGCCCTGGCCGACGCTGGCCGCCGCCTGCTGGGTGGCCAGGTCGCGGGGGCGCCGGGACAGGCCGAGCGGGACCAGGCCGGACGCGATCGCCCCCGAGGAGACCAGGACGACCTGACCGCCGTCCTGCCGGCGGGCGGACAGCGCGGCGGCGAGCGCACCGATCCTGTCGCCGTCGATCTCGCCGTCCGGCGTGGTCAGCGACGAGGAGCCGACCTTGACCACGACCCGCGTCGCGGTGGCGATGTCGGCGCGCCCGGCGGTCGCGGTGTCCGGGACGGTCATGGGGAAAGCCGGGGGTCGGTGCCGCGCGGGCCGTGCCGGCGCGATCCGCTGGCACCGCTGGCCATCGGGGCGGCGGGATCCCAGTCGAACACCACGGCGTCGTCCGGATCGCCGATCAGGACCTCGGCACCCGGTTCGGCGCCCGCCTCGGCGAGGGCTACCTCGACGCCCAGGCGAGCCAGCCGGTCCGCCAGGTAGCCGACGGCCTCGTCGTTGCTGAAGTCGGTCTGCTGGACCCAGCGCCGTGGCTTCTCGCCCACGATGAAGAAGCTGTCGCCGAGCCTGACCACCTCGAAGCCGGGCTCGTCGGCGGCCTGCACCTTGACCCTGACCCGCCTCCGCTCGGCGGGCTGCTCGGCCGGGCGGGCGGCCCGGTCCGCCGCGACCAGCGCGGCCATCGCGAAGCCCAGCCGGCGCAGTCCCTCGCCGGTGGCGGCGGAGATCTCGAAGACCTGGTAGCCGCGTTTTTCGAGTTCCGGCTTGACCAGGTCGGCCATTTCGCGGGCGGCCGGGACGTCGATCTTGTTCAGCGCGACGAGGCGCGGCCGGGTAAGCAGCGCAGCGCCAGTAGCGTCGCCATAGGCGGCGAGCTCTTCCTCGATTACGTCCAGATCGGTAATCGGGTCGCGGCCCGGCTCCTCGGTCGCGCAGTCGAGCACGTGGACCAGGGTGGAGCAGCGTTCCACGTGCCGCAGGAAGTCATGTCCCAGGCCCTTGCCCCGGCTGGCGCCCGGGATCAGGCCGGGCACGTCGGCCACGACGAACTGGACGTCCCCGGCCTCGACCACGCCGAGGTTCGGGATCAAGGTGGTGAACGGGTAGTCGGCGATCTTCGGCCGGGCCGCGGACATCGCCGAGATCAGGCTTGACTTCCCGGCATTCGGGAAGCCGACCAGCCCGACGTCGGCCACCGTCTTCAGCTCGAGGATGAGGTCGCGCTGCTCCCCCGGCTCGCCCTTGAGCGCGAACCCGGGCGCCTTGCGCCGGGGGCTCGCGAGGGCCGCATTACCGAGGCCTCCCCGGCCGCCGGCCGCCGCGACGAACCGGGTGCCGACCCCGATCAGGTCGGCGAGTACCTCGCCGTCGGCGGTCTTGACCTCGGTCCCGTTCGGCACCGAGATGACCAGGTCGGCGGCGTCGGCGCCGGTGCGGTTCGAGCCCTCTCCCTGGCGGCCGTTGCCGGCCCGGCGAACCGGCCGGCGATGGAAGTCGAGCAGGGTGGCCGAGCTGGCATCCACCTCGAGGATCACGTCACCGCCGCGGCCGCCGTTGCCGCCGTCCGGGCCGCCCAGCGGCTTGAACTTCTCCCGGTGAATCGAGGCGCAGCCGTTCCCGCCGTGGCCGGCCTGCACCTGCAGCGTGACCCGGTCGGCGAACTCCGCCACTGTCTTTTCCTCGTTCTCGCATAGGAAAGGCGGGCCAGGTATCCCGGCCCGCCTTCGTGTTTACGCTGTGCCCGGCGAGCCGCTACTCCTGCGGCTCGGCCGGGACGACGCTGACAGCCCGGCGACCGCGGACCTTGCCGAAATTCACGGTCCCGCCGACCAGCGCGAACAGCGTGTCATCGCCGCCGCGGCCGACGCCGTTGCCGGGGTGGAAGTGCGTGCCGCGCTGACGGACGAGGATCTCGCCCGCGTTCACGACCTGGCCGCCGTAACGCTTGACGCCGAGGCGCTGGGCATTCGAGTCGCGGCCGTTGCGGCTGGACGAGGCGCCCTTCTTGTGTGCCATCTCAGGCCTCCTCTGCCTTCGCCGTGGCCTTCGCGGTGGCCTTTGCCGTGGTCTTCGGCTTGGTGTCGCTGCCGATGCCGGTGATCCGGACCTGGGTGTACCGCTGCCGGTGGCCGAGACGTCGCCGGTAGCCGGTCTTGTTCCTGTACTGGATCATATTGATCTTGGGGCCAGCCGCGTCACCGACGATGTCCGCCGTGACCTGGTAGCGGCCGACCTCGGCGGGGTCGCTGATGACCCGGTCGCCGTCTACCACCAGCAGGGCCGCGAGCGTGATGCTCGAACCGACCTCACCAGGCAGCTTGTCGACGGTGACGACGTCGTCCAGCGCGACCTTTTCCTGCCTGCCGCCGCAGCGCACAATCGCGTACACCCGAGAACTCTCTCTTTCGTTTGCGCTTCCTAGCGTGCCTCGAACTCCGGTGTCACCACGGCGGGCTCGCTTGAACGTGCACACGGGCGCCCGCGCAGCGGGCTTACTCCCGACCGCCAAGGCTACCAGAAGTCAGCGCCTGCACGAACCCAGGCCGTTCGGCTGCCTGATCTTTGGTGGCGCCCTCGCGGCAGCTCTCCTGCGATGCGAGCGCCTTGTGTGGCAAATGGGTCCAATGGTGCGGTATTAGGCGTCGCCGTCGTAGGTGGCCGGCATTCCGTCGGCGCCGTCCTGGCTGACGGGCACGGTCGCGGGCTGGAACGCCTCGGTAGCCGGTGCCTCCGGGGCAGGTGAAGCTTCCGGGGCCTCGGCTGGCGCTGCGGGGGCATCGGCTGGGCTGGCTGGGGCCGCAGCGGCGGCAGGCTTGCGCCGACGGCGGCGACCGCTGGAGCGCGCGGGCGCGGGCTCGGCGTCCGGGCCCTGGCCGTTGGCCTGCTGGGCGGCGTTCGGGTCGGCGCTGGCTGCCGAGGCCGGGACCAGGGTCGAAGCCGGGGCCGGTACCGGGGCGGGAGCGCCAGTGGCGTCCGCAGGGGGCGCGTCGGCGGGGGCGCTGGCCGAGGGCGCGGAGGGCTCGGCGGAGCGGGCGCGGGCGGCGACCAGGGCCGGGCTGGGCCCGCGGCCGCCGTTGCCGTGACCGCCGTTGCCGTGACCGCGAGAGTGCGTGTGCTGCGCGGCGTTGCCGTCGGAGTCGGGATCGAAGGTGAGGATGACGCCGCGGCCGTTGCAGCACTCGCACGGCGTGGAGAACGCCTCGAGCAGGCCGGCGCCCACCCGCTTCCTGGTCATCTGGACCAGGCCGAGCGAAGTCACCTCGGCGACCTGGTGCTTGGTCCGGTCCCGGGACAGGCACTCAAGCAGCCGCCGGAGGACCAGTTCCCTGTTGCTCTCCAGCACCATGTCGATGAAGTCGATGACGACGATGCCGCCCACGTCGCGCAGCCGGAGCTGGCGGACGATCTCCTCGGCGGCCTCCAGGTTGTTCCTGGTGACGGTCTCTTCCAGGTTCCCGCCCTGGCCGGTGAACTTGCCCGTGTTGACATCGACCACGGTCATGGCCTCGGTCTTGTCGATGACCAGCGAACCGCCGCTGGGCAGCCAGACCTTGCGCTCGAGCGCCTTGGCCAGCTGCTCGTCGATGCGGTACTCGGCGAACGCGTCGCGTTGGCCCTGCCAGCGGGCGACCCGGTCGGCCAGGTGCGGGGCGACGTACCTGACGTACTCGTCGACCACGTCCCAGGCATCGTCGCCGGACACCACGAGCTTGCTGAAGTCCTCGTTGAACACGTCCCTGATCACGCGGATGGTCAGGTCGGGCTCGCCGTAGAGCATCGCAGGGGCGCTGGCCGTCTTGGACTTCTTCTCGATCGCCTCCCACTGGGCGGCGAGCCGGGACACGTCCCGGGACAGCTCTTCCTCGGCGGCCCCCTCGGCCGCGGTGCGCACGATGACGCCCGCGTTCTCCGGCATCACCTTCTTGAGGATCTGCTTGAGGCGGTTGCGTTCGGTGTCGGGCAGCTTGCGGCTGATGCCGGTCATCGACGCGCCGGGCACGTAGACCAGGTACCGGCCTGGCAGGCTGACCTGACTGGTCAGCCGGGCTCCCTTGTGACCGACCGGGTCCTTGGTGACCTGCACGATCACCGACTGGCCCGCCTTGAGCGCCGACTCGATGCGCTTGGGCTGGCCCTCCAGGCCGCTGACGTCGAAGTTCACCTCGCCGGCGTAGAGCACCGCGTTGCGGCCCTTGCCGACGTCGACGAAGGCGGCCTCCATCGACGGCAGCACGTTCTGGACCTTGCCCAGGTAGACGTTGCCGACGTAGGACTGGTGGCTGGACCGGTTCACGTAGTGCTCGACCAGCACGCCGTCCTCGAGCACCGCGATCTGGGTACGGTCGTTGCGCTGGCGGACGACCATGGACCGCTCGACCGACTCGCGGCGGGCGAGGAACTCGGACTCGGTGATGATCGGCGGACGGCGGCGACCGGTCTCCCGGCCCTCGCGGCGCCGCTGCTTCTTGGCCTCGAGCCTGGTGGAACCCTTGACCGAGCGGACGTCGTCGCTCCCGTTCGGCTCGCGTACGTGCACTACGGTGTCCGGCGGGTCGTCCGAGCCGGGAGCGTCGGGGCCGTCCCCGGCCGAACCCCGGCGGCGCTTGCGCCGCCGCCGGCGGCCGCTGCCCCCAGCCTCGCCGTCGGTGTCGGCCGGCCCGGCATCGCCGTCGCCGCCGTCGTCGGCCGCAACCTCGGCCGCGGGCGCGTCCGCCTGGGCGTCCGTCCCGTCCCCGCCGGTGCCGCTCTTGGCGGTCCTGCGGCTACGGCTGCGGGAGGACGACCGCCGGCTCTCGCCCTGGCCGCCATCGGCGCTGCTGCCTGAGCCGGCTGTGCCGGCGGGGCTGCCCGAGCCGGCTGTGCCGGCGGGGCTGCCCGAGCCGGCTGTGCCGGCGGGGGCGTCCTGGCCTGGTTCGCTGTCCTGCGACTCCGGCGCTCCGTCGGTGCCCTCGGCCGCGGTGTCCTGGTCGCCGGTCCGGCCGCGGGCGCGGCTGGAACGCCGCCTGCGGCGCCGTCCCGTGCCAGTGCCGTCGTCATCGTCGCCATCGCTGCTGCCCGCCTGACCCGCGGATCCCGCCCGGTCCGCGGATCCCGCCTGACCTGCGGATCCCGCCTGGCCGGAGGTTTCCGGCCGGGCCGACGCCGCAGACTCGGGTCGCGCCGCGGACTCGGGTCGCGCCGCGGGTGGCTGGAACACCACCTGCGGCGGCTGGAACACCGCCGCGGGCACCGCCGGAGCCGGGGTTACGTCGCCGGCACCAGGGCCGCCTGTCGCGTTGTCATGTGATTCTCTGTCGTACAGCTCGCTGTCGAGCATCCGGGCAATCTCCAGTCAGGCTCCCGGGCGCGCGGTAACGCGCACCGCACGGGAGCTCGTTGTCAACGTAGGCCCTGGCGGAACCGCGTGAGCGGTCCTGAGCGCGCGCGGTCACCACGCGGGCTCGGCAGCACCGGGCCGTTATCTCTGTCTCTGAATTCAGGGGTACGGCGCCCCGGTATGGCCGTGTCGCGCTCATGACGTGTCCTTACCGGCCAGCAGGGCTCGCGGGCCCTGGGCCAGGCGGGTGGTCATGGACGGCGACGACGGCACGATGCCGTCCTGTCCGTGCAGCGCGGTCAGTACATCCTCGGGCCGCACGGCAGGTGCCGTATGTAGAACAACCATTCGAAGAATGGCACAATCCTCATTACCTAGCGCGGCGGCGTGCTCGCTGACATGCATCTCGAGCACGGCCGCGCGGGCGTCAAGCTGTCGGACGCCCTTGTCCGTCAGGCGCTCCACCGGCGCCTCGTCCCGGGCCAGGAAGGCCGTGACGGCCAGCCCCGCCGCCGCCGGTTCCACGCCGGGCAAAACTACTTCCCACTCCGAGGCTTCCAGGTGACCGAAGGTAGTTCCGGCCCCCGGGGACGCTCCCCCGGAAGTCCCCTCCAGCTCGGTCACGTCAATCACATCAATCCCATCAGGCAGTGCCGCGTTCAGCCGCTGGCACACCTGGGTCTCCGCCTGCCGGGCGGTCAGCGCAAGGCTCAGGTACTCGGCCTCGCTCGCCACGCAGGTCGGCGCACCACCCGGGTACGAAATCTTCGGGTGCGGCGTGAACCCGGCAGAATAGGCGATCGGCAGCCCTGCCGTGCGCACTCCCCGCTCGAAGGCGCGCGCCACGTCCCTGTGGCTGGCAAAACGCATTTTCCCGCGCTTAGCATAACGGATCACCAGATACTGCACCGCAGGCCTGGTGGGTGCCGGGCCGGTGCTGGCCGACACTGTGCTGGCCGACACTGGCACGCTACCTCCCGCCAACCACGGGAAGCAGCCGCCTCCCGTCGAGACGCTCCCCGGTAGGGCCAACCTGGATCTCGGTGCCCATGGCCGGACAGACCCCGCATTCATAACACGGAGTCCAACGACAATCTTCCACCTCGCTTGCGAACCCTGACCCCTCGGGCGCGATGGAATCCTGCCAGTCCTGCCACAGCCAGTCGCGGTCAAGGCCCGCGTCCAGGTGATCCCACGGGAGCACCTCGCTGTAATCACGTTCGCGCGTAGTATACCATGCAAGATCCACTGGCTCCCCGGCCAGCGTCTCGTCCGCGCACCGCTGCCAGCGCTCGAACGAGAAGTACTCGCTCCAGCCGTCGAACCGCGCGCCGTCCCGCCACGCCGCCAGGATCACGGCGCCCACCCGGCGGTCGCCGCGGGACAGCAGCCCCTCGATCAGGCCGGGCTGCCCGTCGTGGTAGCGATACCCGATCGACTTACCGTAGCCGCGGTCCGCGCGAAGCGCGCCGCCGAGCGCGCGCAGCCGTGCGTCCACCACCTCCGCCGGGCACTGCGCCGCCCACTGGAACGGCGTGTGCGGCTTGGGCACGAATCCGCCGATCGATACGGTGCACCTGATGTCGCGCCGCCCGGTCGCCTCCCGTCCGGCCGCGATGACCTTGCGCGCCAGCTGCGCGATCGCCATCACATCGGCGTCGGTCTCGGTGGGCAGGCCGCACATGAAGTACAGCTTCACCTGGCGCCAGCCGCTGGAATAAGCGGTGGTGACGGTCCTGATCAGGTCCTCTTCGGTGACCATCTTGTTGATCACCTTGCGCATCCGCTCCGAACCACCCTCGGGAGCGAACGTCAGCCCGGACCGGCGCCCGTTCCGGCTCAGCTCGTTGGCCAGCGTGATGTTGAAGGCGTCTACCCGGGTGGAGGGCAGCGACAGCCCGACGTTGGTCCCCTCGTAGCAGTCGGCCAGGTCGACGGCGATCTCGTTGATCTCGCTGTGGTCGGCGCTGGACAGCGAGAGCAGCCCGACCTCGCTGAACCCGGTGGCCGCCACGCCCTCGGCGACCATCGAGCCGATCGTGCCGATGGACCGCTCGCGCACCGGCCGGGTGATCATCCCGGCCTGGCAGAACCGGCAGCCGCGGGTGCAGCCGCGGAAGATCTCCACGCTGTAGCGCTCGTGTACGGTCTCCGCGACCGGCACGATCGGCTTGCGCGGGTACGGCCACGCGTCGAGATCCATCACGGTGTGCTTCGAAACTGTGGACGATACGCCGGGACGATTCGGAGTTATGTTTGAAATCCTGCCGTCAGCGTGATAGGTTACGTCGTAGAAGCGGGGAACGTAGACGATTCCAGATAGCCGCAGCAGCAGACCGTCCCGGCCGCCGGGGCGCCCGGCCCGCTTCCAGTCACGGATCACATCGGTAATGGCCAGCACGGCCTGCTCGCCGTCGCCGAGCACCACCGCGTCCAGGAAGTCCGCCACCGGTTCGGGGTTGAAGGCGGCGTGGCCCCCGGCTATCACGAGGGGGTGAGACCCGGCCCGTTCGGAAGAAAATACGGGGATGCCCGCCAGGTCGAGCACGGTCAGCAGGTTGGTATACGCCATCTCGGTGGCGAAGCTCAGCCCGAGCACGTCGAAGGCGCCGACCGGCCGGTGACTGTCCACCGTGAACTGCGGCACGCCGTGCTCGCGCATCAGCGCCTCGAGGTCGGGCCAGACCGTGTAGGTGCGCTCGGCGAGCACCCCGTCGCGCTCGTTCAGCACCTCGTAGAGGATCTGGACGCCCTGGTTGGGCAGGCCGACCTCGTAAGCGTCCGGATAGCACAGGGCCCACCGGACGTCGGCGCCGTCCCAGTCCTTGACCACCGAGCCGACCTCGCCGCCGACGTACTGGATCGGCTTGCGCACGCGCGGCAGCAGCGGCTCAAGGTCCGGGTACACCGATTCGGCGGGCATCAAAACAGAGTAGCCGAACGGGCCGGGTTGACCGCGGTCGCGTAGGGCCCGAGCCCGGCCGTGTCAAGATCGCGCCCGATGTCGCCGGCCTGCGACACAAACGCGACACGCCCGGAATGGCACCCGTCTAGGTTTAGCGCTGCACGTCCTCCCCTCACCTAGGCGCCTGCTAAGGAAGCCCATGAATACGTACCGCTCTGCCGCGGTGGCCCTGACCGCGTGCGCGGCCAGCCTGTCGCTGACGGCGTGCACCGCCGGGATCACGACGGCCAGCACGGCCGCGACGAGCCCCGCGGCTCGTAACTCGTCCTCGGCCTCGTCCTCGGCCTCGGTGAGCCAAGCGGCCCCGGCCATCGCCAGCCGCACGATCAAGGTAAGCGGCGAGTTCGGCAGCTTCCCGATTCCGGCCAGGGCGAAGGTGGCCGAGAACGTCGCCAGCGACCGGGGGGCCATTGTCTTCTTCGACCAGGTGACCCCGGCCAAGGTGTCGAGCTTCTACGCCCAGGCGCTGCCGCGGGCCGGTTACACGATCACCGCCAACTCGGTGATCAGCCAGTCCGGCGGCACCGTGGCGTTTATCCAGTTCACCGGCCACGGCGTCAAGGGCACCATCGACGCGCTGTCCAAGTTCACCGACTCCTCTGTCAGCATCGCCGGGCTGGGCCACAAGAACGTGACCACGATCTCGATCATGCCGAAATAGGGCGACCGGCGCCGGGCGCGGCGCTGGTTACTCGAACACGGTGCTAGTCGAACACGGTGCGGCGGCGATGCACCGACTGGAGCAGGCCGATCGCGATCATGTCGGCGAAAATGGCGGAGCCGCCGTAGGAGACGAACGGCAGCGGGAGCCCGGTGATCGGCATGATGCCGATCGTCATGCCGATGTTCACGAACGACTGGAACGCGAACCACATCGCGACGCCGGACGCGACCAGCAGGCCGAACAGGTCGTCCGCCCGGGTGGCGATGCGCAGCGCGCGCAGGATCACCACGCCGAGCAGGAACACGATCACGATCGTGCCGACGAAGCCGAGTTCCTCGCCGGCCACGGTGAAGATGAAGTCGGTCTGCTGGGACGGGACGAAGTTGCCCGCCACCAGCTGGCCGTGGAACAGGCCCTGGCCGAACATCCCGCCGGAGCCCACCGCGATCTTGGCCTGGGCCGCGTTGTATCCGGCGCCGGCCAGGTCCTGGGACGGGTGCAGGAACGAGGTGAACCGGGTGAGCTGGTAGTCCTTCAGCAGGTTCAGCCCGCCCGCCGCGGCGATCGCTGCCGCCACCACGGCGGTGAGCGTGGCGATCACGCGCAGCCGCAGCCCGGACAGGACGATCATGGTGGCGGTCACCACCACGAGCACGAGGGTGATGCCCAGGGCCGGCTCGACTACCACCAGACCGATCAGCGGCGCGGCGCAGGCCAGCGCGATGAACAGCGCCCGGACGCGGGGGCCGCCCGAGGCGGTGGGCCGGCTCGGGCTGAAGACCATCGCGGCGATCAGGATCAGCGCGATCTTGCCGAACTCGTTCGGCTCGATCTGGAAGCCGCCAGGCAGTGAGAACCAGGCGCGCGCGCCGTTGACCACCGAACCGAGCGGGGTGAGCACGGCCAGCAGGGCGAGCACGGTGCCGGTGTAGAAGAACGGCGCCCAGGTCCGCAGCTGCCTGGTGTCGACCAGGCTGACCCCGATCATGAGGACCAGCCCGATCGCGACGTTGAGCAGCTGCTTCTTCAGGTACGTCCGCGGGTCCTGGCCCGCCGCGAGCAGGCCGGGCTCGGTGGCCGACCAGACCAGCAGGGTGCCGATCGCGGTCAGCCCCAGCACCACCACGACCAGGATCCAGTCCATGTGCCGCAGCGGGGAGTTCCTGGCGAAGGCCCGGGCCAGCAGGGAGCGCGGCCGGCGGGCGGCGAACGCGCCCGGGCGCGGCGTGGTCAGACCGCGCGGGCTGTAGCTTGTCGGACGGCCCAGCATTACTTCCCCCCACCGGACTGGGCGTAACCGGACGGCGGCTTGATCGCCCCGGTCGAGGTGACTTGCGGCAGCGCGGACGGCACCAGGCCGCCGCGCACCGCGGCCTTCTTGCCTTCCAGCCCGAAGATGCCATCCCAGATCTGCCGCACCGCGGGTGCGGCCACGTCGGCGCCGTAGCCCGAGTCCGGGACCATGACCAGCACCACGTACTTGGGGTGGTCGCAGGGCGCGAACGAGGCGAACACCGAGGTCGCATTCTTGCCGAACAGCTGGGCGGTTCCGGTCTTGCCCGCCACGCAGACCTTGTCCAACGGGAAGCCGCCGAAGGCGCCCGCCGCGGTGCCCTGGGTCACCACCCCGGCCAGCGCGTGCCGGATGTACGCCAGCGTCCGGCCGGAGACCGGCAGGTGCCTGATCACCGGCGGGTTGATCTTCTGGACCACCTTGCCGGTGGTCGGCGACAGCAGCGCCCTGCCGATCCGCGGGCTGTACAGGGTGCCGCCGTTGGCCAGGGCGACGTAGGAGTTGGCCAGCTGAAGCGGCGTGGTGGTCACGTAGCCCTGGCCGATCGCGGCGATGGCCGCCTGGCCGGGCTCCCACTGCCACCCGCTCTGGCAGTCCTGCCACTCGATCTGCTGCACGTAGCCGCCGAACTGCTTGCCGTTCTTGCACCAGTTCTGGCCGGTGTGGGCGTTGTCCTTCCACAGGTTGTACAGCCATTGCCTGGTCGGAATGGTGCCGGTGGACTCCTCGGGCAGGTCGACGCCGGTGCTCTTGCCGAAGCCCCAGTCCAGCTCCATCTTCTGCATCTTCTGTACCGGGGCGTTCGGCGACGGCTTGTTGTTGGCCTTCGGATTGTCCCTGAGGTACATGTCGTAGCCCAGGTTGTAGTACACCGTGTCGCAGGACTGGACGAGCGCCTGGTTGAACGTCATGTCGCCCAGGCCTGGCTCGCCGTCGTTGCCGAAGGTGTGCCCGGCGATGGTGACCGAGCCGGGGCAGCCGTACAGGCCGTACAGCGGGTACCCGTTGGCCACCGCGGCGGCGGTCGAGGTGACCTTGAAGGTGGAGCCGGGCGCGTACTGACCCTGGGTGGTCCAGTTGATGATCGGCTGCCCGCCGGACTTGCCGAACAGCGCGTTGAACTGCCGCCGGGAGATGCCGCCCGTCCACACGCTGGGGTCGTAGTCCGGGTAGCTGGCCATGGCCACCACCCGGCCGGTGGTCGTCATCACCACCGCCGCGCCCTGGTTCGCGTCGTTCCCTGACGCCCGCGACCGCGCGATGGCGCCGTCGAGCGCCTTCTGCGCCACCGCCTGGACCTGCGCGTTCAGGCTGGTCACAAGGTCGTCGCCGTTGCCGGGCGCGGTCTGGCTCACGGTGCCGGTGACGTCACCGGCGGCATTGACCGACACCACCTGGGTCCCCGCCTGGCCGCGCAGCTGGCTGTCGTACTGGGCTTCCAGGCCGGCCTGTCCGACCAGGTCCACGCCGGAGAAGCCGGTCACCGGCAGGTGCCGGCTCTTGACCTGCTCCGGGGTGATGGGCTGCAGGTAGCCGAGCACCTGAGCCGGGTTGGCCCCGCCCGGCATCGGGTACTGGACCACCGGCTGGACCTGCGCGGTCACCCCGGGGAACTTCGTATGCTGCTCCATCACCTGCAGCGCTATCCGGGGCGAGACGTTCTGTGCCACCGGGATGGGCTGATAGGGCGAGCCGGCCCAGCACGGTTGCGGGACGCCCTTGGTGCACAGCCGGGTCTTGTCCGACAGCAGCTGGTAGGACAGGCCGAGCAGGGGCGCCAGCCGGTGCAGCACCGGCGCGGCGCCGCCGGGCTGCTGGGACAGGTTCATCATGTCCACGGAGACGACTAGGGCGGTCTTGTTGGTGACCAGGCGGTTGCCCATGTCGTCCAGGATCTGGCCGCGGACCGCGGGCACGATCACGTTCCTGGTCTGGTTCGCCGCGGCCAGCTTGGTGAAGGCGGTGTTGTTCATCACCTGCAGGTACCAGAGCCTGCCGCCGAGCGAGATCAGCATGGCGGCCGCGACCGCGTAGAGCACGAGCAGCCGGCGCCGCGACGCCAGGTTCATCGGTAACCTCCCGAGCGCCATCTCCGCCTAGACCTCGGCCGCGGCATGCGCAGCCGGGGCGAGCCCATGTGGCCGAGCCCGCGGCCGCCCAGCCCGCGGCCGCCCAGGTTGCGGCCGCCCAGGTTGCGGCCGCCCAGGTTGCGGCCGATACGGCGGCCGCCGAAGGCGCGGCGGCCCATTGATGCGCTGCCTAGTGAGCCGCTTCCTAGTGAGCCGCGGCGTGAGGAGGCGCGGCGCGAGGAGACGCCGCGCAGCCAGCCCCGGCCCGGTGACTTCGGCCCGCCCGAGCGGCGCAGGGCGCTGGTGAGCCTGGTCAGCGAGCTGCCCCGGGAAAACCGGGGGGCGTGCCCGGTCAGGCCGCCGCCCGCCAGGTTGCCCCGGTGCCGCAACGGTGAGGCCAGGCCGAGGGGCGCGGACCGGCCGAATACGGCCGGCCGGCTCAGCGGGGAGGAGGACTTGCGGCTGAACACCGAGCCACCGAGCAGAGACCGGCCCATGCTCGAACTGCCGAGCCCGGAGATGCCCAGCCTGCTGGAGCCAAGCCGGCTGGAACCGAGCCGGCTGGAACCGAGCCGGCTGGAACCGAGCCGGCTGGAGCCAAGCCGACTGGAGCGGGGCCCGGCAGAGCCGAGCCGCGCCGAACCGCCGCGACCCCCGGATCGCGAGCCGCCGAGCAATGAGCCGCCGAGCACACCCTCGCCGCGCCGGCCGCCGAACCTGACCCTGGCCGTGCCCGCGCCGAGCCCGGCCGGGGCGAACGCCGCGCCCAGGCCGACCGGGGACCGCTGTCCGGGCCGCCCCAGCTTGAGCTGAGGCTCGCGCCGGGCGGTCTGCCGCACGGCGCCGGGGCCGCGCAGGCCGCCGATCGAGCCCGGCCCCTTGTCCCGCTCGGACAGCCGCAGCCGCGGCGCGTTTCCGCCGGCCAGCTGCCTGATCGCGCCCTGGCTCGCGCCCGGGGCCGGCGTCCTGGCCTGGCTGGGCGACCAGCCAGCCCGCCGGTCCTCGCCGCGCGCGCCGCCCAGGCGCAGCGCCGCCGCGACCGCGTACAGCACGAACGGGCACAGCAGCACGTCGTAGGCCACGGCGGCCGGGAGCACGTTGGTGATGGCCGGCCAGGTGACCCGCGGGTCGCTGAGCATGACGCCGAGCAGCGCCAGCAGGGCCTCGCCGAAGACCGCGCCGGCCGCCGTCACCACGATCTCAAACAGCGCCGTGTGCCCCTGCTCCGCGTCGCCGGAGGCGTCGTCGGCCAGCAGCCCGCATGCGTATCCGACTAGGCAGAAGACCAGCGCGTTCTGGCCGACGAGGTGGCTGCCCGGCGGCGCGACGTCCAGGGCTAGGCCGGCCAGGAAACCGGTCAGCACGCCGGCCATCGGACCGCCGGCCAGCGCCAGCGCCGCCACCACCAGCAACACCAGGTCGGGACCTGCGCCGCCGGGAAAGGCGATCCGGTCCACGACGGTCAGCTGGAAGACCACCGTGACCGCGACCACGACGACGGCGATGACTGCGCGCACCTCAGTGACCGCCCGGGGCAGACGAGGAGGCGGGCGGCGTCGCGGGGGCCGTGGCGGAGTAGGAGGGGGACACGGTGCCCGGCGGGTTCGGCGTCGCGGTGACGGTGACGGTGGGGGCCGGCCGCGGCAGGATCGAGATCCTCGCGCCGTGCCGCGGCACCCGCACCACCACGCCGACCACGCCGAGGGAGGTGAAGCTGACCGCAGGCCGTACCATCGCGGTCTGGGTGAGCGCGCCCGCGTTGTTGCTCACCGAGACGATCGTGCCGACGGGCACGCCGGGCACCTGGGGCTTGTCGCCGACCGAGGCATAGCTGACGACCTGCTGGCCGGGGTGCAGCACGGCGTTCGCGTCGAACAGGCTCAGCCGCAGCATGGCCGAGCCGGACAGGGACTTGCCCGTCCCGGTCACCGCGCCGATCTCGCCGTTGCCCGCCAGCTGCACGCCCACCACCGACGAGGCGTCACTGGCCAGCAGCACGGTCGAGGTGTTCGCGCTCACCTGGGTGACCAGGCCGACGAAACCCGAGCCGTTGAGCACGGTCTCGTCGGCCTTGATGCCGTCGTCGCTGCCCACGTCTAGTGTCACCGTGTCGGAGAAGCCGCCACCGGCCGCGATGACGTTGGCGGTCACGATCCGGTAGCCGCCCGCGTCGAGCTGCAGCAGCTTAGCGAGTTGCTTCCGGGCGGACTCGTTCAGCTGGGCCGCGCTGAGCTCGGCGCGGAGTTCGGCGTTCTGGCGCTGCAGGGAGGTGATGGTGCCCTGCGCCGACGGACCGCCGGTGATCGAGTCGAACACACTGGCCACCGGGTCGGTCACGTCATGGGTGACCCGCTCGATCGGGCCGAATATATCCGCGCCCAGTCCCCGGGCCGGCGACGCGCCGCCGTCCTTGAAGTCCAGCGTGATCAGCGTGATCGCGATGATCAGGAGCACGCCAAGAACCAGGCGGGTACGCCGGTTGTCGTGCACAGCCGCTCCTCGTCCACCCGCCGTGACCGGACGGCGGGTTGTTACGGGGTGGCGCTGGTCTCAGCGCCTCGTGTCGGGCACCAGTACCTGACGCAGGGTCTCGAAGTCCTCGACGCACTTGCCGGTGCCCAGCACTACGGAGTCAAGCGGGTTGTCCGCGACCTGCACAGGCATCCCGGTCTCCTCCCGGATTCGTGACTCTAGTCCGCGCAGCAGGGCGCCGCCGCCGGTCAGCGCGATCCCCCGGTCCATGACGTCGCCCGCCAGCTCGGGCGGGCACTTGTCCAGGGTGTTCTTGACCGCGTCGACGACCAGGTTGACCGGCTCCTCGATCGCCTTGCGCACCTCGGCCGCTGAGATCACCACCGTCTTCGGCAGGCCGCTGACCAGGTCCCGGCCCCTGATCTCGGCATGCGGCTCGTCCTCGGCGGGGAACGCGGAGCCAATCGCCATCTTGATCTCCTCGGCGGTGCGCTCGCCCAGCATCAGCGAGTACTCCTTCTTGCCGAAGGTGATGATCGCCTGGTCGAGTTCGTCCCCGCCGACCCTGATGGACTGGGAGGTGACGATGCCGCCGAGCGAGATGACCGCGACCTCGGTGGTGCCCCCGCCCATGTCGACGACCATGTTGCCGGTCGGCTCGTGGATCGGCAGGCCGGCTCCGATCGCGGCCGCCATCGGCTCCTCGATGATGTAGACGCGGCGCGCGCCGGCCTGGTGGCCCGCCTCCTTGACCGCGCTCTGCTCCACGCCGGTGATCCCGCTCGGCACCGCCACCACGAGCCGTGGCTTGGCCAGGTGCGTGCGCCGGTGGACCTTCTGGATGAAATAGCGGAGCATCCGCTCGGTCACGTCGAAGTCGGCGATCACGCCGTCCTTGAGCGGGCGCACCGCGACGATATTGCCGGGGGTGCGCCCGATCATGCGTTTAGCCTCGACACCCACCGCGACTATCTGGCCGTTGTTGGTATTGAGCGCAACCACCGACGGCTCGTTCAGCACGATGCCGCGACCTCGCACGTAGACCAGCGTGTTCGCAGTGCCGAGGTCGACCGCCATGTCGCGGCCGAGGAACGTCAGCGCGTTACTCATCGGGAACGGGACCTTCCGCGGGCTGTGATCTGAAACTGCCGATAGGGGCCGCCCGAGAAACAGCGGCTCCAGTGGTCGTACGTTGACGAACAGTGACGACGGCTAGGCCGGTTCCGGGACGAACTGGCCCAGGACCTGTCTGCCTCGCGAGCCCGGCGCGTCGGGTCTTATCAGGACGACAGAGTGTTCTGAGTGTTCTGACAACGACGCTCCTTCACCGGGCACACACACAACTCGCCGCGGTCGACGATGCGATTCGCTACTGTCGTCAGCTTACCCATGATCGAGGGTGGCACCCGCCCCGGGGACCGGCGCGCCGCTCGCGACCTTTCCCCGGCCTATACCGGGCGCTGCTCCCGGTCCCGTTCCAGCCCGGCTCCGGGTCTGGCCCCTGTCTGGCGCCTTCCGATGCAGGCCAGGGCCAGTGCGACGGCTCCAGCGACGGCCGCCGCGGTCAGCGCCCAGTGCCCGGCCGCCGCCGCCAGCGCGGCGTGCGCCGCGGGCACCGTGGTGGCGCCGGTAAGTGCGCGCAGCTGCACCGCCCCCGCGGCCAGATAACCCGCCACCAGGCCGGCCAGCAGCAGGACCAAGCCGGCCAGCGCCCCGGGCGGGCCAGCCGCGCGGAGCGAGGCGGCCAGGGCCACGGCCAGGCCGGCCGCCACCGGCGCGCAGAGCAGCATCAGCATGCGGCCCGACGGAGCGGCGAGCCCGGCCAGGTCCAGGGCGACCAGTCCGGCCGCCGCCAGGACCAGGCCCGCCGCGGTCAGCGCCCGGGGATGCGACCGCTTCGGCAGCAGGGCCAGGCCGGCCCCGCACAGCGCCGCCGCCAGGACGGCTCCGCCGGCTTCCGCCGTGGACTGGGTCGGCGTGGTCAGCGCGGTCACCGCGCCGGCCGCCGGAGCGAGGACGAACCCGGTCACGGCGCAGACCACGGCGAAGCGGCCGGCGCTGCCCGTCCGGGCCGTGATCGCGGCGATGCCGGCCAGCGCGATCACGTCGGCGATGGCGGCCGCATCTACCGCGGGGCCGCCGCAGTAGGTGACGGCCACGGCGATCGCGCAGATGCCCGCCACCGGCACGGTGAGCAGGGTCAGCTGGGCGCGTTCGGCCGCCGGGAAGGCGTTCCTGGCCGTCGCTACGGCGGTACCCTCGGCCAGCAGCGCGTACAGCGCGGCAAGGGTGAGCGCCGCGGCCGTCAGCCACGGATAGGGCTGCAGCGCCGCGTGCCAGCCGCCCGAGCTGACCCGGTGCCGCATCACCTCGGGCGCCACGGCCAGCCCCGCCACCATGACCGCGGCCCACCAGCCGGCCGCGAGCCGGCCCGCCGCGGCGGGAAACTGCCGGTGCCGCTCGCCGGGCTGATGCCGCTCGCCGGGCTGATGCGCTCGCCGCTGCCGCTGGTGTGCCCGGCGCTCGGTGATGACCGCGATCACCCCAGCCAGCGCGACGCCCGCGCCCGCGCCGTGCAGCGACCGGTCCACGCCGATCAGGACGACCGTGCGGGCCGCGTCGCCGAGCGCGTCCGCCGCGGCGAGCAGGAACAGGCCCGCCAGCAGCACCGGCCCGGCTCGCATCCACCGCACCGCCAGCGCCGCGAGCGACCCCGCGACGGCCATCGCGGGCAGGGCCAGGCCGGATGCCCGCAGCAGGCTGGTCACCGCGTCCGGTCCCCCGGCGGCCAGGCGGGGCGGCAGCGACCAGGCGATGGCGTCCGGAATCTGCGCGACGGCGAGCGGGACCACGGTGGCCACGATGGCCAGCGCGCACAGGTCCGCGGCCGCGGACCGCACCGCCGCCGCCATGCGTGCGGCAAGGCCGACGCTCCCCGGGCTCCCCGCGGCCGGCGCTGGCGTGGTCGATGGGGCCGCCGGGCTGGGATCGATCGCCGGAAGCGGCGCGGTGATCGGGTCACGGCTCCAGGTCGGGGGCGGCTCCTGGGCTATCCGGGGCGGAGGGGGCAACGGAGCAGAAACAGGCGCGAGGGCGGCTGTACGTACGGGAGCCGCCGAGGACCCAGGAGGTGCTTTAGACGCGGGAGGTGTTAGATGCGCGGAAGACGCTATAGGTGCGGCAGGGGCTGCTGCCGGGGCTGCCGCAGGTGCCAGGGCCGCGGGAGGTGCCGGGTCGGAGGCGGCGGAGGCGCTCTTGCGACGGAGGCGGCTGGGCTTGGCGGCAGCGTGCGCGCCTCCGCGCTGACGCGGGACGGCATCGCCCATCCGTGCCTGTCCCTTGCCCGGGTCCGCTGTCACCTCAAGCGCTCCGACTACTTATAGCTAGTAGAAGGTTACTTATAGCTACCGGAAGCGTAGCGTGCCCGCGGTGATCACGCAGCGAAAGGTCCCGGAAGCTCTTCGTGCCCCATGCGGCGCGGCGCGCCCGTGAAATCAGGGTTCACGACGTTCTGGCGCGATGAGCCCCTGAGTTTCAAAGCGTTCAGGCGGGCCTGTGGGGCGAAAAGTGACTACCGAACCTGGCCGACGCGACTCGATCATCGGTCTCGCATCAGTACGGTCTGCCTTGCCTGGTACTGAGGGCGAGTCCGAGGGCGGGCGAAGCTTCGAGGCGGGCGAAGGGCCTCTGGGGCCTAGGAGGGGGCGCGGGGTTGGGAGGGGGCGCGGGGGTAGACGAGGGGGCGTCGGATCAGGAGGCGTCGGGGCGGGGGGTTACGCGGCGGGCTAGCCAGATGCCGGTGAACCAGAGCACGGCGAAGATGATGCCGAGGATGTACATGGCGGGGACGACTACGCCGGCGGCGATGACCAGGAGCTGCAGGATGGTGCCTGCCAGCAGAGCCCAGGCCATCCGCGGCCGGCCGACTACGCCGCCGATCAGTACGGCGCAGACGGCCAGGGCGCCGCCGACGCCGCCGGCCAGGCCGTGGTTCGCGTGCTCAAGGACGATGGCGACCGGGATGGCGAGCGCGATGACGATGGCCTCGAAGACCAGCACGGTGCCGCAGAGCTGCCTGATGCTCTTGCCTTCGAGGGGGATGTCGAGACCGCTCATGACAGTTCGGCCGCGGTGAACGAGTGCCGGGAGGGCTGGCTGGCCGGCGCCTCGGGCGGCAGCTCGCCGCCGGATGGGCCGAGCAGCCTGCGGGCATCGCCCGCGGTGATGACGGACCCGGTGATCAGCACCGCACCACCGCCGGGGCCGGTTTCCGCGACGGTCTCGTCGGCCAGCGCGACCGCGGCCTCGATCGCGTCGTCGAGGCGGGGAGCGGACCGCACCCGGTCCTCGCCGAAGATCTCGGCGGCCAGCTCGGCGGTCTCTTCGGGGTCCATCGACCGCTCGGAGGAGTTGCGGGTCACCACGATCTCTTCGAGCAGCGGCTCAAGTTCGGCGAGCATCCCGGCCACGTCCTTGTCCCCGCTGGCCGCGAAGACGCCGGCGATGTGGCTGAAGTTAAACGACTCCTCTACCCCGGCCACGGTGGCGGCCGTGCCGGCCGGGTTGTGCGCGGCGTCGATGAGGATGGTGGGGCTGCGCCGGATGACCTCGAGCCGGCCGGGCGAGGTGACCTTCGCGAACGCCTCCCGGACCAGGTCGGCGTCGAGCCCGGCCGGCCCGTAGATGTTCTCGTCCGAGACGCCGGCGAACGCCTCCACCGCGGCCAGCGCGCAGGCCGCGTTGCCCGCCTGATACGACCCGAACAGCGGCAGGAAGATGTCCTCGTAGGTGCCGCGCAGGCCGCGCAGGGTCAGCTGCTGGCCGCCCACCGCCTGCTCGCGGCTCAGCACGCCGAACTCCGCGCCTTCCCGGGCCACCGTCGCGCCCACCTCGACCGAGTGCCGCAGCAGCACTTCGGCGGCGGCCAGCGGCTGCTGGGCCAGCACAGCCGTCGCGCCCGGCTCGACGATGCCGGCCTTCTCCGCCGCGATCTCCTCCACCGTGTCGCCGAGCAGCCGGGTGTGGTCGATCGAGATCGGGGTGATCACCGCCACCACGCCGTCCGCGACGTTGGTGCAGTCGAGCCTGCCGCCCACCCCGACCTCCAGCACGACCACGTCGACCGGCGTATCGGCGAAGATCGCGAAGGCCATCCCGGTAAGCACCTCGAAGAACGACATCGCAGCCGGGTGATGCTCGTCCACCAGCCGGACGTACGGGAGGATCTCATCGTAGGCCTCGACGAACCGCTCGGCCGAGACCGGCGCGCCGTCGACGACGATCCGCTCCCTGATCGAGATCAGGTGCGGGCTGGTGAAGCGGCCCGTGCGCAGCCCGCGGCCGCGCAGCAGCGCGTCGGTCATCCGCGCGGTCGAGGTCTTCCCGTTGGTGCCGGTGATGTGGATGACGGGGCACGCCCGCTGCGGATCGCCGAGCAGCCCGACGAGCTCGGCCATCCGGTCCAGGGCGAGGTCCACGGAGTGCTCGGGCCGGCGGGAGATGATCTCCCGCTCGACCTCGCGCATACGCTCTTCGATATCCACGTTGCCAGCCTACGTGCGGTGGGGAGAGGTGGGGGCGGGGCTCCGGAGGTGGTACGGCAGGGGTCAGATCGAGGCGAGGCGCTGCTCTAGACGGGCGATGTCGGCCTGGGCTACCTCGAGGCGCTGACGCGTCTTGTCCACCACCGCGGCGGGCGCCTTCGCGGTGAAGCCGGCGTTGGCCAGCTTCCGCTCCGCCTGCTCGGCCTCGGCCCGGGCCGCCGCGAGGTCCTTCTCCATCCGGCGGCGCTCGGCCGCGACGTCGATGACGCCGGCCACGTCGAGTTCGGCCGTGATGCCCTCGACCTCGATCGACGCCGACGCGGTGAAACCGTCCGCAGGCGGGTTGAGCCGCAGCAGCGACCGGATCCGCTCTTCGTGCCCGGCCAGCGGCGTGGCCTCGATGCCGGCCAGCCGGGCCGCCACCCGCTGGCTGGGGCGCAGCCCCTGATCCGAACGGAACCGGCGGATCTCGGTCACCAGCCGCATTACCGAGGAGATCTCCGCCTCGGCCGCCTGGTCGGCGAACGCGAACGTCGGCCAGGCCGCCACCATGACCGACTCCTCGCCGGTCAGCGCGGTCCACAGCTCCTCGGTGACGAACGGCATGACCGGGTGCAGCAGCCGCAGCAGCTGGTCCAGCACGAAGCCGAGCACCTGCCGGGTGGTCTCGGCCGCCGCTTCGTCACCCGAGGCCAGCGGCACCTTGGCCAGCTCCAGGTACCAGTCGCAGACCTCGTCCCAGGCGAAGTGGTACAGCACATCGCAGACCTTGCCGAACTCGAACGCCTCGAACAGCTCGTCGGTCTCGGCGATCACCGCCGACAAACGGGACAAAATCCACCGATCCGGCACAGAGTATGAAATGTCGGATTTGCGGGCAGCGGGGGCGGGGGCGGGGACGTACGCGCCGTTGAGGAGGGCGAACCGGACGGCGTTCCACAGCTTGTTGCAGAAGTTGCGGGAACCGGCCGCCCACTCCTCGCTGATGGCGATGTCGCCGCCCGGGTTGGCCCCGCGGGCCAGGGTGAACCTGGTCGCGTCGGCGCCGAACCTGTCCACCCAGTCCAGCGGGTCCACCGTGTTCCCGCGCGACTTGGACATCTTCTTGCCGAACTGGTCGCGGACCAGCCCGTGCAACGCCACCACGCGGAACGGCACAGCGTCCGCGGGCGGCTTATCACGCATCGCGTACAGGCCGAACATCATCATCCGCACGACCCAGAAGAACAGGATGTCGTACCCGGTGACCAGCACGCTGGTCGGGTAGAAGGTGCGCAGGTCGGCCGTGTCGTCGGGCCAGCCCAGGGTGGAGAACGGCCACAGCGCCGAGGAGAACCAGGTGTCGAGCACGTCGGGGTCCTGGGTCCAGCCCGGCGGCGGCTCCTCGTCGGGGCCGACGCAGGTCACCTGACCGTTCGGCCCGTAAAAAACCGGTATGCGGTGGCCCCACCACAACTGGCGGCTGATGCACCAGTCGTGCATGTCGTCCACCCAGCCGAAGTACCTGGCGTTCATCTCCGGCGGGTGCAGCCGGACGCGGCCGTCGCGAACGGCGTCGCCCGCCGCCTTGGCCAGCGGGCCGACGCGGACGAACCACTGCAGCGACTGGCGCGGCTCGACGGTGGTGCCGCACCGGCTGCAATGCCCGACCGCGTGCACGTACGGCCGCTTCTCGGCCACGATCCGGCCCTGCTCGCGCAGCGCACGCACCACGGCCGGCCGGGCCTCGAACCGGTCCAGGCCCTGGAACGGGCCGTGCGCGGTGATCACGCCGTGCTCGTCGAGCACGGTGATGCCGGGCAGGCCGTGGCGGCGGCCGATCTCGAAGTCGTTCGGGTCGTGGGCCGGGGTCACCTTGACCGCGCCGGTGCCGAAGGCGGGATCCACGTGCTCGTCCGCCACGATCGGGATGCGCCGGCCGGTCAGCGGAAGCTCCACCGTCTTGCCGACCAGGTGCGTGTAGCGCGGGTCGTCCGGGTGCACCGCGACCGCGGTGTCGCCGAGCATGGTCTCGGCCCGGGTGGTGGCGACCACGATCGAGTCGTTCGCCTGGTCTTCGCCAACACTGCCGTACCTGATGGAGACGAGCTCGCCGTCGTCGTCGCTGTGGTCGACCTCGATGTCGGATAGCGCGGTGAGGCAGCGCGGGCACCAGTTGATGATCCGTTCGGCCCGGTAGATCAGGCCGTCGTCGAAGAGCCGCTTGAAGATCGTCTGCACCGCGCGGGACAGGCCCTCGTCCATCGTGAACCGCTCGCGGGACCAGTCCACGCTGTCCCCGAGCCGCCGCATCTGGCCCAGGATCTTGCCGCCGGACTCGGCCTTCCACCGCCAGACCCGCTCGACGAAGGCCTCGCGGCCGAGGTCGTAGCGGCTCAGGCCCTCCTTGGCCAGCTCGCGCTCCACCACGTTCTGCGTGGCGATCCCGGCGTGGTCCATGCCCGGCAGCCACAGCGTGTTGTAACCCTGCATGCGGCGGCGCCTGACCAGCGCGTCTATCAGCGTGTGGTCGAGGGCATGGCCGATGTGCAGGGAACCCGTGACGTTCGGCGGCGGGATGACGTTGCAGAACGCGGGAGCATCGGAATGCGCGTCCGCGGTGAAGTAACCTGCCTTCTCCCAGCGCTCGTAGCGCGGCCCTTCGACCTCGGCGGGCGCGTACTGGGAAGGCAGCTCGATGGGACCTGGTCTGCTCACGAGAGGTGAGTCTATTGGGCGCGGGCCTCCACCGCGTCCCTCACCTTAAGGGCGAGCCTGGGAGCGCCCGCGACCTTGGCCGGCTTCCCGTGGTTGATGTACTCGACAACGCCGAAGGTGGTCGTGGTGGCCCACACGCACTCGCTCGACGCCGCGCCGTCCGAGACGTCGTAGCCGCACACCATCCTGCCGCCGTGCGGGCCCGGATTCACCACCCGCGAGGACTTCAGGTGCTTCTGGGCGAGGTTCATCAGCTTCGCCGGGTTGAAGGTGCCGTCGTAGCCGATGAAGACCAGGCCCTTGTAATCGGGCGAGGACACCGACGACGTCGGTCCCGTGTCGTAGATGCCGACCACGGACTTGCCCGGCTTACCCGACTTGGTAGACGCCATCTGGCTGGTGATCGTCGACGTCGCGGCCTTGGTGCCAGCGGATAGCTGGCTGACCCCGGGCTTGTTCAGCGGGTACTTGCCGACGCTGGCGGCCTGCCGCAGGACGAACCCCTGGCCGGCCGCGGCGGTGGTCGTGGCGCCCGGCGTGGACGTGCCGCTGGGCGTACCGCTCCCGCCCTTGGCCACGTGGATGACCAGGAACACGATCGCCGCCACGCCGATCACGGCTGCGGCCAGGTACAGGACCATCCGCATTCCGCCGGGCCGCTGCGGGGGCCGCACAGCGGAGCGCGGCCCCGAGCGGGACCGGGACCCGCGGCCCGGTGCGGCGAGGCCGTCGTCGCCGAACCCGGCCGCGGCCGGCGCCTCGAAGCCCGGCTGGCCGTAGCCCGGCTGGCCGTAGCCCTGCTGGCCGTAGCCCTGCTGGCCGTAGGCCTGCTGGCCGTAGCCCTCTTGCTCGTAACCGCCCTGGCCGTAGGCCTCCTGCCCGTAGGCGTCCTGGGCGTAGCCGTCCTGGGCGTAGCCGTCCTGGGCGTAACCGCTCTGGGCGTAGCCATTCTGGCCATAACCGTTCTGGTCGTAGCCGTTCTGCGGGTAGGCGTTCTGGCCGAATCCGTTCTGCCCGAAGCCGCCGTCACCGAAGGCGTGCTGCTGGTAGTCGGAGGGTTCGGCGCCCTGCTGTGGGTACGCCTCGGTCTGGTAGTCCTGGTCGGCCCGGCTCTGGCCGCCGAAGCCGCCCGGCGGGACGCTGCCGGGCCCAGCCGGCGGCGGGTAACCCTGCTGGCCGAAGTCCTGCTGGCCGAAGTCCTGCTGCGCGTGGCGCGGCTGGGCCGGCGCCCCGTAGCCCGGCTGGTCGCCGTAGCCTGCCTGGCCGGCGTAGCCTGGCTGCTGACCCGGTTCCGACCATCCCGAACGGGTCGGCTCTTCGTCACCGTAACGGCGGTACGCCCCGGTGCCGCCGTCGTCGTAGCCGACGACGCCGTTAGGACCCGACCCGGGTGAGGCCTGCGGGACTTGCGGGACCTGCGAGCCCGGGCCGAGCGCGCGCCGCGGGCCGGAGTTGAACGCGCTTCGCGATCCGGTGCCGAGCGGATCCTCCGTGGCCGACCCGAGCGGACGCTGCGGACCAGGCGCCGGCGAGCCGAACGGGCCCGGCGCCGTCAGCGGGTTCGGGGTCGTCTGCGGCCCCTGAGGCGACGGCGCGCTCAGCGGGTCAGAGCCATAGCCGCCCGGCCTGGTGCTGGGCCCAGTCGCGGGCCCGGTAGTGGGTGCTGCGCCGTATCCGGGCTGCGGGCCGGTTTCCGGCCCGTAGCCCTGTCCCGGGCCGTATCCGGGCTGCTCGCCGTAACCGGATTGCTGGCCGTAACCGGGCGGCTGGCCGTAACCGGATTGCTGGCCGTATCCGGGCTGCTCGCCGTAACCGGGCGGCTGGCTATAACCGGTTTGCTCGCCGTAACCGGGCTGATCGCCGTAACCGGGCTGCTGGCCATAGCCAGCGTCCTGCCCGTAGCCCTGGTCGTGGTTCTGCGCCTGCTCGTAGCCGGGCAGCCCCCTGCGGCCGGTGCGGAGCCTGCCCTCGTCACCGCGTATCGTGCGGTAGCCGCCGGTCGACTCGCCCTGCTGATAGTCCTGCTCGTCGGGGCGGCCGGATTCGTCGGGCTCCTGACGCGAGCCCCAGTTGCCCGTGGGAGCATCCCAACTACTCATCTGCGCTCAATTCCCCGTCGCTATGGAAGACGGCTGCCTTGTCAGCGTCCGAGATCCTGGCGTGAGCGGGAACCCCGCCAGATACGGCAATACTCAGTGAGGCTACATGCGGATAACGATGATCATGGGCAATACGCCCAAAGTCGGCACCCGGTGGACTAGACCTTTACCGTCCGAATCCGCAGGCCGACCCAAGGTAGCCGAACACCTGTGCGAATGGTGCGCCCGAGCTGGGTCAGGCCGACTTCTCGCGCTGGGTGCGCCGCGTGACGTCCCTGGGGACGATGGTCGGATTGACGTTCTCCAGCACGGCCTCGCGCGTGATCACCACGCGCTCCACGTCCTTGCGGCTCGGCACCTCGTACATCACCGACTGCAGGACCTCTTCCAAGATGGCGCGCAGGCCGCGCGCGCCGGTGCCGCGCAGGTTCGCCTGGTCGGCGATGGCCTCCAGCGAGTCGGGGGTGAACTCCAGGTCCACGCCGTCCAGCTCGAACAGCCGGCGGTACTGCTTCACCAGGGCGTTGCGCGGCTCGGTGAGGATCTGGATCAGCGCGTCCCGGTCCAGGTTGTGCACGCTGGTGATGACCGGGAGGCGGCCGACGAATTCCGGGATCATCCCGAACTTCAGCAGGTCTTCCGGCATCACCTCGCCGAACTGGTCGGTGTTGGCGTTCCTGACCCGCAGGATGGCGTTGAAGCCCATCCCGTTGTGACCCGAGCGCTGCTCGATGATCTTCTCCAGGCCGGCGAATGCCCCGCCGCAGATGAACAGCACGTTGGTGGTGTCGATCTGGATGAACTCCTGGTGCGGGTGCTTGCGCCCGCCCTGCGGCGGCACCGAGGCGGTGGTGCCCTCGAGGATCTTCAGCAGCGCCTGCTGGACGCCCTCGCCGGAGACGTCCCTGGTGATCGACGGGTTCTCGCTCTTGCGCGCGATCTTGTCGATCTCGTCGATGTAGATGATGCCGGTTTCGGCCTTCTTGACGTCGTAGTCCGCCGCCTGGATCAGCTTGAGCAGGATGTTCTCGACGTCCTCGCCGACGTAGCCGGCCTCGGTCAGGGCGGTCGCGTCGGCGATCGCGAACGGCACGTTGAGCAGCCGGGCCAGCGTCTGGGCGAGCAGCGTCTTGCCCGAGCCGGTCGGGCCGAGCAGCAAGATGTTGGACTTGGCCAGCTCGACGCCCTCGTCACCCGGCCGGTCCTCGCCGGACTGAACGCGCTTGTAGTGGTTGTACACGGCCACCGACAGGGCCTTCTTGGCCTTGTCCTGGCCGATCACGTACGCGTCGAGGAACTCGTAGATCTCCCGCGGCTTGGGCAGGCTGTCCCACTTGAACTCGGTGGGCTCGGCGAGCTCTTCCTCGATGATCTCGTTGCAGAGGTCGATGCACTCGTCGCATATGTACACGCCCGGGCCGGCGATGAGCTTCTTGACCTGCTTCTGACTCTTACCGCAGAACGAGCACTTCAGCAGGTCCCCACCGTCACCGATGCGTGCCACCCAGATACTCCTTTACATGGTGCCGCCGTGACGGCCATGGTGGCCGCCCCGAGCGGACATGTCCCGCGAGGCCGTCAAAGCACTTGCATATCGACGGTACCGCCTACTGGGTCCCGATGGACACCATCAAACCCCTTCAACGGCCCGAGAGGGAAGAGCTGAATTCTCCCGGTAAGGAAGACACTACCTCGACCGCACGCTCACTGCCCCTCTTGATCATGGTCAGGACCTCGTCGATGATGCCGTATTCCTTCGCATCCGCAGGATCTCCCTGGCCTGGATCTCCATGTCGCTGGACTGGCCGTAGCCGCCCTCGGTGGCCGGCTGGTGGATGAGGATCCTGGCGTTGGGCAGCGCCATCCGCTTGCCCTTGGTCCCCGCGGCGAGCAGTATCGCGGCCGCCGAGGCGGCCTGCCCGATGCAGCAGATCTGGATGTCGGGCTGGACGAACTGCATCGTGTCGTAGATCGCCATCATCGACGTCATCGACCCGCCGGGCGAGTTGATGTAGATGGTGATCTCGCGATCGGGGTCGATGGCCTCCAGCGTCAGCAGCTGGGCCATGACGTCGTTCGCCGAGGCATCGTCGATCTGCACGCCGAGGAAGATAATCCGCTCCTCGAAGAGCTTGTTGTACGGGTTCATCTCCTTGACCCCGTACGAGGTGCGCTCCACGAAGGACGGCAGCACGTACCTGGACTGCGGGCTCCGCAAGCTGTGCTCGCTCACGTTCGGCTCCTTTGGGTTGATCATGACACGACGCCGGCGGTGGGCACCTCGACCGCGCTGCGGATCACCTTGTCGACGAAGCCGTACTCCTTGGCTTCCTCCGCGGTGAACCAGCGGTCGCGGTCCGCGTCCCGCTCGATCTGCTCGATGGGCTGCCCGGTGTGGAATGCGGTCCGCTCGAACAGCGTCCGCTTGATGTACAGCATCTGCTCCGCCTGGATCCTGATGTCGGACGCCGTCCCGCCGATCCCTCCGGACGGCTGGTGCATCAGGATCTGCGCGTGCGGGAGGGCAAACCGCTTACCGGGCGCACCCGCCGTAAGCAGGAACTGTCCCATCGACGCGGCCATTCCCATCGCGTACGTGGAAACGTCGTTGGGTACGTACTGCATCATGTCGTAGATAGCCATCCCCGCGTAGACCGAGCCGCCCGGGGAGTTGATGTAGATGCTGATGTCGCGCTTGCTGTCCTCGGAGGCGAGCAGCGCGAGCTCGGCGCAGATACGGTTGGCGATGTCGTCGTCGACCTGCTGGCCGAGGAAGATGATGCGGTGCCGCAGCAGCCGCTGGAACAACTGGTCCCCGAACGGCAGGACGGGGGGCTCCGCCGCGGCCTCAATCGAGGGCGGTGCCGGGGTCCACAGGGGCTGAGTCACGCTTGTTCACCTGCTCCAGTAGCGTCTGGTCTCATTGATTGGACGATAACGCCGCCGCGGAACCCGATCGTCCCGCACAGCCCTCTGTTCGCTACTGGCGCACCTGGTTGCGGCCCGGCCGGGCGCGCCAGGACGCCGGGCGCACCCTGGCGGTGCGCGCCCGGCGTCATGAGCAGGGCGTCAGGCCTTGGCGTCCGCTTCCCCGGCCTCGTCGGTTTCCGTCGCGGCCAGGACCTCCTCCTGATCCGCGGCGTCGCCCTCCGCGGCGTCCCCGGCGGGCGTCAGGGGGGTGTTGAGGGCGGTGCCGATGTCGACCGGGTTGCCCGACTTGTCGGTCACCTTGACCCGCTCGGCGATCAGGTTCATCGCCTTGCCCCGGAGCACTTCCGCGGCCGCGACGTTGATCTGGTTGTTGCCGGCGAGCTGCTGGGCCAGCCGGTCGGGCGACACGCCCATCTGCTCGGCCTGCCGGGTCACGTACGCGGTCAGCTCGGCCGGGTCGACGCCGAGTTCCTCATTCCGGGCCAGCTGGTCGAGGACCAGGCTGATCTTGACCGCGCGCTCGGCACGCTGCTCGAGGTCCGCCTCGAACTGCTCCTCGGTCTGGTTCGTCATCTCCAGATAGCCGTCCAGGCTGGCGCCGGCCCGGGAGAGCTGGCCCTCGATCGACTCCCGGTTGTGGCCGACCTCGTCGGCCACAACGCTCTCCGGCAGCGGGATGTCCATCTGGTCGAGCAGAGCGTCCAGGGCGAGGTCACGCGCCTGGATCACCTGCCGCATGGCCTTGTCCTGCTCCAGCTGCGTCCTGGTGTCGGCGCGCAGCTCGCCCAGCGTGTCGAACTCGCTGGCCATCTGGGCGAAGTCGTCGTCCAGGCCGGGCACGTCCTTGGCCTTGACGCTGTGCACGGTCACCGTCACGTCGGCCTCCTGGCCGGCGAGGTCACCGCCGGCCAGCTCGGAGGAGAACGTTTTCGAATCCCCCGCCGACATGCCGATCAGCGCCTCGTCGAGGCCGTCCAGCAGGGACTCGCTGCCGACCGGGTACGACAGCCCGCTGGCCTGCGCGTCCTCGACCGGCTTGCCGTCCACCGAGGCGGATAGGTCAATCGAGACGTGATCCCCGTCGGCGACCGGCCGCTGCACGCCCTTCAGCGAGGCGAACCGGTCCTGCAGCATGGCCAGCCGCTCGGCGACCTCGTCCGGGGTGACCAGGGTGTCGTCCACGGTGACGGACAGGCTGGACAGGTCGGGCAGGTCGAACTTGGGCCGGATGTCCACCTCGACGGTGAAGGTCAGCTCCTTGCCGTCGTCCAGGTTGGTGATCGCGACCTCGGGCTGGCCGAGGGCGATGATGTCGCCTTCGGCCACCGCCTTGGCGTACAGGTCGGGAATCGCGTCGTTGACCGCCTGGCTGAGCACCACGTCACGGCCGACCCGCCGGTCGATCACCGGCGGCGGGACCCGGCCCGGCCGGAAGCCAGGGATGCGGACCTGGCGGCCGACCTCGCGGTAGGCCTTGTCGAGGCTGGGCTTCAGCTCATCGAACGGCACCTCGACGCTCAGCCGGACTCGGGTCGGGCTCAGCTCTTCGACGTCAGTCTTCACGTCCGCGTCACTCCGGGATTGTGGATGGTAACTCAGCAGGAATCGCGTGGATCGCTGAGAAGTCTAAGCCGCCAGTCTAGGGGCTAACGGACCTCGACGACGCGTACCGGCGGTGGCTCGTCGTCATGCGTGCGCTTGTCCCGGATGAACAGGTTCAACACCCAGCTCACCAGCCCGACAATGATCGCGCCCCAGAACGCGGCCCAGAACCCGGACACGTGGAAGGGCAGCGACAGCTTGCCCGCGACCCAGCTGGTCAGCCACAGCAGCAGCCCGTTCACGACCAGCGCGGCCAGGCCGAGCGTGAGCACGTAGAACGCGCAGCCGACGACCTTGATCAGCGGCTTAAGCGTGGCGTTGATGATGCCGAAGATCAGGGCCACCGCGAGCAGCGTGCCGACCTTCGACCAGCCGCTGGCAGCGGGCAGCGTAATTCCGGACACCGCCCAGGTGGCGACGCCCAGGGCGGCAGCGGAGACGAGCACCCGGAGCAGGAATCTCATGGTCCAGATATTACGTGAGTTACCGGACAGTGGAACCTACGATATCCCCCGGAAGAGGCGCCGGTAGGCGTGGGGGGTGGTGCCGCGCCAGGAGCGGAAGTGATGGCGCAGCGCGGTCGCGTTGCCGAAGCCGGCCCGGTCGGCGATCGCGTCCACCGTCTCGTCGCTCTCCTCCAGCAGTTGCTGAGCCAGCAGGATGCGCTGCCCGATCAGCCAGCGTTGCGGCGTGGTGCCGGTGTCCTGCACGAAGTGGCGGGCGAAGGTCCGCTCGGACATGTTCGCCCGCGCGGCCAGCTGGCGTACGGTCAGCGGCTGGTCCAGGTGCGCGCGCAGCCACTCAAGCAACTCCCGCAGGGTCCCGTCACACGAGGGGGCGACCGGCTGGTCGACGTACTGCGCCTGGCCGCCGTCGCGATGCGGCGGCACCACCATGCGCCGCGCGATGCCGTTGGCGATCCGCGAGCCCTGCTCCTTCCTGACCAGGTAAAGGCACGCGTCGATGCCGGCCGCCGTGCCCGCGCTGGTGATCACCGGGTCGTCGTCGACGTACAGGACGTCGGGATCGACCTTGGCCGCCGGGTAGCGGCGGGCGAGTTCTTCCGCGTTCCGCCAGTGCGTGGTGCAGCGGCGGCCGTCCAGCAGCCCGGCCTCGCCCAGGATGAAGGCCCCGGTGCAGATGCTCAGCACCCGGGTGCCCCGGTCCACCGCCCGGCGCAGCGCCTCCAGCAGTTCCTCCGGAAAGGGCTGGGACAAGGGCGGCCCCTCGGCCGGCTTGCCAGCGTAGATACTGAGCCGGTCGTCGTCGACCGCGGGCAGCGCGATCAGGTCCGCCCCTTCCAGCCGCTCCAGCCCGCAGGAGGGGTCGATGGTGAAGTCGTTGTGCGCGCGCACCGGCGGTGGCTCGCCGGCTACCACGGACAACTCGTACGACGGCAGCCGGTCGTCGGCCCGGTCGACGCCGAACACCTCGCAGATGGTGCCGAACTCGAACGGGAGGAAGCCGTTGACGACCACCACGGCGACGTTGCGCAGCACGATCCGAGTATGCCAAACGGACTGGCAGGATGTCATCCAACTATGGCATTACTGCCACTGGCCGGGGACCGCCCGGCCGGGCATGCTGAACATATGGACGCTTACAGCACCTCCGCGGCAGGCCAGCGGACGTCCTGGATCGTCAGGTTCGCTCGCCAGGCCAGCTACGTGTTCAGCGAGATCAACTGGGCCAACAAGCGCATGACAGCGCTGAGGCTCTCGTACGGCGTCGCCGAGTCCGACCGCGCGCCGGACACCTACGCTGAATTCCTGCTCCGGTCGAGGATCTCGATCCTGCACGAACCGCCGGCCCGCCGCCGGGGCGCGGGTCACCAGGTCAGGTAATAACGCCAGGTTAGCTGGCACCGCCCGGCTCGACGGGCCAGCTCACGCCCGCGATGGCCAGCACCTGCTGCTGCAGCGGCGGGCCGGACCGCGGGTACTCACTGAGCACGGGCATGTCCCGGCCCCCGATGCGGACGGACACGATCCCGCAGCCGCCGTACTGCGGGGTCAGCCGGGCCAGCACCGGTCCGCCCGGGCGAGTGGAGAAGGTGAGCCGCATCTGCCCGCCGAAGTCGGCCGGGCAGCTGAAGGCACCCGCGGGGAACCTGGCCAGGCCGTTGACGACCGCCGCGATCCTGGCCACCGCGGCCGGGTCGGTGACCGTGAAGGCGCGGTCGAGGCGCTCGGCGCGAGGGTCGGGGTTGAGGCCGAAGACCGGGGTCACGGTCAGCACTCTGGCGATTGGCGGGACCCGTTCGGCGCCCGGACGGGCAGGCAGCCAGACGACCTGGGCATCCACCCGGATCGCGGTCTGGCTCCCGGACCGGACGGCCAGCACCACCAGCTCGCGCTGGGTCAGCACGCCCGGCACGGCGGGCAGCGCGAACATGCTGGTCCACGACCCGGACCCGGTGCCCGTGCCGGACCCCGACCCGGTGCCGGCCGGGGCAAAGCCGGGCGGCAGGTGGGCGCCGACCCAGGCCAGCACCTTCTGGGGACGGCCGGGTACCCGCCACCACCGCGTCACGCTGGCCAGGTCCGGGGTGATCGGCCGCGCTCCGGGCTGGGTCAGGGAGGCGATCGGGCCGGTACGCACCGACCCCGGCGGCCGGGGAAACGACGCCATGATGCGCGCCGCGTCGGCGACGGCGAGCTGCCGGGGGCTAGCCGGCTTGGTAGTCCGAGGGCTGGCGGTGCCGGTACGTGCGCCGCCCGGGTGCTGGCCGCCCGGCTGGCTCGCGCAGCCGGACAGGACGATCGCGGCGCACGCGATCGCGGACAGCAGGCCCGGCAGCCGGAGCGGCCCGCGGCGGATGGTCATGCCCCTTCGACGCAGCCTGCCCCCGGCTGGTTGCCTACTGGGTGGCTACGGCGAGCAGGCGGCGCAGGTAATCGGCCCAGGCGGCGTCGCCCGCCATCCGGACCGCGTCGTCTCCGGCCCGGCCCCACAGCCAGCGCAGTACGTTTCCGGACGGGCCGTCGATCACTACCCGGGGGTTGGGGCTGGCACCGTCGTCGACCTCCACCGCGTGCGGTGACGGGCGGACCGTCCAGGCCGTCTGGCCCGCGGCGACCGTGATCTCGCCCGGCCCGGCCAGGTGACCGCCCTCCATCTCGGCGAAGTCCTCAGGCCAGGTGACCGAGCCGTAGGCGAGCATCCGCTTGAGCACCTCGTCGACGCCGTCGGCCGCGAGGTCGTCGGGCATCGGGGTGACGGGCAGGCCGGCCGCCAGCTCGGCGTCGATCCGGTGGATCACCGTCTCCTGCGCCATCCTGCGGATCCAGAAGCCCACCGTCTGGTCGGGGTCGTACCAGGTCGGCGCGGCCTGGCCGGGCCCGCGGGTGCGAAATTCGGCGCGCAGCGCCCCGTAGGCCCGGCCGAGCGCGGCCAGCGGCGCCTCGGCCGCCAGCGACGGCGGCGGCCACTCCTCCGGCTCCTCCCCCGTGCGCATCAGCGTCACCTTGTGCAGGTACACCTCCGCGACGTGGCGCACCAGGTCGGACACTGTCCAGCCGGGGCAGCTCGGCACGTTCGCGGTGGGCTCGGCGGCCGACGCCGCGTCGCGCAGGTCGCCGTAATCCGCGGACAGGCACTGCAGATACCGGGAATCCTCCATGCCGGTACTCTGCCACGGCTCGCGGCGGTGCAGGGGCCGTCACCTCGGCCCGTTCGGGGCCAAAATAGGCCGTGTGCGGCGGACAGCGATGCGCGGTGCCTCGGCCGTGCGGTCCCTTCGGCCCTTGAGTGCCGTGGTCGTGCCCGGGTGGCTGGCCGAGGTGGTGCGGCCGCGGCGGGCCCCGGTGCCGTGGCCGGAGATGGTTCGCGCGGCGCTGGCGATCTGCGCTCCCCTGTCGGTGTCGCCCGTACCTGAGCCGGGTGAAGCGGGTTGGCAGCGCGGCGGCGTTCGGCGGCGCGGCCGGGCTGGCCGTGGTCGGGCTGGCCGGATTCGAACCGGCGACCTCCGCGACCCAAACGCGGCGCGCTAGCCAAGCTGCGCTACAGCCCGTACCTGGCTGAGTGTAGCGGCTGTCCCGGCATGTTCGCTGTCCGTACGGGGCGGCGACCCAGCCGCCCCGGAGTTCAGTGCCGCTCAGCCATATGTGCCCGGCAGGGGGTCGCGCGAGCGCGGAATATGAGCCAGTCACATCAGCATCACCAGCACTGTGTTCCGGGTCAGCTGAAGTTGATCATGACGACCGGTCCGCTGCCGGACGCCTGCCGGACGCACTGGAACCGGGTTTCACTGCGTCAGAACGCAGTGGATCCGGGGTTTCATGGCGTTCTGGCTGGCCCGGCGCACCCGGAGCGTGATGCTGGTGGTTCCGGTGTGACCTGAGTCCGGTTTAAGGAACGCGGTGCGTAATCGGCGAAATGCCCTGGGTTCCCGGCGTGGTCGTGGTTCAGATTGCGTTAATTCAGGACCCCTCGAGCGACGTGCCCCCTACCCTTGGGCCGTGCGCATCACCATGAGCAGGTACACATCCGCGCGGGCGGTTTTCTTGGGCGCGGCCGTAGTTGCGCTGGCCGGGTGCGGCTCGGCCGCGGGCATGTCGTCCGCGGCGTCGTCGGGCAGCCCGGCCGGAGCCGCCTCGAGCGCGACCGGGACGACGAGCGTGACCCCGGCCGTGACGCCGGCCGCGAGCCCGGGCTCGGTCGTGGCGGCCGGATCGATCCCGTTCCCCATCGCGGTCGGCGATACCTGGGTGTACCAGGTGGTCACCAGCATCAACAACGCGCACGCCTTGGACACCAAGAAGGTCGTCGAGGTGACCCCGATGCCAGGCGGCCACCGGGTGACGATGTCGGATTCCGCCGTCCCCGGGTCCGCGGACAGCACGCTGCAGCACTACCTCTTCTACGGCAACGGCCAGATCGGGTTCCCGGTCAACGAGGCCCACGGCGTTTCCGTGGTGTCCAGCAACGGCGTGACCTGGCCGGACGCCGCGGGCGCGGCCTCCGGGCGGCCCTATCACTCGGTCCTGAACATCAAGCTCAGCTCGGGTCAGGTCAAGACGGCGAACGTCACCGTCCAGGGTGGCGGCACCCAGTCCGTCTCGGTTCTCGCGGGCACCTACCGGGCCACTGTGGTGACCATGACCATGGTCTCGAAGGTGGGCACTTTCACCACGACCGCCGTGGTGAAGGTGTGGACCGCCGCGGGCACCGGCCCGGTGAAGACCCAGCAGGTCGTCAAGGCTGGGGGTAAGACCCAGCTCATCACGACCTCGGAGCTGGTTTCCTTCACCCGGCAGGCGGTCGGCAGCTGACCCTGGTAGACCGGTTTACATGCCCAGGCTGACCGTGACCGGGACCAACATCGACGCGCCGGACGCCAACGCGCTCGCGGATTTCTACCGGCGCCTGCTCGGCTGCACGACGCGCACCGAAGAGCCCGGCTGGGTGGTGATCCAGCCGGGCGCCAGTGACCAGGCACGTGGCGGGACGCTGAGCTTCCAGACCGAGTCGCGTTACGTCCGTCCCGTCTGGCCGGCCGGACCCGGTGACCAGCAGATGATGATGCACCTGGAGATCAAGGTCGACGACCTCGAGGCGAGCGTCGCCCACGCGGTAGCGCAGGGCGCGACGCTGGCCGGATTCCAGCCGCAAGAGGACGTGCGGGTCTGCCTCGATCCCGCGGGACATCCCTTCTGCTTGTACTTGTAGCCGCACGGCGTTTCGCGGTGACTTGAGCCACAGGAATCTCTACTCTTAGTGGCCTGGCGGCCACCGCGACTCCCCCAGAGCGAGGCAGCTACATGAGCAAGCATGGATCGGCGAGGGCGGTTCTCGCCGGCGCGGCCATCGCCGCGACCCTGGTCCTGGCCGGGTGCGGCGGCGTGCCGAAGGGCACCAGGCCCGACGTACCCGGCGAGAACGCCGGAGGCACCGGCGCGGCCGCCGGGACCTCCCGGCTTTCCAGCAACGCACGGCCCAATACGCTGCAGGGCGCGGCCGCGGCGAAGTCGTTCGCGAAGGCCAACTCGATCCCGTTCCCGGTCGCCGTCGGGAACACGTGGGTCTACCAGACGCAGGCCGGCGGCCAGACCGGTCGCACCACGAACAGGATCGTCGCGGCCGGGCCCGGCTCGGGCGGGTACCGGGTGACGGTGTCCTCGACCACCGATTTCGGCGGATCGGCGAGCACCGTGGTGCCCGTCTACACCTTCTATCCGAACGGGACCATCGCCTATCCGGTCCCCCCGGTCACCGGCGTGCCGGTGACGGGTATCGACATCCGCTGGCCGGACGCCGCCGGCCTGGCGTCCGGCAAGATCTACCGCTCCACGCTGCATATCCAGGGCGGGGACGCGGACGTCACCGTCCAGGGCGCCGGCACGACGTCGGTCAGCGTGCCGGCCGGCACCTACCGGGCCAGCGTGGTCACGGCGACGGCCACCGCGCAGGGGCAGACCATCGAGGTCACCGTCTGGATCGCGCAGGGCACCGGCCCGGTGAAGACCGAGGTGGTGATCCGCGCGCCGGGCGGGACCGGGCTCACCACGAACGAACTGCTGTCGTTCACCAAGGTGGTCAGCGTCGTAGGGGACGGCAGCTGACCATCGGCGGGGCAGGAACCCGGCCCGTTCGGGCTGAAGGTTACGAGCGGGATTGTTCCGAACGGTCCTCGGCCCACAGCGTATGGAACGTGCCGTCGCGGTCCGTACGGCGGTACGTGTGCGCGCCGAAGAAGTCGCGCAGGCCCTGGACCAGGGCGGCGGGCAGGCGTTCGGCCCGCAGCGCGTCGTAGTAGGCCAGGGCGGCGGAGAATCCGGGCACCGGGATGCCGAGCCGGACCGCGGTGGCGACCACGTTGCGCCAGGCCTCCTGGGCGCCGGCGAGGTCCTTGCTGAAATCCTCGTCGGTCAGCAGCGTGGGCAGTTCGGCGTTGTTCTCGTAGGCGGCGCGGATGCGGTCGAGGAACGCGGCCCTGATGATGCAGCCGCCGCGCCAGATGACGGCGATCTGACCGAGGTCGAGGTTCCAGTCGTACTCCTGGCTGCCGACGGCCATCATGTGCCAGCCCTGGGCGTAGGAGACCAGCTTGGATGCGTACAGGGCCTGCTCGATCTGGTCGGCGAACTCGGCGGCCTCGGCGGCCGTGGTCTTGGGGCCGGGCAGGCCGCGGGCCGCGCGGCGCAGGTCGGCGTGGCCGGACAGCGAGCGGGCGAAGACCGCCTCGGCGATGCCGCTCACCGGCACGCCCAGGTCGAGCGCGTCCTGGACGGTCCAGCGGCCGGTCCCCTTCTGTTCGGCCTGGTCGAGCACGATGTCGACGAAGGGCTTGCCGGTGCTGGCGTCGGTGTGAGCCAGGACCTCGGCGGTGATCTGGATGAGATAGGAATCCAGGCGGCCTTGGTTCCAGGTTCTGAACGTCTCGGCGATCTGCGCTGGCGTCATGCCGACGCAATGCCGGAGCAGGTCGTACGCCTCGGCGATGAGCTGCATGTCGGCGTACTCGATGCCGTTGTGCACCATCTTGACGAAGTGGCCGGCCCCGTCCGGGCCGATGTGCGTGCAGCAGGGGGTTCCTGGGATGCCGTCCACGTGCGCGCTGATCGTCTCGAGCATCGGGCCGAGGGCCTGGTAGGACTCCTGGCTTCCGCCGGGCATGATGGAAGGGCCGTTCAGCGCGCCCTCCTCGCCGCCGGACACGCCCATGCCGACGAAGTGGAGGTTTTGCTCTCTTAGCTTGGCTTCGCGGCGGCGGGTGTCACCGAAGTGCGCGTTGCCGCCGTCGATGATCATGTCGCCGTCTTCGAGCAGCGGGGCGAACTCGTCGACCACCGCGTCGGTGGCCGGGCCGGCGTTGACCATGATGAGGACGCGTCTCGGGCGCTCGAGCGAGGCGACGAACTCCTCCGCAGTCTGGGCCGGGACGAAGTTCCCCTCGTGGCCGAACTGGTCGACCATGGCCGTGGTGCGGGAGGCGGTCCGGTTGTGCAGGGCCACGGTGTACCCGTGCCGGGCGAAGTTGCGGGCCAGGTTCCGGCCCATCACGCCGAGGCCGGTCACGCCGATCTGCGCCGTTGCTTGCGCCATGTGCTGCGGGTCTCCTCTAGGCTTTCACTCCCGTTGTCCAGTAACGGCCACTATGCCACTCGGGCCGCCGCGGGGCGCGCGGGAGTGACGCCGATGGCGCGGGAGACGGTACGCTACCGGTGTCAGCCGGTGGTTCGGCGGCTGCTGCGGGCGTAGCTCAATGGTAGAGCTCCAGCCTTCCAAGCTGGTCATGCGGGTTCGATTCCCGTCGCCCGCTCCGCGGTTCCATCCCAGTTCAGGGACAGGGTTCTCATCTGTGGCCTGATCTTCACTATGAGTTGTTGATCTTCCGGGCCATTAGCGGGCCATTAGCCCGCTGGCACCAACGCACCGGCCGGACCGTCGTCATCGTCCCGCCTGCCCTGCTCGGCTTCGACGTGAGCGTCGATGCTGTCGGTGATGACCTTGTCTGCGCCGCGCGCTTCGTGCCGGTAGATCAGCGCGGCCCGCTCGCTATCGTGGCCCATGCGGGCCATCAGATCCTTGATCCCCGCGCCGCCCGACGAGGCAAAGGTGTTCCCGGTATGGCGCAGATCATGAAAATGCAGTCCCTCAGCCCCTATCGACCGCACCGCGGACGGCCACGCTGACATCTTGTTGAAGTTGCTGCGGCTCAACGGGGCGCCGTGCACGCCGCAGAACACCAGCGCGCCAGGTCCCGGCCCGACGAACTCAGACATGTGCTGTTCCAGGGCCGGGATGATCGACTTGGGGATACCAACGACCCTTCG
>WNGE01000724.1_pt1 | contig 43196 bp, 51 predicted proteins | sample 5400651 | NCBI WGS metagenome assembly WNGE01 (sample SAMN13153370, study PRJNA577476) | soil metagenome | isolation source: 60 cm soil or saprolite under grassland replicate 2 | place: USA:California | collected 2016-06-15 | reverse complement strand
GCGGCCGAGACGGCGCAGCACGTCGGCCTTCGCGGCGGGCAGCAGGTGATACCCGTCCAGCTCGCCGGTCGCCTCCAGCTCTTCGATCAAACGCAGGCCGCGCTCCAGGCCGTTACCCATCGCCACGGCCGCAGCATGGTTCAGCGCCACCACCGGCGAGGGATGCAGGCGCAGTAGCAGCGCATACAGCGCCGCGATCTGCGGCCAATCCGTATCCTCGGCTCGCGCGGCCCGGGCATGGAGAGCGGCGATCGCGGCCTGCAGCGCATAGAACCCGGCCCCGCCGCGGCGAAGCGCGGTCTCCGCGAGCGTCTGTCCCTCGGCGATCTCTTCGCGGTCCCAGAGCGAGCGATCCTGCTCCTCCAGGGTCACGAGCTCGCCCTCGCCGTCGACACGCGCCGAGCGACGCGAGTCCTGGATCAGCATCAGGGCCAGGAGCCCGGCCACCTCGTTCTCGGCGGGGAAGAGCACCCGCACGAGGCGTCCCAGGCGGATCGCTTCGCTGCACAGCTCGCGCCGCACGAGCTCGTCGCCTGAGGTCGCCGCGTAGCCCTCGTTGAACACGAGGTACACGACGCGCATCACGCCTTCGAGCCGCTCGGCCAGCTCCTCGTTCGTCGGGACTGCATAGGGGATCCGCGCCGCCCGGATCTTCGCCTTCGCGCGCACCAGCCGCTGCGCCATCGTGGCGGAGGAGACCAGGAACGCGCGCGCGATCTCCTCGACCGAGAGTCCGCAGAGCGTCTTCAGCGTCAGCGCGACCTGCGCCTCGACCGCGAGCGCGGGGTGGCAGCACGTGAAGATCAGGCGCATGAGGTCGTCCGGGAATGGCTCGTCGTCGAGCTCGGGCGGGGGAGCCGCCGACGGGCTCTCGTAGGCGATCTCGTCGCGCTTCGCGGCGAAGCTCTTCTCGCGCCGGAGCCAGTCGAGCGCCTTGTGCCGCGCGGTCGAGACGAGCCACGCGCGGGGGTTCCTCGGAACCCGGCTCGACGGCCACTGCTCGAGCGCCGCGGCGAAGGCTTCCTGCAGGGAGTCCTCGGCGAGGTCGAAGTCGCCGACGAGCCGGATGAGCGTCGCGAGAGCCCGCGGACGCTCCTCGCGATAGACGGACTCGAACTCCATGGAGCCGCCCGCGAGTCTAGACCTGCGGACAGCTTCCAACGCGGCCTCACTCGGAGCGCCAGCACTTCACCGGCGCGCCTGCTGGGGCGGGAAGCGATCGTGGCGGCGGAGCGGGGTCAGCTCCAGAGAGTCGTACGTGCCGAAGAGCCCGTCGAGGCGGTGTTGATACGTCGAATACGCGTGGAAGACCTCATTGCCGTCGCGAACGAAGACGGAGAGGCCCGGCAGCTCGTCATTCCCGTCGGCGCCTCTCGTCCCGTCGTCCACCGTCACGCGGAAGTCCTCGTTGAAATCGTTGTCTAGCGACGAGAGCCAGGGGAACGTCCACCCCATCCGCCTCTGGCACGACTCGATCTGCGCGATCGGCGCCCGGGAGACGGCTGCGAAGGAGGTGTCGCGCGCGGGGAGGTGGACGATGCCGCCGGCGAGCTTGTCCGCCAGGTGCGAGGAGCTCGCGCAGCCTTCGTCCCAGCCCGGATCGAACGGGAAGTGGTAGACGATGAGCCGGCGGCGGCTCTGGAAGAGGCCACGCAGATCCACGCGACCGTTCGGTCCATCGAAAACGTACTGCTTCTGGATCCGCACCATATGTCCTCCTGTAGATGAGTCGAACGAGCGGGGGTCAGATCGACACGGGTGCGCTCAAGGAACGCGCCAGAAGACGAGAGTCTCCCAGGAGCCCCGCGCACTCGGCGAACGCGGCGCCGGGGCCGCGCCACTTGAGCTCGTCCACGTCATCGAAGAGGGGCGCGTCCGTCCGGAGCGTTGCGAGGTCTTTGAACAGCAACGCGAGGTCGTGGCTGTCCCCGAGGACGACCGGCGGGAAGCTCTCGATGAAGCCGTGCCGGTTCAGGAGCCGGGCGGCCGTGATCCGACCGATCCCCGAAATGCCCGGATATCCGTCGGCGGCGTCGCCGACCAAGGCGAGGAAGTCGGGAATCAACGCGGGCTCCACGCCGAATTTCTCGCGAACTCCGTCGGCATTACGGACCTTCTGCGCTCTGCGGTCGACCTGCACGACCCGGTCGCGCCGGACGCACTGCGCCAGGTCCTTGTCGGGAGTCCAGATGCAGACCCTCTCTACGCGCTCGTCTCCGAAAGCGATCTGCGCCGCGGAGGCCAGCCCGTCGTCCGCCTCCAGCTCGGTCATGGGCCAGACGGCCACTCCCATCGCGGCGAGCGCTTCCTCGAGCGGGTGGAACTGCGCGAGGAGCGCAGGCTCCATACCGTCCGACGTCTTGTAACCTGGCCAGACACCGTTTCGAAAAGACTCGATGACGTGGTCGGTCGCCACGCCGACGTGCGTCGCTCCCGTCTCGATCATCTGCAACACCGTGTGCAGCACGCCGGCCACGGCGCCAAAGGGACGATCTTCGCCGTCGTTGAAACGGCGAAGACCGTAGAAGTGTCGGAAGAGCTCGTACGTGCCGTCGACGAGATGGACGATCACGCGTTCGTCACCGCGCCGAGACTATCGTGCCGCAGTCACCGCTTCGGGCCGCCGATCTTCCTGGTAGCCAGGCACGTCCTGCATCAGGCGAATCTCGCACTCGCCTTCGCCCATCAGGGACAGGAAGCGCTTGGTCAGCTCGATCGCCTCCTCTTTCGACTTCGCGTTCAAGATCGCGTAGCCGCCGATCAGCTCCTTCGTCTCGGTGAAAGGCCCGTCGGTCACGGTGAACTTTCCGTCGGAGATCCGGACCCGCGCGCCCTTCGAGCTCGGTTGGAGCCCGTCGGTCGCGATCAGTATGCCCGCCTTCGCCAGGTCTTCGATCAGTTGCCCGAGCGCGGCGATCACTCGCTCGCTGGGAGGCGTGTCCGATTCCCTGCCCGGTTTGTAAAGCGACATGAATCTCATCGTCGTGTCTCCTTCTCTTTCTGGTTCGGACTGTTACTTCCTCTTGGCTGCCTGCGCGCGGATTCGCTCCTCCTGCTCCCGGAGCTCGGGCGTGAACGCCTCGCCGAAGTCCTCTGCCTCGAACACCTGCCGGATCTCGACCTCGGTCCCGCCGCCGAACGGGGCGCGCTTCAACCACTCGATCGCCTCTTCTTTCGACTTCACCTGCCACAGCCAGAAGCCGGCGACGAGCTCCTTCGTCTCCGCGAACGGTCCGTCGATCACGGTCCGTTTCGCTCCGTCGAACCGGACGCGCGCGCCCTTCGACGTCGGCTGGAGTCCCTCGCCCGCGAGCATGATGCCCGCTTTCGACAGCTCTTCGTTGAACTTCCCCATCTCGGTCAGGATCTTCTTGTCCGGGAGGACGCCCGCCTCCGAGTCCTTGTTCGCTTTGACGATCACCATGAATCTCATCTCGAATCTCCTTCTGGTTTCGAGCTGGGCTCCGGACGGTGTCGACCGGATCTCAACCCTGGGCTCTACTCTGACGACGAACGAAGACTACCGGGATCGACACGGCGGACGAATTTTTTCAGCGATGCCGCCAAATGCCGGTCTATCGGGACTTCGGGCTCAGCCCGACACGATCAGAACGATCGCCAGCACCGCGCAGGCGACCCCGGCCTGCTGGACGAGGCGAAGGCGTTCGGCGAGAACGATCCGCGCCAGGAGGATGGTGCCGGCCGGATAGAGCGAGGTCAGCGTCGCGACGATCGCGAGCGGGCCCTGCCGGACGGCAATCAGGTAGAAAACGTTGGCGGCCATGTCCAGCGCGCCGCCGCCCACGACGATCGGCCACGACTCGCGGCGCGGGAGGAGCTTCTCCCGCGCGAGCAACCCGGCCCCCGCGATGAAGGACACGGACACGATGCGCGCGGGGACGAGCGGCCACAGGCCCGCCGACCGTCCGGTGCGCTGCAGGCATACGAGGAAGATCCCGATCGCGATTCCGGAAGCGATCGCAATCGGCACTCCGGTCCCGGCGCGCTTGCCCTCTTCGATCTCGCCGCTCTGGCTGATCAATACGATGGACACGAGCGCCAGCGCGACGCCGGCGGCGGCGATGCCCGTCGGCCGTTCGCCGAGGGCCACTCCGACGGCCACCGGAATGATCACCGCGCACACGGCCGTGATGGGCGCGACCACGCTCATGACTCCGACGGCCAGGCCGCGATAGAGGAACGCGAGGCCGATTCCGCCGGCCAGCCCCGTCGCCGCTCCCCACGCCAGATCGGCGGCCGTGGGCGAAGCCGGCGGGAGAAAGGGGAGGGCGAGCAGAACGAGGACGAGGCCGGCCGCCTGGGACCAGACCACCGCCGAGAAGACCGTGGAGCCACGCTTCGTGGCGAGGCCACCCAGGAAATCCGCCGCGCCGTACGCGATCGAGGCCAGCACCGCCAGGGCGTTGGCGACCCCCGTCATCGGGCGTGGGAAAGCGTCCAGCTCGTGAGCTCCGCGGGCTGGCCGAGGTCCCGGAGGCCGCGCACCAGGCTCTCGGCGGCTTGCGCGAGCGTCGACAGGGGCAGCGGCTCCAGGCGCTCCAGGACGAAGTAGGCGTCGGTGCTCCCCTCGGTCAGCCGCGTGCGCGCGCACTGACGCCAGTTCCAGCGACGGCAGGTCACCCCCGCGTCGTCGACCCAGACGACCTCACCGGCGGAAGCGTGCTCGACGACCGGTTCCCCGGAGCGGAAGGTGTCGAACGGTTCCGCGCCCGTGGCGATCGTCAGCCGCGAGGCGCCCTCGGTCCGCGCGAGGTCCTCGCCGCCGACCGGCAGAGCGAACTCGACGCTCACGGCGTTGTAGAGGTCGACGAGCCGATTGATCGCCGGAAGACCTTCTCCACCGAGGGCGCGCTTCAACAGAGCCTCGGCGGAGCAGGGGGTGCGCTGCGCCTTCGCTCCGAACGCCCGGTAAGCGTCCCGCCAGGCCGCGACGTGAGGTAGCGCTGCCGGCTCGGCGCCGTTCAGCGTCTCGCGCGCGGTCCGTTGCGCCTGGCAAAGGAGAGACGTCGAGGAATCATCGCTCGGACCGTTGGAGAGACCCCGCGCGCGGACGACCGTCACGACGAAGTCGGGGCGCAGCTCCCAGATGCGGGGATCGATTTCGACGGAGTGCGGCATGGGCCGGCGGGCAGTTTAGTCCGCCGGCTTCAACCGAGGCGAACGCGCGACTTCAGTGGTCGCGGTTCTGTACCGAGAGGATGTTCCCGCCCGGGTCCTTGAACCACGCGACTTTCATGGGGCCGCCCACGTGAACGTCGCCCTTCCGGGTCAGTCCGGGCAGATCGTAGTGCTCGAACTTCACGCCTTTCGATTTCAGATCCTTCACCGTCCCATCGACGTCATCGACTTCCCAGAGAGCGGCCGTTCCCTTGTTCGTCCCGGCGAACTCGGAGCGATAGACCACGAGCGTGGTGCCGCCGCTCCTGTACGTGACGGCCTCGTCGCCCATTTCCCCCGTCTTTTTCAGCCCCAGCGTCTCCTCGTAGAACTTCTTTGCTTTTCCGAGGTCCTTGACCGGGAGCATCGGCTGAACTTTTGCATCACTCAACATTGCGGACTCCTTTCGTCATAAGTTCATGCAGGATCGCGGCCAGAATCGACACCCCTTTTTTGCTGTCATCCTGAGCGAAGCGAAGGATCCCTCGCTTCAAAGCCAGGGATTCCTCGCCGCTGCGCGCCTCGGAATGACACTCAGGCCGGAACGTCAAGGCCGCGCGGGCTCGATGTCGACCGCGATGTGCTGCCACTTGCCCTGCCGGAATCGGGTGACGCTCAGGACCGCGCGTGTCAGGTGCCCGAGCACGATCGCCAGCCAGACGTCGGATGCCTCCAGACCGCGCATCGCCTGGAGCGCCGTACAGATGCCGATCGGCAGCACGATCTGGGAAATGAGCGAGATGTACAGCGGGCTGCGCGTGTCGCCGGTCCCTTGCAGTCCGCCGGTGTAGGAGAGGGCGACGGTGATGAAGAAACCCGACAGGCTCAGGTACTTGAGCAGCTCCGTGCCAATCGACGTGACGAGAGGCTCGGTCATGCCGAAGATGCCAAGCAGGTACTTGGGGATCGTCAGGAACATAATGCCCACCACCGCGGCCACGCCCAGGCCGAAACGCGAGGCGACGGCCACGCCGTGCATCGCACGCTCCGGGTTGCCGGCGCCGAGGTTCTGGCCCGCGATCGTCGCCGACGCGGCCATCAGCCCCACCGACGTCCAGGTGATGAGGGAGAAGAGCTCCGTGTACCCGACCGCGTACGCCGCCTGCGCCGCCGCGCTGTGCTGGAGCGATCCGATGAAGCGCAGCAGCATCAGCCCGGCGATGTTCATCGCGATTCCCTGGACGCCGGTCGGCAGCCCGAAACGGAAGAGCGATCGGATGATGCCGAAGTCGGGTTTCGTGTCCATGCCGCGGTGGAAATGGATCACCGAGCCGGGAGCGAATAGCCTCCAGATTCCCCAGGCGGCGACGATCGTGCTGCTCGCGATGGTGCCCAACGCGGCGCCGAGCGTGCCGAGTCTCGGGATCAGGAGGACGTTGAACACCACCGTCAGCACCGTCATCGTCACGCCGAGCCGCAGCGGGGTCCGTGGATCGCCGGCGGCCCGGAACGCGCCGCTCAACATGAAGAAAAGCATCATTCCGAAAATGCCGAGGAACATCGCGCGCAGGAACGGGAGCGCCTGACGTTGCACCTCCGGCGCCGCGTTGACGACGTCGAGCAGCGCCGGAGCCGCGAAGAAGCCGACGACGCCCAGGAGCACCGCCAGCCCGATCGCGGTCAAAAACGCCTGGTAGACGACGCGGTTGACCTTCTCGGGCTGGTTCGCGCCCGCGAAGCGCGCAACGAGCACGGCCATCCCGGTGAACAGCGAGCTGATGAAGACGACGACGACGATGATGATCTGCCAGCTCACGCCGATGGCGGCGTTGGCGGTGTAGCCCACGAAGTTGCCCACCAGCACGTGATCGATGATGCCCTGCAGACCCGCGATGATGTTCTGCAGCATCGTCGGCCAGGCGAGGCGCCAGACGGCCGGACCGATGGGCCCTTCGACGATCGAGCGGTCGAACCGTTGTGCCGGTTTCAGGGCGGCGTCGGACATTCCCGGGGTGGTACGAACCTCAGAAGGCCAGGTTCAGGCTTCGACGAGGACCTTGAATCCGCCGTAGACCATGCGCTTGGGGTCGAAAGGCATCGCCTTCGGGTCCATCATCGGTGCGAGGCGAGGGTCCTTCATCACCTTCGCGTTGACGCGGTCGCGATCCGCGCGCGACTTGAACACGATCCACGAGAAAACCACCGTCTCGCTGGGCTTGCCCTTGACCACGCGCGGGAACTTCACCCCCCACTTCACGTTCAGGTCGTTGCCGACGCATTCCCGGTACTCGAGCGCGCCGTGCTCGCGCCAGATCTTTCCCGCCTTCTGCGCCATGCGGCGGTAGGCGTCCACGTTCTTCTTCGGGACCGGCAGGACGTAACCATCGACGTAACGAGCCATTCGAAACCTCCTCTGCGATCTGTGCGATCTGGGGTCAACGCTGAATGGCTGAATTCAGCCCTGACCCGAATTCAGCGATTCAGCGTTGACCCCTTTTCGCGTCCCTTTTCGCGTCCAGGCTCCACGGCCCCGGGCCCGCGGCCGAGAAGTAGATCATCAGAAAGCAGTAGAGCACCGCGGGTGTTCCCATGTTCACGACGGTCCAGAAGCTCTGCGGGAAGTGAAACTGGAAGTACGCGACCGCCATCTCTCCGGCCAGAATGAACGCGACGGGTCGAGTGAAAAGACCGAGGAGGATCAGCCCGCCGCCGAACACTTCCAGGATGCCGGCGATCCACGCCTCGGACATCAGCTTCGCCGTTCCGCCATTTGGGGGCATTCCGACTGGAAAAGCGAAAAGCTTCATCGTGCCGAACTGTATGAACATGAGCGCCGCGACGATTCGGAGAACGCTCAGCAGGTACGGGGCCAAAGACTTCCACTTCGCGACGATGTTCGGTTCCGTCATGTTTGCGCGCCTGCCTCCTTTTCGGTTCCCCATCTACTATCACGACGAACGAGGGTGACCCGAAATCGAGGTCGGGCGACCTCGAGAAGAGAAGGGGCCACCCGGCAGCCCGGGGGCCCCTCATCCCAACCCCTCTCTCCGTGAGGAGACTACCCGACGGGAGGCGTTGGCATGATCGGGCGTACCTCGACCGAGCCGGTGCGAACCGCCGGGATCCCGCTCGCGAGCTTGATCGCCTCGTCCAGGTCTTTCGCTTCGACCAGGTAGAACCCGCCGAGCTGTTCCTTCGTCTCGGCGAACGGCCCATCGGTGGTCAGCGTCTTCCCGTTCCTCTGCCGCACGGTGGTCGCGGTGGCGACCGGTTGCAGCGCCTCTCCCGCGATGTAGTTGCCCTTCTTGTGGATCCCCGTCGTGTAGTCCATGTACTCCTGGAAAATCTTGCCCCGCTCGGCTTCTGAGACGTTTGCGAAGGCCGATTCGTTTCCGTAGAGCAGCAACAGGTATTTCATCGTCGTGTCCTTTCTGGTCGATCGTATTTTTGTACTTACGCGAGCACGGTCAGCGCGGTTTCCGCACGAGGCGCGACTTGGCGACGAAGACCGGCTTGCCGGCCTCGATTTCCGTCCACACGGTGCGGAGCTCGTTCGAGCCGACGAATTCCAACATCTCGCCGTCCTCGGCCGCGACCCAGTCTCCGGCCAGGTTCTTGAACCGGTCGAAGGGAGCTGCCGCCGCGGCCGGCTGGCCGGCGGACCCTGGCGACGCGGCCGGCGCGAAAACCGCGCCGATCGACAGGAGGATCAACCCCAGGGCGCCGCATTTCAGTGAACTTCCGAGCATCTCCATCTCCTTTCATTCCGAGGCGCCTCATGCGCTCTCGTCCAGTAGTCGAACGAGCGCGCCCGGAATCGACAGGGAGACAAGAGTTGGTGAAGTCGATAGCCTTGACCGCGATCCATGACCACGCGCCTCCTCATCCTCGCGGACTGCGTCGCGATGGCTCTTCTCGGCATCACGGTCTACCTGACGCGCGCGACCCTGCGCCGCGTCCTCGGAGCGTTGATCGGAGGATTCACCGTTACCGCGCTGATGGCGGGTGTGGACTCGCTCGCGCGCGAGCGCGGCTGGTGGTCCTACCCAAACGTGAGCACGTCTTATGGACTGCCCCTGATGTATGTCGCCGCCGCTCTCTGGTACGGAGCGGGAGTGGCGCTCATCGGCTGGCGGCTGACGCGCCGGTTCGGCTGGCGCGGGCTGGTCGGGTTGGTCGGCGCCGCGACAATCCTCGGTCCGGTGCGCGACTACGCCTACGCGGCCGTAACCCGTGTGATCGTCTTCGGCCCGGGCATCAAGCCCGCCCTCCTGGATGCGGCGTGCTGGAGCTGCGGGATCGCGCTCGTGCAGGGCATCATGCGGCTGGTGGTCGGTCCGGCACGGAGCGACCGACTGAGACAAAGGATGCTCTGGCGTAAGGCGGCATCCTTTCGTTAATGCGTTTCTGAGTTATTCGCAGGCCTTCTCCTGTCAACGGCTTGACGCGGAGAACACCGCGATTCGCGTGACGTCGATCGATCGATGGCAACCGGATTGCTGCTCTTTTCCGACGGAAGAAACGTCATACGGAAAGGAGCGAACATGAAAAACATCTTTACGAGAGCGCTGCTGACGGCGCTCGTCCTCGTTCTGCTGGCGGTCGGACAATCCGCCTGCGGCGGCGGATACTCCTCGCCGACCGCTCCGAAGTCTGCGCCCGGGCAGCCGACTCCCACGCCCAGGCCGGGCTACTGAGATCGCATGGACTCGGGCCGGAGCCAGCGGGTGAACCACTCCAGGTTCCGGCGCATCGACTCGCGCTGCAGGGCGGGCTCGTAGAGGACGTGCCCGCCGCGCGGGTAGATGTCGAACTCGACGGTCTTTCCGAGCGCTTTCAGGGTCCGATAGAACTTCCACGCCCCGGCGATCGGCACGCGCGGGTCGCGCTCGCCGTGCTGGATCAGGAGCGGCGTCGTCACGCGGTCTGCAAACGTCAGCGGTGAGTGCGAGGCATACGACGCGCGGTTCTCCCATGGCTTCTTGAAGTAATGGGTCATGAGCTCGCCGCCGTCGGACAAGAAGAACGGGTCGGTCAGATCGCTGATGCTCGCGCTCGCCGACGCCGCCTTGAACCGCCCGGTCTGCGTGACGATCCAATCCGTCAGGTAGCCGCCGTACGACGCGCCCAGGACGCCGAGCCGGTCGGGGTCCGCGATCCCGCGGCGGACGAGCTCGTCGACGCCGGCGAGGATGTCCTTGTAGTCGGCCTCGCCCCACGCGTTGACGATCGCGCGCTGGCCCGCTTCTCCGTAGCCGGCGCCGCCGCGAGGCATCGGAAACAACACCGCGAAGCCCGCGCTGGCCAGAGCCTCGGTCGGATACGGATCGACCTGACCGACGGTGTGCATGAACTGCGGGAAAAGGCCGTACGTCACGCCGCCGCCAGGTCCGCCGTGGCAGTAGACGATCAAGGGGAGCCGCTTCCCCGAGGTCCAACCCGACGGGGTCAGGAGCAGTCCCCAGATCTCCATCCCGTCGAAGGAGCGCCAGTGGACGGCCTCGAGCTTTCCAGGCGCCAGCGCGCGCAGCTCCGGGTTGACGTCGGTCAACTTCGTCGCACGCCCGGTCGCGGTGTCGAGGACGAACACGTCGCCCATCGTGCGTCCTTCGACCGCGCGATACGCGAGGCGGTGGCCGTCCGCGGAGAGACTGATCGAGTGGTCAACCGTTGCGCCAGGCACGACCCGTTCCGCGTGCCCGTCCTCCACCCACACGCGCGCAATCGGCTGCTCGAACATGTGCTCGCGCGACGCGAAGGTTCCGTCGTTCGCCTGGAAGTAGATGGACGTGCCGTCGCGTGCCCAGACGAACTCGTTCACCCATGCGTCGTCCATCCGATAGATCCGTGGCGCGCCGCTGGCCGCGGGGATGACGGTCAGGCTGCGCGCGGCCATGATGTCGACGCGGGAATCGGTCGAGATGAAGGCAATCAGACGGCCGTCGGGCGACCACTGAGGCCGCGTGTTCATCCCGGCGCGATCCAGGATCGTACGAAGCTCTCCGCCCGCCGTCGGCACTGCATAGAGGCGGGTCTCGTATTGTGCGGTGAAGCCGGTCCGAGGGGCGGCGGAGTACGCTATCTGGCTTCCGTCGGGCGACCACGTGAAGCTGTCGACATAATGAGACGGCGGCGTGAGCGGCCGGGCGGGTGCGCCGAAAATTCTCCCGAAGACGCGCGCCGGCCGCTCCGGCGCATCGACGTGGACGACGAACGACTTGTCCTGCCTCTGCCGAGCTTCCTCGGTGGACACGGGGTCGCGCGAGAGATACGCGAGGCTCTTTCCGTCGGGAGACCACTCGAACAGCGAGACGCCCTCCGGCGCGTCGGTCAGCGCGCGGGGTACGCCACCGCGCACCGGGATCGCAAAGACCTGCGGCTTGTCATTCGAGAGACCCAAGACACCAAGCGTGCCTCCGTCGGGTGACCACCGCAGCCGCGGCGCCGGGAGCGGTGTGTTGAGAATTCGAACGGTCTCGCCCAACCGCATGGAAGCGCCGCCATCCGACGGGACGACATACAGCGCTGCCTCGTGCTCGTTCTTTGCGAGCGACGGCGTCGAGACGACGTACGCGACCCGCTTGCCATCGGGAGAAATCTTCACGTCGACGATCGAGCGGAGCTTCATCTCGTCGTCGACCGTGAAGGTCCGGAGTTGCGCGGACGCGGCGGCGGCGAGAATGGCGGCGAGAAGTACGGCAACCGCTGTCGGATCGCGCTTCACAGTGAGCCTTAGAGTAGCAACACGAGCTCCGCCGCGGTCATCCTCCTCTGTTACGGCACCGCCGTCACGGTCCAACCCGCGACTCCGTAACCGTGCCCGACTGAGTCGAGCGATCCACCTAAACCGCGACCGCACGCCTTACGGTGCGTCTGTCCTCGTGCCTCTTTCGTGCAATCAACGCGTCCAGAGACCATCTGCCCGGTCCGGCGATGAGCAGGAAGGTCGTCGTCATCAGCTGCGCATATTCAGACCGTATCTCGTGCAGGACCGCCCAGAAGCCAATCTGGGGTGGAACTGGAGGCAGAGGCAGAGGAGACGTGCCCAGATACAGAGGAATCTTGGTCGATAGCATGGCGACCAGCATCTCGATGATGAACGGAACGGAGACGAGCCTCGTGAGGAGGCCCGCCATCAGAAGAAGCCCTCCGACGATCTCGAGCACCCCATCGAAGGTCGCCGTCGCCCCGGGGAAGGGAAATCCGAGTTTGGTAAACCGACCGACCCCCTGATTCGTGTAGACGAACTTCAAGATGCCCTCCCACAGAAACACGCCTCCTGCCATGACCCGGAGCAGGATGGTCGCCGCCGGCGCGTCGTCCGGCGGGTTGTTGAGCCACCGCCACAGTCTTTGAATGCCCATAGTGTCCGTCCTTTCTTTTTTTATGACGTTCACCTGTCCAGACTGTCCCACCCACGGAGATAGTCCCGAGCGGCGGCTCAATTTCGGTTGGGGAATAAAGTCACCGGAGAGCGAGTCATGCATTTGGTGGGACGATGCACGGAGACAAGAAGAGTTGCGAGAGCAGAGCGACGTCGCCCGCTTTGAGCAAGCCGTCCTGCCGCATATGGATGCCGCGTACAACCTGGCGCGCTGGTTGACGCGGAATGACGCGGACGCGGCGGACGTGACGCAGGAAGCATTCCTGCGCGCCCTCAAATTCTTCGGCGGTTTTCGCGGGGGCGATACGCGCGCGTGGCTGCTGACGATCGTGCGGAACACCTGCTACACGTGGCTCCGTCGGAACCGGGTGAACGAGCTGGCGACCCCCTTTGACGAAGAGGCGCACAGCGGCGAAAGCGATGATCCGGAAACGATATTGCTGGAAGGCGCAGACAGGGAGATGCTCCGCCAGGCTCTGGAAGCACTGCCCGTGGAGTTCCGGGAGGTCATGATCCTCCGGGAGTTGGAGGGCTTGTCCTACAAGAAGATCGCGGGGATCGCCGACGTACCGGTGGGCACGGTCATGTCGCGGTTGGCGCGCGCCCGTAAGCGTCTTCGGCTCGTCCTGACCAGTGATCCGGAGGGAGGTCGGAAGTGAGCTGTGAGGGCATGCAGAATCTCATACAGGGATACGCCGACGGTGAACTGGACCTGTTGGGCAACCTTCGAGCGGAGGAGCACCTGAAGGATTGCGCGGTGTGCGCGCGGGATCTCCAGAACCATCAGGCATTGAGGCTCGCGTTCACCGGCGAGTCTCTCTACTTCAACGCCCCGCCGACTCTCCGCGGGCGCATCCGGAGCGCCGTGCGGGCAAGCGGCAACGCGGAGGCGAGGCCCGGCTCGTCGTCCTGGCGATGGATGGCTGCGGCGGCTTCATTCGCTCTCGTCGCAATCGCCGGCTGGAGCCTGCTTCTTCGCTCGCGCCCTTCAAGGGATGAACTCCTCGCGCAGGAGATCGTCGCCGGCCATGTCCGCTCGATGATGGCGGGACATCTGACGGACGTCGCGTCCTCCAATCAGCACGCGGTCAAGCCCTGGTTCGATGGCAGATTGGATTTTGCTCCTCCCGTCGAGGACCTGGCTCCCCGGGGGTTTCCGTTGGTGGGTGGCCGCCTCGATTACGCGGGCGGCAGGCCCGTGGCCGCGCTCGTCTATCAGCGCCGCCAACACCTCATCAATCTGTTCGTGTGGCCCTCCGCAGACGAATCGGATGACAGGAATCGGATGGTCGTGCGGCAGGGCTACGACCTGATCCACTGGAGCCGGGCCGGCATGGTCTATTGGGCGGTATCCGACCTCAACCTGAACGAGCTGCAGAAATTCGCTCAGGCGTTGCAGAACTCCGCCTCCCGGGATGACAGGCGATTGAAACGGTAGGGAATTTCTCTGGCCTCCGTCCTCTCTCACTCGGCGGTCCCGCTCGCGCTCGCGGTGGCTCTGGGCCCGACTCGCATTCCCGCTGCGCTCGCGGCTGTCGGCTGCGCGGCGAGCATTCTTCCGGACGTCGATTCGCTCGGCTTCGTAGCCGGAGTGCCCTACCGCCATCCCTTCGGCCACCGCGGGTTTACCCACTCGCTCTTTTTCGCGGCGGCGGTCGCACTCCTCTCACTCCCGTTCGCCCGACGATTCGGGGCCTCGCCGCTCTCGACTTTCGCGTTCGTCTTCGCGAGCGCCGCATCGCACGGAGTTCTGGACGCGATGACCACCGGAGGCCTCGGAGTCGCGTTCTGGAGCCCGTTCTCGAGCGAGCGGTTCTTCCTGCCGTGGCGAGTGATTCTCGTATCTCCGATCGGCGTGGGTCCTTTCCTCTCGCGCCGCGGTCTGCAGGTCGTGAAGTCCGAGCTCCTCGGGATCTGGGCGCCGTGCGGGATCGTCGCGTTCCTGGGGGCAGCCGTCCGACGGCTGGCGGGGATCACCTGATCGCCATTTCGGACCGCAATTTGCATTCCGGATGCGAAGGATGGGTTGACCGATCAAGGAGGAATGACGATGGCGAGATATGGCAAGAAGGCATCCGAGAAAGTCGAGAAGGTGATGCGCGAACGGAAGAGGGGAACGCTCAAGAGTGGAAAGTCCGGCAAGAAGGTGACGAGCCGGAAGCAGGCGATCGCGATCGGTCTGTCGGAGGCGCGACGCGCAGGCGCGAAGGTGCCACGCAAGAAGTCTTCCTCCAAGAAGAAGTAGCCCCTCTCCGTCCCGCGGGCTTTCGCGGGTCGAAACCGGTATCGTTGGCGGCGTGAGAAAACCGGGCGCCGCAATCGGGGCACTCGTCGGCGCGCTCGTCACCGCGCCGCTCATCGCGGTCTTCTATCTCGGATGGAAGCTCGGAGGGCTGCCCTTCGTCCCCTTCAATCTTTTCGACTGGACGGCGCGGGTGCTGCCCGGGCGAGTGATCACGTTCGGCATCGACTCGATGGTGAAGGTGATCCGCGGACTCCACATCGGAGACACGTCCTCCGCGGCCAAGGCTGCCGAGCAGACCATGGCGATCGGCGTCTTCGTCATCGCCGGCATGGTCGCCGGAGCGGTTCTGTTCGCCGTCCTGCGCGCTTTGGACGCGCGGGGCGGGGTCTTCGCGGGGGTCGTTCTGGGACTGGCGGCGGGCGTGGCGGCGGTGCTCGTCACGGAGAGCCTGGGGCGGGCCGAGAGCGTCCCTCCGATCATTGCCGACCTCTGGACGATCGTGGCCTTCGTCCTGTGGGGCGCGGCGCTCGGAGGCGCGGACCGCCGGCTGACGGGGGACAGATCAGCGACCGGGCCCGCCGTGGTCGAGCAGGTGAATCGCCGCCAGTTTCTCGTCCGCCTGGGCGGCACGGCGGCGACGATCACCGTGGTGGGGGCAGTGGTGGGCGCGGTCGGCGGCGCGAAGCGGCGGCGCGAGATCGCGCCCGGGAAGCGGTGGTCCACGGATCACCCTCTTCCCAACGCCGCGGCGGACGTGAAGCCCGCGCCCGGCACGCGACCCGAGTACACGCCGCTCGAAGACCACTACCGCATCGACATCACCACGATTCCACCGGTCGTGGACGAGGCGAAGTGGCGGCTCAAGATCGGCGGCCTCGTCGAGAGGCCACTCCAGTGGACGCTCGGAGAGATCCGCCGATACGAGCCGGTCCACCAGTTCGTCACGCTCGCCTGCATCTCGAATCCCGTCGCCGGCAGCCTGATCGGCACCACGCGTTGGACCGGCGTCAGCTTCCAGCGCCTCCTGCCGGACCTGAGGTTGAAGCCGAGCGCGACACACCTGAAGCTCTCTTCTGTGGACGGCTTCTACGAGGTGGTCGCGCTCGAGACGATCCGGAACGACGCCCGCGCGATGCTGGCCTACGACTGGGACGGCGTGCCGCTCACGACCAAGCACGGCTTTCCGCTGAGGACCTACATCCCCGACCTGTACGGGATGAAGCAGCCCAAGTGGCTGCAGTCCATCGAGGCGATGGACCACTGGGAGCCGGGCTACTGGGTCAAGCGCGGATGGGACGAGACGGCACGGATGAAGGCGACCTCGGTGATCGACACGGTCTCCGTCGACATGATGCTTTCGCAGGCGAACCGGAACACGCTGATCCCGGTCGGCGGCGTCGCCCACGCGGGGGCGCGCGGGATCTCGAAGGTCGAGGTGCGTATCGACAACGGGCCGTGGAACGAGGCGCGCTTACGGGCCCCGCTGTCGGGCCTCACCTGGGTGATCTGGCGATACGACTGGCCGTTCCAGCGGGGAGAGCACACCTTGACGGTGCATTGCTATGACGGCAAGGGCGCGCTCCAGATCGCCGAGATGGCAGCGCCTCATCCCTCCGGCGCGTCGGGCCTCCACAGCAAGAGCGTGATGCTCTGAAGGAGAGAGCAGGATGAGTCGCCTTCTCGTTGCGGCCCTTCTTCTCGCGGGTCTCGCCTCGCCGCGCGCGAGCGCGCCATCGCCGCCGGAGCCCCGGGATCCCGACGCGCGCACTCTGCTGCAGCTCGAGGACTCCTGGGCCGTGGCGCTCGTGCGCCGCGACGGGGCGATGTTTCGCCGGCTGCTCGCCGACGGGTTCGTGTACACCGAAAACGACCGGACCTCGACGCGCGACGAAGTCGTGCACGAAGCGGAAGCGGGATCCGACAAGGTGGAGGCCGCGCACAACGAAGACATGCGCGTCTATCGCTTCGGCCCGGCCGCCGTGGTGACCGGGTGGCTGGTCGTCCGCGGCCGCGGCGCGGATGGTCCATTCGACCGCCGGTACCGGTTCACCGACACCTGGATCCGCCGGCGAGGGCGCTGGCAGATCGTCGCGGCGCACGACTATCTCGCGCCCGCCGCGCGCCGCTAGCGCCTGGTCCCGGGAGAGAGGATCCCTAGCTCTTCTTCTCGCTCCAAGCCTTCTTGACGTTCCGGATCTCTTCCAGCAGGGCTGCCGGCGTCTTGGCGTTCGCGGCGGCGAGGCCTTTGTCCAGCTCTGCGATCGCTTCACCCGTCTTCCCTTGCGCGTCGAGGAGACGCGCCTTGGCGTAATGTGTCTGCGGAGTCGGGCTGATCGCGATCGCCTTGTCCAGCCATGCCCCGGCGTCGTCCAAGTAGAGGCGGTTCTGCGCGAGGTAGTTTCCGGCTCGGTAATACGCCTGCCAGTCGTCGGGCTTCGCTTTCGCGACGCTCTCCCGGAGCATCGCGACGACTCGGACGTTGGTGTCGGTCTGGTTCTTGATCGTGAAGGGGACCTGGAGGTTCTCCCAGACGAGGACGGCACGCGCGGAATTGACCGTCGGGTCCTCGAAGCGGAACTGCATCCACTCTTCCGGGCCGCCCGGGATCGGCGTGACCTTGACGCGCAGCGCGTCCTTTGCCGCGTCGTAGCTGTAGGAGCCCCACTGGTTCGCTTCCTTGTTCAGGATGAGGGTCCATTCCTTCTCGCCCGGGATCGTGTGGAGCGAGTACGTTCCGGCAGGAACCGGCTGACCCTCGACGAGCACGTCCTCGGTGAACTGAATCGTGGTGGCGGAGTTGGCCCCGGTCCGCCACACGGTCGCGTAGGGGACGAGGCCGCCCCAGATCTTCCGGCCCTTCACGCCCGGCCGGCTGTAGGTGATCGTGACGTCGTTCAAGCCGATCGTCTGCTTGACGGTCGCGCCGGGGCTCGCCTGCGGCAGCCGCATCGGCTGCTGCGCGACCGCGATCATCGCGACCAGGGCGCCCGCAAACGCCGCGAGAGCGGCCTTCGATCGAATGGTTGGGAGCGGATTCGGCATGCGTGTCCCTCCGTTCGGTTTTCGGATCGAGAAGGATATCGCCGGCTCAGCCGTCGCGGTAGAGCCCTGCACCGACGAGCACGGCGACCATGACCTCGGCGAGCGACCAGGCCGTGGCGATCGCCATCAGCCGCGCCGGAAAGATCGTCAGGCTCGCCATCGCGATCGAGAACGTGACCGTCGTGAAGGCCCAGACGGCGAAAGCCGCACGGAGCGCGGTCGCCGGGCCGGCTCCGTAGCAGGGCCGGATCGCGGCGTAGAGCCAGATCGCCAGGATTCCGACGACGAAGCTCCACGCAACGGGAAGAAGAAGAACGAGGCTCGTCCCCATCCGGATGCCGAGCGCGCGCAGGGCGGCCTCGTAGTCGCGCCTCAAAAGGAAGCCGAGCAGGCCCTCGCCGGCGTTGACGACGATCGCGGCGACGATCCCGCCGAGCACGACCCGCGTCAGGTTGATCCGGGGCATCGGTCGGCTCAGACCCTATCAAAAGCGACCGGTTTAGAATTCCGCGGCATCCGTGGCGGACTTCAAAGAGCGCAGAGTCGGCGGCCTGACCGTGCGGATCGACCGCACCGTCTGCATCGGCACGGCCAACTGCGCGAAGGTCGCGCCGGAGCTGTTCGTGCTCGACGACGAAAGGATCATCACCTTTCGCGAGCCGGCCGCCGAGATCGAACCAGATTGCGCGGTGGAAGCGTGCCGGGTCTGCCCGGTGGACGCCCTCGCCGCATTCGACGCCGATGGACGACCGCTCGTCCCGTGAGCCCGACGCGCCCCGGGCCGTCCGGGTGCGCCCCGCGCTCGCCGCGGACGTCCCGGGCATCTGGCGGGTCCACAACGATTCGATCCGGGAGCTGTGCGCCGAGCGGTACGGGCCGGAGGAGATCGCGGCCTGGATCGCGTTTCGTCCTGCCGACGCGTATCTCCAGGCGCTCGCGTCCCGGGCGCTCTTCGTCGCGGAATGGCAGGGGGCGATCGTCGGATTCGGCCAGCTCGATCCGGCGCGCGGTGAGATCGAAGCCTGCTACGTCGCCCCGGAAGCCGTGGGATCGGGAATTGGAGCCGCGCTGCTCGCGCGCATGGAGGACGAGGCGCGGCGGCGGGGGCATCGAATCGTCCGTCTGAATGCGACCCTGAACGCCGAAGAGTTCTACGCGAGGAAGGGATACCGCTGGCTGGGCCGCGCGACGCATCGCGTGAGCGCGAAAGTCGATCTCCCCTGTGTCCGGATGGAGAAGGCGCTGTCGCCGCCCGGAAGCGAATGATTCCTCTTTCGAAGATCCGGGCGGCGGCCGGGAGGATCGCTGGAAAGGTCCATCGCACGCCGCTTTTCTCGTCGACCGGCCTGGGCGAGCTCCTCGGCGCGCGGCTCTTTCTCAAGTGCGAGAACTTCCAGAAGACCGGGTCGTTCAAGCCGCGGGGCGCGCTGAACAAGGTCCTGTCGTTGTCCCCGGAGGAGCGCGCGCGCGGGCTGGTCACGGTCTCGGCCGGCAACCACGCGCAGGCCCTCGCCTGGGCGGCGCGGATCGCGGGAGCCGCCTGCACAGTCGTGATGCCGAGCGGTGCGCCGCAGTCGAAGATCGAGGCGACTCGAGGGTATGGGGCGGAGATCGTGTTGCACGACGATCGCGCCACGCTCTTCGACAAGCTCGCGGAGGTCCGCGATGCGCGCGGGCTGGTCTTCATCCCCCCCTTCGACGACCCCGAGATCATCGCGGGAGCGGGCACGACCGGCGTCGAGATTCTCGAGGACCTGCCCGACGCGGAGATTCTCCTCGTGCCGGTCGGCGGGGGAGGGGTCCTCGCCGGGATCGCGTCGGCGGTGAAACATCTCCGTCCGCAGACGAAGGTCGTCGGCGTCGAGCTCGCGGAGGGGCCGGGGCTCGCCCCGGCGCTCGCCGCGGGAACGCCCGTGACAGTGACGCGGCCGTGGGGGACGCTCGCCGACGGGATGACTCCGCCATTCGTGGGGGCGCTTCCTCTGGAGATCGCAAAAGAAGCGGTGGACGAGGTGGTCGGGGTCTCCGAGGCCGGGATCATCGAAGCGATGAAGCTCCTGATGACGCGAGCGAAGCTCTACGTGGAGGGCGCGGGCGCGGCGTCGACCGCGGCGCTCCTCGAGGGGAAGGTGCGCGTCCCGGGGGCAACGAAGGTGGTCGCGCTCGTGTCCGGCGGCAACGTCGACCTGTCGCGGATAGGGTCAGGTCTCCACTTGCCACATTGAGGGTCAGGTCTCCACTTGCCACATTGGGGGTCAGGTCTCCACGTGCCGGTCCACCGTGCCTTCCTGCGGCGTTTCCTCCCGCGCTTGTGAGTCGCAAGATCGCACTGCGCCATTGTGCCGCGCGTGGGGAGAGTCTCTTTCCGCGTGCGATGATTTTTTCAAAACCAAATCGGTTCCGGTCCGTCTCACTTCCTGACGGAAGACGAGGGAGGTCTCATGAGAAACCGGATCATCACTGGACTCGCGGCCGTCGCGTGCGCGAGCCTGGTCGCGTGCTCGACCGTCGCGACGCTCGGCACCGACTCGAACACGGCGTTGAAGGAGCTGACGGCCGTGCGCCAGACCCGCGATCAGCTCTACGCGAGCAAGGACCTCGCGGGACTCTCGAAGTACCACGCGCCGAATCTTCGGGCGAAGCTTGCCGACGGAACCCTTCTCAACCGCGCCGGATACGAGGCTATTCTGCAGAAGGAGATGGATGCCGGCGTCGCCGCGCCTTCGCACATCACGCAGCTCTCGCAGGAAGAGACCGGTTACGTCGCGGTCGTGGAGGGACCAGGCGTGGCGGTGCGCGAGACCTGGACGAAGACGGGCGACGGCTGGAAGTTGAAGTCCGTCGAGGAAGTCCCGGATCCTTCGGCGATCGCGGCGAAGAAGTACGACCACAAGCGACAGAGCTGAGAAAGCGAAGCGGCGCGCCGCGGAGCTTCGAGCCGACTCGGGACAGGCTACCTCTTCTGTTTCGTCGTCTTCGGCGGGGCCGCGGGAGCGGAAGCGGCAGGGCGGATGATCTCTGAAAGCAGGTCGGGACGCGAAGCGTCTCGCTCGAGATGCGGGTATTTCTCCCCCCCGGAGTAATCGAGACGACAGCTTTGGAAAAACTCTCCGTTCTCCACCAGCAGATCGATCGAGTGCCGGGATTTCGTCGCCTTGATGGCCTCGCGCAACCCCTCGCGACTCCAGCGCCGGCCGTTGACCGCGACGAGCTTCATGCCCGGCGACACTCCTGCAGCCGCCGCCGGCGATCCGGGCAGCACGTCGGGGATCCGTCCATCCTCGCCGACGGAGACGCCGATCGCGTAACGGACGTCGGTGAAGCGCCGGACTTCCTCGGCCGCCTTCTGCATTTTCGGAACGCTCTCGTTGTAAGTCAGCTTCCAGCCCGTGGCGGCGACCCCCGCGAGCGGAGCGCCGCGGCCGGTCTTCTCGAGCCGAGACTTCCAGAACCCGCGCCAATCGTACGGCGCCACCGCGTTCAATCCCGCGACGATGTCGTCGAAGGAATAAGGGACGACCTTGGGTGGTCCGCTCTGCCCGCCGTGGAACGCGCGGCAGAAGTCGTCGAGGCTCCTGATCCGCTTTGTCTGCGCCCGGATGACGGTGTCCGCTTCGAGCCAGAGCAGCTCGCTCTCCGGATAGAAGTCCACGCCGCGCCTCCAGGAGTACCCGTCCGAGCGCGCCGCGTAGAGAACCTGCGCGGCCACGGCCGTGTCCTGGAGGGGGCGCCATTGCCTCCCTTCCTGGTGGTCCATCTCGGCCGCCGTCAGCGCGAGCGCTTCCCGGTACTGCTCGGCGGTCAGCAGGCCGGAGCGGGCGGCCAGGATCTGTCCCAGGTACTCGGTCAGGCCCTCGTACACCCAGAGCAGATCGCCGTGCATCGGCTCCTGGAAGCTCCCGATGGCCAGGTCCGCCGGACGGCGATACTTTCCGTTCCAGGAGTGGGTCATCTCGTGGGGAAGCAGACCCGCCATGATCTTGCGGCGGTCGTCGTCGATCAGGGAGCGCTCGTCGACGCGGTCGTCGCTCGACTCGTGGTGCTCCAGGCCGAAGTGCGCTGTGTGGTCGGAAAGCGTCAGCAGGAAGTCATAGTGGCGGTAGTGTCGGGCGCCGAAGAGGGCTCCCGTTTCGGCCACGAGCGAACGGTACTTCGCCGTCAGCTCGGTGCTCATCGCCAGGGCCGCCTCGCTGTCGGCCGCGATGTCGAGGCGGTGGACCGGAAAGCCGGCACCGAGCGTCACCGTCTTGAAGTGCGCTCCCGCCAGCACGGGCGAGTCCACGAGCGTCGTCAGCGACACGGGCGCGAAGCGGACGCCGTCGGAAGACTCCTTCTCGACGTCCAGGGCGGTCGCGTACTTCCATCCGGCGGGGAGCTTCAGCGCCGCGGCGAAGCGGATCTCGTCCGCCTTTGCGCCGGCGGGATAGAGCAGGACCTGGTTCCAGGAGACAAGGGTGAGCCGGGCGGTGGCGGACGAGCCGGAGGAAAAGCCCCCGGCCTCGGCGGGGGAGAGATAGTCCAAAGAGGCTTCTATCGAGGATGCGCCCGGGGGGACGTCCACGTGGAAGAGGTACATGTCGGCGGAGTCCCGTCTCCACGGGAGCGGCTTGCCGACGGCCGAGAACTTCAACCCCGCCAGGTCGGCGATCGGTCCCGTCGGGCCATGCTCGCCCGGAATCCACTTCGGATAGGCGAGGGTGAGCGGTCCGGGAGAGGCGGGCAGGGAGAGACGGGCATGAAAGATCTTTCGCGGCGCCTCGCTCGCGTCCACCTCGAGCGCGATGAGCGCCTGTTGCGCCGGCAGATGCGCTGACCCGACCAGCAGGACCACGACGCAGAGTCCCTTCGCCATCGCGCGCGAAACCATCATTGTTCAACCCCTCGAGCCGAAAGCTTACTTCGGGCTACACTCCTGCCTCTGTCATTCCGAGCGCGCAGGGCTCCTCGAGTCCGAGAGATCCTTCGCTGCGCTCAGGATGACGACGCGCCCTGCGGCCGCTTCGTCAGCTGCGAGGGAAGTCTCGGCGACGACAGCAGCATCGCGAACACTTCCCAGCGCTTCGCGGGATGGTCCGGCGTCCCGCCCTGCGACTCGACGAACTTCCGAACGATGTCCTTCCCCAGGTTGTAATTGATCACGTAGCTCCGGTATTGGTCGATGAACCGCACCCGCTGCTCCGCGCGATCCCGGGGGTACAGGGCGTAGTCCGAGAGCCACCGCGCGGCCGCGGTGGCGTCGATCTCTCCGTTCAAGTAACGGCGCGCCGCTTCGTTTCCAGCGTACGCCAGCCGATCGAGGATCTGGCGCACGCGCTCGAACTCCTCCGCCCGCGCCGGGTCGAGTCCCGCCAGGGGATACAATCTCGCCTTCTCGTACTCGACGCGCTCCCGGCCGGGAAATGCCATCTCGATCCCGAAGTTCGCGCTTCCTTCGGCGATCAGCGACTGCGGCGAGAAGAGCGGATAGACGCTGTACTCGACCCATCCGCGATCCCGTACCAGGTTCTTCTCGAGAAGCGTGTTGTAGACGTGATGACCCGGGTATCCCTCGTGGCACGCGAGGTCGATCGCGCGGTCGATCGTGATCGGCAGGTCCGTGTTGACCTGGATCAGGCTCCTGTAGGTGCCCTGGTACCAGTTGTAGCCGCTCCATGACTTGCCGGTAACGTACTCGACCGTGAAGCTCTCTCCCGGCGGCAGCGCGATGTGCCGAAGCGTCCGATTCCGGCATTCGGCGATCGCCGCGCGGAAGACGCCGTCCACCTTGTCCTTCGGAATCGTGAAGTCCTTCCGGAACGCCTCGTAGCGCTCGACGAGGCTCGCGGAGCCTCCGCGTCCGGGAAGCGCGCGACCGAGCTCCTCGCGGATCTCGCGGAAGTGCTCTTCCGTGTTCACCGGCGCGACCGCGTCGTACAGCGCCTGAGATTCCTCGTCGAACGAGAGCCGCTTGCCTCCGAGCACCGCGACGCACGTCGAGAGCGCCTGGAGCTGCCGCATGAGATAGGCGCGCCGCAGACGGAGCATTTCGTCCGCCGGCTCTCGGAGCGACTGGATTCGCGCGATGAGAGCGTTGGCCTCGGCTGCGATCGCGAGGAGCGGCTTCCGGGCCGCTTTGGCTTCTGTCTTCCATTCGGCAGGTCCGTAGAAAGCGTCGACGTAGTCCTTGTCGTGCTGGCCGACAGCCAGGACGAGCTTCACGTACGCCGGGGCGATGTCGTTCATTTGCGAGAGAAGAATAGATTGATCGGCGGGGCTCAAAGACGCGCCGTGCGTTGCGCGGGCGGTGGCGAGAACGGAGCCGACCAGGAGAACCGCGAGGCAGCTCCGCGTTCGCATCGGCGAAGGATAATGCCGACCATGAAAGCCATCCGAGTGGACGCGCCGGGCGGCCCGGAAGCGATGCGACTCGCCGACGTCCCCGATCCGCAACCGCGCGACGGCGAAGCATTGGTTCACATCGACGCGGCCGGCGTCAACTTCATCGATGTCTACCACCGCACTGCCGCCTACTCGCTCCCTTTTCCGCTGGTGCCGGGCGTGGAGGGCGCGGGCACGGTCGTCGCCGTCGGCGACGGGGTCACGGAGGTCGCCGTCGGCGATCGCGTGGCCTTCTCCTCCGGCTCGGGAACTTATGCCGAGCTCGTCTCGGTCCCGGCGGCCCGGCTCGTTCCCATCCCGCAGGGCGTTTCCACGAAGCAGGCGGCGTCCGCGATGCTCCAGGGAATGACCGCGCATTACCTGGCGACGTCCACCTTCGCCTTGAAGCCGGGCGACACCTGCCTCGTGCACGCCGCGGCCGGAGGAGTGGGACTTCTTCTCTCCCAGATCGCGAAGCTTCGCGGCGCGCGCGTCATCGGGACGGTCTCCACGGAAGAGAAGGGAGAGATCGCGCGCGAAGCGGGCGCCGAGACGATCCTCTACACGAAAGAGGACTTCGCCGCCGCGGTGCGGCGGATGACCGGAGATGCCGGCGTCCAGGTCGTCTACGACGGCGTCGGCCGCGAAACGTTCGAGAGGAGCCTCGACTCCCTCGCCCTGCGCGGGACGATCGTCCTGTTCGGGCAGTCGAGCGGCGCCGTCCCGCCGATCGATCCCCAGATCCTGAACAAAAAGGGCTCGCTCTATCTGACCCGCCCGTTCATCGGGCACTATACGCACACGCGAGAGGAGCTTCTGTCGCGGGCCGGCGAGGTCCTCGGCTGGATCGCGGGGGGGAAGCTGAAAATACGGATCTTCCGCGAGTTTCCGCTCTCCGAGGCGGCCGAGGCACATCGACTCCTGGAATCGCGCCGGACGACCGGGAAGCTGCTGCTGATCCCCTGACTACTGCTCGGTCGGGTACCCGAGCTCCTTCCAGCGCTTCCAGCCGCCGTCCATCGAGACGACGTTCCGATAGCCCATCTTCATGAGCGTGTCGGCCGCGAGCGCCGAGCGATAGCCGCCGCCGCAATAGAGAATGATCTCCTCGTTCCGGTTCGGGATCGCGCGCTCGATGTCTCTCTCGATGACTCCCTTACCCATGTGCATGGCGCCCAGAGCGCGCCCGCGCTCCCACTCGTTGTCTTCGCGGACGTCGATCAGGTGGAAGCGATCTCCCGTCTCCTGTCGTCGCCGGACGTCCTCCGGGGTCGTCTCGCGGACCCGGGTCTTCGCGTCGTTGACGATGTCGAGAAAGCCTTTCGAGTGTTCCATGCGTTTCTCTCCCGTCAATCTCCCAGCGCTGCCAGCCGGACGATGAGATCCACCACGCGGTTCGAGTATCCCCACTCGTTGTCATACCACGAGACGACCTTCACGTAGCCGTCTCCGCTGGCCTTGGTCGAGAGGGCGTCGAAGATCGAAGAGTTCGGATTGCCGATGATGTCACTCGACACGAGAGGGACTTCGCTGTACTCGAGAATTCCGCGAAGAGGGCCTTCCGCGGCGCGCCGCATCGCGTCGTTGACTTCGCTCGCCGCCGCTCTTTTCTTCAACCGGCAGGAGAGATCCACCACCGACCCGTCCGGCACCGGCACGCGCATCGCCATCCCGTCGAGCTTCCCCTGGAGCTGCGGCAGCACCTTGCCGACAGCGCGGGCCGCCCCGGTCGTCGTCGGGATGATGTTCTCGGCGGCCGCGCGGCTGCGCCGGAGGTCCTCGTGTGGCACGTCGGCCAGCCGCTGGTCGTTCGTGTAGGCGTGGACCGTCGTCATGAACCCCTCCTCGATGCCGAACTCGTCATCGAGCACCATCGCGATCGGCGCGAGGCAGTTCGTCGTGCAGGAGGCGTTCGAGACGATCCGGTGCTTCGGGGAGAGCGTGCGGTCGTTGACCCCGACGACGATCATCGCGTCGACCTCGTCCTTCGGCGGGACGGTCAGGATGACCCGCTTCGCGCCTGCCGAGAGGTGCTTCGCGAGCTTTTCGCGGGTCAGCAGGACGCCGGTCGACTCGACCACGATCTCGACGCCGAGCTTCCCCCACGGGATCTTCACCGGGTCCTTCTCCGCGGTCATGACGATCTTCCGGCCGTCGACGTACATCGCGTCCGCGTCCGCGGAGACCTCGCGGTCGAAGACGCGCATCACCGTGTCGTACTTCAGGAGATAGGCAAGGTGTGCATTGTCGAAGAGATCGTTCACCGCGACGACGTCGATGTCGTCGCGGTCCGAAAGGATGCGGAACACGGAGCGACCGATCCGGCCGAATCCGTTGATGCCGACAGGGATGGTCATCGCGGGGCCGCCGCCTTCCGATCGAGCTCGGTGAAGCGGTCGATCAGCTCCACAGCCCGGTGCGCGTAGCCGTAGCCCGAGTCGTACCAGGAGATGGTCTTGGAGACTTTTTCGCCGAGCACCATCGTGGCCAGGGAGTCGAAGGTACTCGACCAGGAGGACCGGGCGACGTCGCTCGAAACGATCGGGTCCAACTCGAACTTGAGGACGTTCCTCCATCGCTCGGTCGCAGCGGCGGTGCGCACGACCTCGTTGACGGCGACGGGCGTGACCTTGCGCGAATGCCAGCAGACGAGGTCCACCGCCGAGCCGTTTCGCACCGGTACCGCGACCGCGGAACCGGTCACGCGTCCCGCGAGCGATGGAACGACCTCCATCACCATCGCGGGGGAGCGGGACTCCTGCGGAATGATGTTCTCCGCCGCCGCGCGACCGCGGCGCATGTCCTCGGCCGGCACGTCTGCGAGCCGGTGCTGGCTCGTGTACGAGTGGACTGTCGTGTAGAGCGCTCGCTCGATGCCGAAGGCCTCGTGGAGGATCTTGGCAATCGGCGCGAGGCAGTGGACGGTCGACGAGGCGTTCGAGACGATCCGGTGGCGGCTGTCGAGCTCTCCGTCGTTGACGCCCCGGACCACGGTCAAGTCCGGAGCCTCCAGCGGCGGAGCGCAGGCGATGACCCGCTTCGCGCCCGCGCGCAGATGGGCCTCGAGCTCGGAACGCGTGCGCCCGCGCGAGGTCGCCTCGAGGACCGTGTCGACGCCGAGCTCGCCCCAGGCCACGGGACCCTGGTCCTTCCCGGTGATCATGCGGATCTGCTTTCCGGCGACGTACAGGTGTCCCTCGCGGATCGAGACTTCGTCGGGGAAGCGGCCGAGAAGCGTGTCGAACTTGAGCAGGTACTCGAGCGGCTCGGGGGCATTCCAGTCGCTGATCGCCGCGATCCGGACGTCGTCTCTGTTGTAGAGGAGCCGGAAGAGGTTCCGCCCGATCCTCCCGAAGCCGAAGAGCCCGACGACCGCAGTCACGAAACGGAATCTATCGCGTCGAGGAAGCGCCTCCAGACGGACAGATACTCTTCTCCACCCGCCAGAGAGGTTTCGTTGTGCCCCGCGCCGGGAACGACCAGGAGCTCTTTCGGCGGCTTCGCGAGCTCGAAGAGCCGCCGCGCGTGCGCGACGGGAGCGATCTCGTCCAGGGCAGCAGCGACGAAGAGCTTGGGAGGAACGACCCGGGCGATCTTCGACGCGGTGTCGTAGCGGGATCGGACCAGGAAGCGGGGCACGAACGGGTAGTGCTCGCGGGCGAGCGCCGGCACCGAGAGGAAAGGCGTCTCGAGAGCGACTCCGGAGGGCCCTCCGGAGGGGGACCTGACGGTCCCCCGATCTCCCTGGAGCGCGAGCGCGACCTCGACGGCGACCGCGCAGCCGAGCGACTCGCCGAAGAGCACGATCCGCTCCGCCGGAAAACCGCGCTCGACTGCCGCGTCGTAGATCGCGAGCCCATCGCGGTAGAGACCCGCTTCGGAAGGGTGTCCCGCCGACCGGCCGTAGCCGCGGTAGTCGACGAGGAAGAGATCGACGCCGAGGCTCTCGACGAAGAGCTTCGCGCGGTCCAGTCGATGGCTGACGTTGCCGGCGTTTCCGTGGAAGAGGAGGAGGACCCTGTCGCCGCGGCCGTGGACCCACCAGCCGTGGAGACGCACGCCGTCGGAGGCGATCGGCGAGAGCTCTTCCGAGCGCAGACCGTAGTCAGCGGGGAAGGCGTCGAGGCGCCGGAGCGGGAAGTAGAGAAGACGGTCTTCCAGGAAGCTCATGAGCTAGGCTGTCGCGGGAGGATAAGGCGCATGAAAAAATCGGGTCGCGCAGCCGTTCTCGCCGTCGCCGCGCTCTCGTTCGCGATTGCCGCGGAAAGTTCCCGTCCCGCCCGACCGAAGACCCTGGAGGTCACGTACTACTACCTCCCCGGCTGAATGATTTGCGCGAAATTGAAGCCTGCCGTGAGCGGGCTCGAGAATGAGTTTCCCGGAGTCCGCGCGAAAAACGAAGATGCGACGAGCGCCGAGGGGAAGACGGCCATCCGGGAGCTCGGATTCCAGTCTCACGGGATCGTCATTCGATCTGCTGGCGGCAAGGTCCTGTGGAAGCAGCCGGACCATACCGTCAAGATCGAGGACGTCCGCGCGGAGCTCGCGCGCCGGACGCAGCGGCGGCTCAAGTGACGGTCAGTCGCTCGTCGGCTCCCGGCCAGCCCTCTCCCGGAACCAACTGTGGGCGCCCAGGAAGCGGTATTCCGTCGTGGCGCCGTTGACCCCGATGCCGAGAGAGAGCACTCCGGTCTTGATCAGAAACGTCCCGTTCCGGAAAGCTCCCCGCGCCTGATATTCCCCGTCGATGTAGAAGTCCCCGACACGCGCGGTCAACCCCCGAACCTCGGCGAGAGATTTGCCGAGCTTGAGTCGCGCCCGGCCGGCGAGTCCCTCGAGGTCGAAGAGCTTGCCCGTCCAGGCTGGCAGCTTCGTGTGGATGAGAGCCAGGAATGGCTTCGCATTGCGGGCGCGAACGGACACGGTCGTCGTCAGGACTGTGGAATGCACGGATCGAATGTCTCCCGGCGCGAAGTCCAGTCGTGTCCACCACGACCGCGTCGCACCGGCGCCCTCCGAGATCGTGGCGTCGGAGAGCTTCACGTAGCCGCCGTTCAGGTGGAATCCGCCCCTCTCGAGGTTGACCTGAGAAAGCTCTCCGCGCGCCTCCAGCTTTCCCCGCAGGCGGACCTCGAAGATGCGGAGAGCCACATCGGGCACCGAGTGATCGACGGTGGCGCTCGCGACTCCATGCTCCACCGCGCCCCGGACCGCGAGGCGACCCTTGCCGGTCTGAAGCTTCACTCCTCCCAGCTCGCCGAGCACTCGCTGAACGAGCTCCGGGCTGTCCAGCCGGGCGCGGGCCTCCGTTTCTCCCGTCACGAAGCGCAGCATCCGGCTGCCCGGGAATTTCATAGGATCCCACGCGTCGATGACGCATCCGAGCGTGGCCGTGACGTCCTTCGCGAGAGACTCGTCGCCCGACCGAAGGATGCCTCCGCGCGTCGTCAGCGTCGAGCGGAAAACCTGGGCCTGGACCTTCGGCTGGAGAAAGAACGCACCGGTCACCCGGCCGTCTCCTCCGTACCGGTAGGCGTCCACCCAGATCTCCCGCAGAGGGCGGACGTCGATGTCGTCGATACGGATGTTCCACTCTTGGCCGGTCGGCGGCGTCTTTTTCTCGCCCGGGACGAGCAGCGGAGGATCGGGGAAGCCGGGGATGGGAGGAAGGAGCGCGACCCGGCGCCGGTCGGCGGCTTCCTCCCGGGTCAAGCGGTTACGGGCGTGAAACGTGAGACCGTTTCCGCGCAAGCTCGTGACGTGAAAACGGCGGCGGAGCAGATCGAGGACGGAAAAGGAGAACCGCGCCTCCTCGATGACGAATGCCCACTCGGCCTTCGCGTCCCGATCCCGGACCAGGACGTTCTTCGCGCGCGCCCGCCCGGGCCACACCGACGAAGCCGACTCGTATCCGACCCAGGTCTCGTTCGGTCCGTCGTTGATGAGCGAAGAGAGACGACCTCCCGACAGGAGGATGTTCGCCGCCGCCAGGTAGACCGCGAAAATCAGGCACAGCGCGAGAACGAGGAGGACCGCGATCCTTGCGGCCGGCTGGGGAGTCTTTTTCATGGCTCGGCTCCTCTCCGCAAGGCTTGCGCCAGAACGGTCGTCCTGAACTTCCGCCCGGCCGCTGCGTTTAATCCAGTGTGACCACGCCCGTCATCGAGGCGGAAGGCCTCTCGAAGGTCTACAGCTCCCGCTTTGGGACGCGCAACATCCGCGCTCTCGACGGAATCGACCTCTCCGTGGGCGCCGGCGAGGTTTTCGGGCTGCTGGGTCCGAACGGCGCCGGAAAGACGACCGCGGTCAAGATCCTCCTCGGCCTGACCCGGCCCACGGACGGGACGGCGCGTCTCTTCGGGATCCCCGTGGCCGATCCGAAGAGCCGGCAGCGCGTCGGCTATCTCCCGGAAGGACATCGTTTCCCGGGTTACCTGACGGCGAGGCAGACCCTGTCGATCTTCGGACGCATGTCGGGAATGGAGCGGGCGGTCTTGAAAACGCGGATCCCCGAGCTTCTCGGGCGCGTGCGGCTCTCCGACTGGCGGGACGTCAAGGTGAAGAAGTTCTCCAAGGGCATGACGCAACGGCTCGGGCTTGCCGCCGCGCTCGTGCACGATCCGGAAGTCCTGCTCTTGGACGAGCCGACGGACGGAGTGGACCCGGTCGGTCGGCGAGAGATCCGCGACCTGCTGCGCGGCGAAGCGGCGCGCGGCCGGGCGATTCTCTTGAACTCGCACCTTCTCTCCGAGATCGAGCAGACGTGCGATCGCGTCGCCGTCCTCTCGAAGGGGAAGGTCGCGGCGCAGGGCCGAATCGCGGACCTGACCGCCCAGGGCTCCCGTTACCGCATGGCGGTCTCGCCCGCGGACGAGAATTTGATCGCCGCTTTCCGTGCGAGCGGCGCCTCCGTCGAGCGGGTGAACGGCCACCTCGTCCTGACGACGCGGGACCTCCAGCACTTAAACGCTCTCGTCGACATGGCTCGCGCGCGCGGAGGAGTCCTCTCGGAGCTCTCCCCGGTCCGCTCGAGCCTCGAAGACGTGTTCGTGGACCTCGTCGGCAAGGGCGAGAAGGAGGTGAAGGTCCAGTGAAAGCGTGGGCCGCCAGCGTCGAGGAGGTCTTCCGGGAGGCGTCGGCGCGCTGGACGCTGCTCGCTTACTTCGCGCTCTCGTCGCTCTTCATCCTCATCTTCGCGCTCGCCGTCAACCTCGACATCGTGAACGGCGCGCTCGCGGGAGCGAGACTTTTCGGAAAGGCCGTCGATCTCGGAGGAGACAAGATCGACATGGACCGGCTCGTCCTCGGCTTCGAGACCGGCTTCTCCGGTTTCCTCTACATGCTCGGCACGTTCCTGGCACTCTTCGCGACAGCGCATCTCGTGCCGCGGCTGCAGGAGAAAGGGACGGTCGACCTCTATCTCTCGCGGCCCGTCGGACGGGTGAAGGTGCTGCTCTCACGCTACAGCGGGGGACTGCTGCTGGCCGCCGCCAACCTCCTCTACCTGACGGGGTCGATCTGGGCGATCGTGTTCTGGAAAACCGGCGTCGCACACCCGCGCTTTCTCCTCGGCGGCGTGGTAATCCTTTTCGGAATCGCCTGCCTGCTCGCGCTCGCTTTCCTGATCGGAGTCGCGACCTCCTCGACGGCGGTGTCGCTCATGGGAACGTATGCGGTCTTCTTCTTCGCGGCGATTCTCTCGGCGCACGACAGAATCTCGGCGGCGGTTTCCTCCGAATGGAGCGCGGGCCTCGTCCGCGCGCTCTACTGGATCTTTCCGAAGACCGCCGAGCTCGGACGGGCGACCGTCGCGCTCGTTTCGGGCGGGGAGACGTTCCGCAACATCGGTCCGATCGATCGACTCGCCGTCTTCGGTTCCACGGGCCTGTTCGGACTCGTCGCGCTCGGCCTCGCGGCCTGGCTCTTCTCAAGAAAGGATTTCTGAAATGAGACTGGTGCGGAACGTTTTCCTTTCGATCATCGTTCTCGCGGTCGGGCTTCTCGGCGCCGCCCCCGCGGTCCGGGCCGCCGGAACCGACGAGGCCCTCGCCCTCGTTCCCGCCGACGCGGTGTCGGTCGGCGCGGTTCACTTCGATGCCCTTCGCGCGAGCGCCCTCGCCGGGAGGCTCTTTTCCGAGACGGACGAGCTGACGGTCGACGGCGACGCGGCGAAGTTCCTCGCGGAGACCGGCCTTCGCCCCAGGCAGGACGTGGATCTTCTGGTGTTCGCGGCGCTCGCCTCTTCGAACGGGCGACCGGGTTCCAACGCCCTCGTCATTTTCGAAGGGCGGTTCGATCCGGCGCGTCTCGAAGCGGCGATGCTCGCGCGCGGCGGCGTGCGCAAGGAGACTCCAAACGGAAGCTATCTGCTCGTCTCCGGCGGGCACGGGCAGGGCAACCCCGGCGCGATCGCCTTCGTGAGTCGACGGCTCGCGGTTGCCGGGAGTCCGGCCGCGGTGGCGCGCGCTCTCGACGATCACGCGTCCGGCGGCTCCGGGTTCCTCCGCGGGGACGGCCTCGGCCGGCAGATGCATCGCGTTCCCTCCGACGCGTCAGCCTGGGCGATCGTCGATGCGGCGCGCGCCCCTTTCGCGACGGGCCGGTCACGGGATTCCCGCGACGGGGATTCGGCGGACGCGCTTCTCGGCGCGATGAAGTCGGTCACGCTCTTCGTCTTTCACGCCACGGCGCGCGCCGACGCGGTCGAGCTCTCCGCGACCGGACTGTCGCCGGACGAAGACACGCGCGGTCTCTTGGAGGACGCGCTCCGGGGAGTCGTCGCGATGTGGCGGCTCGCGGTCCACGAGAAGGCGCCGGAGCTGGTCCCGATCCTGCGGAAGTTCGAGATCGAGAAGAACGGCGAAGGAGTCACGATCCGGGGGACTCTGCCGGGAAGCTTCGTGAGGAAGATGGTCGAGGAACGCGAGGCGCTCCGGGGGCGGTAAAAACCCCGATGTCCTAAGATCGCGGCCGGTGTCCGCGTCCGCCCCTCTCCCGGCCGAGGTTGCTCTGCTCGTCGAGCAGAAGCGCCTCGCCGATCTCGAGGACGTCTGGACGCGCCGCATGGAAGAGGATCCGGCTGACCTTTCTTTCTTCTTCGCCCTGGCGGCGGCCATCAAGAAGAAGGCGGGTGCCGAGGGGGCCGAACACGCCGCCGCGTGGCTGAGATTTCTCGCGGACTACCAGGCGGAGCGCCAGGACGGCGACGCCCGGATCGAGGTACTTACCGAGATCGTGCGCATGAATCCGACGGATTCCGCCGCCCGGGCGGACCTGGAAGCGGCTCTTCGCGGGCGCTTCGGCGGACATCCCGCCTTCGCAGCCGTCCTCGCGCAGAACTCGATCGCGACCGCGGCCGACCCTTCCGACGTCGCGCGGCGCGTCGCCCGGTGGCTGAAGTTCCTCCCGGGCGAGGTGTACTACCTCGCCGGGCGGGGCGCCGGACGGATCGCCGAGATGAACCCGGCCCTAGACGTCATCCGGCTGGACGTCGGAGGCGCGAAGGTCCCCCTCTCGCTCGTCTCCGCCGAGAGAAACCTCGAACGCCTCCCCGAAGGCCACTTCCTGCGGCAGAAGGTCGAGGATCCGCAAGCGGTCGTTGAGCTCGCGGCAAAGGAGCCGGCGGAATCGGTACATCGTCTGCTCGAGAGCTTCGGGCGGCCGCTCACCGTTGCGGAGGTCCGCGAGCACTTCTCGGGCATCGTTGCCGAAGAGCGGTGGAGCTCTTTCTGGACGTCGGCCCGCCGCCATCCGCAGCTGCTCGTCGGCGGGGCCGCGAAGAGCGCTCCGGTCTCCTGGAGCGCGAGCGCCGACGCGGCGGAGGAGACGTTGCGCCGGGAGTTCACCGAAGCCGATGCCCATCACAAGCTCGACCTCGCGCGCAAGCACGCGAAGCGCTCGCGCGAGCTCGCTCGGTTCTTCGCGGAGTCGCTTGCTTCGGAAGCCCGCAAGGCGGCGGCGGAGGAGAACGCGGGGCTCGCCTGGGAGCTTTCACAGGCGGCGGTCCGTCTCGCCCCGGGAGAGCCGGAGGCGTTTCCGGCGGAGTCGCTCGTCGCCTCCAGCGACCTCGCAGCGGTCCTCGATCGCATCCGGGACTACACGGCGCGCGAGAGGGCCCTCGCCGAGATCCTCGCGCGCCGCGACGACTGGGAGGCGATCTTTCTGGCCCGCTTCGTCGAGGAGGAGGACGCGCGGGTGCTCTCGGCGATCCACGACGCGTTGGGAGCTCGGCCGGAGCGAAGGGACGAGCTCGTCCGTCGCGTGATGCGCTCGCCGAGAATCGGGCCGCGCGCGTTCGTCTGGCTCTGCGAAAGAATGGAGAAGGAGGGGGAGCCGGCTTCGATCCCGCCCCCGTCCGCGCTCTTTCATGCTCTGCTCGACGCGCTCCGCCAGGACGAGTTCGCGCCCGTCCGCGCGCGCGTCAAGGCGTTCTTCGAGCCGGGCGGCCTGGCCGTCGCGCTCGTTCGGCGCGCGAGCTCCGAGGCGGAGGCGCGGGAGCTCCTGACGGCGCTCTCGCGGGCGGGGGGGCTGGAGGAGCACCGGCGCGGGACGGTCCGCGAGGCGCTCCTGATGAAGTACCCCGCGCTCCGCGCGCCCGCAGCCAACCTGCTCTACGCCACGCCGGAGGCGATCGATGCCCGGCGCGCCGAGCTCGCTCAGCTGAAGCAGGTCGACCTGCCCGCCAACGCCGAAGCGATGCGGGCGGCGAAAGAGCACGGCGACCTGTCCGAAAACTTCGAATATCACGCGGCGCGTCAGAAGCACGAGTACCTCTCGGCCCGCATCTCATTACTCGCAGACGAGCTCTCCCGCACGCGGGCGCTCGACTCCACCCGAATCGACACGACCGAGGTTCGGGTCGGGACGCGGGTCCTGCTGCGCGAGCTCGGCAGCGGCCGCGAGGTCGCTGCGACGATCTTGGGGCCCTGGGACTCGCGACCGGAAGAGGGGATCTACTCCTACGAGTCCGAGTTCGCCCGGCATCTCCTCGGAAAGAAAACCGGCGAGGGCGCGCGACTTCCGGACGGCGAGGCCGCGGAGATCGCGTCGATCGATCCCTGGCGATGATGAGAGAATTCACGCCCGAAAAACTTTTCGCGCAGGAGGCCGTCATGCAGCGCAGGTCCACTCGAATCCTTCCGATGTTCGTCCTCGCGCTCGCCCTGGGATGCAGCCTCGCCCTGGGCCAGTCCGCCGCCGGCCCGCCGATGACGGGGCTGCGCGCCGACGTCGTCAGCGAGCTCTCGAGGGTCGAAAAGCAGCTCGTCTCGCTGGCGGAAGCGATGCCGGCGGAGAAATACGCCTGGCGCCCCGCCGAAGGCATCCGGTCCGTCGGCGAGGTCTACGTTCACATCGCGTCCGGAAACTATCTCCTGGGATCGATGCTCGGCGTCAAGCGCCCGGAGAACACCGGCCCCGAGATGGAAAAGAAGATCCGGGACAAGGCGACGATCGTCCCCGGCCTGAAGACGTCCTTCGACTACGCCCGCAAGGCCGTCGAAGGCCTCCCCGACGCCGACCTCGAAAAGAAGGTCGACTTCTTCGGACATTCGGTGACCGAGCGCCGGATACTTCTCCAGCTTCTCAACCACTCCCACGAGCACCTCGGCCAGTCGATCGCGTATGCGCGGATGAACGGGATCACGCCGCCCTGGTCCGAGGCCCCGCCGCCCGAGAAGAAGGCCGCGTCGAAGTGATGGGGCGGATTCCGGCGATATCCTCGCTTCGGAGGACGCCATGATCCGAAAGCTCGCGTCGGGCGGTTACCGGCTCTACTCGCGCAAGAAGGACACGAAGACCGGAAAGCGGAAGAACCTCGGCACGTTCAAGAGCCTCGCCGCCGCGAAGAAGCACGAGAAGGCGGTGCAGTTCTTCAAGAAGAAGTAGCGCGAGGCGGCCTCCCGGTTTCGACGCAGCGCCGTCGCGTCACTGCAATCCGGCGTTCGGGTCGACCTGCCCGCGGTGGCAGGTCGTGCAGTTGACGAACTTCTCCTCCGGCTTTCCTTCCAGGTTCTGCAGGCTCCTCAGGCGATCGTTGATCATCTTGTTCATCGCGATCATCTCGCGGGCCGCCCTCTTCTGCCGCTTGTCGTCGCTCGCGTAATCGTGCGAGACGTGGCAGTGGTAGCAGGAGACTCAGAGCGCGCGGCTGTAGCCCATGTTCATGATCCGGACCAGCCGTCCCGCCGCCGTTCCCTTCAGCGACTGGATGTTGCGGAAGACCTGCTCCGCCGGCTCGTTCTCGCGGCCGGCGATGCGATCGGCGATCGCAGTCGCGACGCGGTCGTTGAACTCCTGGTTCGGATTCTGGAGTGACGCGGCGCGCGGAGAAGCCGGCGTCGTCGCGGGAGGCGACGCGGAAGTCGGACTCGTCGTCGGCGCGGCCGCCGTCCGCGGGGAGGGCGCGCTGCTGCTGCATCCGAGCAGGAGCGCGAGACCGGAAACGAAAGCGGACCTCATCTCATCCTCCTTCCTCTTCGTAGAACTGCAGGCACACTCCGGATGGCACGATCATGTGGAACTCGCGCCGGCCCCACGGTTTCTTTTCGAGAGGCCCGACCTTCGCGGGAACCCGGCGATATTCCTCGTAGAGCGCTTCGAGGTCGGAGACGGCGATGCTGAAGCTCGAGTTGTCGGCCCACGCGCGGTCGTCGTTCCGGACGAGGTTGAAGGAAACGCCGTCGCGCCGGATGCCTGCCATCTGGTCGCCCTGCCAGACGACGGAGAAGCCCAGGTGCTCCGTGTAGAAGGCAAGCGCCGCGGCCAGGCTGTCGCCGGTCGGAATCAATGGCGTCACCGAGCGGAAAGAAGACTTCATCCGACCCGGAGGTTACAGGAGAGGCCGGCTGTGAGCCGGACCTACCCGGACCTCGAGGGATCGTGAACGCGCCTCCGATTCGACTCGAGCCGTCGGATCGCTTCCTTCAGGCGGCGTTCGCGGGTCTCGGGCTTCTTCGCTTCGGTGATCCAGCGCAGGTAGTCGCGGCGGTATGTCGGCGCGAGCGCTGCGAAGTTCCTCCGCGCCGCCGGGTGGGCGGCGAGCGCGCGGCGTATAAATGCCGGAGTCGAAGCGCCGGCGGGCAGCCTCCGACGAGGTTCGGGCACGTCGGTGGGAAGCTTCACGCGACCGGCGTCGGTCATCCGGCCTTCTTCGACCATGCGCCGGAAGCGCTCGCGGTTCAGCTTCGACCAGTTCCGGGTGTTCGTTCGCGGCGTGAAGCGCTGGACGTAATGGTCGGCGTCCAAACGGTTGACCGTGGTGTCGATCCAGCCGAAGCAGAGAGCCTCCTCGACCGCTTCCGCGTAGCGCACGCTCGGCCTTCCCGTGTGCTTTTTCGCGTACACGAGCCAGACTTCCGGCTTGGTCGCGTGATACCGCTCCAGCCACACTCGCCACTCTTCGCGGTCGCGCGCGTGAAATCGATTTCGCCGGCTCAAGAGAGCGCCGCCATCACAGCTCCATTCCGGACTTTCTTGCGCGTCCGGGCGACTGGTGAAAGAGTCTGCCACGCGTTCGGAGGAAAAATGCGCGCCGTCCGGTCCTGGAAGCGCGGCCTCGCCGCTGCCTCGGTCGCGGTCTTCGCGGCGTGCGCGACGGCGCCGTCCGGCCGTCCAAAAGAGCGCGGTCCGTTCCTCGCCGCCGATCTCGTCGAGATCGTGAAGCTCGATCCCACGATCCACCTGGACGTCCGCTACGCGACCTCGAACAACTTCACGGGCCGTCCCGTCTACGGGCAGGCGCGGGCTTTCCTCCAGCGTCCGGCGGCCGACGCGCTCGTCCGCGTCAACCGCTCACTTCGCGAAAAGGGATACGGGCTGCTGGTCTTCGACGGCTACCGGCCCTGGTCGGTCACGAAGCTGTTCTGGGAGATCACCGCGCCGGACAAGAGGGAAAAAGGGTTCGTCGCCGATCCGGCGAAGGGCTCGAAGCACAACCGCGGCGCGGCTGTGGACCTCTCGATGTACGACCTCTCGACCGGCCGGGAAGTCGCCATGCCGAGCACGTACGACGAGTTCTCGGACCGCGCGAGTCCGGACTACAAAGGCGGGACGGACGACGAGCGCGCACGGCGGGATCTCCTGCGTGCGGAAATGGAGAAAGAGGGCTTCACCGTGGATCCCGGCGAATGGTGGCATTTCAACTATCGGGGCTGGGAGCACTACCCGATCCTGGACATCCCGTTCGAGAAGATCCGGGGACAGACCACGGTTTCCAGAAACTCCGCCGCGTGATCGGCATGATGGTGAAAACCGTGGTCTGTCCCCTCTTCGCGTTCGCCTTCGTTGCCACGGCCGCGGCGCAGCAGCCCGTGGACCTCTCGCGCCTGCCGGAACCCAAGAACTTCACGGCTCTGCGGTCTTCCTCCAACAACCCGGATCCGGACTCCAACGACGACAGCAAGCGCCCGATCCCGGGCGAAACGATCACGCTCGCGGATCTGACCGGCCCGGGAGTCGTGACGCACATCTGGCTGACGGTCGCGGACAACGAGTACGGCTGGCCGCGGCTACTGCGCCTGCGGATCTACTACGACGGCAACCGGGTTGCTTCGGTGGACGCTCCGGTGGGCGACTTCTTCGCGGTCGGGCACGGCTTCGAGCGGCCGGTCGACTCGCTCGTCATTCGCGACAGCTCGGAAGGCCGGTCGCGCAACAGCTACTGGCCGATGCCGTTCCGCCGTTCCTGCCGGATCACCGTGACCAACGAGGGGCGCCGCCGGACGTCGAACCTGTACTACCACGTGGACTGGAAGAAGGTCGCGTCGCTTCCGCCGGACACCGCGTACTTCCACGCGCGGTACCGGCAGACGCTTCCCGCGTCGGGCGGCGCTCCGTACGAGGTCCTCTCGGTGCGCGGTCGGGGGCACTACGTCGGAACGGTCCTCTCGGTCGTGCAGGCGGAAGCGGGCTGGTTCGGAGAGGGCGACGACTTCTTTTTCGTCGACGGCGAGCAGAAGCCGTCGATCGAAGGCACCGGCACCGAGGATTACTTCAACGACGCCTGGGGCCTGCGCGTGGACAGCGGCCCCTACGCGGGCGCCTCGGTCGCGGAAGGCACGGGGCTCGGCTCGCGCATGACCGCGTTCCGCTGGCACCTGACGGATCCGATCCCGTTTCGCCGGTCGCTCCGGTTCGTCTTCGAGCACAAGGGCTGGACGTTCAACGCGGATGGCTCCGTCAAATCCGCGTCGGGAGAGCGGACGGACCTGATGTCGTCCGTCGCGTACTGGTACCAGGTCGGAATAGCGACCGACCAGCCGGAGCCGCCCTACGGAGCGGCGCGACTGCCGCAAGGCAATGCGCGGCAGATCGAGGTCGAGGAGACCGCGCTCAAGGATCCCAGGGCGAAGGCGGAGAAGGGAAAGGTGTCCGTCTCGAAGGACCTGTTCTGGTCGAAAGACGTTCTCTTCCTGCAGGCGGAGGGGACCGGGGCGCGGCTCGACGTCCCGTTCGACGTCGAGGAGGACGGCGAGTACGAGCTCGTCGCCGAGGTCGCCCAGAGCTACGACTACGGGACCTATTCGACGCTCCTCGACGGAAAGCCAGTCCAGTCGGCCGAGCTCGAGCACGAGCCCGGCGCCGACGTCCTGCCGACCGGACAGCTCGACGGATACAAGGCGGAGACCTACGTCGGGCTGGCTCTCCTGCTCGGCTGGCCGCATCTCGCCAAAGGGCGTCACGTCGTATCGTTCGTCTGCACCGGGAAGGCGGAGGCCTCGCGCGGCTACAACCTCGGCGTGGACGACCTGATCCTCACTCGCGTGGGCGGGGACGCCTGGAAAGCGGCCATCGCCCGGCAGCGTCCCGCGGACGTGATCCGGGCTTCGACGGATCCGGTGAAGTGGAAACACGCTCTCGAAAGTTCCGATCCCCTCGTTCGCGAAGCTGGCGCGGCGCAGATCGGGTCGACTCGCGATCGTGCGGTGTCCGCCGTGCCGGAGCTCGCGAAGGCGCTCTCGGATGACGACCCGGTCGTTCGCGGTCTGGCGGCGCTCGCCCTGCGCGCGGCCGGCACCGCGGCTCTGCCGGCGCTCGATCCGTTGATCGCGCGGTTGAAAGATCCGGATCCGAACGTGCGCCTCATGTCGGCGAACGCGATCGGAGCTCTGGGGGCGAAGGCGGCGCGCGCGGTGCCGGCGCTCACGGAGGCGTGCCGCGCTTCCGACGAGCACGTGCACGTCCTGCGGAGCGCGGCGTCGGCGCTGGGTGAGATTGGACCCGCCGCGGCTCCGGCGATTCCCGCTCTCGAAGAGCTCAGGAGGCTGCCGCGGGCTCGCTGGGCGGCGGAGGAAGCGATTCGGAAGATCCGGAGCTGATCGCCCCCGCGATTTCCCCACGGACTCGCTCCGCCAGCTGCGGCGCGTCCTCCACCATCAATCCCCGGGTCGACACGGGCGCGAGCACCGTGACCGTTGCCTTCGTCTCGCGGAACGCGATCGAGCCTTTCGGGAGCGACTCGGCGGTGCCCGAAACCGCGAGCGGAACGACGTCCACGCCGGCCTCGATGGCGAGCCGGAACGCGCCCTCTCGAAACTCTCCCACGGTGCCGTCGGGGCTGCGCGTGCCCTGAGGGAAGACGAGGATCGAGAGCTTGCGGCGGAGCCTCTCGCGAAGCTCCTCCATCGCGCGCCGGGCGCTCTCCTTGTTGCCGCGCTCGACCTCGACGTCTCCGGCGACGCGCATCTGCCAGCCGAGCAGCGGGATGTCGAAGATCGACTTCTTCGACAGCCACTTCATCTCCCACGGCAGCATGGCGACGAGGAACGCGTCCGCGTTCGAGGCGTGGTTCGCGACGAAGACGTACGGCCGGCGCGGGTCGGGGTGGACTTCATCGACGACGCGGAAGTCCCAGAACGGGTTCAGCCGCGCCGCGACGACTGCGATCGAGTGGAAGAGCCTCCCGACCTTGTAGCGGTCGGGATCCGAGCGGAAGGTCGCCAGCCGGTACAGGCCGACGAGCGGCGTCCAGAGGATGACCAGGAGAACGCAGCTCGCCCAGAAGAGCATCGAGACGGGCGCGGCGAGCCATCGGGGCATCGCAGGGAGTCTACGGTCTCGACCCCCTCACGGCTGGTGGTCCGGTTCGGTCTCGGGCTCGAGCTCCGCCTCCGGCTGTTTCTCGGGCGACTCGCGCGACGTGCCGCGCTCGTGCGGCTGTCCCTTGGTGCCCGGATGACGCTCCACGCGCTCGCCCTGTTCGGCGGTCGCGGGGCGTCGTCTTTCGTCGGTCATGCCGCCGGAACTCGCAAAGCCCGCGCCAATCGCGCTATAACTCTTCGATGGCGACGGTCGAAGTTCCCAGACAGACAGGCACTTTGGCGAGCGAGCGGACCGAGGAGCTCTTGACCGTCCTCGCCGAGCGCGTCCTCGTCATGGACGGAGCGACCGGGACCGGCTTCCAGGCCCGCAACCTGACCGCCGCGGATTTCGGCGGACCCGAGTACGAGGGATGCAACGAAAACCTCGTTCTCACGAGGCCCGACGTGGTGCGCGACCTCCACGCCTCCTTCTTCGAGGCAGGCGCCGACATGGTCGAGACCGACACGTTCGGCGGGACCCCGCTCGTCCTCGCCGAGTACGGCCTGGCGGAGAAGGCGCTCGAGATCAACCGCGAAGCGGCGCGCATCGCCCGGGAAGTCGCGGAACGCTTCCGGGAGCCGGGACGTCCGCGGTTCGTCGCCGGCTCGATGGGACCCACGACCAAGTCGATCACGGTGACGGGTGGCGTTTCGTTCGCCGAAATGATCCGTCACTACCGCGTGCAGGCGACGGGCCTGCTCGAAGGGGGCGCGGACGTCCTCGTGCTCGAGACGACGCAGGACACGCGCAACTTGAAAGCCGGCCTGATCGGCGTCGAGCAGGCGTTCGCTGAGGTGGGCTGGCGGGTCCCGCTGATGGTTTCCGCGACGATCGAAGCGATGGGGACGATGCTCGCCGGGCAATCGATCGAAGCCTTCTACGCCTCGGTGATGCACGCGCCGCTCCTGTCGGTCGGCCTGAACTGCGGCACCGGACCCGAGTTCATGACGAGCCACCTTCGCAGCCTCTCCGCGCTCGCGCGCACGCGCGTGTCCTGCTACCCGAACGCCGGCCTTCCTGACGAGGACGGGCGCTACTCCGAGACCCCGGAGAAGCTCGCCCTCGCGATGTCGCGCTTCCTCGATCAGGGGCTCGTCGACATCGTGGGAGGCTGTTGCGGCACGACGCCCGAGCACATCCGGGCGCTCGCGGCGGCGGCGGCGGGGCGAACGCCGCGACGGATCCCGGAGGACCGCCGGACGCTCGTCTCCGGAATCGAGATGCTCGAGATCACCGAAGACAATCGTCCCGTGCTCGTCGGCGAGCGGACGAACGTGCTCGGCAGCCGCAAGTTCAAGCGTCTCGTCGCGGCCGGCGAGTTCGAAGCGGCGGCGGAGATCGCGCGCGCGCAGGTCAGGAACGGCGCGCAGGTGGTCGACGTCTGCCTCCAGGACCCGGACCGCGACGAGGCCGCGGACGTCCACGCGTTCCTCGAGCGGGCGACGCGGATGGTCAAGGTCCCCCTGATGCTCGACTCAACCGACGCGAAGATCCTCGAGATCGGGCTCGAGTGGAGCCAGGGCAAATCGATCATCAATTCGATCAACCTCGAGGACGGCGAGGAGCGTTTCCGATCGGTCGTGCCGCTCGCGCAGCGATACGGCGCCGCGCTCGTCGTCGGGACGATCGACGAAGATCCCGTCCACGGGATGGGCGTGACCCGCGACAGGAAGGTCGAGATCGCGCGGCGGAGCTACACGCTCCTGACCGAGAAGTACGGCGTTCCGGCCGAGGACCTGATCTTCGATCCGCTCGTCTCTCCATGCGGCACCGGCGACGAGAAGTACGTCGGCAGCGCCGCCGAGACGATCGAAGGAATCCGGGCGATCAAGGCGGCTTTTCCGGAGTGCAAGACGATCCTCGGCATCTCGAACGTCAGCTTCGGGCTTCCCGAGAGCGGGCGCGAGGTCCTGAACTCGGTCTTCCTCTACCACTGCGTGAAGGCGGGTCTGGACCTCGCGATCGTGAACT
>WNGE01000723.1_pt1 | contig 43222 bp, 37 predicted proteins | sample 5400651 | NCBI WGS metagenome assembly WNGE01 (sample SAMN13153370, study PRJNA577476) | soil metagenome | isolation source: 60 cm soil or saprolite under grassland replicate 2 | place: USA:California | collected 2016-06-15 | reverse complement strand
TTATACAGTTCAGCAGCCAATTGGCTCGCGAAAGCCCGCAAGGCTTATCACATGCTGGAGCATAAAGAGGCGTGGCAAACATACCTGGATGAGCTACTGAGTCAACATGGGCGTAAGTACAAGCTTGTTCCCATGCTCAAGGCACTGCGGTGATGAGTTCACCATCAGGCCTCCTGTCTCACCCAGGCCTCCTCCGGCATCAGGGCCTTGTGGCCAGCAGGTTGAATTTTGCGATAGACTCGCGCTGGAGGGTGAGAGGAGCCATCTACCGTGAGCAAGCGGACTAAAGAGATGCCAAAGATGGACTCGTTCTGCTCGAGGTAGGGCAGGATAAGCGTCCAGTCATCGACGGTGAGCGGGGTAAACTTGCCGCCGTTAAGCTGGTCGTCGGCCACCCGGTGGTGTGGATCGCGAATGTAGATGGCCCCGCCTGAGGCGAGCGAGAAGAGATTACCGCCGGGATAGGGGGTATCCATATCCCGCAGTCTACCATCCTCGTCGAAGGATACGCCATTCACGATGACGAAGCCCCCGTCATGCAGCGGGTCGCCGGCCATAAACGACTCGGCCAGGTAGTCCAGGCAGGTTCCGTTAATGACGACGCGCGGTTTCCCCACCGCGTTGATTAATGGCCGCCCGGCAGCATTGCCCTGAATGAAGACGTCGCCCCCTTTCGCGCCATACATGAATGTTTGCCCAACGTCTCCATAGACGACCAGTTTGCCTCCCTTCATGATCTGGGCAAGCTGATCCTGCGCACTGCCGTGAACGATCACTTCGGCACCATCAATGCCTGAGGCCAGGTAGTCTCCGGGCGACCCGTATACATCGATGCGCAAGCTATCCGACAGCACTCCCATGCCACAACCAATGAAGCGGTGGCCACGTGTGTTGGCGACGATGAACCGGCGAAAGCCGCGCTGGTAGAGTGTTACTATGGCGCGCGCCAGCGAGTCATTCCCCTCGATTGGATAGGCGCGGGCGTCAATGAGCAGCGTGACATCCTCTCTCTGACAAGCTGGAAGCTGGTCGCCGTAACCGATGCAGGAGAATCCCGGTGAGCGAGCGTCGCGGATACGCTCCACTAGCCGGGCAAAGCTGCCGTCAAACATGGCAAGCAGGCAACTTCTCTTCATTGTTCCAATAGAATAACGACGGTCGATCAACAGCGTCAGGGTCTCGATGGCGCGCTCTCGCTCTTCATCGCTCCTAGCCATCTGTTCTAGCACATCCAGGAAAGCCTGCACGCCGTCGTAGTCCCACGCTGGCATACGCTGGCAAATTTGCTCGAACAATTCCTTCGCCGTCAGTTCTTGCTGGAGGAGCAACTGCAAGTTCGCTTTCTGTCGAATAGGTGAGTGACCATCGGTGGAATGAATATTCAACGGGTGGCGGGTCGGATCAGGCTCAATGACTCGCCCGAATTTGTCTACGCACTGCAAGACAGTATTGCCGGTTTCGTCGCCATGCACGGTAAAGATGAAAGCGCCGCCATCGGTATGGCTGCCTCCGCGCGCGTTCCAGTAGAGGTCGGCGCGCGACCAGAAGCGCGTATCTTCCTGTGACAGGCTTTCCAGGACTGCGTCTATAGCCTGTTTTTCGGAGGCCGCGAAGCCAATGGTGGCTACGCCGCGCTGCAAGGCGAAGACCTGGGGGCGGAGCATGGAGGTATCGGTGATACCAACCAGGCGGTGGGCGCGCTTACGGACATCCGACTGGGCGATGAGGAAGAACCATGGGCCATCGGGTGAACTACTCAGGTGGACGGTCTGGAGCATGGAATACAGGCGCTGCTTTGCCGGTGCTAGCAGCGTAAAATCGCGCTCGGTGGTTGGTGCCATCGCCTCGATGACGTATTCAAGCGGGTAGCCATAGACGCGATGCAGCAGGTCGAACATCAGGACGGCCACCTCGGTATCTGTCAGGAACAGCGGTTGGATGTTGCGCTGGGCAAGATAGGAGCAGATGGAGGCATAATTGGCGAAGTCTCCGTTGTGCACCAGGGCCTCGTGCATGCCGATGAACGGGTGAGCGCCACCGGGATGCCACACCTTACCTTTCGTCGGATAGCGATGGTGCCCGATCCAGACATGGGCACGCAGGTTTTCCAGCCCGTAATAGCGCACGACATCATCGCCATAGCCAACCATCTTGAGGACGAGCACGTTTTTCCCGTGTGACAGCACGAACGCGCGCTTCTCACCGGTCGCTGCATAAAATGCGCTATTCAGGCGGTAGGTATTTTGATAGACGATCTCGTCTTCAATGGCCGTGTCATCGCTGTTGGCGATGTCGTACTGCTGCCGGAACTGCACCAGCGCATCTGGGCGTACATGCACGAAATAGCACCACACACCCGGTGGCTGCACCTCCAGGCCGGGAATCGAGCGAAAGTCTGGCAGGGTGGGTACCTGGAATGTCATATCGACGATGAAGGTCGGCTCGATACAGGTTGCTTCTACTTGCGGGCGCACCGAGCTATCCAGGTAGGCGACAGCCAGCAGGTAATCGTTGGCAAGCGTGGCGCGCTGGCATCCAAAGAACTCAGGATCCAGGCCAACTGCGGCAATACCACCTCCCTTGCCGTTCCCTCGATTGCGCATCTGTTGCAGCGCCTGAAGCAGGTGGCTGCCACGAACAGGTGTGCTTGCAGCCATGCCGATGACTCCACAGCCGCCCTCCGCTTCGTTATCGTAGCGGGGAAGCGGGCTTTTGTGAACAGAGCGCCGGGAAGTAATCAAGGCCTCAATGAGTTGCTCGCGATCCATTTTGACCATCTCCTCTTGAATAACTCAGCACATCCATGCGGCCCCGAAGCTCAAGCACGTTTCGCAGCCCTAAGTGCCGCAGAATGGTACGTAACTGCCGCTGCAAGGAGGTATAGAAGCGGCACAGGCGCTCGGCTCCCCAATCGGAATCGACCAGTTGCGAGAGCTGGGGATCGGTCGTGGTCAAGCCAAACGGGCAGCCCCGACCTCGCTCGCAGTTGCTGCAGCGCGTGCAGCCTAGAGCGACCAGTTCAGCAGTACCGAGAATGCAACCATCCGCGCCCAGGGCAATCGCTTTGGCGATGTCGTCAGCCGTGCGGATACCGCCGCTCGCCATCAGGACGACTTCGTCGCGGATGCCCTCGGAGAGGAGATAACGATGCACCTTTGGAATGGCCAGCTCGATAGGCATGGCGATGTTCTTCTTGGCAATTTCGGGTGCGGCTCCTGTGCCGCCGTAGCCACCGTCGATCTCGATGATATGCGCCCCGGCGTAGTAGCTGCCCATCGCCACCATGTCAACGTCCACCGGCGTCGAAACTTTGACCGCCATGAGCGCGTCGGGATGGACGGTTTTCATCCAGTCGATGTGCTTCTTGTGATCCTCGACCGAATAGACGCTGTGGAACGGAAACGGTGAAAACAGGCTGACCCAGGGCACGCTCTCGCGCATTTTGGCGACAGCGGTCGTGGACTTGTCCCCCAGTAGGTGTCCACCAAGCCCAGGCTTGGCTCCTTGAGCGTACTTGAACTCGATGATGGGCGCGCGCAGGATCGTCTCTTCTCGCACGCCGAACATGCCCGTAGCGACCTGCGTAATCACATGCTCGGCATAGGGGGCCAGCGATTCGGGGTAGCCACCCTCGCCGGTTGAGGTGAACGTTCCCCACTGCCTGGCTGCCTTTGCGCGAGCCAGCATGATCTGCTCCCCGACGGAGCCATAGGACATGCCACCGCCATACCAGGGAATGGGAATCGAGATGTGGCGGTCATATGGTCGACGATTCAACGGAATCGAGGTATCGACGACTTCCTGCTCAGGAATCCACTGCTCCCTGGGCAGATACTTGAATGCCAGCGCATCGAAACCGCCGCCGGAGCACCCTATGCGATATTCAAGGTCGTTGTCTGGGGGATTGCCCGTTTCGGCCTGCATCCAGGTGGATAGGATGAGATCGGATGTCCAGCGCGCGTCGCCCAAAGCTGGCGGCCGGCCAAAGACCAGGCTGGGCCATGTGTGAAAGCCATGATGAAGGGCCTCCTGGTGCTTTTCAATGATGCGTTCTTCAGTCGTTTTGCCGTTCAGTTTCATCTCATTACTCATTCAGAAACGCCGCTGGCGCGGCTAGTGCTTGGCACTCATCTGAGTGCAAGGAACTATTCATCGCCGAAGACTTCTCGTTCCAGGTCTCTCTGGAACATACAGCGTCCAAGCTCCCCCCGCAGCCGCCGCACCTCTCGCAGACCCATCGCGCCCAGGATTTCCAGCAACTGATCACGCCAGGAAGCAGCCAGGTTCGTTATCCGCTTCACCCCCCAGCCTATGTCCATGCGCGGGAAGGAGAAAGAAGCTGTTTCCCGATTCACACATTCGCCATGAAAGTCGGCTTGCAATGCTACCGCGAGCGCAACATCCAACGTGACTGCATCCAGGCCGCAGATGATGGCTTTCGGCACATGTTCGGCCAGCACGACGCCCCCGCCGCCGATGAGGGTGACTTCTTCTCGCATCCCAGCATCGACCAGGCTCTGATGTGCTTGCAAGATCAGATCCATTATGAACCGATCTCCGACATACCCGTGGTAATTGGCGGTGAGGTGAAACACACGCACGCCTTGCTGCACCAGTTCCAGGACGTTCGTATCCATTGGAACGCGCACACAGACGATGCAGCCAGGGAAGCGTTGTCGCAGCATATCAAAATGCTCCCGGTCCCATCCTTCCAGCACGATCATGCGCGGTTGCCAGGAGAGCTGCTCAAGCAAGTTCCACGTTTCCGCAGCAATCACGGGTACAACATGCAGCCCCTCCAGGGAATGCGTGATGACCGATGCTATGGGTGCCATCGCAAGGGTCTCGACCTGGCGCGCCGCTCCGGCGAATACCGGCACGAGCAGTGTTGACCGGTCATTGTCGAGGGGCGTGTCGAAGAGGAATGGTACCTGGGCCGAGATGACTGCTGGTAAAGGGCCTGCCAGCTGGCCCTGCTCGTCGAAGCGCAGGAAAGTGGGTTTCTCGCCGATATCGACCACCGTCGAGATGAACTCACGCCCGTGAATCCCATCGCGCGTCGGACGCACAATCTCTGACATATCCGTCCAGAGGCCGTCCCAACCCTCGCCGCCAAAGGCTCCTCGGTAGCCTGCGCCGCGCACCGGCACGCGCCCTGTGCGCGCTTCGTACAGGATGGTTTCGACGTAATCCGGCTTCACATAAGAATCGCCTAAATACTGCCGCATAGGGTTTGGGACAATCTGCACGACACCCGGATACTGGACGGTACAGCGCAAGCAGCCGACACACAGTTCTTCGCGAGGGGCGAGGCCGCCAACCGGTCGAGAGAAGACGCCGTACACGCAGGGGCGGCTCAATGCGACCGGGATGTCGCCTTTCAGAGCGATAAGTTCCTTGAGTACCATACCAACCAGGCGATGCTTTTTCACCTTGACCCGAAACTTTGGAGGGAGTGGTACAATATCCGGTACCTCTCCAGTCTCCATTTGATAACGATGATAGGTAGTTGGTGATGGATGGGGTGCTCGCTGGGCGAGTTGGCCAGGTGGATCATTCAGAGAGAGAGTTTGCTCTGCTATTGCTGCTTCTGCAGCTGGTGCCTGTTCAACGTCGATCACCAATGGAATCGAATCGGACATCATCATCGGCGTCCTCCGGGGCTTCTTTGCCCCAACCTGACAACACATTGTTCATAATCTATGTAGACAACATGCACAGAACTCGTTGTCCTTCTCAGGACATGCTAGGCAAGTTGTCCTTCTCAAGATACTATACTCCCCCATCTGTGGGGATACTATAGGCAAGTTGCGCAAAAATAAGGTGGCATTATTATGCAAGTTATACAATGATCTTGCTCTCGTTTTATGAAGGTGAGGTAGATCACGATATGGTGACTGCGATTGCTTCCGTAAGGCTTTCGAAATGGGCATATGCCACATACGCCAGCTCGCGGCGAATTCACCATTGGTAACAGCATCTCTTCGCCACATGTGTGGTCCTTCGCGCATGCATCACACAGACATCCCTGATCTTCATAGATGCATCGAGTAACGGCCGCAGAAGCCGCCAGGAGAGGAGAGCCTGGCCAGGGCATGATATAATGAATGTGATGGTCTGACCCCCTTATGTGGATAAATGAGGTGCTATATGGCAATGCAACCGGCGCGGCAGTACATGACGTTTGAGCAGTATCTGCTGCTCGTCAACAACTCTGACCGGCGCTATGAATATTACGATGGTGAGGTACGCCTGATGGCGGGTGGAACATCAAATCATGCGACGATCGCGCTCAACTGTGGTGTAGCACTTGACCAAGCACTGGGTGATGACGCGGTTTGCCGCCCATATGTCACTGATAAACTGGTACGGGTAGCCCCCACAAAGACACTGATACCCGACGTCGTTGTCTCCTGTGATACCGCTGACCATGGGGAATCACAAATCATCGATTCGCCTGTCCTCGTCGTCGAAGTACTCTCAAGATCAACAGAGATGACAGATCGCTTTGTGAAGTTGGCACTCTATCAGGCAAAAGAGAGTATCCAGGAAATCATCTTTATTAGCCAGATCATTCAGCGCGTCGAGGTCTTTTCTCGCTCTACTACCGGCTGGATCTACCATCAATATGGGGCGGGGCAAAGCTTTTTCCTGACAAGTCTGGACATTGAAATCGAGGGACGCCAATTGTACCGGCGTTTATCTATTCCCGCGGTGGTTGAAGAGGTTGAGGAAGAGGATATGCCGGCATCGGAGCCTGGAAATAATGAATGAGTGGACATCCTTCAAGAGCCATATTCACCTCGCTCTATGATACTTCTTTTATGAGCCTGGGAAGCACTTTAGGACTATAAGCATAGGCAAGAAGTTACTTTATCCTTCTCAGAAGAAGAGAAGTAACCTCATGTCGAAAATGCACTGATGGCCTAATATGTCTGCCTGTCACACACTGTGCCTCGTGGAAAGTTCCAGCAGAAGTATGCCACCAGATAGATGCAATATCTTATCCGGTATAGTCGCACATGCCCACGCGTGGGGAGTTGACCACCGGCAAGAGCATCTCTTCACCGCACTCATGGTCCTCCACGCAGTCATCGCATAACCAGCCTTTCTCGTAGAGGCAACTGAACGGCCGGACCTGCAGGGGCCCGATTGCTCGTGCCCGTGATGGAGATCCTTGCGTTCCCCCATCGCACTGTTGTATAAATGAGCAGAAATAATCTATGTCGAACGAAGTCATACACAAAAACCCCTGTCAGAGGCGTTCATACAGCGACACCAAGCGCAAGAGCTGGTTGGGCAACCAGTGTCATTTGTGAGGATAGAGGAAGTAAGCATGATGGATTGTTTGCATCCTACAGCTCCCGATGATGAGGAGCGTTTACGATTTGCCCTCGACGGTGAGGCGTTATCTGTTGAAGCGAGCAGGCACCTAGAGGAGTGCTTCTCTCTAGACGCGAAGTCGTCATCGAAGGACTAACCATCGAACAAACGTAAAAGGTATATTTATAGCGTATGTAGTTCTATGATATCGTCCGTTAGTCAACTGGGGGCTAACCGTCGAATATGGATACCAACCTATTTTTACACTACCTCCGCGACCACACATTAGAAGAGAGCCGCGCCTACATTCAGGAACACATCGCGGAGCTAACCGATCACAAATTCATCGGCGAATTGCTGGAGGAAGAGGCACTGCGTATACTCTATACTCCCTTTGTCTCGCTCAAACTGGCCGAGCTGCTCATCTTCTTTGGTGAATATATTTCGCATCTCCCATCTCACGCGCTCGGCCTCAAATGCAAAGGAGACGCTTTGATGATGATCGGTCATCACCAGGCAGCACTGGAATGTTCAGATGCCGCTGGAGAAGAATTCCTGTGCTTGGGAGATGAAGGAAACTGGGCGCGCACACGTATCGGTTGGACCTATTCTGCGGCCCATTTAGGACGCGCCGAAGAGGCGTTACTAGAAGCAAAGCGTGCTCGCGACGTGTTTATACGACTGGGTGCGCTTTACTGGGCCCTAGCCATCGACCATAATACAGGTTTGATTTATGTCTACTTAGGGCGCTATCAGGATGCACTCGAGCTTTACGAGAATATGCGGGCAGTTTATCCCACGTTGACGGATCAAAACGAAAGCGCAATCAAGCAACGGATAGCGTTAGCTGAAATGAATCAAGCATACAATCTCGCTTGGCTTGGTAATTTTGAAGAAGCATATCATCTCCAGCAGCAAGCGCTCAATCATTTTATCTCTCTAGGCGAAACAGATTTGATTGTTAATGCAGAGGTTAATCTGGCCGACCTCGATTATGCCCAGGGCTACTACGGCTCGGCTCTTCGGCGGTACTATCAGGCCCGTGATATTTTCATACAGAACAATCTTGATGATCCCGCATTGCTGGCAGAACTCAAGCTCTATATTGCTAATTGCCTGGTAAAACTCAATAGACCACAGGAAGCGTGTGGGCTGGCGAATGAGGCTGTTGCGTTATATCGGCAGTTCAATATACCTTTGAGTTTGGGCAAAGCGCTACCCGAATATGCAACGACACTAGCAACTTCTGGTAGACTAGAAGAGGCTCTGACTACCCTCGATGAAGCCTGGACGATTTTGGATGAGGGGAAATTCGACTCTTATGCTTCTGCTACGAAACTTCGGCAAGCCGAACTCTTCCTCACGAAAGGCGATATTGGAGAAGCTTATCATCAGGCTTGTCTCTTAAGAAACTATTTTGATGACAAAGGTATGGGGAGCTACTCAGTTCGTGCTAGTCTGGTAGTCGTTGGTGCCCTGATTGAAAAGTCGAAGCAGGCTCGGTCGCAGCAGATGGAGGGGCAACAAGATGCGTTTCTACAAGAGGCTCTCCTGCTATGTAAGCAAGTGGTTTCACAAGCGCGCCAGTACAACTTGCAAGAGGAAGCCTATAAAAGTCACTATCTCCTGGGCCGATTGTACGTCCTTCAAGGGAGTCCTGGAAAGGCTGCCAGACACTATGGAGTTGCTATTGCTCGAATTGAGCGCATTCTGAATGACCTGGTATACGATTTATCTCCTGCTTTCTTGCAAAGTACATGGGCAGTATACGAGGATATGATAGCCCTGTGTCTCCAGCATGCTCAAGCTGAGCGAGCTTTCACCTACCTTGAACAGGCCCGTTCGATGGCCTTACGTCAGTATCTGAACAAGTCGAAGACGATAGCGACAGCTACTCTAGAGCGAGACGAGCATACGTCGCTCGCTACCGTGCACCAGCATAACGCAACTCTATTGCGCACTCGGTACGAACTGAGGGATGAACAGGAGCAGTATCGTTACTATAGTTTGCTCCTTGCAGATAGCTATTCCCTGGCATCTGCAATGGTTGATCGATCAGTGATCGAGCAGGCACTCAAACAACACGAAGATAAAATTAGCGAGCTCTTGGAGTGTTTGTATCTCTACGAATCAAATGCTTCTCTCATCTCTTCTAAGAGAACTCGCAAGACTGCTAACGTGAAACAGGTAGATATCGCACAACTGCGCCAGCTCCTTTCACCTGAGCAGGTGCTTCTGACCTATTTTCTGTATCAGGGAAGGCTGGTCATTTTTGCCGCTACCGCAGAGCGTTTGATGACTCAAGAACTTCCTGATGGTATGGAACAATTGGAGCGCTTGTTACCCCTACTGCACGCGCATCTCGATCCGAAGGGCTGGATTGATGTACAGAACCCTCCAGAAAACATCGTTCGTCGCCTGCTCAACAAACTCTATAACCTGCTGGTGAAACCTGTCGCTGAGTTCTTGTCTTCCCGAACTCGACAAATAACAATTGTCCCCTACGGCCCTCTACATAAGTTGCCGTTTCATGCACTTTATGATGGTTCTCATTATCTGGTCGAAAATTTCCAGGTGCATTACCTTCCGGCAAGCAGTATTCTTATGCATCTGCAAACTCGTGCGCGTGAACGAGCCCTTCATTCAGATAGTACAGAAATCGCTAGCCAGCCACCATTGGTGCTTGGTTTCACAGAAAATGAGTACTTGCAGCGTATCCATGACGAGGCGCAGACTATAGCTTCTTTGCTGAATGGACGCTGCTATCTTGATAGGGATGCAACCATTGAGAAGCTTATTGAACAGGCTCCCGGCAGCCCCATTATTCACCTGGCAACTCACGGTCAGAGCCGACTCGATGCCCCCAATTTTTCATATATACGCTTGGCCGATGGCCCACTCAACGCTATTGATGCTTTCAGTATGGACTTGAAAGCATGTGAGTTGCTGACGTTGAGCGGCTGCGAAACTGGACTTGCCTTGAGTGGCGGCGGAGACGAACAGTTAGGGTTGGGAAGAGCGTTTCTCGCTGCTGGCGCAACCTCGCTGGTCATGAGCCTGTGGCCTGTAGAGGATAACGCGACCAATGAGTTGATGAGACTCTTTTACCAGAACCTTTTAAGAGGAGAGAGCAAAGGGCAGGCCCTACGCGTCGCTCAACGCCAGCTGATGGAGAGCAAGAGTTATGCCCATCCCTACTTCTGGGCTGCTTTTCGCCTGGTCGGAAACGTCGGTCCCCTCACGTTTCAGCATACCACAAATTCTACTTCTGCGCAGATAACTCAACCCCTAAAAAAGGAACTCCAGCGCGTTTCAAAGGTGAGCATGTGAGCGTGATTTTGTACATGTGCTTTAACGAAATGTTAGTAGTGATTCATGGAGGTAATCATGGACGACACACAAATGCACAGGGATCCCTATGTGCACAATACGTACTGGCACGAAGATCAGATATGCATTACATTTCAGCTTAGCCATACTTTCCCTTCGATCGTATTAGTTCCTCATGAAGCTGCTGCAGCCGACGAAGGCGGGGAAGGCGAAACAGCCCAGGAAAAACCAGGTACCGCATCCCCGCCCACTTTCATAAAAACAGCCGCTATTGCCGCCATGAACTTGCAAGGTCTGAATAGTTTCCTTGCGGGAAAGTATAGCCTGAGTTCTTACAAGGTTGAAGACACCTTGCAGCCCGAAGGTACCCCAGTAGCTGTTGCGCATGAAGAAGATGATATCAACTCTGAGGTTGGCAAGTACCTGTTTGCTACCAGAGTTGAGCAGGGGCGCTTTGTCCCTACGGTGATCGGTTTCTTCCATTTCAAACAAGTTGGTCAGATTCAGGCAAGCACAGCTTCCACCTTTGCGGATTTGTCTCCAACGTTTAAATCCCCTCCTGCCACCGTCGGGACTGGGAATACTCCTCACGCCGCTGATGATAACGGTGGCAGCCATGAACACGGAATGCCTCTACCAGCCTCGTCTGTTGTCGATCTGGTCAAATTGATCAATAGCAACCTGAACGAACTGCAGAAAAAGGATGTACCAATCGTTGCCGCCTCGCCAGTCTGGCTTATAGGAGCAACCGGTCCCAAACCCGTAGGCTGCCCCCTCACGCCTCCTATGCCAGTGCCGGGAGATGTCGCCTGTCCTTCATCTCCCGGACTTTTCCCGATCACTTTGCCTGAACTCCCGCGTAATCTGCAGTCAATGACTGGCGATGGAGTGACAGCGTTTGTTCTTGATACCCTACCAAAGGCAAAAGAAATTAACAGAGCTATGGAGGCTGCTGAAGGGAACAATCGGCTCTTATTGGACGTTGCCAACAATGTGCAATTCCATCATAATCGCCTGCCGGATGTGCTGGATGTTCCTAATGCATCGCAGCCCAAGACAGGTAAGGATATCAGCGGGAGAATCATCGGCTTCCGAATGCCCGATCATGGCTTGTTCGTTGCTGGCATTGTTCGTGATATTGCTCCAAATGCACATGTCGAATGCGTCCGCGTCCTCAATGACTACTGCACTGGTAGCCTCCCCACCTTAACCAAAGCACTCGAAGGCATACACAACCGTATGCTATTGATCAATCCAGATACGAAAAAGTCAGATAGAACATACGAGCAGGGCGACTTGCTGAATAAGCCCGTCGTGGTGAGCCTGAGCCTGGTGATACCTGACGATATGGACGTGATCCCCCACGGATTTGAAGCATCCGATCTAGACAATATACGCGAGGGGCTGCTTCACACCATCCAGAGCCTTGTGGATTTCGGGGTGGTCTTTGTAGCTTCGGCTGGTAATGAAGGAGACTCGCGCTATAAGCGTGGCAATCCCGATGGAGTGCGCCCCAAAGCCCTCTATCCCGCTGCTTTCGCCAATCATGGACTCGTTCAACCTGGAATGATGATTCCAGTGGGAGCTGTAAATAAGGATAAAAAAGCTGCATCATATAGCTGCTACCCAGGAGAATTTGGAGTCTCCACCTACGGAGGAGAACTTCCAAAGGCAAACAACGAGCACTCTTCTGACTGCTTCACCGAAGTCGGGGAGATCGACGCTCCCATAGGGCTGTACACTGCTTTGTCTTCTCCAGCCCTCTCAATTGATGATTGTGAACCTACGCGCCCGGTCCCCAACGCCAACGCATGGACTTACTGGACGGGTACATCTTTTGCAACGCCAATTATAGCAGGCCTGGTGGCCCGTATTCTTGAATACATGTTGATACTCTCTCCTCCTGGTACCAGGCCCAGCCCTAATCCACACGTCTGGCGTGGACTCACCGACTCCGCCTCGCAAGAGATTGTCTGGGATAGAATTGAAGGGGCTAAGCAATCAGAAGTAGGTCCTATGATCCTGGCCGTTCAGAAACAGTGACGGGATGATGAAGGAGAGGATTAGAAATGCAAGCTGGCTAATTAACAGGAGGAGCGCAGGGATAGCCGCCCTGGCAGCGTTGTGCCGATAATGCTTATCCCTTATTCTGTCAAATTGGGTTCAAGGCCAGGAATACTGTCCTGCTTTACGGAAGTCACGAAAAAGACGAACGCTCTTCCAGCCATTGTTTCTATCAACTTGCCTTTATAGCCTCTCCGGATCCGACAGAAGAGAGAGTAGGGAATACACGCCAACTTAATAGCGCACAATCGCTGCTTCGGTATCGGTGTTGCCAAAGCTGGTTGCATAGGCGCTATCGCGGGGTTGGGCACAACTACCGTCTTGGAGCCAGCGTACACAGTATTGCGATAGTCATCAACCGCCTGGCCGGGAGTTGTACTGTGTGCATCAGTCCAAACGACGTAGGCATCGGTGGAGGTGGCGACGACGACTTGCAGGCTGGGGAGATTGGTCGAGTCGGCGTTCTCTGTCCAGAAGACTTCAACGGTGCCGTTCGAGGAGAAAATACTCAATTGCTAAACTATTATGATGCCCATACCCATCCGTTGACAATCCTCTGTGCGTTCAGTATACTTACATTGTGTTAAGTATCACTACACTTCACCCGGTCGACTTGACTATTTTACTCTCGTACTATTGAGAGGAGCAGGGTATGCGTCTGGAACCGATGAACGGGTCTTTAGAACTCAACTACGACGTAGAACTCCTCGGCATCAGCAAAGTATTTGGTACGACTCCGGCGGTACGCGAGTTAACACTTCAGGTGGAGCGGGGCATCTTCTTCTCGCTTCTGGGCCCGAGCGGATGTGGAAAGACAACGACGCTGCGCCTCATTGCGGGCTTCGAGCAGCCGACTACCGGTCGCGTGATGATTCGCGGCGTCGATGTGGCGGGTCTGCCACCGTACCGCCGGAACGTCAATACGGTCTTTCAGAGCTATGCCCTCTTTCCCCATATGTCCGTCTCCGACAACGTCGCCTACGGACTGCGCCAGCGTCACATTAGTCGTACAGAAATCCGTCGCCGCGTGCAGGAAGCCCTCGAAATGGTCCGATTGGTCGGCGTGGAAGCCCGAAGGCCGAGCGAACTTTCAGGTGGCCAGCAGCAGCGGGTTGCGCTGGCCCGCGCGCTGGTCAATCGGCCTACCGTGTTACTGCTTGACGAGCCCCTGAGCGCACTTGATCTCAAGCTCCGCAAGGAAATGCAGGCCGAACTGAAGACGTTACAGCACACGGTGGGCATCACGTTCATCTATGTAACGCATGATCAGGAAGAGGCTCTCACACTCTCAAACCGTATTGCCGTCATGAATGCGGGCCGTTTGGAGCAGGAGGGAACCCCAGCAGAGGTGTATGAGCGCCCGCAGACACGTTTTGTAGCGGATTTCATCGGACTGACCAATTTCATCACTGGCACAGTGCGCGAATTGCATGCATATGGGTCAGCGGGCACTGTTTCAAGGCAGGTAGTGGTGAGTACAACCATTGGAGAGGTTATTTGTGCTGGTATCCAGCCCGAAGTGACGAACAATGAGCGCGTGACCCTGACGTTGCGCCCGGAGAGAGTACAGGTGGTAGCCCCGGATATATCTATGGATACGGGTTGGAATGTCGTAGCAGGCATCGTTATGCAGGCAACTTTCCTGGGCGCACAGCACGAATACCGCGTGCGCGTCGGCGGGACCACTGGTGGCCAGGAAATCACCGTGCGTCAGCAAAATATGGGAGTTCTGACCGATGTCGCGGCATTGGAAGGCCATGATATCGGCCTGGATAGAGTCTGGCAGACGTTCGGTCCCGGTGAAAGGGTGTCGCTCGTCTGGCGACACGAAGCCAGCCTCATACTCCGCGAACCGGGCGCGGACAGGCAGCAGGTGGAGAGCGCAGGAAAGCAGGCATCGGCTCCCTACGCCTCCAAAGTGTAAACCGTCATCATGCACAGAGACACAGGCGTGAACGCATCGTTAGCGTTCCGCTCTCTCCCGGAAGGAGGCAGAAGTATGTCCGAATTTGATCGTCACGCGTCGGCAACACCTCTCGATCTCAGTGTATTTCAGTGGAATCCGCGCCTGTCCCGCCGAGGTTTCATCGCTGCGGCCGGGGCAGCCGCAGCAACCGCCTGGTTGGCAGCTTGCGGCGGCAGTCAGCAAACGACCAGTCAGGCCCCCCCTTCGCTTGGAACAAAGCTGGAAGGAACGGTCAATCTCTACAACTGGCAAGACTACATTAATCCTGATGATGTCAAAGCCTTTGAGCAGCAGTTCTCACAGAAGGTGACACAGGACTTCTATGTCAGCAACGAGGCGCTCCTGGCGAAACTACAGGCGGGAGCCAGGGGCTACGACGTGGTCGTCCCGACCGGCTATATGGTCGAAGTCATGATTAAGCAGGGCCTGCTATTCAAGCTGGCGAAAGATCACCTACCCAACTTCAAGTATGTAGACGCGAGATTTACCAACCAGCCCTTTGATCCAGGTAATCAGTACAGTATGCCTAAAGACTGGGGCACCACCGGATACGGCTACCGTACAGACCTGCTGCCACCGATGACGAGTTGGGCCGATTTCTGGCAAATGGCAACAACAAAGGCATCTGGGAAAGTGACCATACTGGACGGAGACAATGAGGTCATCGGGTCAGCGCTCAAGCTGCTCGGATACTCCTACAACTCAGTGGACCCAAACGAACTGAACCAGGCCAAAGCCAAGTTGATGGAACTCAAACCCCACCTGCTCTCGATCACCTCAACCGAGTACATCACCTTGATGCAGAGCGGGCAATCCATCTTATCCCTGGGCTGGAATGGCGACTTCTTCGCCGTACAGACCAAGCAACCCAAGGTTGTCTATATCGTTCCATCAGAGGGTTCAGAGCTCTGGATGGACAACTGGAGCATTTTGAAGACCGCCCCTGATCCAGTAGCGGCCCATGCCTTCCTGAACTTCTTGATGGGCCCGCATGTCGCAGCTAAGGAAATAAGTGTCACCTATTATGCCCAGTGCATCGCGGCTGCCAAACCGTATATCGATCCAAGCATCCTCAACAACCCCTCGATCTACCCTTCTGAGAGCGTGATCGATAAGTTGGAAGCCCAGAAAACAATCGGTGATGGTCCGCGGCTGCGTGAGGAGATCTGGACCGAGTTCAAGGCTGCTTAATGAAGCGCGCGTCAAGTGTGTCTGCGCAGGGCCTGGGTACTCAAATTATGGTTGCTGTAACCGCGTTCGAGTGCCCACAGGCCCTCGCTGTAGGAGGATTCTTTTGTGCAAACGGTAGGTTCGCTGCCATTCACTGAGCGAGTTTTTACGTTGCTACGCCGTTCTCCACTATGGGTGAGCAGTCTCGTTCTTTTGTTGCCCGCTATTCTTTGGTACGGCGTGTTCTTCCTGGCACCGCTGGTGCAGATGATCGGCATCAGCTTTGCTATACCTGGGCCGTATGGCGGCGTTGAGCCTGGCTTCGTCCTGGATAGCTACCAGGAACTTGCCAACCCATTGTACCTCAATATCTTCCTGGTGACACTGCGCATGGCTCTTATCGGAACATTTGCCTGCCTGATCGTAGGCTATCCGCTGGCCTACTTCCTGGCCACGCGGGCCGGCCGGTACAAAACCCTCCTGCTCCTGCTCATTATCGTGCCGTTCTGGACAAGCTTTTTGATCCGGACGTACGCCTGGGAAACTATCCTTGATCCCCAGGGCGCTTTCAGCCAGGCCCTTCAGGCAATAGGCGTGATTCATCAACCACTCCAGGTTCTGTACTCTCCGGTGGCCATCTTCATTGGCATTCTCTACAACTACCTGCCCCTGATGGTCTTTCCGCTCTACGTTGCGCTGGAGCGCCTGGACAAACGGCTGGTAGAGGCTTCGAAGGACCTGGGAGCGGGCCGATTCGCTACGTTCAGGCGGGTAACCTTACCACTGACCCTGCCGGGAGTAATAACTGGCTGCCTGCTCGTTTTTATCCCACTCACCGGCGAGTACTTAATACCAACCATCCTGGGTGGATCAAAAAATATCTTTATGGGAAACCTGATCGCCAACCAGTTTCTAGAGGCCCGCAACTGGCCATTTGGAGCAACGCTCGGAGTAGCTGTGATCGTCCTGCTGCTACTGCTGGTCTCTATCTACCTGGCGGTCTTCCGGCGCGTGCAGTCCGTGCCCGGGTCGTAGAGGCCATACAGGAGATCAAGGGGAAAGAAAGGAAAGGGCAAACCAATGCAGATGCCAGCACCTGCGCCATCCACCGGTGGTCGTGTGCAAGTTACCAGGACGGAGTATACGCTCTGGCGACGCCGCCTGCCAGGATGGCTTGTCGAGACATGGCTACGTACTCAAACAGCACTGCTCTACCTCTTTCTCTATGCCCCTATTGCTGTCGTAGTCCTCTTCTCATTCAACGACTCCCGCAGGGTAACGATCTGGGGCGGTTTTACCACCAGGTGGTATCAGGCAGCCTGGACGAGCCCAGATGTGTCGAGTGCACTCAAGATCAGCCTCACGGTGGCGCTACTCAACGCTGCACTGGCCGTTATACTTGGCACGCTGGCAGCCCTCGGAATGCGCACCGCCCCTCGCTGGCTGCGCGTTGGTTTCGAGGGAATGGTCTACATGACGATCATCACACCTGAGATCGTCATTGCTATCGCCTCGCTGCTGTACTTTGTCAACCTGAACATCGACCTCGGTGTGCAGACAATGGTGGTGACCCATGCGGTGTATAATACTTCCATTGTGGCGCTTATCGTCTCAGCACGCCTTGCTGGTATGGATCGTACGCTGGAGGAGGCATCCGCCGATCTGGGAGCGACACCACTCGGCACGTTCTGGCAGGTGACGCTGCCGCAGCTCTATCCAGCCGTACTGGCGGGAGCACTGCTGGCTTTCACCTTTTCATTCGACGACTTTGTCCTGAGTTTCTTCGTCTCAGGGGTAGGTTCAACGACGCTCCCGCTCAATTTATTCTCCCGGCTGCGCTTCGGGGTCTCGCCGGTTATCAACGCGGTAGCCGCAACCATGCTCTCGCTCACACTTACTGCCATCGTCGTGGCCCAACTGGTGCTGCGCCAGGGAACCCGGGAGAACACAAGCAGTGCGCGTAAATGGAGGAGCCGGTGGCTAAAAAAGGGAAAGGGCAACAGTGAAGCAGAATATCAGAAAGAGGTTTTGTAGATCATGACCAGCAAGAGCGGGCAAAGCGGTAGCAAGGACAGTGAGCCGATGCCCCGGGCAGATATACTTATTGAGGATGAAAGCAGCACGCAGGCAAGCGGGGTGAACGGGCAGGAGCACCGCTCTCCGGTCGAAGCACCAGGTGGGGTGCAGGTGCAGAAGGATACAGCAAACGAACCGGACCTGGGCCTGACCATTCGACGGCTGCGTGAGAGCCGCCAGCTCTCGCTCAAAGAAGTTGCGGCACGCTCAGGCCTGACCCAGAGCTTTCTCAGCCAGGTGGAACGCAACCTGACAAGCCCATCGGTGGCCTCGCTGCGCAAGGTTGCCCAGGCATTCGGCGTTCCATTGACGAAGCTTTTCCAGGGGCCGGTAAGACCAGAAAACCGCGTTGTGCGGCGCGCTGAGCGCAGGCAACTGATCCATCCTGGCCGGCAGTGGCGCGACTACTTACTCACCCCGAGCCTGACAGGTAAACTCCAGGTGATCTTGAGCGTGATCGAGCCAGGTGGTGGCTCTGGAGAAGAACCGTATGCCCATGATTCAGACGAGGAGTGCGTGGTAATTCTGCGCGGGCGGCTGGATTTCTGGGTCGGTCCCGACCGCTACCTACTCGAAGAGGGAGATAGTATCGTCTTCGAGAGCCGTATCCCGCACCGCAACAGGAATCCTGGGCCAGAGCAGACCGAGGTGCTTTGGATTACGACGCCGCCTTCTTATTAGCAGTTTTAGAGAGATGAAAGGCAAGCGGAAAGATGAGAGCAGTTATTCTGGGGGGTTGCGGCGCGATGGGATCGGAGGCGACTCGCGATCTGGCCACTACGAGTGATTTTGATGAGATCGGCATCGCAGACCTCGACAGGGAAAAGGCCCAGGCTCTAGCCGACAGCCTCAATGCCCGCACAGGTCGTGGTCATGTGCAAGCAGTGTTCGTAGATGCCTCGGACGAGGATGCATTAGTAACGCTACTCCGCGGGCAGGATGTGGCCGTCAATACTATGACCTACCACTTCGGGCTGCAAGCTACACGCGCTGCCATTCGCGCTGGCGTCAATTACCTGGATCTGGGCGGCCTGCACAACACGCCGAAACAGCTGGCTCTGGATCATGAAGCACAGGCAGCAGGGGTTACCATTGTCCTTGGGTGTGGCGCCACACCAGGTGTCACGAATATACTGGCGCGTCGAGGAGCAGATGACCTCGATACGGTGGAAGCCGTCCACATTGCCTTTGCCAGCCACCGGAGTATTGCCCCGTCTCCGGGCCTTCTCGATACCATTCTCGATGAATTCAGCCCGGAGGCATCGCGCTTCTACTACAAAGATGGCCATCTCGTTCAAGTCCAACCGTTCGATGGTGCGCGACTCATCACCTTTCAGCCACCAGTGGGCGAACAGGAGGTTTACTTTGTTCCACACTCGGAAACGCATACGCTGCCTCGTTTCATCGGTAAGGGACTCCGCCTTGTCGATGTGCGTGGAGCATGGCGACCTGAAACGATGCAGGCGCTACGCCTCTTCCTGAACTACCGCTTAATCACCAGCGATACTATCCATGTCAACGGCATAAAGCTGCGCGCCAGAGAGTTCTTGCGCGCTCATCTGCTGCAGATAGCTTCCAATGGACACGCGAGGGATGCAGGCGACTGGGCATTCTTACTCTATGTCGAGGTGAAAGGCACACGTGCCGGACGCGAGGCCAGACGTATCTATCGCACAAGCCATCCTGGAATGAGCGATTGGGGGCAGCAGGCAACCGCGAAAATGACCGGCATCCCCGCCTCCATAGGTGCGCAGTTGCTCGCACGTGGAGAAGGGTTCAGGGCAGGAGTGATGGCCCCCGAGGCTGCTTTCACACCACACAGCTTTATTACTGAGCTGGCGCGCCGTGGTATACGCGTGGAGGAACGCATCGAGGAGCAGGGTATCATTGATAGCCGTCCTGCTGATGCACTCTCGCTGGGACATGAAATGACCTTTTGATTTCACCGGATTAGTCGATACCTTTTATGCCCTCTCGACGCTCAGTACCTGCTCATGTTACAATAATGCCAACAGATTAAATCTCACGGCACTGGCCATGCAAAGGCTGCAGCATATTTTTTGCTCTCCATCCTGCAGGGAGACCAGGGAATGCGATGATAACTCGCCCAGGCGTCAACAAGGGATACTCCCATGGTGCAGCAACCCTGAGCAACGCCTCTCCTTTTAGGGATAGAGGCCTTATATGTGATAAGAGCGGTCTATTTTAATAGAGTAGGGGGCATAGATATGTCAGGACATTCAAAGTGGGCACAGATTCGTCGTTCCAAAGGGGTCAACGATGCTCGAAGGGGGCAATTGTTTACGCGCCTGGGACGGGAAATTGTTGTAGCTGTGCGCGAGGGCGGTGGTGGCGATCCCAATGCCAATTTTCGCTTGCGCATGGCTGTCCAGCACGCGCGCGACGCCAACATGCCAATGGACAATATAGAACGCACCATTAAACGCGCTCTCGGCGGCTCAGAAGGAGCGTCGCTGACAGAGAATACGTATGAGGGGTACGGACCTGGTGGGACGGCATTACTGGTATCCACGTTAACAGAGAACCGCAATCGTACGGTTGCAGAGATACGCAACGCTTTCAACCGCAATGGTGGGAACATGGGTGAAAATGGTTGCGTAGACTGGTTATTTGAAGCAAAAGGTATTATCGAGGTTGAATTACAGGGGCAGGATGCCGATGAGATTACACTGGAGGCGATTGATCTTGGGGCCGATGACGTTGACCCGGTAGGGCCTGACGACGAGGTGATCACAGTGTATACTGATCCCAGTGATCTTGAAAAGATCCGCCAGGGGCTGGAGGCGAAAAAGTACAAAGTGGTGAAGGCTGAGAGCACCATGTTGCCGAAGACCAAGATGGAAATAACTGAAGAGAAGGTGGCACACCAGGTAATGCGCCTCGTTGAAAAACTCGAAGACCTGGATGATGTGCAGAATGTGTTTACAAATGCAGATTTCCCTGAAGAGTTTGCTGCCTCTTTTGAAGGCTAATAACAAGGACTATTTATCTTCATTTCATTCTCATCGGCCACGGCGAAAGGATGGAGCAATCAATGGGTGATGTGACAGCGCCGCCCAGCCCACGTATCGCGTTAGGCATAGATCCAGGTACAGCTATTGTAGGCTATGCAGTAGTAGCAGCCAGGGGTGATGATCTGAGCATGATAGCCTGTGATGTGATTACAACACCTGCACAAATGCCCTTAGCTGAAAGATTTCAACACATATATCATAGCTTGATCGAAATTATTGGAACGTTTCATCCCCAGGAAGCCGCAATGGAAGAACTTTTCTTCGCGAAAAATGCCCGTACAGCAATGACTGTTGGGCAGGCACGCGGGGTCGCGATGCTAGCACTGGCAAACGGGGGGCTGCCAATTTCTGAGTATACGCCTAAACAGGTGAAGCAAGCGGTGACTGGATACGGAAACGCTCAGAAAGTGCAAGTGGGGGAGATGGTACGTATTCTTCTGAAACTCTCAGCTATTCCCCGACCAGATGATGCTGCCGATGCCGCAGCTGTGGCCATCTGCCACCTTCACACTGCAAGCGTACTCACGGACAACTTCCTCAAATTACGGTAAGAGCACTCATAGCTACCCAAAGAGAAGAAGTTACCTATTTGTATAGAAGAGGTTAAGGGAAAGGGAAAAATGATTGCGAGCATTCATGGCACATTGGAAGCATGCCGAGCAGATCAGGCGATTATACGTGTTGGTGGATTTAGCGTGCGTGTCTTCGCGCCAGCGACGACGCTGAATCGCTTGAATGAAAGCGGCATGGAGGTTTCGCTCTATACCCATTTTCATGTGCGTGAGGATGGAATGGCCCTCTATGGTTTTTCTACAGAAGAAGACCGGGATGCATTTGAGCAACTTATCTCTATCAGCGGCGTTGGTCCGAAGGTTGCCCTGGCGTTATTGTCCGTGATGGACGCGCGAACGTTGTTTAAGGCTATCGCCGATGAGGACCAGCAAAAATTAGCATTAGCTCCTGGTGTAGGAAAACGTCTCGCGGCGCGACTGGTACTTGAACTGAAGGGAAAACTTCCTTCGCTGGCCGCATTGGGTGGTGGAGCGAGTGGCTATACATCGGGCAAGATGCAATCCGAGGTTCTGGAAGCTCTGATTGGGCTGGGATATTCTACGGCAGAAGCACAAGCAGCACTAGGAAAGATTCCTCAAGACCAGAATATGACGCTAGAGCAGCAAATTACCTACGCCCTACGATCTTTCGCAGGTAATTAACCACTCTCTTTACACCTCTAACCGATGAGCCATGTATATCAAATGATGAGTTTACGTTCTGCCTCAATATAAGTGGGGCCGGCTTCGATAAAGCCCAGGCGGTGGTACAGATTGACGGCAGGAATACCAAGCGTGACATAGACAATAACCGTCGAGTGGCCCAATTCGTACAGGCGTTGCATGGTTTTCAAAGCCAAATATTGGCCAAGACCTACATGTCGGAAGGTTGGAGCTACAGCCATGTGACGTATCCGAGATACATTGCGCTCCAAATGGGCCAGGATGGAGCCTGCCAGATGAAAACGATCCAGGGAATGCTCAGTAACAAAACTGCATTCAGGGATAAATGGGCCAAAGCGACCCTCCAGAACTGCCCTGGCTTCTGCGCGCCAGCCGGCGAGGTCAGGATGGAGGTTGTCGGGACCACCGTTGTAGGCTCGTTGCAGCAAGGTACCTATATGATCTCCATCAGCAAGGGTCATTTGCCGAACGCGCAAGGAAGAAGGCAACGGAGACAGAGGTAATGAGACCTGGGTAGAAGCCATCATACCGGTACGGCTGCGAAGTTCTTGAAAGCCTGCCGCCGCAAAAGAGGCTATATAGGCCGCAGGATAGGTGGCTTTGACGTGGCGCATGTTTAGTGCCGCAGACCGCACCAATGATTCTGAGACCACCTGTGCGGCGACACTACCACCTGCCTCAGGTAAGAGTACCAATCCATCCAGTATAGCTGTGTCTTCATGAGTATAAAATCGAAGGCGCCCAATCGGTGTATCATCGCGCCAAAGCAGATAGCGCTGAGCCTGTTGTACTGCGTCTTCTTCCCTGTAGCGGGCGATTTGTGAGTCTTCGCTTTCAAGGGGCACCTGATCAGCGCTGCGCCGTGTCACGGAGACCCATATAGCGGCGTCTTCGGGCCGGGCTTGTCTCCATTCTACGATGTTGCGGTTCGTCTCAGGGTCAAGCATTGCAGAGTAACTCCTTCCGAATGTTACAGGATGATGTGAGCAGCAAAAAAATTAAATGGCTCTAGCAGTCGTTCATGAAAAAACCTCATAGATTAGAACCGGACTAGAACGGCAAGTTTTATTTTCGTGTTAAAAGTATACCCTATGAGACAAATAAGCTCAAGGGCTAGAGCGATTTGTATATACGGGCAGGCATACGGGGTACGCCGCCCCAACAAAGAATGGTAAGATGTAGGGGTTAAGGAATAAAAAAGATAGGAGTAGAGGAGTATGGAGCTACTTGTGGTAACGTTGGCCCATGTATTACCGGGAAGAGATGCAGAAGGCTTGGCGAGCATACGCCTTATTTCAGATACGATACGCAACGCAGTGGGATTAGTCAATGCGAGTTTTTATCGCTCCAGGAACAATGAATCGTACTACTTTATGCTCACAACGTGGGAAGACGAGGATTGCTGGTTGAAAGCACAGGACCATTACAATCCAAAGCAATTGCTTTTAGGATCCGCTGCCGAGTTGTTATTAGATCCTCCCGAGCAATGGCTCATGCGCTATCTTTGGGGCTACAGTCGGCCTTCGGTGGAGTCAATCATGGCGGCAGCACATTTGGGCACGATCCGCCCGGACCAGGCTGAGCGGGCACAACGTGGCTTGATCGAGTGTCTACGCAGGCAGGCAGTCCAACCGACCCTATCCTTTGCATTTTTAGCACGCGGCTTTAACGAAGATTTCATGCCATCGCAGGCTGCCATAATCGCGAAAGCTAATGGAGAAAGTGATAGACTCTATAGCCATGGCTCTATCTTCCTCAACCTGCTGAGTTGGGGAAGCCAGACCGATCGAGAAGATTTTTATGCTGATGCACATTACCAGGCCATCAGCCGTTTTCTCAGTGGAATGGGAATTGTTCAGATAATGGAGCTTGATCCGCTCTAATCACCGAGAGTGCTTTTCTGGCTTTCGGCGTACTTAATCGTCCGAGCTTTCTGCTACAGGTTTTCTGTAATATTTATAGAGTTCTAAGCGGAGCAGGTCACTGTTTGCCCACATTTGACTGGTAAATGTGTGATACTCGCCATCACACAAGGGTATAGAATCGGAGCAAATGCGATGGGGAGTAAGTCTAAAACGAATAGTATTGCCATTGACTTCTACCCAAATATGACGACGAGTATAGCCTGTGCCCCATTTGAGGAGTACGAGTGTGTCGTATTCTTCAAATGTGCCTCTTTTTCTTAGCTCATTTTTGTTGATTTCCTGGAGCATTTGCGCGAGGCCGCTCTCTCGTAATACTCGTTTCGCATTTTCACGTAAAGCGAGTCGCCTGGCTTCAATTTCCTGCTCGTTGAGGGGCCGTTCCTCTTTTCTGTTTTCTATCTCCACTTGTTTTGACTTCCTGGCTTAGCAAATTTCCTTTTGGTCTCAATGAGACTGCAGATTTCCCGCGGAATGAGAAAGAGGAGTAAGTGCAGGGGTGGTTAATAGACCTGTTGCTCGTATTCCGCCAGTACGCCTTCTTCAGCTAGATGCGGCAAACTATCCAAAGCAAGACCGCTAAATAACAATGATTGCGTATAGAATGAAGGTGAAGGAGAACTGACAGAATGTGATCGCTTTGAATAGATCTTGTCCCGTTGAGATGAAATATAGCTGATGTTCGAGGTGGATTGTTTGGCATTGCGCTTGGCTTCAGCGGCAAGATAACTCACTTCTTGTATGCTGCAAGGCCTGTTTGTCTGATTATTAACGACGCCGATAGATAAGGAGACGAGGGGGAATTGATACGGGCGACCTTTGCGGTCCACTCCACTTATGGAACCCCGTCTCAAATCATCAGGGCGATATAACGAGGCGCTATCCTCTTTATATCTTGCAGATATACAGCGGCAGAGCGGCTTTGTGCGATCAGGTGTGGTAACGACAATGAAATCATCGCCACCGATATGGCCAACAAAATCATTCGTGTTGCCGTATTTATAGACGGTCTGTTGGCAGATATGCCCCACCAGCAGGATCATTTTGTTGCCTGTCAGGAAGCCATACACATCATTAAAGGCTTTAAAATTGTCGAGGTCGAGATAGAGGATACTCCATGGTTCTACGCTGCCAAGTTTATAGTTGATTGCCCGCACTACCTGCAAGCCGCCTGGAAGGCCAGTAAGAGGAGAGAGACAACTCTGCTGTACCCGGCGAAGTTGCCTGCGTACGTGAGCGAGTAATTCCTCGGAATCGAAGGGCTTTGTGAGAAAGCCATCAACATCTCTCTCGTAAGCTCGGATTTTGTCAGCAGGTTGGCCTAAAGCGCTGAGAGCAATGATGGGGATGTGCATTGTCTTTGGATGGCTGCGCAATCGAAAGATCACGTCATAACCATCCATATGCGATAAACCTTGTACAGGTTTGAGCATAACATTCAAAATAATGAGATGTGGCATTTCATGGAGCGCAAATTGTACAGCATCTTCGCCGTTCAGGACGACAGTTGTCCGATAACCTTCGATCCCCAGAGTTTCGTTAAGTAACTTAGCGATCGATTGCTCGTCCTCTACGACTAAAATGTTGACCATAAGTTCTCCTACTTCGACACTTCACAAGTACTACGATAAACGCATGGCACAAAAGTACAGTAAAGTTCTACCAACAGAACAATATCAAGCAGTGCACTGGCTGTAGGGCAGCACCTTTGCTGCAAGCAATAATCACACATTCCCTATCGTAATCCATACCCCTGAAGGATGCACGAACAGGTGGAGCAGCGTCGCAGGAAGAAGGGAAAAATAAAATAGCAATTCCTGCCAGGCTATCACATCTCCCTGAGCTTGCGATTCGTACATCATCGCCCTATCTTCACATCGATCTAGCGATAAAATAGGATTTGTTCAAACTAATCTGACATACTGCATTAAGGTACAAAAATATGTAAACGTATGTCGTACACAGTATAACAACATTTTGCGCATTTGCAAAGTGCACGTACATACAAAATACCATGAATATGCTTTAATGCGCTAAAATCTCGTAATTCCGCATGAATATATATAACCATCTTACCAAACTGCTTGACGCAAGAACAGAGGTGCGATAAGATGTCTTACACATGGAAGTAGCTCAATCACATGAAGGGATACAGATGACTTTATTATCGACACAGACTGAGCGGATGATTACATTTCAAAGCAAGGGGCAACCATCGTTTCTCCTGGAAGGAGTATTACATGAACCCACGAACGTGGCCCGCGCACCAGTTGTTGTGCTTTGTCATCCGCAACCAGCCAGTAGCGATATGAATGATTCCCTGACAGTGGCGCTAGCCCGCAGCCTGGCAGCAGAGGCTGGAATGATTGCCTTACGCTTCAACTTTCGCGGGGTGGGTAATAGCCAGGGACAGCAGACGGATGGGCGAATGGAGCCACTAGACCTGGCAGGGGCCATTGATGTAGTAATGGCGCATCCAGGGGCAAATACCACCAAGGTTTGTGTGATTGGCCATGGATTTGGCGCAAATATCGCATTGATGTACGCGCCATATGATCCTCGCATTCGGACTGTCGTTGCCATTAGCCTGCTCCTTTACCGGGTTCCGAACGGGTTTTCCAAAGCATTTGAAAGCCCAAAGTTGTTTGTTACCGGTGAATATGACGAAATATGTCCTCGCCATAAGCTTGAACCATTTGTGGAGCAGCAGGCTGGTCACAAGGGGATGAAGGTGATTACGGGAGCACGATACTTGATGCGAGGGTATGAAGAACCAACTGTCGATACCATTTTGAAATATATGAAGAGATGGGCGGCTATGCAGGGAGCATAAAGAGATATGAATCCAACAAACCCAATGATCGTACAGAGCGATAAGACCATTTTATTAGAGGTAGACCATCCACAACACGCTGAAGCGAGAGACGCGCTGGCGCAATTCGCGGAGCTAGAGAAGTCGCCTGAACATATACATACCTATCGACTCTCACCGCTTTCGCTGTGGAATGCAGCGGCTGGTGGTATGACTGCGGACCAGGTATTGGCATTACTTACGCAGTATAGCAAATACGCTATTCCAATGAATATCGTCGTCGATGTTCGTGAGTATATGAACCGCTATGGTCGCATCAAATTGATTCGTGATGGTGATGCATTGTTACTGACATCAGACGATGTTGCATTGATGGCCGAAATTTACCATCATAAACGCACGCAACCTTACCTGATACAGCAGCTTAATAGTCATACTATCCAGGTAGATGCATCGCGTCGTGGGCATATCAAGCAGGCTCTGATACATATTGGCTTTCCCGCTGAAGACCTGGCCGGTTATACAGATGGTTCGCCTTTGCCAATGAAACTGCGCATGACGACACAACAAGGAGCGGAATTTGCACCACGAGCATATCAATATGCTTCTGCGGCAGCATTCTATGCAGGTGGGGCACCTAGCGGAGGAAGTGGAGTTGTCGTACTCCCATGCGGAGCCGGGAAAACCATTGTTGGTTTAGCGGCAATGGCGGATATTCAACGCGCCACCTTGATTCTCTCACCCAACACCATCGCGGTGCGCCAATGGATCAATGAAATCATCGATAAAACTGATGTTCCACCTGAGATGATAGGGGAATATACCGGGGATAAAAAAGATATCTGCCCCATTACAGTTAGCACGTACCAGATACTGACATATCGACGTTCAGAAGCAGAGGATTTTCCACACTTCTCGCTCTTCACCAGCTTTGATTGGGGGCTTATTATCTACGATGAGGTGCATTTGCTGCCGGCGCCTGTGTTCCGTATTACTGCAGAAATCCAGGCGCGCAGGCGGCTGGGCTTAACGGCGACCCTTGTCCGAGAAGATGGACGAGAGGCAGATGTTTTCAGTCTGATCGGTCCTAAGAAGTATGATGTGCCATGGAGAGAATTAGAGCGGCAGGGATGGATTGCGACTGCTGAATGTCACGAGATTCGCGTTAGCTTGACCGAGGATGAGCAATTAAATTACGCTGTCGCAGAAGAGCGGGAGAAGTATCGCCTGGCCGCGGAAAGTCCGGCCAAGTTGACGGTGACCCGCTACCTGGCAGAGCGACATCGCGATGACCAGGTTTTGATCATAGGGCAGTATATTGACCAGCTCAGAATCCTTGCTGACGAGCTTGAGGCGCCGCTACTGACCGGTAAAACGGCCAACAGGCAGCGAGAAAAGCTCTATGAGCAGTTCCGGCGGGGCGAACTCAAGCGCCTGGTGGTAAGCAAGGTAGCTAATTTCGCCATTGATTTACCAGATGCAAACGTTGCTATACAAGTATCAGGTACATTCGGCTCGCGGCAGGAAGAAGCCCAGCGTCTGGGGCGTATTCTACGCCCAAAAAGTGATGGGGGCCTGGCCTACTTCTACTCCATAGTCACTCGTGACACACGGGACCAGGAGTTTTCCGCTAACCGCCAACTCTTCCTGACCGAGCAGGGGTATCGCTATGTGATAGAGGATGCAGAAATGCTACTGGCGTCATGAATGACAGCGCAAATAGGACCCCGCGATCTGACCTCTAAGCACAGGATAGATTACCGTCCCATTTCTTCTTGACATCCCTTCAGACGAGGTGATACCCTTTTGGCACAACACATATAATTTGCAGAGATGAAGAGGGATATGATGGCAAACAGCTACTTCGATCTATCAGACGAGGATTTTACGGAAAAAGTACTCCAGGCACCGCAGATGGTGCTGGTGAATTTTTCAATAGATACCAGTGCGGCCTGTAAGATACAAGATCCCGAGTTTGAGGCAATCAGCAAAGAATATCAAGGGCGGGTGTCGTTTGCCAGGCTCAACGCAGACAAGTATGGAGTAATCACCAGTCAATGGAAAATTGATGGTATTCCTACTATTCTCTTTTTCAAAGGGGGGCGAGAAATTCATCGCATCAAAGGTATCATGATGCGTGAAAGGCTGCGTCGCCAGATTGAAGGGGCTTTGCTTGCAAATTAATAGGGTAAATTGGCTCTCAGGGCGACCCAGCAGCATCCAGGGAAACCGGGGGATGTTGCTGGGTCGCCTATTCTGACAGAGTAGGAGAAGGTTGTGCAGAGATTGTATCCTATCAGATTAGAAGGGTCGTTACATGAAACGATCTGGGGCGGGCAAAGGCTTCATGAATTGAAACGTCTACCTACTCCAAACATTTCCATTGGCGAGTCCTGGGAGACTGAAATACAGAACGAAGCTCAGAACGGAGCCCTTAGAGGTAAAACATTAGGCAGCCTGGTAGAAGATTTGGGAGCGGCGCTCCTGGGTGAGCAAGCTATTGCAGTCTTTGGCAAGCGTTTTCCGCTACTGGCAAAATTTGTCGATGCCCATGCTAACCTTTCAGTGCAGGTACATCCTGATGACAGTTACGCAGCCAAACATGAAGGCGGGAAGCTAGGCAAGACAGAATTTTGGTATATACTTGCCGCGGAACCGGGTGCTACCATCGTATACGGCTTCAAGACCTCTACCTCGTTCTCAGAAGTACGCAAGGCAATTGAAGATGTAACACTGGAAACCCTTCTGAATGAGATACCTGTTACGGCAGGCGATGTTATCTTTGTTCCTGCCGGCACCGTCCACTCTATAGGCAGTGGTGTACTGCTCTACGAACTACAGGAATATTCTGACATTACCTATAGGATGTACGATTATGGCCGCCTCACTACTGCTGGAGTCCCTCGCGAACTGCACGTAGATAAATCACTGGAAGTCTCACACTATAGCGTTTCGTCGCGCGTTAAGGTGCAACCTGTGCTATTGGCAGAAGAAAATGGCTACGAGGACCGGTGCCTGATCGCCTGCAGGTATTTTGTTACCCGCCAGATCACCTTCAAACAGAGAAACGGATTTCATGGCTATATGAAAGGGGCAACGAGAGAAAGTTGTATTATACTCACTGCTCTAAGCGGTGAGGTGCAGGTTGGCTATAGTTACTCTCTGACATGCACTGAGAAGCTTGCTCGTGGTCAGACAATGGTGCTTCCGGCGGAACTGGGGAATTATTGTATCGAGGGTGAAGGCATACTGATGTTGTCTTATATTCCATTACCAGGAGACGAGGCCTGGAGGGCCTGGGAGAAAGAGAATTGAAGCGAGGAGACCACAGCATAAAGGCAATTATTCTCTTCTGCGCTTCCTGCGCTCTTCTTCCAGATCTGTGACAGTACCCTCAACTATTTTACTTTCATCAAAATCTGCTTCCCCAAATTGAGTGTTGGAGCGCCGAGTTGAGAAGCTCTGTTGCATACGGCTCACGTCGGCCACTGTACGAGAAATTCTCGTGCCAACGTTGAAAAAGAAAAGCACGACAGCAAGCCCAAACCAGACGCTGAGGCCAACAAGCAAGGTAACGAAACCTCCTACGAAGCCATTTACAATGCCTTCATAGATGATTCCAGCGAGAATAGGGACCCAAAAAAAACGTACGAGTACTTTTAAGGACCATTGAAAGAACCAGAACACGGCTTTCACGGGATCAGAGGGCATATCCCAGGGTGGAATCAGACTACCCCTGTGTTGTAATTTTTTCACTTCAGCCTTCCCTTTTCGCGCCGCTGCAATAAGCTAAACATATTGTAGCAGTCTAGAGACGCTTTTGCTAGTGTTTTTTGGCGTGAAGCGACATGTTAATAGGGTGTTTGCGCCAGCGCCACATTCATTGCTGCAAGACCTTTCTGACAGCTTCGACATTGGCTGCGACCGCGACACTTTCCTCACGTTGTGGAATACCAGTCTGACTATCCTTGAGTAAGTTCCCTGTCAGGATACCAACCACAAGTTCCCCGCGTTTGATGACGCCGCCTTCGACCAGTTTACGTATACCTGCCAGCGTGGAGGCGGAGGCGGGTTCACAACCAAGGCCCGAGCGATCAATGATGGTTTTCGCTGCCAATATTTCCTCGTCAGTCACCTCTTCAACCAGGCCATTGCTTTCTTCAATGACGCGACGCGCACGGGTATAACTGACCGGATCGCCAATCTTAATGGCGGTAGCAACTGTATGGGCCTGGACCTGTTCTCGCTTGGCAAATCCCTGCCGGAAGCTGCGATAGAAGGGATTCGCTCCCGCAGCCTGAATTGAGGCAAAGCGCGGCATATGGCTGATAAGGGATAGTTGATAGGCCTGTCGAAAAGCTTTACCAATGGCAGAGGTGTTTCCAAGGTTGCCGGCAGGGAGAACCAACCAGTCGGGAGCCTGCCAGTTAAGTTGTTGCAAAATTTCAAAGCCGATGGATTTCTGACCTTCAACGCGATAGGGATTGAGTGAGTTGAGCAGGTAGATGCCCAATTCGTCACAGACCCGTTCGACCAGTCGCATGGCAGCATCGAAGTCACCATCTACCTGAATTGTCGTTGCGCCATACGCTAATGACTGAGCTAACTTGCCGGCGGAGACATTGCCAGCGGGTAAGAAGACTATCGCGCGCATACCTGCCTGGGCGGCATAGGAAGCCAGTGAAGCAGAGGTGTTGCCGGTTGAAGCGCAGGCTACAGCCTGCGCTCCTAGCAACGAAGCCATGGTGACACCAACAGTCATACCGCGATCTTTGAAGCTGCCCGTTGGGTTTTCGCCTTCGTGTTTCAGGAAGAGCCGTTCCAATCCGGCGTAATGCCCAATTTGCCGATGACCAATGCGGCCAGCCCCACAGTTTTCAATTCCTGCAGGATAGAGGTTCGTGTTTCCCTCTGGCCTGCTGATGATGAACTGCGCTGGAACTGGCAGGATGAGCTCGCGATAGCGCCAGACACCACTATGATCTGGGAGCATTGTGTCCGTATTAAGAGGCCAGGTTGGGGGAGTAGCTGCCCGCTGGTCAAAAAGCTGACGTAGGTGGCTTGCGCCAGCGGGGAGTCTTATTTCTACATCGAGAACGCCGCCACATTGGCAACGATAGCGGGGAGCCCACCCTGCTTCTATACCAGGATAGGATGTTGAGCATTCCACGCAACGTAACAAAATTGTCTCTAAAGTTTCAGCAGCAGCTGGCGTAAGGGTATCTTTCATTCGAGAGACACTTCCTCGTTTGGCCTGGCGGGCGGCCAGTAATACTGATCGTCAAAACGCGCACGCGCTTCCTTGCGTAGGCGACTTCGAGCCGTCTTGATAACCCGCGCACCCTGCTGATCCGCACGTAGAATCTTACCCGTTCCTCTTATACCGAATTGGCGGGCAGTATCCTGCATAGCTTGCAGGATTTCCTGAAAATGAGCACTGGCCAGCGCAATTAATGACGAACCTCCACCAGAAAGACAAGCACCGTGAGCGCCAGCCGCAATGGCGGCATCGATAATATCTGGCATGGCTGGAAAGAGTGCCTGGCGATATGGCTGGTGCAAACGATCTTGCATAGCTTCTCCGATCAACTCGTAGCGGCCAGTTTGCAAGGCCGTTAAAAGCAGGGCAACACGCCCGGTATTAAAGGTGACATCAGCTTTTGAATAGCTGGCTGGCAATAACTTCCTACCCGCCACAGTGTCCATTGGAAAGGAAGGCGTAAAAATGACTGCTCTGATCGCGTCCGGGAATGGCGTTTTGATCGCGTGTATCTTCCCGTCGACATTCGTTGTTGCAACGAGGCCACCAAGCAAAGCAGGAGCGACATTATCGGGATGGTTGCCTGCTTCAGCCTCGACGGCTAACGTGAGAAGCTCATCTTTGGATACAGAGAGGTCTTGCAAACGCAGGAGATCGTTTGCCGCCACCAGCCCTCCGACGACCGCTGTGGCGCTGCTTCCCAATCCACATCCTGGTGGAATATTGATAGTCATACGAATACGAACCGCGGGAAGCTCGACTTGTTGCCGTTCAAAGAGCAAGGCAAAAGCGCGAAAAAACAAGTTGTCCGGTCCTGTGGAGAGTCCCTCGCCCAGGGGACCTCGCACTTCGATATATGGAAGGTGAGGGTCACCTCCACTTTCGGTGACTTCAAAGCGATTATAGAGTTGTAGTGCCAGCCCGAGGCTATCAAAGCCTGGTCCAAGATTAGCGGATGTGGCTGGTGTCAAGACTATTGTTGAGGCAGGTAATACCAGTGCCATCGGTAGCATCCTGCCTTTCTGACGATGAAACGCGCATTGCTTTTTCCTTTTTTGATATGGCTATTCTATCATGATTACAGTTTTTTGTAACCCGTATCAGTACGTAATGAACGGTTTTCTGTTTTTTGAGCGAGGAGGCGCGACAAGTCGCGCCTCCTCGCTCAAAAAACAGAAAAGTGCTATTTTAAATGTCGGCCAAAACAGCTCCGGTATTGGCTGATGTCACCATAGATGCATAGCGTCGCAGCCACCTACTCTTTATACGTTCTGTTGGATGATGAACCTCACTGAGGCGTTGTTGTATCTCTTCCGGTAATAGATCGACATCGAGACGGCGTTCATCGAGGTCGATGTTGATCGTATCACCTTCGACAAGGGCTGCGATTGGACCCCCTGCCGCGGCCTCGGGGGAGACGTGACCGATACAGGCACCGCGAGTGCCCCCGGAGAAACGACCGTCAGTGATGAGAGCAACCTTCTCTCCCAGACCCATGCCCATGATATTGGCGGTGGGCGCCAACATTTCTTGCATCCCCGGTCCGCCGCGCGGACCTTCGTAGCGAATTACGACAACGTCGCCCTCTTTGACCTGCCCATTGAGGATGCCAGCGCAGGCTTCTTCCTGCGAATTGTAGATGCGTGCGGGACCACAGTGTTTTTTCATAGTCGAAGTTACGGCGCCAACTTTTACCACAGCACCATCGGGGGCAAGATTGCCAAAGAGAATGGCCAGGCCGCCGCGCTCGGTGTGTGGGTCATCAACTGAGCGAATGACCTCCGGGTCTTTGATCTGCGCTTCAGCAATATTTTCGCCGAGCGTTTTGAGGGTGACTGTAGGGCGATCAAGGTTGAGCACACCGGGTTTCCTGGAGAGTTCTTTCAAGATGGCGCTGATGCCGCCGGCGCGGTCAACATCTTCCATATGCCATTTGCCGGAAGGGCTGACTTTGCAGAGGTGGGGAGTACGCGCCGCAACCTCGTTGATACGCTCCAAAGAATAGTCTATACCCGCCTCTCGCGCCAGGGCCAGTGTATGCAGTACGGTGTTCGTGGAGCCGCCCATCGCCATGTCGAGAGCAAAAGCATTATCGATGCTTTCCCGGTTGACAATTTGCCTGGGAGTGAGATTGGCCTCAAGCAAGCGCATGATGGTGCGACCAGCTTCGCGCGCAAGTTCCTTACGAGCCTCGCTAATTGCAAGGCACGATCCATTGCCCGGGAGGGCAAGACCGAGCGCTTCCATCAGGCAGTTCATGGAGTTCGCGGTAAACATACCTGAGCAGGAACCACAGGTGGGACAGGCTTGCTGCTCCAGTTCAAGGAGCTCCTGGTCGTCTATCTTTCCAGCCTGATAAGCGCCCACGCCCTCGAAGATACTAATCAGGTCGACGCTGCGGCCATCGGCCAATTTGCCAGCAGCCATTGGTCCGCCGCTGACGAAGATGGTAGGGATGTCGATGCGCATAGCGGCCATGAGCATACCTGGGACGATTTTGTCGCAGTTGGGAATACAGACCATGGCGTCAAAGCGGTGCGCCTCGACCATTGTCTCGACACAATCGGCAATTAATTCACGACTGGGCAAAGAATATTTCATGCCAATATGACCCATGGCAATACCATCGTCAACGCCAATGGTGTTAAACTCAAAGGGAACACCTCCGGCGGCGCGAATAGCTTCTTTCACGAATTTCCCGAAGGCTTGCAGGTGCACATGGCCGGGTACAACATCGACATACGAGTTGCAGACAGCGATAAACGGCTTGCTGAAGTCTTTTTCTCCTACCACACCGGTTGCTCGCAGTAAGCCCCGGTGTGGCGCTCGTTCAAAGCCGAGCTTGATCTGATCGGAACGCATAGAAACAGACTCTCCTTAATAGACAGGGGTTACCCAGTCTCGATATTGTTCGATTTCGCCGCGACATGCAGCGAGATAGCGTTCTTGTAGTCTCATAGTGAACGGGCCGGGGTTTCCGCTGCCAACAGAGCGGCGATCGACACTGCTGACAGGCGAAACCTGGACGCCTGTACCGCACAGAAAAATCTCTTCAGAGGCATAAAGCTCTGTGCGGTCAATCCGCCTTTCCTCTACCGTCATACCAAGTTCGTTACGGATGAGATCAATCAAAGTATTGCGGGTCACACCTTCAAGGATATCATCAGAGAGCGCAGGGGTAGCGAATTTACCGTTACGCAGGATGAAGAGATTACATGCGCTGCCTTCTGATACTGTACCATCGTGAGTGAGCAGGATGGCCTCGTCGAAACCGGCGGCGTTCGCATCATCCACGGCGAGAGAACTATTGACATAGGCTCCTGTGACCTTGGCGCGAACGGGCATGGCGTTACTGTTGGCCCGCCTCCAGGAGGAGGTGCACACGTTGAGGCCAGCGCTGATATCGACGTAATTGCCCATCGGGAACGTGTAGATGGCAATAGCGTCTCGCAGAGAGCTGAGCGTGGGCTTAAGGGTGCGCGAAGCTTTATAGGCCAGCGGACGTACGTAGACATCCTCGTGATAACCATGCTTTCGTACAAGCTCAACAGTAATGCGGCACAGGTCGTCCACGGTTTCGCTGGGAAACATACGCAAAACATTCCAGGAATCCGCCATACGTTCATAATGCTCACGGAGTTTGAGCAGGTAGAGTTGCTGGTGATCGGCATTCCAGTAGCCGCGAATTCCTTCAAAACAGGCTGTGCCGTATTGTAGGGCATGTGTCGCCACGCTCACTTTTGCCTCACTCATGGGAACGATATTCCCTTCAAAGTAGGCATAACCTTCTTCAAGGCTAAGTTCAGGTAATTTGGGCGTCTCTGTTTGTGTCACCTCGCCATTTTGTTGCGTTATTGATGGTTTGATCTGGGTCAAGGGTTTGCTCCTAGGTTTGGAAAACGCTTCATGATTTTTACAGTGGTGCGAATGGCGCGCCGAGGCAATTCGGCACGCCATTCGCACAAGTTGAGAAATTAAATGGCTGCGGGCGTTTCTTTGCCACTTTCTACGATGTAGAGCAGGTCTGAATCGGTGATAGGTTTCTTTTGATCGGCCATGGCGACAAAACGGCGATAGGCTATTTTCAGTTCCTCGGCACTCAGTTTGTGACCCAGATGTCGCAAACGAGCATCAAGTCCATGGCGTCCAGAGTGTTTACCAAGCACCAGTTTGGTATCGCTCCAGCCAACGGATTGCGGGGTCATTATTTCGTACGTCAAGCGGTTTTTGAGCATACCATCCTGGTGGATGCCCGCTTCATGAGCAAAGGCGTTCGCCCCGACGACAGCTTTATTGGGCTGCACGGGGATACCCGTCAGTTGACTGACCAGTTGGCTGGTTGAAAGAAACTCCTGCGTTCTGATACGAGTACTGACGTTCCCAAAGGCTTCTGGTCGGGTACGGAGAGCCATGACGACTTCTTCCATGGCCGTATTACCCGCGCGCTCACCAAGGCCATTGATGGTTACCTCAACCTGTCGTGCGCCAGCTTTAATGGCGGCAAGAGTATTGGCAGTGCCCATACCCAGGTCGTTGTGACAATGAGCGCTCATGACCACCTCATCGATACCTGGGACACGTTCCAGCAGATAACGGAAGAGTGACTCGTACTCCTGCGGCAGCGTATAACCAACGGTGTCTGGAATATTGATAGTGGTAGCACCAGACTTGATCGCAGCTTCACAGACGCGGCAGAGATAGTCCCAATCGCTGCGGGTGGCATCTTCTGCTGAAAACTCGACAGTGGGAGAAAGGTTGCGCGCATAAGCAACCATTCTTTTGACCTGGTACAGGGCATCCTCCTTGTCGAGCTTGAGCTTATGCTTGAGATGAATTTCAGAGGTAGCAATAAACACATGGAGGACAGGTCGATCAGCTCCTCGAATAGCTTCCCAGGCGGCGTCAATATCGCTAGTGTCTGCGCGGGCAAGGCTAGCGATAGCCACGCCACGAGTACGGTACGCTATTTCTTTGACAGCCTCAAGATCACCAGGAGACGCAGCCGGGAAGCCTGCCTCAATGATGTCCACGTTGAGACGTACAAGCTGCTCGGCAACCTGTATCTTTTCCTCGATGGTCATCGATGCGCCGGGCGACTGCTCACCGTCACGCAGTGTCGTGTCAAAAATTCTAATTACATCAGGGTCTTCCATGGTTATTATTCCTCCTTGAGATAACAACGCTATCCTGTACAAAGGCTATTTTGTGGGCTCAGCAATTTCCGTTTTCTTATTTGGCGCGTTCAACCAGGGCATCATCGCCCGTAATTCGCTACCGACATGCTCAATCTGGTGCTGGGCATTGCTGCGGCGCATGGCCTGGAAGCTGGGGCGACCAGCCAGGTTTTCGAGGATCCAGCGCGAGGCAAACGAGCCATCCTGGATTTCTCGCAGAATCTTGCGCATTTCGTTGCGTACGCGTTCGTCGATAATGCGCGGACCAGAGACATAATCACCATACTCAGCGGTATCGCTGATAGAGTAGCGCATATAGCTCATACCGCCCTGGTACATGAGATCAACGATAAGCTTCATTTCGTGCATACATTCAAAGTAGGCTACCTCTGGCTGGTAACCCGCCTCCACCAGCGTTTCGAAGCCCGCACGAATGAGGGAGGTGACGCCGCCACAGAGAACGGCCTGTTCGCCGAAAAGGTCGGTCTCGGTCTCTTCAGCGATGGTCGTACGCAGCACGCCCGCGCGGGTGCAGCCGATGGCACGGGCATAGGCCAGAGTCACGGCTTCCGCGTTGCCAGTGGCGTCCTGGTGAACGGCCCAGAGGGCGGGTACACCTACACCCTCGCTGAAGAGGCGGCGCAGCATGTGACCGGGGCTTTTGGGGGCGACCATGGCGACGTCAATATCGGCCGGTGGGACGATTTGGGAGTAGTGCAGGCTAAAGCCGTGGGCAGTCATGAGCATTTTGCCAGGGGCCAGCCCAGGACGGATATCGCGCTCAAAAACTTCTCGATGATTCTGATCGGGAATCAAGATCATGATGACATCTGCCTGTTCGGCTGCGGCGGCTGGCGTTATGACCCGCAGGCCGTCGGCTTCCGCCTTCTGACGGCTCTTGCTTTCAGAGGGGAGACCTACAACTACATTGCAGCCGTTATCGCGCATGTTGAGAGCGTGGGCATGGCCCTGGCTGCCGTAGCCGATAACGGCTACTCGTTTCATTTGCAACAGTTCGAGGTTGGCGTCTGAGTCGTAATAGACGTTTGGCATAGATAAGATTGCTCCTTTTGTGTGTGTTATTCGTTTATTTCGGTGGTGCCGCGGGTCATGGCCACACAGCCGGTGCGGGCGACTTCGCGGATACCATAGGTTTGTAACAGGGTGACAAGTTTTTCTATTTTATCGGCGCTGCCTGTTACTTCAAGGGTGACCGTTTCCTGGTCTACATCCAGGGCATGTGCTCCGAAAAGATGGCCGAGTTCAATTATTTCGTTTTGATGCGCCGTTGTGCTGTTGACCTTAATGAGCGCTAGTTCTCGCGCAACGGCCTGTTCGGATGAAAGGTTGACAACTTGTCGAACATCGACAATTTTGCGTAGCTGCTCCATCAGCTGTTCAACTCCCACCTCGGAGTCATGCATAACGACTGTGATGCGCACCACGTTCGGAAGCTCACTGCGCCCGATCGCGAACGTTTGCATATTCGAGCGGCGGCGGCGCAGGAGACCAACGATACGGTCGAGCACGCCGTGGCTGTCATTGGCGAAGAGGACCAGGATGTGTGTTCGACTACCGTCCGGGGGGGCGTTTTCCTGGCCAGCTCGCCTGGGGGGAGCAGCGTGTCTAGTCATGACGGGTCTGTTCCTCCACATGTTCCTCTATCATGTTCGTGATGCCTGAGCCAGGAGCGACCATAGGGTAGACGTTTGACTCCGACTCAATAACGAAATCAATAATGACGGTGCCCTCAGTCTCCATCGCTTTGTGTACCGCCGCAGAGACGTCTTCACGCCGTGTGATGCGCATTCCGGTGAGGCCGTAGGCGTCTGCCAACTTTACGTAGTCGGGGCCAGTGATAGGGGTCTCTGAGTAGTTGCGCGAGTGGAAGAACTGCTGCCACTGGCGTACCATGCCCAGGTAGCCATTGTTCATGATAGCAACTTTGACAGCGACACCTTGTTGTTGCAGGGTAGCCAGTTCCTGAATGTTCATCTGGATACCACCATCGCCAGCCACCGCCCAGACATGTGCATCAGGAATGCCCATTTTGGCTCCCATGGCGGCGGGAAGAGCAAAGCCCATGGTGCCAAGCCCACCGGAAGTGATGTGACTGTTAGGACGCGTCCAGGTATAGTGACGCGCGGTCCACATCTGGTGCTGCCCGACATCTGTGACTATGATGGCTTCTCCATTGGTTTCCGCTCGAATGGCCTCCAGGATAGAAGGAGGATCGGGATACTGCTGGTCGCGAATGACGGTGTTGGCAAGCTCAGCGTTCTGGGTTTCCCATGATCGTATTTCGTCGATCCAGGGACGATGATCTGCCGGGCTAACCGCCGTGGTGAGAGCGGCGAGAGCGGTTTTGGCATCGGCGACAATCGGCACTGTTGCGACTTTGACCTTGTGCATTTCGGCAGGATCAATGTCTATATGGATTATGCGCGCGTGGGGCGCAAACTCACTGACTTTGCCCGTGACACGATCATCGAAGCGCAGCCCCACGCCTATGAGCACGTCGGTCATGCCGATAGCCTTGTTGACATGGGCGGGGCCATGCATTCCAGGCATGCCAATGCTCAGCGGATGAGTTTCAGAGAAGGCACTGATACCGAGCAGCGTGGTAATCACGGGGATATCGACTTTCTCAGCAAAAGTGCGCAATTCATCATATGCCTTTGATAGGATGACTCCATGACCAGCCATAATAACTGGACGTTGAGCCTCGCTGATGAGTTTTGCAGCTTGAGCGATCGCCGCCGTTGAAAGCTCCGGTGTACGTGTTGCACGGTAGTACTTAAGTGACTTGACGGTAGCCGATGGACGGCACAGCGCTTTAACGATCTGGATGTCTTTGGGTATGTCGATCAAGACGGGACCCGGTCGCCCACCAAGAGCCAGTTTGAAGGCTTCGTGGACAATATCTGCCAGGTCTTCAATATTCCGCACGAGGAAGTTGTGCTTGGTAATTGGTTGGGTGACACCAATAATATCCGTTTCCTGAAAAGCGTCACGGCCAATAAAGTGTCGCGCAACCTGCCCTGTGACGGCAATGATGGGGGTTGAGTCCATAAAGGCAGTGGCCAGACCGGTGACCAGGTTGGTGGCGCCAGGACCACTGGTAGCGACACATACTCCAACTTTACCAGTCGCGCGAGCGTAGCCATCGGCGGCATGGGCCGCGGCCTGCTCGTGGCGCACCAGTATATGGCGCAACGTAGGATACGAGGTGAGCGCGTCATAGAAGGGCATAATAGCCCCGCCAGGGTAGCCAAAGAGCAGTTCGACACCTTCACGCACCAGCGCTTCGCAAAGTATCTGGCTTCCGCTCAGCTCTCGCGCTTCCTCCAGGCCGTGTTGACCTGTTCCCCCTATTTGAGTGGGCTCAGCGTTCTGCTTTTGTGTAACTGTCGCAGCAATAACCATGAACGATGACTCCTTTGATATGATAAAGAAAAGACAATAAAAAACGAGAACCACCCGAACCGGGAGGTCCTCGTTAGGTTACCTGCTCTGGATTGGTCGCTTCGTTGCTTCCTCTAATCTCCCTCTGTAATGCCTTGGGTTAATCCTGTGCTAAGCCCTACTAGACCTCCAAGTCCAGTAAGGCCGCTAAGGTTGATAAGGATTCCAAGTACTACAAGGAGGAGGGTAAGCATCAGAGCAATTAAAGAAACCGACGTAAAAACGCCGGTTCCAATAATAATGATACTTGCAGCAGTAGCCATACACATGTATATTCCGTGCATGGCGGAAGGCATACGTTTCGCGCGGTCCTGGCCAGCGATCATTGCTGGCTGTGTTGCTGCGCTTGACATTGCCGACATAAATATACTCCGTTCAATACTACCACGTAACAAAGACATTTCTTGCAAAGAAAAAGTTCTCAGTTGGGGAAATCACCAGCAACATTGCGGGAGTTCACACTCAAATGAGAGGTATCTACTGTCTAAGAGAGCATACACGAATTACTGTACTTTTGTCAACCCCAAAAATGGGTCAAATGACACTCATCCGCGAGGGAACGCTTGGGATATACTCTTTGTAATAGTGTTCAGACTAATTTGCCATGCAAAATCATGCTTTGTGAACGCTTTTATAGCTCATCAAATGCGCCCCTGAAAGTGAGGGGATGAAAGAGGAGGCTTGGAATGTTACGAGGTCTTTATCGTTTTTATCTCTACTCGGTTTTTATCGCGATGCTGCTGTTTGCAACCACGGGGGTGATTCAGCTCTTGACGGTGCTGTTTCAAAACATCTTCAAGGAACCATACAATACACCCAGCGCAGCAAGCCTGGTGCAGGCTGTGGTGTTTGGGGTTGTAGCGCTGGTCATTGCAACCCTGTTTGGAGGATTACACTACTGGCTGATTCGCCGCGATATGCAGAATGACCCAATGGCGGGGAATAGTGCAGTGCGAACCTTTTTCCTGAACGCAGTAGAATTGGTCATCCTACCATGGGCTGTCATTTCAGGTGCATCTTCAATCTCTGCACTCGGGCAGCCACTTTTTGCCGGTATAAGCAGTAATTTGGCCTTCACGATTGCCTTTCTTGCTTTATGGGTACTGCTCGAATGGGAACGACGCCGCGCCCAGGCAAGCTCTGGTGCGGCTATCATCTTTCAGAGGCTGCACCTGTACGGTGCACAACTCATTTTACTGATCATCTTCACCTTTAGCTGGCTGCAAACGGTAGGTCAGCTCATGGATCGCATCATCTTTGGTGGAGCAGGAGCGGCCTCCCAGTGTAGTGGAAACATTGGATGTCAGGCTCCGAGCACGGCCATGTTAATCGCGAATACAGCAAGTTTGCTGTGGATCGCGCTGTTCTGGTTAGGCTACGGCTGGTTGAGCCGCAATGATACAGCATCTATGCTGCGCAGAGTGTTCCACCTCATCAGCATGGGCTATGGTGTCATCGCTGTGCTGGTGGGCGTCTATCGTGGAGCAGCGCTGATTATGCTCTCGATCTTCAAAGTGCCTATTGCAGCATATAGCATTTCAGGCCCTTTCGCAGCGTATGACGTGATATCGCCGCTAAGCCTGGGTCTCCTCGTGGCCGCAGTGTATCTCTTCTGGCTGCGCGATGCCGCGCTGAAACATCCTGCGGAGAAGGTTTCGATCTTCCTGACAGGGCTGGCTCTTGTCGCCGCGCTCCCTGGAGTAGCATTCTGGTTCGGCTGTGGTTTTTTACTGCTAAATATATTAGAATTGATTAGCCCCTCCAATACGGCATTGACGGCGGAAATCTGGGCGAGTGCAATTGCCTATGTGGTTGCAGGTATTGCATACGTTCCGCTGGGCCTCCTACTGCGCGGGCGGAGTAAGAGAGAGATGTTCTTCGCGCCCTTACGCGGCTTCACCTTTGCCCTCCTCGGCGGCGGTATACTGGCGGCGGCGATTGGGGGTGCGACAGCCCTCTACGCATACGTTACGGCGGCCCTTGGTTCGCCGTTGGATAACTGGATGTATATAGCCCACGTAGGGATCGCGGCATTCGCAGTAGGTGTACTGATCGTGGCTATCTACCTGTGGACGAGCATCCGCGAAGGCTTCTTTAGCGGTGCGAAGCGACAGGTAGCGGCGGAAACCGCGCCTGCGGAAACGGCGGCGGTAGGAGAAGCACAGCCGTCGATACCTGTAACGACGCTGGCAGAGGTCACGGCCCCGCCGATCGTACAAGCTGGACAAGCGGGGCAAGTGGCGACAATGGCAGCTGTTACTCCATCTGTCGGAGTCATTGTGGATGAGTTGTTAGCGGGTAAGATTAGTCGCGATGAAGCGGTCAGTAGGATTGAGAAGATGGTGAAATAACTTCCCACATAGGAGTAGGCACGTGCATATTGAATCTAC
>WNGE01005459.1_pt1 | contig 43249 bp, 41 predicted proteins | sample 5400651 | NCBI WGS metagenome assembly WNGE01 (sample SAMN13153370, study PRJNA577476) | soil metagenome | isolation source: 60 cm soil or saprolite under grassland replicate 2 | place: USA:California | collected 2016-06-15 | reverse complement strand
GCCGGAAGTCAGCGTGCAGTCGCCCGGTAGTAGGATTGATCAACTCGATCATGTTCTGACCGTAACTCGTCAGGGCTTTCTGTACGGTGCGATACTCCAGCAACGTCGCGATAACCGGATACTCCGCCGCGAGTGGTTGCAGTTTCCAGTTGCGCGTCGAATCCGGAACCCGAATACCCAGGCGCTCCAAAGCCTGTGTCAGCTGCTGAGACGAATCGAGGTTGATCTCATCCCGCTGCGGACCGCCGAAGAGTGTTCCCTGCGAAGATTCTTGCGCTAGCACATCCTGCAATTGATCGGCGAGCTCGGCCCTTCTCTTCTCAACTATAGCCAACTGCTCGAGCCAGCGATCCTTGTGCATGTAAAAGCCGGTCAGCTCCATGTCGGCGACTGTCATGATGCAGTCGAATTCCAGCCGCGCACAGTCGATGAGCGAATCGGACCTCAATCGCTCGATCAGTTTCTCGCGCAACGGTACTAACACCGCAGCGTCACGAGCGGCGTATTGGAGTTGGGCCTCGGAAAGCTCCAGGTTCCAGTTACTGAGCCGTTCACTTTTGTCGACTGCCTCATTCAAGTAGCGCGATGCAACCGCCTCGAGACCGTGGCGCTCTTCGATATCTCCGGCGCCTAGCAACTGACTGGCAAGCAACGTATCGAAAATGCCGCCGAGATCCGTACCGAGAGAATGCTTGATGAATTTCGCGTCAAACTTCGCGTTGTGGGCAATCTTGACGGGACGGTGAGCCGAGAGCAGATCGCGCAGAGGTGCAAGCGCGGGCGTTTGCGAAAGTTCGCCATTGCCGCCATTACGAAAAGCATCGAGGTCGATGATATGCACGCCACTGGGCGTGGCGACTTGGATCAAACGCAGACGACCGAAGTACGGATCAAGCTCGGTGGTTTCAGTATCGAGTCCGATTGCCTGATAGGCCGACAACGACTCGACGGCTTTGCGCAGCTGTTCTTCATCTTTGACTAATTCGTAGTTCGTATTCATTTAACTAAAGAGAATATAACTCCATATTCCTTCGTGTCCCTTTGCGAATCCTTGTTTTCCGATGCCTAGTTGAACAAGCCGTCATTCTTCAGCCCTTGCAAACGCTTCAGCATGAGGATTTGACCCTTATGCTGAGCTTCATGATCAATTAGGTGATGCAGGATCCAACGCAGACTTGGCTCTATCGTTTTGCCCCTTCGTTCAAATGAAAAGACGCGTTCAAGATCGGAATCGTTGAAGGCCGCCAATATCTCACACGTCTGTTCTCGAAGTTGTTTGATCTCTTTCAAACACAACTCGGTGGAATAACCTTTGCCGGCGAAGCCCTGTGGATCTTTCAGCACATCCCAATAAGACGCGCAACGAATCTGATCAGTCACCTGTTGTCCTGAAACCACGCATTGCATCCAATACCACTCGGCTTCGCCAATATGCAGGACAAGCGCGCCTATCGAATGGGCGCCGGGGATTGCTGGATGTCCGATGAGGTCGTCAGACATTCCTTCCACAGCTTCGCGGAGTTGTTCTCGAACCTCTTCCATTCCGCTCAGATAAAAACCGACTTCAGTTGTGAAACCGGGCACAGGGGTGAGTGTGTGAAGCGACATCTTCAAAAATCCTTTCTAACTATATCCGCCTTCCAGTTGCCGGACTGTAGCGGCGCGTCTTAACCAGAATCATCAACGACAAAGCTGCCGTTGCACCCAGGCTCGCGCTTACCAGAAAAGCCGTTTTGGCACCGCGCCAATCCCACAGGGTGCCCATCAAGAGAGATGCCGGAAACACGGTTATGCCAAACGCAAGATTATACAGCCCGTAAGCCGTTCCGCGTTGTTCGGGTCTCACCAAATCCGCAACCAAAGCCTTTTCCGCACCTTCCGCCAAGCCAAAATAGATTCCATAGATGAGGAAAAGTATCCAGACCGAGATTGGATGTGAAACGAAAGCAAAGCCGGCATAAACGGCGGCGTAAAGAATCCAACCAGAAACTATCAGACGTTTCCGGCCCAGACGATCGGAAAGGTCGCCGCCAAAGATCGAGCTGAAGACTTTACTGCCATGGAGCGCTGCCCACAGTAGAGGAGTGCTTAAGACAGAAACGCCAGCATCCCGCGCGCGCAGCAATAGAAAAAAATCTGATGAATTTGAAAGCGTAAAAAGCGAGATGATTAGCAGGAAGCCCTTGAAATTGCCGTCAAAGCCGCGCAATGAAAAACGTACTAGCGCAGCGCTGCTGTTTGTGACCGTATCTATTTCAGAATCTACCGCGCGCTTCGGCTTATGCGATTCCTGCACGAAGAGTGAAACGACCAACACGGCTGCGAGTGCCGGAATGGAAGCGAACAGAAAGATCGTGGTGAAGTCTTTAGCGGCAAGCGCGTTGCGATCAGTGGCAAGCAGCAACACCAGCAGATAACCAATTAACGGGCCGACAACAGCTCCGGTGTGATCCATTGCCCGGTGTAATCCAAATGCCAACCCGCGCTCTTCTATGGCAACAGTGTCCGCGATCATCGCGTCGCGAGGGGCAGTACGTACCCCCTTCCCAACGCGATCAGAGAGACGCATTGCCAGCACCTGGTGCCAGCTTGTAGCGAAAGCCAGCAGCGGCCTGGCGAAGCTGGACAAAACATATCCTAAGACAACAAAGATTTTTCGTTTGCCGAACCTATCGCTGAAATGCCCGGCAAACAGTTTGAGTAAGCTGGAGACGGATTCGGCTGCGCCTTCGATACTTCCGAGCACCCTCGGGGGAACGCCCAGGGTAGTGTTTAAAAAGAAAGGTAGCAGCGGATAGATAATCTCGCTGGAAACGTCGTTCAGCAGACTGACGAGGCTGATGGCGAAGACATTGCGTGGCAGGCGCCGGTAGCGACGCCACAATCCGTAGATTCCTGCATGCAGGGGAGGAGCTAACTCGGCATAGAGTGGATCAGCGGCGTCGTCGGTATCGGTCTTCCCCATGATCTTCGCAGCTCAGCGAGCAGTGGCTCGTTTGCTGGGCGTGGATGGTTGCCGATTTGGTTTAGGCTTGGCGGCGAGCCGATTGCTCCACCACCAAAAACCGGCGGCGCCGAGCAATGCGACCAGTATCACGCCGACGATCGCCACCCTGATTGCCCAGCGGATTGCCAATTTCGCAATCAGGAAAAAGATAACCAGCAGAACTGCCCCGGCGATCACGAAGATAGTGGTGAAGCTCATGGATCAAGCGTTCGAGTCGGACTATTCAATAACTCTGGATCGCCAACTTTCCGGCTTTTGATGATGATGTTGAAGCGCAACTATGATTATGATTTCGCTTCGAAGTTCGTATATCGCACTATAAGGAAATCGATTAACGATGCAACGGCGTACCCGCGGCGAAAGTGGCGACCAGGCTTCAGGGTAGTGTTTGATACGCTCCAACGCTTGTTCAACTTCTTCCGCAAACTCGAAACCCAATCCGGAGCGTTGTTTCTCATAGTAATCTGTTGCGTCTTAAAATCCAGATTGAGCGGCGTCAAGAAAGCTTATCTTCATTTCGCGCGCCGCTGTCTGATTCTCTTAAAGACCTCTCTGCGGGAACCGCCTTTAGTTCGCCCCGATCATACGCGTCCAGACGGTCCTCTGCCTCGCGCGCCCACATCTCGTCGATGTGCAGGTCAGGAGGCGATTGAAATGTTGCGAAAAGTTGCTCAACCAACTCGGCGCGCTCTTGCGGTGGTAAGGCTAGTGCTTCCTTGAGGGTTTGTTCGCTACTTGCGGACATCAGAGATCTCCTTTCAGCAAATGATTATTGGTCCTCTTCATGATTCTTTTAGAATCATAACATTGCTCCAAACCCCTGCGTGCTGAGCTCCGTCACTTTCTGCTTTTACAACTACTGTTTCTTGTAACTTCCTCGCACAACGGTCTTAATGTTTCCGCGCACGTGAAAGTCGCCTTCCAGCTCCAGGCTCAATGGATCGCAGGCGCGCACGAAGTCCTCAAGGATCACGTTGATGACGTGTTCGTGAAAGATTTTCACATTTCTAAATGAATTGATATAGAGCTTGAGACTCTTCAGTTCTACACAACGTTCGTTGGGAACATATGCAAGACGAATCGTAGCGAAATCCGGAAAGTCGGAAAAAGGACAGATGGCGGTGAACTCGGGAATTTCGAAATTGATCTTTATCTCACTACCCGGAAACTCATAAGGGAAAGTGTCGAGCGGAAATAGAGCCATCTCCTCACGCGGCGTTGAGCGTATGTCGAGACCCTGCTGATTGACTGGCGCAAGCTCGTCTTCCCCAATTGTCATAGGTTGCTCCCTGGAAATTGAAGGGCGATCTTAACTGAGGTCGCAGTTCAGAGTACAACCGTTAGCTTGCTGCTGCCCGGGCGACAAGCTAAAGCTTGCACTCTAAACTAACTCCGATTACGCGTACGCTCCGGCGCTCCGGCCAATGGTGAATATCTTTACGAGCAGGACGCCGGCGACGAAGCCGCCGATGTGAGCTGCGTAGGCTACCCCACCCTGCTGCGAGCCGCCGCCCAAAATTCCCATGCCGCTAATTAACTGAAATGCAAACCAGATTCCAATCGCAACGTAGGCCGGCACGTCAGTGACGAAACGAAACACGATCGCTGTCACGCGACGATGCGGGTAGAGCACGATGTAGCCGCCGAGAACGCCCGATATTGCTCCCGAAGCCCCGAGGCTTGGTATCAATAAGCTGCTCGGGTCAGTAGCAAACATAAGCGTCGTCAACACATGAGCGAGCGATGCGAGCACGCCGCAAACAAGATAGAAAACCAGATATCGCAGATGGCCCATTCGATCCTCGACGTTATCTCCGAAGATCCAGAGAAAAAGCATGTTGCCGGCGATGTGCGCAATGCCGCCATGCATGAACATCGAAAGAATCAAAGTGAGATAGACGGAAAATGGAGTCGGCTGCAGACCCGGAATCAAGATCTCCTGGCCGGTGACTGGATGTTCCACGACGCGATCCGGCGTTCTAACATCGCGGCCACTGATAATCTCCTGCGGCACCGTCGAGAAGGCGTAAGTGAACCTGTCGTTCGTTCCCAGCTGCTGCAGAAAGACAAAGACCAGGACATTCACGGCAATGAACGCGTAATTAACTATAGGCGTAGTTAGGCGATCACTGTTGTCATCATAGAGCGGAAAAATCATTCTTCTAAATCCCCCCTGTTTAGACTGTCTCCTCTATTAACCGCGGGGGTTGTTCTGCTTGCGAATCTCATTCCGGGATAGCTAGGCCCGCGTGCACAATCGCCGGCTCATGGGGCTTCAGTAATGTCGCCGACGACATTCAAGGTGGTCCGGCACATGTCGAGTATTCGATCCACGCCGAGAATGATTGCGATTAACGCCGGATTCACGCCGATAGTAACGAGCACGCCAATGATGAAAGGGATCGAGCCCGAAGGAACTCCGGCCGTGCCGATACCGCCGAGGATTGCAAGATAGACGACCATCAGTTGCTGGCCCAGCGAGAGATCAATGCCTGCAAGCTGAGCTAGAAAGAGTACGGTCACTCCTTCGTACAAAGCCGTGCCATTTTGATTCGCGGTGGCGCCGACCGTTAACACGAAACTATTAATCTCCTGCGGCACGCCAAGGTTTTCTTCCGAAATGCGCAACGCGGTCGGCAACGTCGCGTTCGACGACGACGTTGAGAAAGCCGTTAATATCACGGTCTTTATGCGCCGGAAAAAGTCGATGGGCGAAAGTCGAGACAGGAAATAAACAGAAAGCGAGTAAACGCCGAACATGTGTAACGACAGTCCCAGCAGCACTGTTACTACAAACCAACCCAGCGCTTGCAAGAGATCGAGTCCGAAACGCGCGGTATTGTTGAACAGCAGACAGGCTACGGCGTACGGCGCAAACTTCATAATCATCTCGATGATCTTGGCCGTAATTTCGTAAAGAGCTTCGAGGCCACGCAGCAGCGGCGCAGTAACCTTTATCGGAATCAGAGTAATGGCAATGCCAATCACCAAGGCGAAAAACATCAGGTGGAGCATGTTGGGATTTTCGCCCGCCACCGCGAATACGGGATTCTTCGGAACAATAGTTTCTACAACGGCCATCAGCGGCTTCGGAGTCGCAGTGCTGGCTTTTTTAGCGTCCTCGACGGTTTTAGTTGCGTCAGTCGCGTAGCGCTGTTGGAGCGCTGCGGAAGTCGCTGGATCAATTCGCTTGCCGGGTTTGATCGTGTTTGCAAGAGTCAAGCCGATAACCACGGAGATAGCAGAAATGACCAGGCAGTAACCAAAGGATTTGAGTCCGACGCGTCCGAGTTTGCGAATGTCACCGATTCCTGCCACACCTACCACCAACGAAGAAAAAACCAGCGGCACCACAATCATCAGAAGCAAACGAAGGAAGAGTTGGCCAATGGGCTGGGTGACGTTGTCGATCACCCACGCAACGCGCGGATGATCACCGCCGAACGTGTAGTTGACCGAAACGCCGGCAATCACACCAACTGCGAGTCCGATCAGAATGCGGGTGTGCAGCGCCAGACCCTTAGGCTTGTCCGGAGTCTCGTCGTCGAGATCCGTCGTAAGCTCCCGCTCAAACGCATCAGCATCAATCTTTGTGGTGGCTGGTTTCTTGTCTTTAGGCATGAAGCTCATCCGAAACTCGGAACTCGGAACTCGGAACTGTAGTTACCTTCCCCAGCGCAGTTTGTCGCGCAGGACATCGAAATAATTTCTGTTGGTTGGCTGGACCAGGTTGAATGTCGTTTTGCTTTTGCGAATCATCACGCGGTCCTCAACTCTCAACGGAAAGCCAACCTGCCCATCCAACGTTAACGCCACATCCTCCTGGTCGGTCTTAAGACACAGCTCAATCACAGCGTCATCCGGTACGACGATGGGACGGTTCGAAAGCGTGAAGGGGCAAATCGGAGTGATGACGACCGCATTCATCGAGGGAAAAATAACTGGACCGCCCGCCGAGAGATTGTAGGCGGTGGATCCGGTTGGGGTGGAAACGATCAGGCCGTCAGCGCGGAATGAATTCACAAACTGTTGGTTGAGATAGGCTTCGATTTCAATTATGCGCGCCAGAGCTGATTTGTTAATCACGACATCATTGAGCACGCGATTTCGCGTCACCTGTGCGTCGCAGCGCAGAAGCTCAACGTCAAGCATCACACGCTTGTCCAGCCGGTAGTTGCCGGCAAGAATCGATTCGAGCGCCCTGTACAATTCTTCAATGCGAAACTCGGCGAGATAACCCAACCCGCCGTAGTTAACACCGAGGACTGGGACTTCTGTTTCGCCCATCAACCGCGCCGTGGCGATCATTGTTCCGTCGCCGCCTAGCACGAGAACCAGGTCAACACTCGCCGCGAGCTTCTCGGGCAAAACTTCTTCGACGGCGCAACCAGTTTGCTGTTCGATGCGCTCACGTTCAATTTCCGGTCCACCAAGGAGAGCGATCCCGCGCTCAGCGAGCCAGCTGGCCAGTTCACACATCGTATTCAATGCGTCCGGCTGATGTTGCTTGAGAACTATGCCGATACGCTTTATGGACGAGGTCGTCATCGCGCTTCGCAGTAGACCGACAGTTACTTCTTGGGTGGATTGAAGGAAACGCTGGCAATGGTAACTGCAAGCATGACCGAGGGGCAATGCGCGAACCAGCGGTGACAAACCGCCCTTCTAACTTGAGAGTTGTTCCAGATTGCTCGATTGATCTGCACTCGAAGGGGTTCCGGCAGCGCTTAGGAACTCGACTATGATCAGCTCAGGGGCAGAATTGGTGGCTTCATCCCGGTGGTTGGCAAACGCTTCTCATAAAGCGCGAGAAATTCAACATTGCCATCCGCGCCGCGAACAGGAGACTCGATGACGTTTTGCACCTGCAGTCCCAGTTCCTCGGCCGCTCGGTTAACTTCCTCGATGACGCGTGTATGTTTTTGGCGATCGCGAACGATGCCGCCTTTACCAACTTCTCCACGACCAACTTCGAACTGAGGCTTGATGAGAGTTATCAGGCGTCCATCTTCTTTCAGCAGTGGCACAATTGCCGGCAGGATTTTCGTAGCGGAAATGAACGAGACGTCCATCACGGCAAGATCAAACTTTAGGGGGAAGTCGTCCGGCTTGAGATAGCGCGCATTGATTCCCTCTCTAACATCAACTCTGCCGTCAGTACGCAATCGCCAGTCTATTTGATTGTGACCAACATCGACGGCAGTGACTCTTTCAGCTCCGTGTTGCAGCAAACAATCGGTAAAGCCTCCCGTTGAAGCGCCGACGTCAAGGCAGTTAAATGCATCGATATCAATTTCAAATTCTCTGAGCGCCGCCTCGAGTTTCAAGCCGCCACGCCCTACATAGCGAGAGCTGGGGTCGTCTGCGCGTTTGATACGAATATTCGCAGCTGGGCCGACGAGATCGGACGGCTTATTTACCCGTTGCTCATCAACGAGGACAACACCCTCCATCACCAGCGCCTGCGCTTTCGTACGCGAGTCAACCAGACCGCGGTCGACAAGCAGTTTGTCAATCCTCCTGGGTCGCTCACGTCGCTCCTGCTTCATCTGCGTATACTTTAACGCAGAACGCGGCCATGAACCTCAGCTGGTTGTTCGAGGAATCGCTGATCTACTTTCTAAGCTTGCCGCCGCACCGCTGGGGTGATGGCGCGTGGCGTGTCACCTAGTTGAAGATCATCCGCACACGCAGTACAGAGCCACACTAAAATATGGGGTGCATCAGCCCAGAAGAAAGAGCCCACTTTACCAGCTACCTGCATGGCTCGGTCGATGGGCAATTGTTGTAGCGCCTGCACGTAGAAAGCCCCATTGTAAAACTCGCCTTCAGCCCCTTCATCCCTGTGAATACACTCCCGTTCACGATACACTTGCTTCATACAAATGCCCTCTTCCTTCGCGCCGCATCCGCGAAAAAATGAATAGTCAATAACGTCGGGTTCGCTATTGTGAGAGAGTCTTTATCGGGGCAAGCGACCTACTGATCGACGAAACTCCTAATCGCTTTAGGCAAATGATGCCATTCGTTTGGGAAACAGTCAACAACCTTAAACTCAACCAGCAATTCGCTTCGTAGTACCACCCTGACGAGTTCATTTTTAATGTGGTTGAGGAAGATTGTCCTTTGGCTGCCCTAAAAGCTGAATTGCTACGGCCGCGGCGAACCCTCAAATATCTCCCTGATTCTTAATAAATCGCGTGCAGCCTGGCCTTTAGGGCTAGTTTCCCTTGCGGCTTCACGTTCGGCACTCTGTCTGAGACGCCGCGCTTCTATTCGCTCTGCGCGCCGCATTTCTCTTGCAATTCGTTGAGCCTCTGCTCTTTGCGGGATTTCACCTCCAGGGTCAGCGCCCGATGAAAAAGACGGCTCCGGTTTCCTGTTTCGTGTAGGGAAGGTCGGGTTAGCCTCCGGGGCAGCGACCGTATTCACATTTTCTCCAACCGGAGGAGCGACGGCGACCGGATCAGCAATGGTTCCCGTTGCGCCTGGTGTGATTTCCGCAGCGGTCTTTTCAGAAACCGGTGCGCTTCTTTCGACGGTCGTCAGCATTTGACTGCGCTGTTTGTAGACAAGTGTGGCGCCAAACGCTCCTGCAATAATTGCAACTATGATCGTCAATCCATAAGCCAGGGGCCTTTGAATACGTAATCTCAGTCCGATATCTCGTAGCGGAACGACTGGTCGTGCCGAAAGAAGAGTTGCCTCTTCGTCAAAGTGAGGTTCTGAAAGTTGCAATTCCGCACCGAATTGTTGTGGGTCAGTAATATTCGTTTCCATTTTTCAATTTCGTGACTAAGATCTCACCGTGTGATGCTTGACCGAAGAATTGTTTGCAAGAGCGAGGCCACAAGAACACTAGGACTTCCTGGCCCGAACTTATCGGCAGAAATTGATTGTTAATAACTTTATGGGGAGTGTACTTGAAATATTGGTGACGATATCGTGCACCGGAACAACGCGCCCGTCTATGGGGAAACACGGGCGCGGAATTCTCATTCAACTTTGTAAGATCTACCGGCCGACTTTTTGCAGCTTTGCGCGGCGATCGTCCAGCACGTCAATACTTTCCTTCACCCGTGTGTAAATGCCATCGGCATCGAGGCCATATTTGGCAAGCAAGAGCTTGGGGTCGCCATGCGTGACTAAACGATCGGGAATGCCCATTCTTACGACGCGCACTTTGTCTTGCAGGCCGTTTTCTTCCAATAACTCCAAGACCGCTGAGCCAAAGCCGCCCGCCAAATAGGCCTCTTCCACGGTCACGATCAGACGCTTGGTCTGTGCCAAAACGAGTAAAAGTTGCGCATCCAGTGGCTTTACGAACCTTGCATTCACAACCGTAGCTTCGATTCTGTCTTTCGCCAGATTCTCAGCGGCTTGCAAAGCAGGATGAACCATGGAGCCATAAGCGACGATCGCCACCTCGCCACCGTCGCGAAGTATTTCGCCCTTTCCGATTTCGAGAAGTTGTGGAGAGCGAGTGATGTCCACGCCAATGCCGTTGCCACGCGGATACCGCATGGCCGCTGGACCCACATGCTCGATCATCGTCAGCAACATGTCTCGCATCTCACCTTCATCTTTCGGCGCCATCACCGCGATGTTAGGAATGGCGCGAAGATACGCAATATCGAGCAGCCCGTGGTGGGTTGGACCATCGCCGCCGGCAACCCCCCCGCGATCCAGACAAAACTTAACATTGAGATTTTGAATACAAACGTCGTGGATTAATTGATCAAATCCACGCTGTAGGAATGTTGAATAAATTGCGCATACCGGTTTCAAACCTTCGCAAGACATTCCGGCGGCAAAAGTGACGCAATGTTGTTCGGCGATACCGACATCGAATGACCGCTCGGGAAATTTCTCGAGCGCCGAACAAATCCCTGTGCCATCGGGCATCGCTGCCGTCAAGGCGATGATCTTTTCGTCCTTCTCCATGAGTTCTACCAGTGTATTTCCGAATACAGCGGTATAAGTGGGAGCGCTGACTTTGGACTTGATGGCCTTGCCGCTTTGCAGGTCGAAAGGTCCGGTAGCATGCCAACGATAGTAGTCCTTCTCGGCTTGCGGATGACCTTTGCCCTTGGTCGTTAACGCGTGAACAATTACCGGTCCGTCCTTAATCTGCTGTGCTTCACGCAGCGCGGCTACGAGCGCACGCGGACTGTGGCCATCGATGTAACCGATGTATTTGAACCCAAGCTCACTGACCAGCGCACCGGGGAGCACCGCCGCTGCAATCGCGTCCTTCATGGTTTTGGCAGCATGATGCAACCGTTCGCCGACAGAAGGAATGGCCAGCAATGTCTCTTCAACCTCATCCTTAAAACGATGGTAATTGTGAGCACTTCGAATGCGATTGAGATAACCGGTTAATGCACCCACCGCCGGAGCAATGGACATCTCGTTGTCATTTAGCACCACGATGAGACGGCTCTTGAGGTGACCAGCCTGGTTGATTGCTTCCATCGCCATTCCACCGGCCAACGACGCGTCACCGATCAGTGCGACCACATGATAGTCCTCGCCTTTCTTATCGCGTGCGATGGCCATGCCAAGTGCAGCCGAAAGCGAGGTCGAAGCATGGCCGGCGCCGAAAGTGTCATACTCCGATTCATCTCGGCGCAGGAATCCGCTGATGCCGCCATACTGTTTGATCGTCGGCAATAGTTCGCGGCGGCCCGTTAATATCTTATGCGCGTAAGCTTGATGACCTACATCCCAAACCAGCCGGTCTCGAGGTGTGTCAAACGCGTAATGCAGCGACACGGCCAGCTCAATCGCCCCGAGGGAAGCGCCAGTATGGCCACCGATCCGCGACATCGTTTCTAAAATGTACTGCCGAATCTCGTCGGCTACGGGTTGCAACTGCTCGATAGGCAGCCGCCGCAAGTCTGCAGGCGAGTTTATATTTTCCAGAAGGTCCATTTGCGCGGTATTGTAACTTGGCAGTTCAGATTTTTACTACTAGGTGCGCCACGGTTTGTGCCGGCCCTTCGGGCCTTTCGGGCTATCAGAAGATGGAGTTCCCCGTCCTCACGGACGGGGCTACTAACTTCCGGTCCTTCGGACCTAAAGCGTGCCTGCGGTTGAAACTGCATCAGTACTACTTTTTCCGTATCTTAGAACACAGTCACTAAGCGAAAGAGCTATCCCTCTTTGCGCGATAAAGTACTCTGCCCAGCTAAGAAAGTCAATGCCGCGTTCTTTCCAGACTTATCCGATACCTCAGAGTCTAAACTCCCGGGACGAGGAAGCCCCCGCCAATTGGCAGCAATAACGCAGCTAATGAAGAATTGTTCAGATTGCGCGAGAAACGAATTGCCGGCACTTTCTCTGCAGATGATGAAGCACGAGCACAAGCTTTACGTCAGGAAATCCGCACGGCAAGGGAAGGTGTTAGAACGGAGATGGCCGGCGTTTTAACGGCTGAGCAAAAAGCCCAACTCGAGCAATTGAAAAGAGAGCGCAAAGAAAAAATGGAGCAGAGGATGAAGGAACGCCAGGAGCGTTGCAATCAAAAGCCACAGTAGCGACCTTCGTTTTTTCCACGAACGGCCTGGCTGCTTTCGCTTGCCAGGCCGTTTCCTTCAGAAAACTCGAATTTACCCTGGCGGTCGTCCTGCTATGCACTCTAATGATGAGATGGGCCCTGTTTCCTTCGGGGGTTTTGTTTACGCTTGAATCTGTCGTCCGATTGCTACCGGCGACGGCTTTTCAGTAGTACAGCACAAGTCGCTGGTCGGCAGATTGTCTTCCAACACGACGAATGCTTCCCATGCGTTGCCATCCGGATCATGAACCCACGTCTTATCCTGAACAGCGTAGCAGCAGTTTGTCTGCATCTCGTCCCGCGTGACTAGTCCGGCCTCCATCCATTTCTGACGCATAGCCAGGACGTCATTTGTCGAGGCCAACTGAATTCCCATGTGTGACAGTGCCCCACGCTCCCGAAATTCATTCTGATTGAGGGTTAGATTTAGCTGAGGATTGTGCACGTCAAATTTGGCATAACCAGCGCGGACCTTACTTGGCTCAATTCCCAGCATCTTGCGATAAAACTCGATACTCTTCTCGACGTCTCGAACGTTAAGAGCCAGATGCGCCTTTAGTGCCTGCACCGAATTGTCTGGATTGTTTGCCTTGCCTTCCATATCTTCCTCCTTTAGTATTCACATTCGTCTACCCGAATGTATAATACATTACGCCAGGAAAAACATATCTGTCAAGCCATATGTGAAGGTGGAGCACTTATCCGAAAATGCGTTTTGAAATCAGACCGCTGACTGCCGAGGATTGGCAATATGTACGTTCCGTCTATGTCGCAGGAATCGCCAGCGGCCAGGCGACCTTTGAGACGGAGGCGCCATCCTGGGAACGTTGGGACAGCAATCATTTGCCTGCACCACGGTTAGTGGCTAATGCAGATGAAAGAGTTCTCGGCTGGGCAGCCTTAAGTCCCGTCTCGGCTCGTCCGGTGTATGCAGGGGTAGCAGAAGTGAGTGTTTACGTTGCCAGAGAGTGGCATCGCCGCGGAATTGGCCGTGCGTTACTGGATGCACTAGTGACAAAATCGGAGCGGAAGGGCATTTGGACCCTGCAAGCGAGCATCTTTCCCGAAAACCTCGCCAGTGTTTCGCTGCACCTGGCTTGCGGCTTTCGGGAAGTGGGAAGGCGAGAACGAATCGCCAAAATGAATAGCCTTTGGCGAGACACGCTCCTCCTGGAAAGACGAAGTAAGCTGGTTGGCAACGACTAATCCGAGCAACCAAAAATCGTCAGTTTTCAACCACAAGATTCGGATAGAAACACAGACCTTTTTAGATCTAAATTAATCTCTTAAAAGGAACTCTGGGGCGGTCAAAATCGTAATAATCCAGGTAAACAAATAGAGCATGGGTAACAAAGAATATAGCATCGCGCTTCTATTTAAGGCGCTGGCGGATCGCACGCGTTTGCGGCTCATCAACCTGATTGGAGAAGATGAGGTCTGCGTATGTTTTTTCGTAGAAGCGCTGAAAATAAATCAGCCGAAGATCTCACGGCATCTTGCATACCTGAGGCGAGCCGGAGTCGTTTCTGCTCGACGGGAAGGTAAATGGATTCACTATCGAATTGTTGACCCGCCGGATCCTCATGCGGCCAACATCTTTCGTGAAGTACGCGCGTCGCTGGCGAACGAACCGACAATGAAAGGCGATCGCGCGCGCCTGGAAAAGATCTGTTGCGCGCCGAAGCTCCCCGTTCAACTTCAGGCGGAATTGACGCGACTCCTGGAGGAAGTCGACGCCGCCCTGCATCGTATGGACATTGGCGTTTATGGCCTGTGCGAGGTTTGCCATGAGCCGGTCGAGACGGAGCGGTTGATCGCCGACCCTTTGACGCGCTTTTGTTTGGGTGATCTGACACCCAGCGAGCAGCGTGCCCTCGAGGAAGATCTGGAACTCGCATCACAGATTCAAACTGGATTATTGCCGCCGCGCACACAAAACATCGATGGCTGGGAGGTTTCTTATCACTATCAGCCAGCGGGGGCAGTAAGTGGTGACTATTGCGACTTAATTAAGGGTGAAGATCAGTCGGTGCATTTCGTGCTCGGCGACGTTTCGGGTAAAGGTGTGGCAGCTTCAATGCTGATGGCACACCTTAACGCGATGTTTCGCACGCTCATTTCGATCAACCTTTCTCTAGAGCAAATGGTCGAGCGCGCCAGTCGCGTTTTCTGCGAGAGTACCTTGCCTACTCAATACGCGACGCTGGTTTGCGGCAGAGCGAAGACGAATGGCGAAGTAGAACTTTGTAACGCCGGGCATTTGCCGCCGCTGCTGATTCAGGAAAGCAAAGTGACCAGCATTGCGGCGACCGGTTTACCAGTTGGCGTTTTTTGCAGCCAAAGTTTCTCGGTAAACCGAGTTCAGATGAATAAAGGAGACCGTTTATTTCTGTACACTGACGGGCTCTCAGAAAGTTTGGATGGTGCCGGTAATGAGTTCGGAACCGATCGCTTGTCGCATCTCTTGAATGACAATCACAAGCTGTCACCCGAAGCGATCATCTCGCTATGCAGGAAGGAGCTGCATACCTTCACAGGAGGCGGAATACCTGGCGACGACCTGACGCTGATGGCCATCACCAGAACTAAGTAGAAGACCACTATTTCCGCTGCCTTACCTTGACAATCCGTAAGCGCCGATTAGAATGATTTTTCGCCTGTACGGCTCAGCGGAGATGTGGCCGAGTGGCTGAAGGCGGCGGTTTGCTAAACCGTTAAGGGTCAAAAGCCCTTCACAGGTTCGAATCCTGTCATCTCCGCCAGAAATTGCAACAATGAACGCGGAATGCTGAACGCGGAACTAGAGCCACTGTCTTCAGTTCATCGTTCATTCGTTCCGCGTTCATCATTTGAGCTTATGGCTGTTCGCGTTCGTTTCGCTCCATCACCGACCGGCTACCTGCACATAGGCGCGGCGCGCTCGGCGCTCTTCAACTGGCTCTATGCTCAAAAGACCGGGGGAAAGTTTCTGCTCCGGATTGAGGATACCGATCTACAACGCTCCACCGAAGAGTCAACCCGATCGATTATTGACGGCATGCAGTGGCTGGGATTGACTTACGACGAAGAGGTTGTTTTTCAATCTGCCAACGCCGATAAGCATCGCGATGCTGCTTACAGACTGGTCGAGGCAGGCAAGGCCTATCGCGATTTCACACCCAAAGCGGACCGCGATGATGCAACTGTAAAGCAAGGTATTGCCGATCGCGCCCGAGCACATTCTGCCGAAGGCCTGGATCCTCGCGGCAATCCTTTCCGGGATTTGTCGCAGGAAGAGTCAGATCGGCGCGCTGCCGCGGGCGAGCGTTTTGCCGTGCGCTTAAAGATTTCGCGCGAAGGCAAGACTCATTTTAAGGACCTCGTCTACGGACCTCAGGAGCGCGCGTATTCGGAGATTGAAGATCTCGTGCTGCTGCGATCCGATGGCCATCCGCTGTATAACCTTTCGGTGGTGATCGATGATATCGAGATGGGCATCACGCACGTGATTCGCGGCCAGGATCATCTAACGAATACACACAAACAGGTTTTGCTTTATGAGGCACTCGGAGCAAGCGTGCCGCAGTTTGCGCATCTGCCTTTGATTCTCGCTCCCAATAAAGGAAAGCTTTCAAAACGCAAACACGGTGAAGTGGTCTCGTTAACGACTTATCGCGATCGCGGATTCGTTCCCGCAGCGTTTCGTAATTTTCTGGCATTGCTCGGATGGGCGCCGGCGGACGGGAAAGAAATCCTTTCGGTAGAGGAACTGGTCCAGCAGTTTTCTTTGGAGCACATCCATCGCTCGCCCGCAGTTTTCAATTTTCAGGAAAACGATCCTCGTCACTGGACGGATGAAAAGGCACTCTGGATGAATGCCGAATATATTCGCACAATGCCGGTTGAAGACTTGTTGCCAATGGTGAAGGCGGAATTGCGCGCCCACAAACTCTGGCGCGAGGAATACGATGAAGAAGATCGCGAATGGTTGCTGAAGGTTCTGGATCTGATTCGCCAGCGTTTCTTCACGCTCAAAGATTTTTCGGAGCAGGGTCGCGCATATTTCTCCGATGATTTCGATTTCGATGAAGCCGCTATCAACAAGAACCTGCGTAAAGAACCGAGGCTAAAAGAACTATTGCCGGCTCTTGCGGATCAACTCGAACACACTAATCCGTTCACCGCTGCCGGCGCCGAGGCTTCGCTGCGAAAACTCGCAGACGAAGCAGGTGTGAAAGCGGGCCTCCTAATCAATGGGTCGCGCACGATGCTTACTGGTCAAGCGGTGGGTCCATCGATGTTCGAAGTGTTTGAAATTCTCGGGCAAAAGCGTTCTGTTGAAAGACTCCGTAGTGGAGTACCATGGTTCGACGCTATGAATGCCCTGGGCGATGTATGAGTGGAGTACAAAGCGCAAACAGGAACTGCGCCTTAACGTCGGCGATTAAGAGGAACAGATCATGATCAAAAAAATACTAGTCAGCACTATCATGGTTTTAGCTACAGCGGGCCCCGTGGTTTTGGCTCAAAACGCAAATTCCTCTCAACCCATGCGACCGCGCACAGCCGCGCCGGCAACCAAGACAAATAAATCAACTGATCCGCAAAAAAGTACAGACGTACAGCAGCCAGCGACTACGCAAGCCACTCCCAGTCGCACGGAAGTCAAACCGAGGGTTGCCACAGAAGCGCCTGGATCACAGGCCGTCATTGCCGCATTTAACGCGCTGATAGACGGCATTCGCAACGCAGACGTCAAAGCCGTTTCAAATGTCTATTGGAATTCTCCTCGCCTGATACTCTTCAACAACAACGGCACGGTGACAAAAGGTTGGGAACAGATGCGTCGGAATCGCGAGAGTTCTTACAAGGATTTGAAAGACGTGAGGCTGGACGTGCGAGACCTTTCGATCACGATGCTCGGCCGTGACGGCGCAGTTGTCACTTGCCTCTGGACCCAATCGCAAACGTACAAAGGCACGCCTGAGACAGCCACCGGTCGCATGACCCTGGTGTTCAGGCGAGTAGGTAAAGATTGGAAGGCAATACATCTTCATACTTCGCCCGACAGGCCCGACCCATCACGTGTGTTGCCCTCGGAGCAGTCTCCAACTGCGACACCCTCGCCGACTCAAAATCCGTAGTTGCTTTACTTACTAATTATGGCGTCTTAGGCCGGACGCGTGACAAGGCCAGCGTGTACCCGTGCCAGTTGTTCCTGCGAGGTACCCATTGCATCCACACATTCCCGTACATGATCTCTGGTGGCTGGCGGCCGGCGGAGGCGCAAGCTATGGCGCTCGGTATGTGACCCACAAAGTTCGCATGGTGCGCAGCCTGGGCTGGCGTTCCCACACTGCCGATCCAACAGCAGAGCTGCTGCGGCTGCAATCTATTTATGGCTACAACGCGCATTCACTGGTGAGCATCGCGCCGGGAGCGATGACCTGGACCATGCCAGGAATAGACGGCTGCATAATTTACGGTGAATTTGGAAGAGTATGGCTCGCGGCCGGCGATCCGCTGGCAAAACCCGAAGAAATCAGAGCATTAGTCAAAGGCTTTATGACCGCCGCCAACAAAGCCAGACGCATCGCTGCCCTCGTACCGGTAACAGAACGCTTTGCACGCGAGGGGATTCAACTCGGCTTCAGCGCAATCAAGATCGGCGCAGCGCCTTACTTTGACTTGAGAGTGTGGCAGCCTCGCGGCAATGCAGCCAAGAAGATGCGAGCGGGCGTTAACCAGGCGTCGCGGGCGGGAGTTCGAATTGAGAGTGTTGTCAGCTTCAGCGAGGAACTAAGGAAAGAAACTGCAGAGTTGTGCCTCCAGTGGTTCAAGACGCGACGCGCGGCAACAACCTTCGGCTGGCTTTTAGCGCTCGATCCGTTTCTCAGGGCGGACCGAAAGAAGTTGTTCACCGCGCGCGATGCCAATGGTCGTTTGGTCGGCTTGCTGGCGGCAAGTCCGATTCCAGCTCGCGACGGCTGGTATCTGGAAGATGTGTTGCGCGCTCCGGACGCGCCAAGAGGCACTGCTGACCTGCTGGTTTTCGAGACTTTACAGCGACTCAAAGCAGAAGGCGCCAGTACGGCAACTCTCGGAACAGCGCCGCTCGCCAGAGAAGGCGAGGATGACATTTCAACTCATGATCACCCGACGATTGAACGTGCTCTGGGACTCGCGTCAAAGCGTTTGAGTGCGTTTTATAATTTCGAGGTTCAAGTCGAAGTTTGTAGCCAGTCGATGGGAAAGCGAGTATGCGCTGGTGCAGCATGGAGTGCTGGTGCCAAGCCGTGTCGCTCATGCATTGCTACGCGCTATTGTCCCCGGCGGTCTCAAGCAGTTTCTCGCCAGACGAGTCCTGCGTTCAATCAGGCGCTGAGATTCACAACAAGTTTTCGGGTTTAGCCTCTGAGTTTCGAGTTAATGTGACGAGCGTTGTCGGATTTAACTCGAACTCGCGAAACCTGACACGTCGCTACCGCCGGCGGTGTATGAAGGTTCTTTTGCTTTTGAGTAATGCCGGAATTCGCACTACTGCAATCCCTCCGAGTATTGAGAGAAACGGAAAGATCTCGACCACGTAGCGCGGTTCGGGATTTTCCAGCGTCGCGAAGAAACCAAGCCGTAGAAAGATCATCAACGTCGCCAACAGCACCCACTGCTGCGAAATAAAGTCGCGCCGCTGCCATAAGAACCACCCGCCCGCGATTCCCAGCCCCGTGTAAATAAATGTTAAGCCGGCAAACAGCGGCAGCCAATACTGTTGATGAATGTCGTAGTCGAGATCGTCGAGCGGAAGAAGCTCGCCTTCGAACGGGTAGTATTGCGAGTGAGTATCAAACCAGAGTGAATGAGCGCGTTTGAGCGGCAACCAAACGTAATACCGAACCGGATTTCGTGCGATGCGCTCCTGTGCGATCCTGGCAAAGCCGGCGTCAATCTGCGGCGTCATCTCTACAGCCTGATCCGCAGGCGGTTCTTCGTCGTCCTGATCAGTCGTGTCGCCTTCCTCGCTCTCCTCATCTTCATCAGTCTTGTCACTCTCGTCGGCCTCCTCAGTCGGCGACGCTTCGTTAGTCGGCTCAGCAACTTCACTCGGCTTTTCATCTGGCTGATCTGTTGAAGGAGTCTCCGCCACTTGTGAATCCGGTCCAGTAGTAAATAGTTCCGCCTCTTCAGAAGGATGATTATATTTCCCGAACAATGCGGCCACCTGCTGCTTTTCCTCAGCAGAGTCAAAGGCGCTATCGGGAACGTCAGTTAGCTTGATGGGGGATGTTTCCAACGCCCAAAGCACTGGCCCAATATAGCGGCTGTCGTCTATCCAGGTTCGCAACCAGGTCAGGTAACCACGCGGTACGAATTCGCCAGGCATCTCAGCGTGGGCGGGAGCGAGCGGTTGAAAAAGATGAAACACGCGATAGTTGCGAACAGTCCAGGGAACCAGCACCAAACAGAAAGCCAATGAAAACACCGCGCCGAAATAGGATGCCCGTGCGGATCGGTAAAGGAGTTCTTCCCGCTTCGTATTGAGCTTTACATCGCCGGGACGCCCGAGCAAAAAAACGATCAACGTGATTCCTATTGCTAAGGCGAAGAGACCGCTGTCGGGCCGAAATAAGACAGCGACTCCTGAAATCAAGCCGGTCGCTAACCATAACCACGAGGCATTTCTTTGCCTGATTGCCCTCAAGGCCAGTGTCGCCGTCAAACACATCGCAACTGCAAAGAAAATGGTCAGCGTTTCAGTGAGAATTGTCGCCACATAGATCGTCGTGAACGGGCAAACTGCAGCAAGTGCCAATGCGGCAATTGAGGTGCGCCGCTTCCGTTTTTGCTCGGGCTCCCAGAAATAAGCAACCAATGAGATCAGCGCGCAGGATGCAGTGTCGATAAGCGCCTGAACAATGCGCACGGCGGTGTTGTCACCATGACCAAATACTGAATAAATGCCAGCGAGAAAAAGTGGATAACCCGGAAGACGTATCAGCGAAGGCACATACGGGGGTTTGATCTCGTGGGAATACACATGCTGTTCCAGCACGTTGCGCGCAATCTGAGCATACACCCTGCCATCATCCGGTGTGTCGTTCGCATAGAAGCTCGCCATTGCCACTCGAAAAGAAAACGCCACCGTCAGCAGCAGCACATACACGAGCATTCCATTCCGCTTACCCCTTCCCTTGCCTTCCCGCTTGCCGCTACGCTTTTTCGCCATGAATAAATTCTCATGTATCAGGGTTGTGCTTCAACCGTCGCTTTTCGATCCAGCTTACCCCAACCGACGGTTGTTCCACGTGCCGCCACTGCTACACTTTTGATCATGACGTAGTACATCACCTGGCGGTAACAGAAGCGCTGCAAAAACAGCCACCAAAGCAAGCGCCAGTGTTCCTTCTTCTCCAGCACAAATGCGAAAGAAGCGGCGACCCAGTCGATTGCCAGAAACAGAGCGTAATAGAAGAGCACTTGTTGAAGCGCAGTCGACGAATAGCCCTTTGGTTGTTGCCAGCGATCCAATCCCGCAACCACCAGCGTGTAGACGAGCATCAGATCCATCACGGGCGAGATAAGGGGGAACAGAACCTGAAAAATCCAAACATTTGGCAGGGCAATGAATCCGAGCGCGCCGTAGCGGGGACGAAACAACGCGTCCAGATGTTTCCGCATACACTGCAAAGTACCAAAGGCCCAGCGGAATCGCTGCCTGGCAAGCGTGTGCAGGCGATCGGGAGCTTCGGTCCAGGCGATGGCATCTTCTTCGTAACCGATGCTGTAACCCATGCGACGGATGCTCAACGTCAAGTCCTGATCCTCTGCCAAGGTATCGGATTGAAAGCCTCCGGCCTGCTCGATCAATTCGCGGCGCCACGCGCCCACCGCGCCTGGAACTACCGTAATGCAGTTCAAGCTCGCAAAGGCCCGCCGATCCATGTTCTGCGAGGTGATGTATTCAAGCGCCTGCCAGCGGGTCACGATGTTTATTCGATTGCCGACCTTGGCATTGCCGGCGACGGCACCCATTCTGGGATCGGAAAAACGATGAGCCAGCACGCCAACGGTCTGCCGTGCAAACAACGTGTCGGCATCAAGGGCGATTACTATCTCACCTTTCGCATATCTCAGCCCCACGTTGAGAGCCGCAGCTTTGCCTCCTGCTGTCGCCGAGAAAAGTCTTACGCGTTCGTTATTTGAAAAATTCTCCCGAACTATGTCGCTGGTGTCATCCGCCGACCCGTCGTCAACCACGATGATTTCGTAGTTCTCATAGTCAGAAGCCAACAGACTGTTGATTGTGTTTTTGATCACCAGCGCCTCGTTGTATGCCGGGACAATAATCGACACTGACGGCGAATATCCTTCCCCCGCATGAGTATGTTGGCGCCGGCGCGAGCGAAACCACTGGGCCAATGCCAATGCACCGATAAAGATAAGCCGCCCTAGTCCGAGTGCGATGCCAATCACAAATATCCACTGCAGTGTCCAGCCCATCGTGGAAAGAAAAAAGAAAGCGATGGCGTTAGATCTGGTGAAGACAAGCTCGCCTGGTGGAATCGGCGGCATTACCTGATCTCTGGAGAGTCCGGCCAATTCCGAGACGGGCACGAAGCGAAAGCCGCGCGCACGCAATTCGTGAATTAACCCAGGCAAAGCCGCAACTGTGGCTGAGCGATCACCACCGGCATCGTGAAGCAAAACGACCTGGCCGCGTGTGTCTGGGTTGTTGTCCAGGGCGCGCTGAATAGTGCGGTCGATAATTTCGCCGGCAGTCACCGGAAGCTTCCAGTCATCGGGATCGATCCGCACTCCCAGCATCAGGTAACCCAACTGCTGGGCCCGAAACGCCGGCTCGACTTCCTGTGGTTTGTCGGCTTCGGCATCGCCAAAATACGGTGGGCGAAAAAGTACCGTCGACCTGCCTGTTTCCGATTCGATAAGTCGCTGAGTAGCATTCAACTCCAGATCGGTTAAGGAACCGGGAACTTCACCGAGATTCGGATGCGTAAAAGTGTGATTCCCAATCTCATGGCCCTCATTAACAATTCGGCGCAAAAGATCGGGATAGGACTGTCCGTTTTTCCCAATCACAAAAAACGTAGCCGGCACGCTTTCGCGTTTCAGGATGTCGAGTATTGCCGGCGTCCATCTCGGATCCGGGCCATCGTCAAACGTGAGCGCGATCAGTCCGGGGTGATCGCCGCCACGCTCAATAACGTAGGAAGAAGGTGTGGAAACAAATTCTTCGCTTTTTATGAATCCGCTCGACGGATCAATGTCCAGATTGCGCCAGCCATCCTGTGGGCGCGACACCACTTTCAGCAACTCTCCGGCACCTTCAAAATCGACATCGTAGCCGTAAACAATGCGACGCAAAACCTCGGGCGAATTAACCGTTGAGGTCCCGAGAATCGACCAGATTGAAGGGTCCTCGGATCCGAGTCGCCAAACAGCAAAACCGGCGGGCTTGTAGCCGCTGGCCGCGCGCATCTGGTTGTATGCGGTGACCCCATCGAGGAACCAAACTTTGTGGTGCGTTTCGTCTTCTTCGTCGTATTCGAAATAGGGAGTGCGAGAATCGGGGTCAAAAAGGATTTTTGCTTCTGAGTCTCGAGCCGTGATAAGCGCCTTTTGACAGGTAACTTCGTCGGCTTTTTTTTCGTCTTCATTCCAATCGTAGCCGTAGTTTCCCAGCGCGATAATCGTTTTCGCCGCGTCCATTTGGCGCATCCGGCTAACGAGGTTCTGCTCAAACCACGTTTGCGAAGCTATCGGGCCGGAAAGGCTGCCGGACCAGTGCTGGTCGTAAGCCATTAGGATCAGGTAATCACTCGCGGCCGCATAGCTTTGGTAGTCCCAGTCAGGATCATCGAAAGGAACCGTTTGTAAAACTGTCAGACCTTTGGGCGCAAACACGTCATGCAACTCATGCATGAAAACAAGCAGGTCGGCCTGGGATGCTTTTGGCGGCTCTTCAAAGTCAATACAGACACCGCCAAATTTATTTCCTTCAATAAAGCTGGTTAGCGCGCTAATCAAGCGTTGGCGAGACGCCTCGTCAGCAATATTTTTCGCCAGCAGGTCGGAGTTAAACTTCTCATCAATCAGATTTTGGACCATTGGAATGATGCGCACCTGCGGTCGAGTCTGGCGGATGAAATTTAAGGCCGGTACGTGAACGTCGGTAGCCAGCAGATGTTCGCTATTGCTTCCTGCCTGCAGATGGGCCCATTCTGCGATCACCCAGTCAAGGTGATCCAGATTTTTTTCAAGTGACGCCAAGCTGGATTCGTCCCAGTTGATGTAGAAACCAATCGAGAGAGGCCGCGATGTGGGGACTGCAGGCGGACGAATTGCCGGCGCCGGAACTGGAGTTGTTTCCGAAGCTTGTTTAGCCGGCACGACACGTTTTGTTGTTGCCAGTGCGTGCTGCAACTCTTCACGAGCACGTTTTGCCTTCTGTTGACTGGGGTTGGCCGGAAGATTTAACGCCTTAGGCTTGAGGTCGATAGTGTGCGGCAAGCTGGCAACCGGCCGCACATTCAAATTGGGAAGTGCCGGATTGATTAACACGCTCGCTATGAAGACGGCCACCAGACTGGTGACTATAATTGCCAATGCCATCCAGGTGCGGCGCACTCGCCGCCAGCGGCGTCCAGCTGGATCATAGAAAACGGGGCAATCGGCGGATGACAACTAAAGCGTCTCCTAAGAGTAGTGCGGAATTCTAATCTCTCATCACCTTCGATTGCGGTCAAGCGGTCGAGAGTTGCGCAGCGAATTAACCGCGAATTAACGCGGATGATGCTGATAAGAGAGTTTGCATGACTATTCTGATGCGCGCTATCCGTGAAAATCCGCGGCCAATTACCACTGCCGCTCCCGGTTCTGACAAGGCAGCCAAAAATAGAGAAGCCGCCCACGTTTGAGCGCGAACGGCTTCCGGTGAACTGTTGGGATTGGCCTGAGGCTGACTGTGTGCCTTCCTGAAAAGGAGGAGCACCATGCAGTGAGACTACTGAACCTTAATCCTAACTAGTTGCGATTAGGTTCAGAGGTCAGGCCGCAGCCACCTCACTGTGATAAGATCTCATATGTTTTGAATCACCTCCTTTCCAGTGTTGACGCGATAATAAAATAGAAGAGTTTGGGCGTCAAATGGTTTCTTGTAGTGGTGTAAAAGTAGGGACGGAATTGCGTGGCCGCCCTGGTTTTCGATCCGAGGGCTGAGGGACAAGTTTTCACTACAAACCGACGTTAGAAACGACTGAATGCGATTTGTCCTGCGGCGTAAACACTCCAGGTATGTTCGATCCCGAAAAAATAAGCGAGCTCCCGGTAATCGCTGCAATCGTGAATTACGAAGTCGGCGACCTTGTGGGGTTCGAGTGAACCAATTTGAGCAGCGCGGTTGAGTGTGTGCGCCGCATTGATCGTTGCAGCCGTGATCCCCTCCGCCGGAGTCATCTTCATGTGAGTGGAAGCCAGCGAAAGAATCATCGGCATCGAGGGTGTAGGCGAGGAACCAGGATTGAAATCGGTGGCGAGCACTATCGCCAGACCCGCATCGATCATTTCCCGCGCTGCCGGGTAGCGGCCGGAACCAAGCGTATAAACCGATCCGGGCAAAAGCACGGGTTGCACTTCAGCAGAACGGAGCGCTGCGACTCCTGCCGCATCTGTGTGCTCCAGGTGATCGGCGGTTACCGTACCAAGTTCGGCTGCCAGTTTCGCGCCGCCCGATAATGAAAGCTGATCCGCATGCAGACGCAGCCCTAGTCCATGGCAGCGCGCCGCCGAGAGGATCTTCCACGACTCGTCGGTAGTGAAAACCTTCTCTTCACAGAAGACGTCACAGTATTCCGCGAGTTTCTCCTGAGTCACGCGCGGCAAAATCTCATCGACTATTAGCGATACATACTGTTCACGACGCGATTTGTATTCCCCAGGGATATCGTGAGCGCCAAGAAAAGTGGGGACGTAGCGAAGCGCTGTTTCTTCATCAAGGCGTTTTATGGCGCGGAGAATCTTAAGCTCGTCTTCCAAGGTCAGGCCATAGCCCGACTTGGCTTCGATTGTAGTCGTGCCCGTGCGCAGGAACCAATCAGCATAATGCTTGCCGGCCTGGACCAGTCCATCAAGCGTGGCCGCTCTCGTAGCGCGTACCGTTGCTTGAATTCCGCCACCTCGTGCCGCAATCTCCTGATAAGTGGCGCCCCGCGAGCGTTCCTCAAATTCACCTGCTCGCATACCGGCAAACACCGGATGCGTATGTGCATCGACAAAGCCCGGCATGACGACGCGGCCGCCCGCATCGATCACATTACACTCGGCGTCAATCAAGGGCTCGATCGTTTCGCGCGATCCGACTTTACTGATTCGCTCGCCAACCACGAGCATCGCGCCGTCGGCGACAATCGACAGCTCACGCATTTCCGGGCCAACTCGCGGACGAGCCGGCCCGGCAATAGTGACAACTTGTGCGCAGTTAATGACAGCTAGTGAACTTGCCACCTTTGATCCCTGCGAGCTTAACCCTGGCACGTTTGTCTTGCATGGCTCAGCCTTCTTTGTACAACCAGGCACCCGCAATTGCGCCCAGAGAGTACTCAACCAATCCCCAGACGAGGAGCAGTACAATCGTGCCGCCGGGAATACCGATGAACACGCTGTTTATGATCCCGCTGTAAAAATAGACAGCAAACCACGCGAAGAGTCCGGCGATGATCGCCGTTTTTACGCCCGGACCGAAACGCGTTCTAATGCAGGCATAGCCCAGCACCAGCACAATGCCCATGACAAAGGTCAGCCCGACGGCGACAGCAATAGCGCTGCCGGCGGGTTCAGGGGGAAAGTTATGTTTGAGCGCGAACTCCCGCATCTGACTTGCGAGCACTTTGGTGTTCAGCAAAAACTCGCCGATGTTGAGCACCAGGCCAGCTAATAGACCGCCAAGTACCACACGACCGAAATTTATTTTGTTCATTTCAGGCTCCTTTTCGGGGGTTAGGCATCCAAATCCGGTATTGAGCCGCAGCATTTATCACAGGATCGATTTGAAGGCTAGTGTTATTGAGCTTAAATCTTGTCGAGGGCTGGCGGCTTGCGAAGCTGGTAAAGGGCAATTCCCAGCAGGTTGGCGCCAACTACAACCGCGATTATTTTAATGGCAAAGAATCCCGGACTGTCGACAGGTGTAATCGGAACAAGCGTGAAGTAGCCTGCGATGACGGATACCAGGAAACCTGAAACCGCCGCGACCTTCAACCAAACCGGCGCCTTGACACCGAACCGCTTTATGGCGACCAACGGAATTGCGAAGAGCACCATATAGATCAGGGCGTAGAAAGTTGTGGCAGCATTGTCCTGTAACTGAAACGCTTCCTGTTCCTTTACACCGATTAGGCTTACGAGGCTGAATGCCAACGTTGTCAAGCCCACAAATAGTATCGAGTTCACCGGTGTCCTATAACGCCGGTGCAAACGCGCGAACCATGCAGGCAACAGGTTGTCCCAACCGGCCACCATCGGCAGACGAGTGTTTCCGGCAAAGTAAATGCTCATCAAAGCGATCTGTCTTGCCGCGATGCCGAAAATGGTTAACGACACAAGCAGAGACACCCAGCCAAATGAACTGAAACCAAGACTGAGCACTTGGGGGATTGGACCGATGAGATCAACTTTGTCCGGACTGACAAAGGCCAGCACTGACCCCGTACCGAGAATGAACATCAGCGCAATAATTGGAGCGGAGATCATAACTGATCGACTTATGTTGCGGGCCGGTGCGCGGCATTCACCGGCAAGAATCGCGATGTACTCAAACCCGGAGAGGGCCCCGACCGCAAGTTTGCTGAAGACATTAATGTTATACGTTTTCAGTTCGGGAAAGCTCGTCGAAAACGGGTGATAGTTAGCGAGGGTGCCCCGTCCCGCCGTGATGAACGGCAGCAGGATTAGGGTTGCGAACGTTAACAGTAAAAAGGCGCCACCGAAATTCTGAACCCACTTGCCAAGCGTTAAGCCTCGCCTCGACGCCGCGATCATTGTGACCATTAACAGAGTACAGATCAGCGTGGTCATCAACCTATTCTCGCGCATCCAGTCGGCACGTGGGCCGACGGCGTAAATAATACTTCTCTTGATGATCAGTCCGATCCCTGACATCACCAGGATGCCAAAGATCCAGAGGTTCCACGCCACCATGAAGGCAACGAAGTCGTTGAATGCCAGTTTGGCCCATTGATAGACACCGCCTTCCAACGGCATCAACCGATTAAGAAAGATAACGACTGCGGCCAGCGGCAAGTAGAACGTAATGATCGCGAGCAGCCAAAAGACCATTTGGTGGTCGCCGAGCTTCGCCGCCCATCCTACCCAAATCGTTCCTACTACGAAAACAATTTGCGTAAGAACCAGATCGAAAAGACCGAGTTCCTTTTTGAAGATAGCGCTGCGCTGCTCAACGTCTCGCTCGAGTTCAGCGAGTTCGGGAGGCAGGGTTTTTGCTTTAGCTCTCAAGAAACGTCTTGGAATTCGAATTGGATAATCTCAGGATCAGGAAGGCGGGCTTGCTCCCGCTTGATTCCGTGCCTGAATTCTCCTCAAGAACGAGCGGGGGCAAGCCCACCTTCCCAACCATGAGACATTCGCAGTTGAGACATTTTCAGTTTGGACAGTAGACCTAACTTGCTGACGACGTGTGATCGTGGACGATCTTCCAGCCTTGCCTGGTGCGACGCAGAATCAGCATGAATCTTCCGTGTGGCTCGTCGTTGGCTCGCTGAAGGTGCCACCGGCCCAGGACTAAAGCGGTGTCGTTTCCTATCGGTGTGATTTCCAGGTCAGCATAAGTCAGCGTGCCCATTTTCTCTCGGGAGTTATAGTTCTTCTTATAACGATCGAGCACCGTCTGCCAGCCGCGTGTGACGCTGTCGCCGGAAACAAAGACGGTGTCTGCAGCGCGCGAGTAGCCATCCATGTAGCCTTCAACGTCGCCACGATTCCAGGCGTCGCGTTGCGCGTCGAGCACGGCGCGCACAGCAGCGATGATTCTGTCTTCGTGTTTGTTTGCTTTTGCTGAACTCTGGCCTGCTATTGACAGAGGGATGATCGCAAAAAGCAATGCGGCTGAGAGCGAGTTACGCCACATGGTATTTCTGTCCTTTATCGCGACTTGTTGTTGGATCTCTGGCGGCGACGACTATAAAGGCAGTTGGTGGTCAGGGACAAGCAGTTAGCTTGCTTAAATCGGAACTGCGGTGGCGACCCGATGCCAGTTGATTGCAAAACCCCGTGCAATCATTCAGCTTCGATGCTGCACAAATAAGGAGCCGGGAGCGATATTTCGATGCTGATCAACTTTTAGTTTTCAAACAGCCTCGGTAGCGAATGGGTCTCAAGATCAACTTGGATAACCGAACCGAGTTTGTTCCTAATCTAATCGCTACGAGTAAAGTCCAACTTGATTGCCAGGACCCGGTCACTAGTAAGCGACCGGCTGCAAGTCTCGCTGAAGTCAACATTCCATGTACAACTCAATACCGACGGGTGCTGCACACATCACTTCCGGAATTCGTCCCTCAACAGAATCAAAGAGTCTTTGATCGTCATAGTTCGATCTTGACGTAGGCAGGATCGTACCCCGTAGTTACTTTGCTCTGCTCGACAGCTGCATCGACAAATTGTTTTAGTAGCGGTGAGGCGTTCGGTGGCAACGGCTTCGCGACGGACGTCGGTGGTATCGCGACCACTATTGCTCGACGCGAAACATACTGTCGCTGACAACTCGAAGCAACGGTCAGAATCAGGAAGACCACGAAAACCGAGGAACGGCTAAGACTGTTTCTGCACTGCCACCACGAAGTGACTGGTGCGCGAAGTATTGTTTTGCTTTGGGCCCTTCGTCTACTTCGTATGCTCATTCAACCACGTCTTTACATCTTCACGCATCGCAGGCACCACCTCATGCGCGGCATCATAGTTCTTGAATTGAACGTTTTGAGCTCGGAGTCCGAGTTGCCCTTCGTAGTCCGCAACGCGCGACGGCGGATAAAACTCATCTCGCGTTCCCGCAAGATGGAACACGGCCGCTTTCGTTGGCTGATAATGTTCGCTAGTCTCCCAGTCTCCGGGTATGCCGCCACAGATTCCAACAACACCGCGCAGATGATTCGGATAAGTAAAGGCAAAGCGATAATTAAGCGCGCACGACTGGGAAAATCCGAGCAGGAAGATGCGCTTCGCGTCAGCCACACCTTCGCTAGTAAGGGTTTGTATCAAGTCCAGGAGTGCCTGATGATGAATCGCGACCGACTCTTCCGGTTTGAAGTTTGTGACCCAACCAAAGCCGAAGCGCAAAGGTCCGCCGGGATCTTTTGGTTCCTTGATGTGTTGATGAACACCTTGTAACGAAGCGACGGTAAAACCATCAGGCGCCAGCGCGAGCGCCTCGCGCATCATCTGCCGCTTGTTTGCTCCATAGCCATGCAGGGCGATCAATAATGGCGCCGGCCGAGCCGCCGGCAAATTGAGATCATAGTAGAGTTTTGTCTCAGCGATGAAGCTGCGCTCGACAGCGCCGGTTTGTCTTGAATCACGTTCAATCATTCGGAAAAGCTTATAGCAGATACCGAACTTCCAGCGATAGCGACTCACCGTCCGAAATTACATTGGTATCTGCCCTTCGTTGCATTCGCTCGTAATGAAAGTTACGATGCCTGCAAAGATCAAGAAGCAGCTAAGCTGAACTTGGAGAGGGGTGGCTCATGAAATTTCCTGGCGGATTTAACATTCAGCAGATGATGAAACAGGCGCAGGTTATGCAGGAAAAGATGCAGAAGGAGATGGAAGAACTGCGCACCGAAGCTTCAGCCGGCGGCGGCGTTGTCACTGTGGAGATGAAAGGGAATCACGAAATCGTGTCGTTGAAGATCGATCCAGAAGCTGTCAAAGAGGGCGATGTAGAAATGCTCCAGGACATGATCCTCGCTGCGATTAACGAAGCCAACCGCAAAGTCGACGAAGCGATGAAGGGTAAGCTTGGCGGCATGTTGCCACCGGGTCTGGGTGGAATGCTCGGCTGAACGTCGTTCTGATCTTCAATTACTCATTTTGGTCTTTGGCCTTTGGTCTTCGGACTTGGAGGTTCTTACTAAGACCAAAGTCCAAAGACCTAAGACCAACATGCTAGAATACGCTGAGCCCGTCACAAAACTCATCGATGAACTGAAACGCCTGCCGAGCATCGGACACAAGTCGGCGCAACGGCTGGCTTTTCATATCATGCGCACTTCGGACAGCGATCTTGATCGACTCATTAATGCGATCCGGGAAGCAAAAGAGCGAATCGTGCTCTGCTCGGTCTGTAACAACCTCACGGACGTGGAGCCTTGTCGCATCTGTGCCTCGACTGCGCGCGACCATTCGGTAATCTGCGTTGTTGAAGAACCCCATAGTCTGGTCGCGGTGGAGAAGACACGCAGTTTCAAAGGGGTCTACCACGTACTGCACGGAAGTCTCTCACCCATCCGCCATATCGGCCCAAACGAACTTCACCTGGCGAATCTTTTGCCGCGCCTCAAGCCCGAAAACAACGAGGGAGTAGCAGTGACTGAGGTGATTCTGGCAACTAACCCTACCACCGAAGGCGAAGCGACGGCGAATTACATCAGCCGTTTACTGAAGCCGCTCGGCCTGCGCGTAACGCGCATTGCGATGGGCATGCCGGTGGGAAGCGATCTCGAATATGTGGACGAAGTAACGATGGATAAGGCGCTGGCTAATCGTCACGAGATCTAAAAGCGAGCGAGAGACCTGACGGTAGTGCCTTAGTTTGAGATCTTCTCTGTGCAACCTTTGTGTTCTCTGTGCCTCCGTGGTAAATAAACGCTCTACAATCACTCACCACAGAGACACAAAGGACACGGAGTTACACAGAGAACCGAAATTAAGACACCACCGACCTGACTCTGGATGCCTTCAATCTGCAACGATCTGCTAAATTAGTCTCATGTCTACACATCTCCAAATTGATCAAATGACACTTGCGGAGAAGCTCCGCATAATGGAAGAGCTATGGGATGATTTGCGGACGAGAGCTGAGAACGTGCCAGTATTTCAATGGCAAAGGGATTTGCTGGATGAACGCGAGCGGCTCATCGAAACTGGTCAAGCGCAGTTTGACGATTGGGACGCTGCCAAGAAACGCATCACAGAACAAACCTCGTGATCATTAAGATTCTTGATCTTGCTGAACGGGATCTGATCGAAGGATTCCGATTCTATGAAGCTCAGGAAGCCGGCCTCGGTTCTTACTTCTTAACCAACTCAAATAATCTAATGCCATTATTAGAAACGAACATGCTCAACCGGCGCACTCTGCTTGCAATCTTCACATGCGTCGCCGCTCTCGTACATATGCGCATCAAACTCGACGAGTGATCTAATTGGCACATCGCCCACTTTATCCGGCGCCGAAGCAAAACGAACTATTGCACCGCAGCCGATAACGTTTGCTCCCAGCTCCTTCACGAGCGCTGCCGTCTCCTCGATTGCCTGGCCGCTTCTGATTATGTCGTCAACGACAATGCAGGGATTCACTTCGCCCTTATTAATGTACTGGCGAAACATTCGCTTGCCGTTTTCCTGTTCGGCCCAGTAGATCTGCTCCGCGTTGAGCGCATCGCGCACGCCGAAGGCGACGGGAATGCCTCCTGAGCTGGGACTAATGATCGATACTTTGGGTAAATGACTCGAGATATCGCGATCGACACGAAATTTTCTGCTCAAACCGACTGCCAGGACGCGCGCGGTGTCGTAGTAACGAAAGGCCAGCGGCATTTGAAAATAGTGTGGTGAATGCTTACCGTTGGGATAAACGAAGTGGCCTTCGCGAAAAGCGCCGGTGCGCTTGAGAATTTCCATTACAGTTTCCGACGACGGAATCAGATCAACCATTTTGTGGGCTCCCGTTAATTGAAAAGGATGAAGGATGAGCGCGGAAGGATGAATGGCAAAACTCCGCACCGGAACTTCTTTCATGCTTCATCCCTAATCCTTCATCCCTTAAATTGCGCTGCACAGCATACATCAATCCTGTGGCCTTGCTCCATCATTCAACGCTCGCTTTATTAACTGCGCCTGATCCGCAGGTAGTTCTTTCGGCAAGTCATGCGGCGAAAACCATGCGGCCTTCTGTATCTCAAAACTGAGTTGCTCAGGACGTCCAATAGCCCGCGCGGTGAAAACGATCTCGATTTGCTTCGGCGTTTGAAAAGTTCGCGTAGTAAACAATTTGAGGTTTTCGAGTTCGAGTCCGACCTCTTCCCGCAACTCGCGACGCAATGCTTCTTCGGGTTGTTCACCTGCTTCGATAAATCCACCCGGCATTCCCCAACCTGTGCCGGGGCGAAAGCGATGTTTGAGTAACAGCACGCGACCGTTAGCGTCAGTGATAACGGCCCCGGCGGTCACTCCGAACCGCGGGTGGCCCATTCTGACTGTCCAACGTCGCAGTGACTTCGGCGCACGACGCCAGATCGCTCCCAACAGATCGTTTAGCATTTGAGTTCAGGATAACACGGCGGTTCATAGTTCAATCTTCAGGTTGCGCCTTCGCAGTGAACGAACCAAAGCTTGAACTTCTATCACCAAAACTTTCGGTACTGTCTCAGTTTGACATCTCCTCTGTGCAACCTCTGTATTCTCTGCGTCTCCGTGGTAAATAAACGCTCAAAACTCACTCACCACAGAGACACAAAGGACACGGAGGTTACACTGAGAAAGCGAGATTAAGACACTACAAAAACTCTTTGTCTTCATTGACTCGCATTTGATCACCTCTGTAAGATTTGACTTGTAATCAAAAGTCGTCACGCATGAAAGTCAACCAACACCCATGACAGCAACTTCTTCCGAAGCAAGCTCGAGCGAACAAGCTTCCGCGACGCCGGCAACTGCGCCGGTGCCGAAGCGGATTACCAACGCGCAGACCGTATGCAATGAGAAAAACGCGAAGGGGAAACTCTGCAACGGCCACCTCAAACAACTGCGCACGGCCGGTGAGCCCGCGGAAATTCATCTGCGCGGTGACGATGTACTATTTAAGTGTCAGACGTGTGGCACGCTTTACATGGGGCCACCTTTGGGGCATGTGCGAGATCCGCAAAAGCAGAGTCGTTTTGTAGAAGCTGAGCTTTCAGCATTGTTGCAAGCGGCTGGCGGTACTTTGCCCATTGTCAAGAAGGATGCGCGAGGCGTCTTTATCATGGAAACAACGGGTCATGCGCCCGCCGCCGCCAAACCGGCTCCGGCAGCAGCAACGCCTGTAGCAAAGACGGCGCCGCCTGCTGCCGTTGCTAAGCCCACTGCGCCGCCCGCACCAAAATCTGCCGCACCTACAGCTGCAACGCCTGCTAAAGCCGGAGCGGAACCGGATCGGAAGTTGAATAAGCGATCCACTTACGCCGGGGTTGTTGATACTGGTCCCGTAGCGGGCGAAACATTTGAACAAAAGGTTGCGCGTCTCAAGGCCGTTGCAGCAGGAGCTAAGAAACGCGCCGAGGAAGGTGGCGAACCAACAGCACCCACGGCCGCAGTCCCACCGGATTCTCCAGTGGTCGCGTCGGTCCTGGAGTCGGCGATGACTCCTCCACCCGAGCCGGAAACTTCTGCTCCTACACCCGACGCTACACCTGGTCCCACGCCCGCGGTTGCCGCCGCAACGGAAGTTAAACCAACCGGCCAGGCCGATCGGACGCTGATGCTTCGCTCAACTTATTGCGGGGTGGTAGACACTGGTCCAATTCCCGGCGAGACCTTCGAACAGAAAGTGGAACGCTTGCGAGCGTTAGCTGCGGCAGCGAAGCAACGCGCGGAGGGTGGCTGAGGTCTGCAGCTTATCCACAGATTACGCAGATTACGCAGACAACAATATCTAAAAGCGGGCGATTCTGCCCCTCTCATTTCTTCCCTTGTTCTTCATCCGCGTAATTTGCGTAATCTGCGGATAACGCTTGTCCGCGTCTCGCTTCGACCAGCGTGTGACAGACAACCGCTGTGACGATAATGACGCCTCCCAGCAGGGCCCATTGCGTTGGCCGTTCACCAAGGATCAAATACACCCAGATTGGGTTCAACACCGGCTCAATGTAGCCGATGATTCCTGCGTCAAGCGAGCGAACGCCGCGAGCCATCGCCACTGTGAACAGCGTATAGGCCAATCCGATCTGCACCACGCCCAAATAAATCACGCTCAGGACATCGTGCGAACTCATTCGCGGTAGTGCTTTCAAACCCGCCGGCGCCGCGATGAGAACGAGAAAGAGGTTGCCGTAGATTACCGAAGAAGCGCGATTGACAGCGCGCGATTTTGAATGACGCAGCAACAGGAAGTAACACGCGAAGCAAAGTCCCGAAGCGAGCGCCAGCAGATTGCCGGTCACGTCCTGCGGTCGCAGCTTGCCGACAAAGAAGAGCGACATGCCGGCGACGCAAGCGATCACCACCACTAAATCCCGAGAGCGAAACTTCTCCTTGTAGAACAAGGGCTCGAAAATCAGCAGATACACCGGCGCTGTGTATTGGAGAAAGATCGCATTGGCGGCTGTGGTTTGTTTGGTTGCGAGTACGAAAAGAAGCAAGAGAGCTGCATAAAGTACCGAGGCCAGCGCGGTAACGCGATTCAGACCAAAGCCTTCACGCCTGGTGAAGATTGCAACTGTAATGGCCGCGAGCAGTGAACGGCCAAACGAGAGTTCGAGCCCGGAAATTTTGGTCCATTTGATAAATAGCCCGCCGGTGCTCCAGAGAACTGCGGCGGCAACGACAAAAATCAGCGGCGAGAACTTTTGGGAACTACTCGGGGCCTTCTTCACTTGTTTGTTTCAACGATCGGAGATACTTACCAAACACCCCGTTCCACGGCGGGATGACAATAGAAACAGCGCCCAGCGCCTGCGCCTGGCAAGCCAGCCGAATCAGTGGCTTCGGTTCCGTCGTATCAATGTAGCCAAACTCCTTGATCTTCTTGCCCTCGCGCGCGGCAACGTCGGAGAGCTTTTCCGCCCCACCCAGTATTCCCACCCAGCAGGTGCCGCATGAAGCCGAACGGCACTCCACCGGAATTGGTCCTTCAACGCGCCGCGGATCAAGCTCACGCCAATTGCGCGAGCGATCCGCTTCGGCTCCCCAGGCGAGGTCCTGCGCATGGTTCAACTTATACTTCGCGGCGTCGTCGTTCTCATCGTGATTCACTGTCCACTTCTTATCCACTGTTCTCAGAAAACCAAACAAACCCTGGCTGTCGTCAACAGCGCGCTCGCGCAAAACCTGCTCCGGTGACTTTCTGGCGTGCTTACGATCCAGCACCATTTCGCCCTTCGCATTCCTGAAAGCCGCCAGTCCCGTCTGCTGCAGGGTCATGAAGGCTACGGCGGTGATGCCAACGGCCAAAGACTTATCAAACCCGCCCTTCTGACTCACCTGCCGCGCCACTTTCAAAATCCGATCCGCCAGCTCGGTCGTGTCTCGGGCATCAAAGCCGGCCGCAAACTCTTCTACCGCCTTTTTTACCTCCGGCCAGTAACGATGGCCGTAAAGAAATTTATGCGACGAGTCGATTTGATCTTTGAGCTGATAAACGCCCTGCATCAGGAGTTGCGCCGCCAGCCTTTTGGGATTGTCGGCTGCCTGAAGAGCACGGAACAATGATAGGGGGTAGAAGGAAAACCAAATCTGCGTGGCGTTCTTATCAACCTCATGAACCGAACGCAATAGTGTGGTTAGTGTTGCCGCCCAGGCTTCTTCGCCGTGCCGGTTGAGGTAGGTCTCGATTGGTGTCGCGGTGATTGTATTGATTGTTGTAGTCATAATAGGAAACGGCGATTATAGCTATGCGGCGCGAAAACCGCACACCCCAAAAAGGTGGGTGATGGTGGGGTTGTTGTGTGGCGTTAGTAAAAATCTTTTGATTGATCGATCTCCTTCCTTCTGCACTCCGCCCGTTGAACCGCACTCTCTCGCCAGAGATTGTCGCTTCGAAAAAGCCAACCAAGGTTTCGATCTGAAGAAGCAAGAGTGCGCGGGACAAGAAGAGGCGCCATCGTTTTCGTATGTGAAAGGCGTTCTTAGAACAAGGTTACGGAAGGGCGCGTAGACCTTCTTGAAGCTCATCGAGTTTGACGCGGCTGGAGTTCTGATTATCCGGAAACAGCGTCACTGATTGCTGGTAATTCCTCATAGCTTCGGCAGTGTTCCCCGCAGCGACATAAGCATCGCCGAGACTGTCGAACACGCTGAATGACTGTGGGTACTGTTCCGCATTAAGCTTCAAGATAGTGATCGCCTCGTTGGTTTTATTTTGGCGCAAGAGTTCAGCGCCAAGACGACTCAGCTCCGCCTCACGAAAGGTAAAACCGTTCGGGTTTCCGGTTCGCAGCGAACGATACTGAGCAACTGAAGCCTCAATTCCATTTGAATCGATCGTGGCTGCGATCACAGGCGCGATTGAAGGAAGCGGCTGGTGAAGATGAAATGCTGTATGCGCATTGAGAAATGTCGCGATCTCGGAAAAGAAATTGGGATTGACTAAAGCGCTGGTAAGAGGACCTTGAGTGGGCCCGCCGCGTATTCTTAGCAACTGCTTGGGAAAAGGAGCGAGGTCGTAAAGTCGTTGTCCATGTGGAAAGGGATGGAAGCGATCATACTCTGTGCTGTGTATTACAAGAACCGGCATGTTAACGCGTCCGATCGTGATATCGGATTCAAATTTGTTCTTTAGCAAGAGACGGATTGGCAGAAAAGGAAATTCGTGCTGGCCGATGGAGACCATAGAAGAGAAACCAGATAGAATGATTAGGGCTGCGGCTTCCACGTGACTGGCTAAATTAATTGCAACCGCGCTTCCAAGGGAATAGCCATAAATAACGATGTTTCCCGGAGGAATCTGTTTAATTCGTCGCAGATAATCGTAGGCGGCTTGGCCCTCGCGCTCGAGTATGGACTCGCCAGGCACACCAGGAGAGTCAAGATAACCTGGATACTCTGGCGCCATAATACTGAATCCCATCGAACGAAAGTCGTCATAATCATTGCTATGGATAGAAACGTTTTCTTCGCTGCCATGAAAGAAAAGCACCCAAAGTTTGGACGTGTCCTCTGACGAATTGGGAACGACCCAGGCAAAGAACTTCGTCCCTTCCGCGCCGGCAAACTCGACGCGTTGCTGGTTAAGCGCAAGGCTCGGCGAGGGAGGAATGTAAGGCCGATTGCGAATGAAGATGAGCCGGGTCTCATTTACCCTTACCCAGACGCATAGGCCGACGTAAGCGACGATAACAACTATGCCGAGGCCCCATAAGGTGCGCTTCGTCCATTTCCACACTGTCCTTCGTTTCATAAGACTGATTACCCGTTAGAAAATTTTAAGCGCGGCGGGAATCGGATCATCTTGCGCTTGTTTCCAACTTGAACACAACCTATTTTGCGCAGAGGGGCACTCGCTAAATAGCAGGGCGCCAAGCCCGTGCGCCAACCAGTTATCCAGCGCCACGGATTTACCCCACCATCAGGTGGGTCGGCTATCTTGTTTGACAACAATCGCGTGCACAGCGTAAAAGTCGCTTTACCAAACAGGCAGCCTGACCTTTACAGAAACCATCTGAAGCAATAGTAGGAGCGATTACATGAGTGCCAAGGAACCAGTGACTGCGAAGCCGGGCCGAACCCTTGATAGTGCCTACAGTTTTTCTTTGGCCATTACCGTCGGTTTGATTCTTTTTATTGCGGGGTTGGTTATCAGCCTGACGCTAGCCGGCAGTTCAAGTATCGGGCTCTTCTTTGGTATCCCGCTGTTGTTTGCTGGTCTGGCTGTGCCGCTAATTATGCTGCGCGGTTTCTTCAAGCAAGTTGAGGTTACGGGCTCTTGTCCTTACTGCTCCACGCCTATCAAAACCTCGGATGCAACGATCAGATTACAATGCCCGAATTGCAACGGAGTAGTGGCGGTGCGAGATGGGAAGTTGTCCCCGGCAAAGACATCAAGATAAACACACGCGGTTTAGTCGATAGAGCGGACTTCAATAAACAGAAAGCCAACCTCTGGTCCAGTAGTCACTAAAAGTAAAAGCGAAGAGAATTGCCAGCCAGAATAACGCGGAAGTAAAAATCACCCAGATGAGTCGCGAGCTGTAGCGAACGTGCATGAAGTAGAGCACGACGAGCGTAGCTTTGATTACGGCGATCGTCAGCGCGATAATCACGTTCAACTTCCCCGGAAAATCGTGGAGACCCGCCCAGACAGTAAGAGCTGTTCCCGCCAACAGGACGAGAAAAATCGTGACGTAGACTTTCAGTTGAACGATATGTTCGCTCATTCTTGTCTGTACAGTTGATTTCCAGCTAACAAGCAGACCCTAAAATTCCCTTTGTCATTCGCGAATCCAAGTTTGAAGTGCAACGCAAGTGTTTTTTCTCAGATGATGTTAACTCTCATTAACACCTGGCTTCAGCCAGGTGATTGCGGCACAAGCAGAAGTGAGAAACCGTTTAAACGGTTTCAGAATTAGTTGCGTATCTCCGTTCACCTGGCTGAAGCCAGGTGTTAATGAGAGAACTACCACAACCTTTCCGACTGAATATGCAGTTGCACTTCAAACTTGAATCCACCATTTCAAATTTTTTCATTTGTCATTCAAGACCTCGCCACGTTCGCACTGGATATTAACGAAAAATTTTTCCGACGAACGCTGACCACGCTGCGTTACCCGCCGTGTTCCAAATGCCGGCCCAACAAATAGAGCAAGGGAAACAGGAATATCCAAATAATATCGACGAAGTGCCAGTACAAACCGGAGATCTCAACAGGATTGTGATACTCCGGGCCGTAGCGCCCGCGCGCCGCAAAATACGTAATTACGGAAAGCACTCCCACGCCGATGATCATGTGAATCGCATGCATGCCGGTCATGGCGAAATAGATCCAATAAAACATCTCGACGTGCCGCGGGTTGGCCCCGGGCAGAAGATGGATGCCCTGTGGATCAAAAGGCCGGCTGGGAAATAACCTGCCCGGAATGAGTTTATCCCTGTACTTGTCGTAATACTCGATCGCCTTGATTCCCAGGAAGGTCAGGCCGAGAAGAATCGTCAACCCAAGGCAAAATATTTGAGCGCGACGCTTGCCCGTTTGCGCACTGTAGACTGCCAACGCCATCGTGAAGCTGCTGAAGATGAGAACACCGGTATTGACGGCGCCCAGGGGCAGCGAAAGGTGATTGCTGGCAGACGCAAATTCCAGCGGATACAGCGTGCGGTAAAGCGTGTAAGCGAGAAACATGCCGCCGAAGAACATGATCTCGGTGACCAGGAAAACCCACATGCCGAGTGCTCCCGCCTCGCGCTGCTGCTCCATATTTTCGAAATGGTGCTGCAGCGCCGGGTGACTGGCAGTGTGTTCAATTGCGACGTGGGTCTCAGCCAAGCTTAACGTCTCTCCTTATTTACTTCATCTACCTTCGCAGAATTCTTTCGGCCCGGAGGTTCAAACTGGTTTCGCTTCTTCTTTCATCTTGCCGATTACTTCCATCTCTTCCGGCGGAGCAAACTCATATGCTTCCCAGGTAACAATCGGGGTCGCCAGGAAATTTTCGGTTGGCGGCGGCGATGCGGTTCTCCATTCCAAACCGGGCAAATGCCAGGGATTTGGTTCAGCGCGCTTGCCATAACGCATCGACCAAACTAGATAGATCATCGGAATCAAAAGCCCGACGCCGAGAATTGATGCGCCCGCCGATGACAGCACATTGAAAACCTGAAACTCCGGCGGGTAAGCGTGATAGCGCCGCGGCATGCCCAGGTAGCCGGCCACAAACTGCGGCAGGAAGGTCAGGTTGAAGCCAACGAAAATGACCAGCGCCGAAAACCTGCCCCAACCCTCCGGATACATGCGACCGGCAATTTTGGGCCACCAGTAATGCAGGCCGCCGAGATAGCCAAAGAGAGCGCCACCGACCATGATGTAATGGAAGTGGGCCACGACGAAATAGGTATCGCTCACATGAACGTCAACTGCGAGCGCGGCAAGAAACAGTCCGGTCATCCCGCCAATGGTGAACAGCCCGATAAACCCCAGCGCGTAAAGCATCGGCGTATCGTAGGAGATCGATGCCTTGTAAAGCGTCGCCGTCCAGTTAAAGACTTTAATTGCCGAGGGTATAGCCACTGCATAACTGAGGAACGAAAAAATCATTCCCGCATACACTGATTGCCCGGCCACAAATAAGTGGTGACCCCAAACCAGAAAACCAAAAACTGCAATTGCCAGGCTTGAGAACGCCACGAATGAATAACCGAAGATGTTCTTACGAGAAAAGTTTGCTATCAATTCACTGACCACACCCATGCTGGGCAAGACCATGATGTAGACGGCCGGATGTGAATAGAACCAGAAGAGATGCTGGAAGAGAATGGGATCCCCTCCTGCCGCCGGATCAAAAATCCCTACATGCGCCAACCGCTCAAAAGCCAAAAGCAGAATAGTGATCGCCACAACAGGCGTTCCCAAAACCATAACCAGCGAAGTGGCATAGTGTGCCCAGATGAAGAGTGGCAACCGAAACCAGGTCATGCCGGGCGCGCGCATCGTATGAATAGTCACGATGAAGTTGAGTCCGGTGAGAATCGAGGAGAAGCCGCTGATGAAGATTCCCAAGCCGGCCGCAATCACGTAAGAATTGGAAAAAGTGGTGCTATAAGGCGCGTAAAATGTCCAGCCGGTATCGACGCCGCCGGCCAGCAACGCATAAATCGTGATCACTCCGCCCAGCATATAGATATACCAGCTAAGAAGATTGATGCGTGGGAATGCCAGGTCCTTGGCCCCAATCATCAACGGCACCAGGAAGTTTCCCAGGGTCGCCGGAATCGACGGAATCAGAAAGAAAAAGATCATGATGATCCCGTGCTGGGTAAAGACCTTGTTGTAGGTTGTCGAGGCCAGCAGGTCGCCCTGGGGTGTCAACAACTCCAGCCGAATGAACATCGCATAGAGACCGCCAATGAAAAAGAAGAAAGAAATCGAGCCGAGATAGAGCAATGCGATGCGTTTATGGTCCCTGGTCAGCAGCCACGATTTAAGACCATATTGCGCGTTAATATAGTTAACGTGAGCCGCTGTTGGTGTTTCGAATGTTTCGAATGCTTTCATAATTCCTGCTGAACTATTTCGAATTCGGCGGCGCGGCCGGTCGTGCCGCGGTCGATGGCTCTGCTTTCGCAGCAGGAGCCGGCGTCGTTGTTGCTGATTGCGGATTTGAAACCTTGCAGCGACTTTATGAATGAGATGATTTGGATCAACTGCTCCGGCGTGACCTGCCCCTGGAAAGTTGGCATGATTGGATTAAACCCGTTGACGATCTTCGCCTGGGGATTTTCGATCGACTCGCGAATATAACCTTCATCCGCGATCAGTGTTTGGCCGTTCGTAAGAAAAACCTTGCGTCCGAAAAGTCCTGCCAACTCCGGCCCGCGTCCCCCTTCGCCATTAGCGCCGTGGCACGAAACGCAGCCCAATGATTGGAAGAGTTGCTGGCCGGCGACGGCGGGAGATTGCTGGCTCGAATTGCCGCTCAACCAATTATCGAAGTCCGTCGGCTGCATGACGATCACCGACCCAATCATGCCCGAGTGATTCATGCCGCAGTATTCCGCGCAGAAAAGGTGATAGGTACCCGGCTTGGTCGCTTCAAACCATTGAGTCGTGTATCTACCGGGCAAGACATCGGCCTTGATCCGGAAAGCCGGAATAAAAAAGTCGTGGATCGTATCCTCAGAAGTCATTATCAATTTGATTTTGCGGCCGATGGGGACGTGCAACTCATTTATCTCGCGCTGTCCGGTAGAGTGCTGGATCTTCCACATCCACTGTTTCCCAACCACGAAAATTTCATTGGCATTCTTCGGTGACCGGGCATTTTGGAAATAGATCTGCGCGCCCCAGGCAAACATGCTCATCGCAATCATGAAAGGGATGACCGACCAAATCGTTTCTAGTTTGTGCGACCCCGCGATCGGCCGCGGAATCTCAAAAGGCATGCGACGGCGATACTTGATGACGAAAAACGTCAGCACGCCAGAAATGAGCAGCGTGAAAAAGACAGTTACACCGGAAAGATAAAAATAGAGCGCATCCACTTTGCCCGAAACAGTGGAAGCGCCTTCCGGAATAAATGGAATCCAGGAGGTTTGCATGTTCTTCTTCGTTTAGAGCTTGTAGTTCAGAGTTCAATCTTTAGATTGCTGTTTCGCAACTGCGCAAGCTAAAGCTTGAACTCTGAACTGCTCGAACTTTAAACCCTTGCTTGCAAATCAACGCGCGCCCGGTCACGGCGGCGTAATATCAATAACAGTCCTACGAGGGCGACCAGCGTGACGAGGCCAGCCCCCCGCATCACGTTCATCACCACCGCTCCATACTTTCCGGTAGCCGGATCGTAGTGAAAGCAATAGAGCAGCAACTGGTCGACCGGCGATCCGATTTTATTGTCCGCCGCTTCAATCAAACCCAGGCGCAGATCGCGCGGCGCATATTCGATCCCGTAGAAATAACGTGCCAGTTTTCCCTGCGGTGTCGTCACGTAAACTGCGCTGGCGTGCGCAAACTGGTTCGTTGCTTCATCGAAGTGATAACGAAAGCCGACCGC
>WNGE01001011.1_pt1 | contig 43269 bp, 43 predicted proteins | sample 5400651 | NCBI WGS metagenome assembly WNGE01 (sample SAMN13153370, study PRJNA577476) | soil metagenome | isolation source: 60 cm soil or saprolite under grassland replicate 2 | place: USA:California | collected 2016-06-15 | reverse complement strand
GATGGCGTCGGTCAAGCAGATCCAAGTCACCTTCGACTGCGCAGAACCTGAGCGCGTCGCTCGTTTCTGGTGCGAGGTGCTGGGGTACGTCGTACCGCCGCCACCGGAGGGGTTTGCTACTTGGGACGATTTCGATCGCTCGCTGCCGTCTGAGCATCAGGGTTCAGCGTTCGCATGCATTGATCCCTCAGGTGCGGGCCCGCGACTGTTCTTCCAGCGCGTTCCCGAAGGCAAGGTCGTCAAGAATCGGCTGCATCTTGACGTTCGGGTCGGCACCGGGCTCGTGGGTGAAGAGCGCCTGGCGGCACTTGAGACCGAATGCGCACGACTGGTCGCGCTCGGTGCGGTACGCGTGCGACTACTGCCTGCCGATGACTACAACGAGTCGTGCCTCGTGATGCAGGACATCGAAGGCAACGAGTTCTGTCTCGACTAAGTGGCTGCGAACGTGTCCTCGTCGCCCTGCCAGCGTGCCCGGAACGGCCGACCGGACGGGCACATAGCGGGCACAGAGAAACCCGCAGGCCGAGGAACCGGCCTCTGACCTGCGGGTTTGGAAGTGGGCGATACTGGGTTCGAACCAGTAGTCCGAGCAGACACCAGTAGTCCGAGCAGACATGAGCGCAGCAGACCTTGCGAACGTCAGCTCAATGGCAGGAACCGTATACGAGCAGGGGGCTAATTGCCAGCGAGTACGGCTGGCGCACAGGCGTATACCAATCGGGGCGCCGAGTGGCGAAACGGGCGATATGCATATCAGCGCAGGCCGGGGACGACCCGTAGGCCCCTGGCCAGGGCAGGTCACCCTAGCAGCGGAAACCGATCCGCCAGGACACCCAGGCCAACGCGATCATCGGCCGTAAGCTCAGTCCTGCCGCCGGCCTTCAGTGCGTAGCTCACATCATCCCAGCCGACCGGGACCGGCTCTCCGAGCATGCCGTCAAACGTTTCCCGGGCGACAGCCAGCCCCGGACCGGACGGGCCGGAAAGGTTCTGGTCCCCGGTCATCAGGTCGAGATGGTGGATCGTAGCCTCCACGGCAAGCGTGGCTAGGAAGTCACCAGCCACCAGCACGTGACCTTGTGTGGCGACCCTTGCGTCAGCAGACAATGCCGTGGCCGCAAATGCCGCCGCCGCAGCCGTTTCACTCCACCGCGCCGTTATGGTCAGAGGCGACCGGTACGCGGAAGCCGCCCGCCGGACGAACCGTGCATGCGCGTCATAACCGTCAGCGCCGGGCCGGAAAGGTTCCCAGTAAGAAACGAAATCAACATCCGCTGCCCCTGTCGCCGGACTGGCGAAGGTGACAAGCGCCCGTTGAGCGTCCAGCAGCATGTGATAGAGCAAGTCCGCTCGGGTCCAGCCAAGACAGCGGGAAGGGCGCACCAGTTCGGCCTCGGTCAGCCGTTCCAAATCCGCGGTCACGGCGCGGTAAGAAGCTGCCATGGCAAGGCGGGCACGGTCAGTGTCTATGTGAGGCACCGGGCAACGATAGACGACACCCGCCAATCTCAGACAGTCCTCATGCAGGAGGAAACGTGGCTGGCCTCCCCCGAACCCGCCGTAGGAGTATTCACGCCAGCCGGAACCTGTCCAGGGCGCCTCCGGCGTCACTGCGTGATCGGCCGCGCCGACCCTGGACAGAACACCGTCCGCCGTCAGGCCTGGCAGCTATCGTGTTCGGGGAAGGGGTATCGCGTCGGCGCCTATCCGGCGTCGCCCGGCTCGATGCCGTGCTCGCGCAAGGCCGCCCGCAGCCTTTCCAGTTCGGTATTCAGCCGGTCCAGTTCCCTGGCCACCGTCCTGCGGCCGGCAGCGGACCCCGCCCACGCCTTCTCCCGGTCAGCCCGGTCGGTGAGCAGCTGCTTCTCCTTGTCGCGCAGCGCCGTGGCGGCCCCGGAATCCTGCCGTGCGGCAGCGGCCTGCTTGTCCCGGCGGACCTGCGCGATCTCCTGGTCCAGGTCTTCCAGGTCAGGCTGCATGCTCACCCAGCGCTCAAGCGCCGTCAGGCGCCGGTCCAGCGCGTCGAACCGCGCGAGAGCGTCACCGGGCAGCCCGGCAGGTGCCTGGCCACCCGGGCGAGGACCCGCACTCTCCACGTCCTGGCCCTGGTACCCGTGCACCAGCTGAATCACCTGCTGGCGGACCCGGTTCAGGTCCGCGCCCAGCCTCACCAGCACCTGCGCGGCCACGCCGTCACCCTCGCGGAGCATCCCGAGCAGGATGTGCTCGGTGCCGATGCAGTTGTGGCCGAGTTGCACCGACTCGCGCAGCGACAGCTCAAGCACCTTCTTGGCCCGCGGCGTGAACGGGATATGCCCGGACGGCGCCTGCTGGCCCCGGCCGATGATCTCCTCGACCCGCTGCCGCACCGCGTCCAGGCTGATCCCGAGTGACTCCAGCGCCTTGGCCGCTACACCTTCGCCCTCGCGGAGCAGCCCGAGCAGGATGTGCTCGGTGCCGATGTAGCCGTGATTGAGCATCCTGGCTTCTTCTTGCGCCAGGACAACAACCCGCCGCGCCCGGTCGGTAAACCGCTCGAACATGCTCCGCGCAGCCCTTCTCACCGTCTCCCGGGCTATGCCCGCTGCCAATACGATAAGTCGCGTTTGTGAAGATCGGCGGCGCTGCACACCCGTGGTTACCAAGGACCCGGCCTGGATGGGCTCGGCCATCCAAGCTAGAGGTCCTGCGATCTCGCGGTGCCGCAACCGCGACTTGAACACGGTAGAGCCGGCCACCGCGGAGGAAGGGCTCACCTGCGGACAGACAGCTTGACCCGTTGCGCAAACCGACCTTCTAGCAGGAGGGCTGACTTGCCGGGGGCGCGCCTACCGGGCATTATGTACTCCCGCCAGGGAGTGCCTTCGGGTTCGGCGGGTGCGTCTGATAGCGGGAGGGCCGGTGCCGGGCGGCAATGAGATCCGCGATGTTCAGCGAGTGACGTGGGCCGGGCTTTCTGCGGGCTGGGAGGAGTGGGACGCGGTCATCATGGATCAGCTGAGCCTGGTCGGCGCAGCGATGATCGGGTGTCTGGACATCACCGGTGATCAGCGGCATCTCGACATTGCCGCGGGCACTGGCGAGCCGGGGCTGACCGTCGCCAGGCTCGCGCCGGGGGGACACGTCGTGCTGACCGACCTTGCGGCTGAGATGCTCGGCATCGCGGCGCGGCGGGCGGACGCGCAGGGGATCACCAATTTTGAGACCAGGGTGTGCAGCGCTGATGACCTGCCGTTCGGTGACGCGGCATTCGACAGCATCTCGGTACGGTTCGGGTACATGTTCTTTCCCGACGTCGCCAGGGCGACCGCGGAGTTCGCGCGCGTGCTCAGGCCGGGCGGGCGCCTGTGCTCGTCGGTATGGGCCGGGCCGGGGGAGAACCCGTGGACGACGATCGCCATGCAGGCGATCGCGGCGGAGGCGGTGCTGGCGCCACCCGGCCCGGACGGGCCGGGCATGTTCCGGTGCGCTGCGCCGGGATATGTCAGTGCCCTGTACCAGGCCGCGGGGCTGGTCGACGTGGCCGAGTGGGAAGTCGGCGTCGAACTGGTGACGGACTCGCCCGCGCAGTACTGGGAGATGATCAGCGAGCACGTCTCGCTCGCAGTTGCGGCGCTTGCGCAGGTCAGCGGACCGGCCCGGGAGCGGATCGCGGAAGCCGTCATCGCCAGGGCCAGCACCTACGAGCAAGACGGCAAGGTACGGATCCCGGGCCTGGCGCGCTGCATCGCCGGCACGAAGTAGGCACGCCCGACCGGAGCGTCCGCGCCCAGTTACCGGGCCGCGGGCTCATCATGGCATCCGGAACTAGCCGGCGTTCGGAGCAGATCTCGCGGCGCGATGGCCAGCGGCTACGGCGAGATCCACGCACGCCTCGTCAGACGTTAGAGCAAGCCATCGAGGAGGTCGAGACGCGGCTGGCTGACTTGGCTCGTGGCGGAGCTGGCCAAACGTGTAGGAGAGTATCGCGTCCACCACCTGGTCGAGGGGCTGCCTTGCGTCGATGGGGATCGCCCCGGATGCTCGCAAGCGGTCCTGATGTCCCGGCAGCCTGCGGCGTAGGTGCTCGCGAGTGTCCCCGATGCGACCCCATTCGTTGTCCCGGCCTGGCGCATCCAGTCGTGCCAGCATCGTGGGCTCGTCCATCCCTAGCAGGAACATCTGGGTGAAGCGATCGGCCAGCTCTAGCTCGTTCGCCGCACCGCCGCAGACGTATAGCGTCGCTGGTGCTGCGGTCTGGATCACTAGCCGAGCTTGGACGCCAGGGCTTCATAGGCGGGCTGGAGCTCCTCCCACCGCGCGTCGGCGTCGCAGCGCTCCCGCCCGGCGATGTGGGCGGCGAGGTCTTCAATGTGGACCTGTATCCCGGCTCCGTAGGCAGCGAGCAGGTTCACGGGCATGCCCCGTTCTTCCAGGATCAGGATGGTGTGGTCGCCGTCGGCGGTCAGCGCGGCCTCGATGGCATGCTCTTCGGCTTGGCGGTCGTGTCTGGTCATCACCAGCAGGTGCCGCGGGGGTTCGCACACATCTACCCGCCCGGTACCTTCCCATCCGCTGGCAAAAAAGCGTGCCCGGAACTCACCGCCCAGGCGCAGGTCGCCCTCGAACTCGCCAAGCCAGCGAGCCAGACGGCCGGGATCGGTGAGCGCCGACCACAGGTCGTCGATATCGGTGTCGAAACGGTCCTCCATGCGCACGACACCCTTGCCGTCCGCTGTGCGCAGGGTGCCCACGATGCGGTTGCCCGCGGCCGCGTTGCTGGTCATGCGGTGCTCCTTCGTTCGTGTTTCCCCCGGGCCACCTCGGTGTGCAGGGCATCCAGCCGCTGCTCCCACAAGGCCCGGTACCGGCCCAGCCAGTCATCGACCTCGGCGAGCGGCTCGAGACGGAGACTGTAGACCCGCCGCTGCGCCTCCTGGCGCACCTCGACCAGCCCCGCCTCGCGCAGCACCCGCAGGTGCCGGGATACCCCCGGCCGGGCGATCGGCAGCAGTGCCGCCAGCTCGCCTGCGGTGGCCGGGCCGCGGGTCAAGGTGTCCAGCACCGTCCGCCGGCTCCCGTCGGCAAGCGCCCGCAGGACAGCTTCCATAGGTTGAATGTACCAAACTAGTTACGTAACCGTCAAGGTACATAACCGGGCGCAACCTGGCACAGGAGCGATCGGTTGAAGGGGTACCAGGCAGCACGTGAGCGGGCTGGTTCACCGGGCAGGCGTATGTCATGGACCTGGGCCGAGATGGCGGACGGTCCCAGCCGCACCGGCGCTTTCGGGCCGGCTGTCGGCGGCTGGTCTAGGTCGCCAGCTTGGTGATGGGCGGGATTTTATAGGTGCCGTCCAGGACGGCAGGCTCTGGCTGGTACAGGCGCATGATCGGCCGGAACGGCGCGGCTGGGGCGGGCAGCCAGTTGCTGGTGTCGGCGGGCCGGTCGTGCTGGATCACGATGGTAAGCGAGCCGTCGGCGTCGCGGCGCAGGCCAGGTGTACGGTCGCCGATGGAGTAGCGGCCGATTGGGTTGGCGACCAGATAGAAGTCGGGCAGGTCGTACATGGTGATGGACCAGAAGGCGCCGACGGGCGGGTCCTGGCCGAAGGTGAGGGTGTACCGGTTGCGCCCGTCGAGCTCGGAGCCGTCATCGGCGGTGTAGGTCATCGGGTATGCGGCCTCATAGCCGTGGTTGCCCCACAGGCCGCCGCGGGCCGCCAGCGCCCGGGCCAGGTAGCTCGTATTGCGGTCGGCCATCTTCCACGTGGGGTCATCGATGGTGCCGGGACCGAGGTGGTCCAGGTTGTAGTCGAACATGTGGAAGGTGAGCATCCAGCCGTTGATGACCGGTGTCAGGTTGCCTTCCTTGAGGATGGTTTCCATCCGCTGCTTCGCCGCATCCGCGCCTGCCGTCAGCGCCCGGGCCAGATCCGGCGGGCAGTCTGCGTAGGGCGAGACTGGATCTAGCAGGCCGCACGGCCGCCTGCAGGAGTGGGTCGCCGAGGAGAAGGGCTTCTTCACCGCCGAGGGCCTGGACTACACTTTCCTGCTGAACAGCGGAGACTACGGCATCCACTCCGTCCAGCGGGACGAGGGCGGCGAGGTCAGGACCGGTGCGTTCGAGACGTTCGGGGCCGGGCGCGACGGCGCCGACGTGAGCTGCGCCTGCCACTGGGCCACCAACGCCGCGGCGGGCGAGCGGTCCGGCCAGCTGGTGACCACGGCCTACTCGGTGGCGCCGTGCGCGATCGTGGTGCCGCCCGAGTCGCCCGTCCGCCGCCCCGAGGACCTGGCCGGGGTGCCGATCGGCGTGGGCTACCACTCCGGCAGCCACTTCGCCACCGTGCAGGCGCTGGACGGCGTGCTCGGCCCGGACGAGGCGAAGCTCACCTTCCAGGGCCCGCCGAACGAGCGGCTCGACGCGCTACTACAGCGCGACGTGCGGGCCGCCACCGTGTGGGGGGTGCCGCTGTACGTGGCTGAGGCCTTCGGGTTCCGCAAGGTCGTGGACGCCACGTTCATGATCGGGTTCCTGGTCACCGGGTCCAGGGCCAGCAAGGACGACATCGACAAGTACCTGGCCGCGCTGCGCCGCGCGCAGATGGAGATCGACCTGCGCCCCGAGCTCTACAAGCACTACCACCTGCGGTCGGTGCCGGAGAAGTACCGGGACCAGGTGGACGTGCGGGCGTTCGGGACCGGCGAGCGCATCGTCTTCCTGGACTACACCCGGGAGAATTTCGAGGCGACCCGGCAATGGACGCAGGCACACGACCTGTTCAGCGTCCCGCCGTCGGCCGGCTACGACCAGGCCGCATTGGTTTGATACCGAACGGTCCTGGCCGTTTGCCTACTTGACGCTGATCCGCGTCCCGTGCTCGGCGCCCTCGCAGATCTCCCGCATCACGCCCGCGGCGGCCACGTCGAACACGTGCATGGTCAGGGACTGCTCGTTGGCCAGCACGAACGCGCTGGTGTCCATGATGCGCACGCCCGCCGCGAGCGCCTCGTCGTAGGTCAGCCGGGTGAACCGGACCGCGTCCGGGTTGAGATGCGGGTCGCTGTCGTACACCCCGTCCACGCCGCGCTTGGCCACCAGCAGCGCGTCGGCGTCGAGTTCGAGCGCCCGCTGCACGGCCGGGTAGTCGGTGGTGACGTAGGGCTGGCCGATGCCGCCGGCCAGCAGCACGATCATGCCGCGCTCCAGGTGATGCATGGCGCGGAGCCTGATGAAGGGCTCGGCCACGCTGTGGATCGGCACCGCGGTCATCACCCGCACGTCGGTGTCGGTCCGGGCGGTGAGCGCGCCCCGGAGCATCAGCGCGTTCATGATCGTGCCGAGCATGCCGATGTTGTCCGCCTCGGCCCGGCTGATGCCCCAGCCCTCGGCCATCCGGCCGCGGAAGTAGTTGCCTCCGCCGACGACCACCGCCACCTGCACGCCGAGATCGTGCACGGAGAGGACTTCCTCGGCCACCCGGGACAGGCTGGCCGGGTCGACCCCGGAGCTCCCCGATCCGGCGAGCGCCTCGCCGCTGAGCTTGACGACGACCCTGCGATAGCGAGGCACAGTCAGGAAACCCCCAAATAATCCTGGCTGCCCGGAGTGGCAACCCCGCCCACGCTACCGCATGCCGGTACCTGGCCCCGTGCGCTTTTATCTACATCATGTGTAGACAATCGACGATATGAGCACCCTTTCGCTGGTTACCGGCGGGAACCGCGGCATCGGCCTGGCGGTGTGCCGCCAGCTCGCCGAGCTGGGTCACGTCGTGCTGCTCACCGCCCGTTCGGCCGATGCGGCGGCAACCGCCGCCCGCGCCGTCCACGCCGAACCCCTCCAGCTCGACGTCACCGACCCGGCCAGCATCGCTGCGGCCGCGCGGCAGGTCGGCGAGCGCCACGGCCAGCTGGACGTCCTGGTCAACAACGCCGCCATCGACTACGACACCTGGCAGCGGGCGATCGACGCCGACCTGGCCGTGGTCCGCGAGGCGGCCGAGACCAACCTGTACGGCCCGTGGCTCATGGTCCAGCAGTTCCTGCCGCTGCTGCGGGCCAGCGAGCATCCCCGGATCGTCAACGTCTCCAGCGAGGCCGCGTCGCTGGCCGGCATGGGCGGCGGGACCCCGGCCTACACCGCGTCAAAAGTCGCCCTCAACGCCCTCACCCGCATGCTCGCCGCCGAACTCCGCGCCGATCACGTCCTGGTCAACGCGGTCTGCCCCGGCTGGGTCGCCACCGACATGGGCGGCCCCGGCGGCCGCCCGGTCGAAGCAGGCGCGGCTAGCGTCGTCTGGGCCGCCACCCTGCCCGACTCCGGCCCCACCGGCGGCTTCTTCCGCGACGCCCACCCCCTCCCGTGGTTAGCCCCCGCGGTGACAAGCACCAACCGCGCCTGGGACCGCGATCGCCCCACGGTTGTACGGCGCGGCCAGCTCCAATGCGAGTGCAACGTGTGTGACCAGAGGGTTCGTTGTGACCAATGTGAGCATCCACGAGCGAGGCGACCCCGCCACGATGCCGCCGCGACCACGGCGATGTGACTCTGCAGTGGTCAGAACCACGGCGATGTGACATCGCCGTGGTTCGGGATTCGCCACCGCGTGCTCCGGCGGCACGCGCTGGTTCGCTCCGGGCCGGTCTGGGTGGTTAACTCCATTGTTCAGTGCTGGCCCGGGGAGGTAGCAAGGTCATGGCGCGCCGCACCCGGCTCGCGGCCGTGCTGACGCTCGCCATGATCAACGTGTTCACGCTCGCGGCGGGCGTCACCGTGGCCCGGATGCTCCCGCCCCGGCTCGCCGCCCTCAAGGTCCCCACGGTCGCGGCGAAACCGGTCAGCAAGGCCGGGCCCGTGCTCGCCCCGGCCAACCCGAACGGGGCGCTGCCGACCACGAACGGCCTGCGGTCGGCCCTGGCCGGCCCGCTGTCCGCGGCCGCCCTCGGACCCCGGGTGTCGGCGGTGGTCGCCGACCCCGGCTCCGGGAAGATCCTCTGGTCGCAGAACCCGGACCAGCTCGCGACGCCCGCCTCGACCACCAAGCTGGTGACCTCCGCCGCCGCGCTCGCCGCGCTCGGCCCGGGCGCCACGTTCACCACCAAGGTGGTGCGCGGCGCCACGAACAACAGCGTCATCCTGGTCGGCGGCGGCGATCCCACCCTGGCGGTGCACCCGTTCCCGCCCGGCCAGTACCCCCGCCCGGCCACCCTGGCCGGCCTGGCCAAAGCCGCCGCACGAGCGCTCAAGGCCCAGGGGCAGGGCACCGTCAGCCTCGGCTACGACGACGGCCTGTATACCGGCCCCGGCCTGGCCCCCGGCTGGCCCGCCGCCTACGTCAGCACCGGCAACGTCACCCCGATCTCCGCCCTCGAGGTGGACCAGGGCCGGCTCACCACCGCCGCCGAACCCGAGGACTCTGACGACCCGTACAACCTGCGCGCCCGGACCACCGACCCGGCCGGCATGGCCGCGGCAGCATTCGCCGCCCTTCTCAAAGCCGACGGCATCCACGTCACCGGAACCCCGGCCGAACAGGCAGCCGAGCACAACGCACAAACCCTGGCCAGCATCCAGTCCCCGCCGCTGGCCGCGATCGTGCAGCAGATGCTCCAGGAGAGCAACAACGTGATCGCGGAGAACCTGGCCCGCCAGGTCGCCATCTCCAGCCACCAGCCCGCGTCGTACAGCGGCGCCGCCACCGCCGTGACCGACGAGCTGAAGAACCTCGGCGTCAGCCCCGGCGGCCTGCATCTGGTCGACGGCAGCGGCCTGTCCCCGCAGGACAAGATCGCGCCCGCTGCCCTGGTCAAGGTGCTCCAGCTGGCCACCAGCACCCCGGATATCCGCGCCCTCCTAGCAGGCCTGCCGGTGGCGGGCTTCTCCGGCACGCTGTCGGCCGGGCAGAGCGTGTTCGCCGGCATCGGCGGCCCGGCGCTGGGCGCGGTCCGGGCCAAGACCGGCAACCTGGACACGGTGACCACCCTGGCCGGGCTGGCCACCGACAAGACCGGGAAAACACTGATCTTCGCCTTCATGGCCGACAAGATCCCGGCCGCGGCGATGCTCGGCACGGCCGCGAAGGCCATCAACGAGGCGGCCGCCGCGCTGGCCAACTGCGGCTGCCGGTTACGGGCGCTGGCAGCAGCACGTACCGTTGGACTGTGAGCAGCACGCAGATGATCGACTGGGACGTCGCAATCTCCACCGGAACCCGGTGGGCCAGGCCCGGGCCGCAGGTGAGCCTGGCCGAGGCGAGGCGGACGGTCTCAGAGCTACGTGACCTGGCCGGCGCCGTTCAGCAGCCGGTATACGAGGTCACCGGAATGTCGGCCACCCGCGACCACACCCTGGGCCGGGTCGCGGTGGTGGACCGGCCGGGATGGATCCGGGCCAACGTGGACGGGTTCCGCGTCGTGCTCGAGCCCCTGGTGGAACAGCTCCGCGAGCGCGCGCCCGGTGGCGCGGCCGCGGGCAAGGGCGGCGGGGTGATGACCGCGGTGGGGTCGCGGGTCACCGGCATCCAGGCCGGCCTGATCCTGGCCTACCTGTCCTCCCGGGTGCTCGGCCAGTACGAGCTGTTCCTGCCGCCGGAGACCTCCCCGGTGGACGGCGAGCATCCGGGCCGGCTCACCCTGGTGGCGCCTAACATCGTCATGGTCGAACGCGAGCTCGGCGTCGACACACACGACTTCCGCCGCTGGGTATGCCTGCACGAGGAGACCCACCGGCTGCAGTTCACCGCGGTGCCCTGGCTGCGCGACTACGTGCAGAGCCAGATGACCGAGTTCCTGCTCGCCTCCGAGCTCGACCCGGCGGCGATCCTGCAGCGGATCAGGTCGGCGGCCGACGCGATGGCGGGCGCGGTGCGCGGCGGCGACGGCGGCAGCCTGATCGACGCGGTGGCCACCCCGAAGCAGAAGGAGATCATGGACCGGCTGACGTCGGTCATGACGCTGGTCGAGGGGCACGGCGACTACGTGATGGACGCGGTCGGGCCGCAGGTGGTGCCCTCGGTCGAGCAGATCAGGGAGCGGTTCAACTCGAGGCGCGGGTCCAGCGGCCGGGTCGAGCAGACCATCCGCCGCATCCTCGGCATCGACCTCAAGATGAAGCAGTACGCGGAGGGCTCCCGCTTCGTCAAGGCGGTCGTGGACGAGGTCGGCATGGCCGGCTTCAACAAGGTCTGGACGTCCCCGGAAACGCTGCCGACCAGGGAAGAGTTCGTCCACCCAAACCAGTGGGTGGAGCGGGTCGTATCCGGCGCGTAGCCAGCATGGGTCCCGGCGTCGCGGTCGCCGAGGTCCGCGGCGCGGTGCGGGCCTGCCTGGCCGACCTGACCGCCGGCGACCTAGTGCTGGTGGCGTGCTCCGGCGGTGCCGACTCACTCGCGCTGGCCGCGGCCGCGGCCTTCGTGGCGCCGCGGCTGGGCCTGCGGGCGGGCGGGGTGACCGTCGATCACGGGTTGCAGCCCGGTTCGGCCGAACGGGCCGGGGAAATCGCCGCCCAGATGGCCCGGCTCGGGCTCGATCCGGCGCAGAGCGTCGCCGTCACCGTTCCGCCGCCCGCGACGGCCGCGGGCCCGGAAGCCGCGGCCCGCACGGCCCGGTACGCCGCCCTCGACGAGGCCGCCGCGGCGTACGGCGCCGTCGCGGTCCTGCTCGGCCATACCCTCGACGACCAGGCGGAGACCGTCCTGCTCGGGCTGGCCCGCGGGTCGGGCGGCCGGTCGCTGGCCGGGATGCCCGCCCGGCGCGGCCCGTACCGCAGGCCGCTGCTGGCCGTGCGCCGCGGCACCACCGCCGCCGGCTGCGCCGAGCTGGGCCTGGTGCCGTGGCAGGACCCGCACAACGCCGATTTCCGGTTCGCCCGGGCCCGGGTCCGCCACCGGGCGCTGCCGGCGCTCGAGGAGGCCCTCGGCCCGGGGGTGGCCGAGGCGCTGGCCCGCACCGCGGCCCAGCTGCGCGCCGACACCGAGTGCCTCGACGACCTGGCGTTCGCCGAAAGCGGACAGCTCCGCGCCAACGCCTCGGATCCGGCCGGCCTCGACGCCAGCTGGCTGGCCGCGCTGCCCCAGGCCATCAGGGCCCGGGTGCTGCGCGACGCGGCGATCATGGCGGGCTGCCCGCACGGGGCGCTCACCGCCGGGCACGTGGACGGGGTCGATGCCCTGGTCACCGCGTGGCGCGGGCAGCGCTGGGTCGACCTGCCGGGCGGGGTGCGAGCCCGCCGCCGCGATGGCAAGGTGTGGTTCACGGCTGTGGTGCCGCAGGACGGGGGGAGACCCGTTGGACGAACGTGACATGGGCGACGAGCTGAAGCAGGTGCTGATCACCGCCGACCAGCTGCGGGCGCGCACCGGTGAGCTCGCGGCCCAGATCGACGCCGACTACGCAGGCCGGGACCTGCTGCTCGTCGGCGTGCTCAGGGGCGCCGTCATGGTCATGGCCGACCTGGCCCGCGCCATGCACCTGCCGGTGCAGATGGACTGGATGGCGATCTCGTCCTACGGCTCGGGCACCAAGTCTTCCGGCGTGGTCCGCATCCTCAAGGACCTGGACACCGACATCACCGACCGGCACGTGCTGATCGTGGAGGACATCGTGGACTCCGGGCTCACCCTGTCCTGGCTGGCCGGCAACCTGCGGTCGCGCGGGCCCGCGTCGCTGGCCGTCTGCGCCATGCTGCGCAAGCCCGGTTCGGCGCAGATGCACGTGGATGTCAGGTACACGGGGTTCGACATCGGCGATGAGTTCGTCGTCGGGTACGGCCTTGACTATGCTCAGCGGTACCGCAACCTGCCATTCATCGGGACGCTCGCGCCAGCGGTGTACGGCGGGGGCTAGGGGAACACAATCCCCCAAGGGGAACGTTGACTTTCCAGGCGCTGCACCAAGCGGTGTACCGTCAGAGCTTTGAAGGATGGCCATCCCGCCGGCGGTCGACGGGAGTGTGAGGCTGGTCAGGAGGGAACGGCCCCGGGCCGACGGGGCCGCTCATCGATGGAGCTAAGGCGCTTTTTCCGGGCACCGCTGCTGCTAATCGCCGTAGCGGTGCTGCTGTTGCTTTTCGTGCTCGACTATGCCAATTCCGGGAGCTCGTACAAGCAGGTTGATACCTCCCAGATCGTCACGGCCATCGACCAGGGCAAGGTCAAGAGCGCTCTGATCGTCGACAAGAACCAGACGATCCAGATCACGACCACGAGCGGGCAGAAACTCGAGTCTTCCTGGGTCTCCGGCCAGGGCCTGCAGCTGCAGAACAAGCTGCAGCAGCAGGTTGACAAGGGCAACCTGAAGGATGGCTACAACGTCAGCATCCCGAAGAGCAACGCGCTGCTCGACCTGATCCCGACCGCGCTCATCTACCTGGTCATCTTTTTGTTGTTTTTCTTCATGCTGTCGCAGATGCAAGGTGGCGGCTCCCGGGTGATGAACTTCGGCAAGTCCAAGGCCAAGCTGATCACCAAGGACACGCCGAAGACGACGTTCGCCGACGTGGCCGGCGCGGACGAGGCCATCGAGGAACTGCAGGAGATCAAGGAGTTCCTGCAGAGCCCGGCCAAGTTCCAGGCCATCGGGGCCAAGATCCCCAAGGGCGTGCTGCTCTACGGCCCGCCGGGCACCGGCAAGACGCTGCTCGCCCGGGCGGTGGCCGGCGAGGCCGGCGTGCCGTTCTACTCGATCTCCGGTTCTGACTTCGTGGAGATGTTCGTCGGCGTCGGCGCGTCCCGGGTCCGTGACCTGTTCGAGCAGGCCAAGGCCAACGCCCCGGCGATCGTGTTCGTGGACGAGATCGACGCCGTGGGCCGGCACCGCGGCGCGGGCCTCGGCGGCGGCCACGACGAGCGCGAGCAGACGCTGAACCAGATGCTGGTCGAGCTGGACGGCTTCGACACCAAGGGCGGCGTGATCGTGATCGCGGCCACCAACCGGCCCGACATCCTCGACCCCGCGCTGCTGCGTCCCGGCCGCTTCGACCGGCAGATCGTGGTGGCCCAGCCCGACCTGGCCGGCCGCAAGGGCATCCTCAAGGTGCACGCCCGCGGCAAGCCCATCGCGCCCGACGCCGACCTCGACATCATCGCCCGGCGCACCCCCGGGTTCACCGGCGCCGACCTGGCCAACGTGATCAACGAGGGCGCGCTGCTGACCGCGCGGTCCAACGGCAAGCAGATCACCATGGACGCGCTCGAGGAGGCCATCGACCGGGTCATGGCGGGCCCGGAGCGCAAGAGCGTGCTGCTGTCCGAGAAGGAGCGCAAGGTCATCGCCTACCACGAGGGCGGCCACGCCCTGGTCGGCCACGCCATGCCGCACGCCGACCCGGTGCACAAGGTGACGATCATCCCGCGCGGCCGGGCGCTCGGCTACACCAGCGCGCTGCCGACCGAGGACAAGTTCCTGGTCACCCGGGCCGAAATGCTCGACCAGCTGGCCATGCTCCTCGGCGGCCGCACGGCCGAGGAGCTGATCTTCCACGAGCCGACCACCGGCGCGGCCAACGACATCGAGAAGGCCACCCAGATCGCCCGCGGCATGATCACCGAGTACGGCATGAGCGAACGGCTGGGCGCGCGCAAGTTCGGCAACGGCGACGGCGAGCCGTTCCTGGGCCGGGACATGTCGCACAGCCGGGACTACTCCGACGAGATCGCCTCCTCGATCGACGAGGAGATCCACCGGCTGATCGAGTCGGCGCACGACGAGGCGTGGGAGGTCCTGGTTCAGTACCGCGACGTGCTCGACGCGCTGGTGCTCCGGCTGCTGGACAAGGAGACCGTGGCCAGGACCGAGGTGCTCGAGATCTTCGCCACGGTGGAGAAGCGGCCGGTCCGCGGCTCGTACACCGGCCACGGCAAGCGGCTGCCCTCGGACCGCCCGCCGGTGCTCTCGCCCAAGGAGCTCGCCCTGGCCGCGGCGGACGGCGGTGCGGGCAACGGCAACATGGCGCTGCCCGCCAACGGCCAGTCGTTCGGCTTCACCCCCAGCAACACCGAGCCCAGCGACACCGAATGACGCAGGACGGCAAGGCCGCCGGACCCGGCGACGGCGGGTTCGACCTGCCGCGCATCGAGCGCGCGGTCAGCGAGATCCTGCTCGCGATCGGCGAGGACCCGGAGCGGGACGGCCTGCGCGACACCCCGGCGCGGGTCGCGCGAGCCTACGCCGAGCAGTTCGCCGGGCTGCGGCAGAGCCCGCAGGACGTGCTCACCACGGTCTTCGACGCGGGCCACGACGAGATGGTCATCGTCCGCGACATCGAGGTGTACGGGACGTGCGAACATCACCTGGTCCCGTTCATCGGCGTGGCCCACATCGGCTACATCCCGAACGTGAAGGGCCAGATCACCGGGCTGTCCAAGCTGGCCAGGCTGGTCGACGTGTACGCCCGGCGCCCGCAGGTGCAGGAGCGGATGACCAGCCAGATCGCCGACGCCCTGGTGGAGACGCTGGATCCGCGCGGCGTGGTGGTGGTGATCGAGGCCGAGCACTTGTGCATGACCATGCGCGGGGTGCGCAAGCCGGGCGCGCGCACGGTGACCTCGGCGGTGCGCGGTTCCTTCCGCGACAGCGACGTCACCCGCGCCGAGGCGATGAGCCTGATCTACGGTCGGCGCTGAATCTAGAACAAGCACTGAATCTGGGCGAACACTGAACTAAGCCGTCCTCCGCGGCGTCTACTCGATTGGGCACTTTCTGTATTTCCTGTGCCGGTCGCGACTCTGTCCCGATGTGCGCTTGGGAGGTACCGTGAGACCAGGACGCGAGGCGGCGCGGTGACTACGCTGATCAGACGTGCTCTAGGCCCTGACAAGAAAGCAGCCGAGATGAGCGCCAGCGACGACGCGAGCCGGGCGGACGACTCCAGGGCCGGCGGTCAGCTGCCGTCGGTTGATCGTGCCCGCCAGCGCCGCTGGGTGCCCGGCACCGCGGCCCTGCTGACCTTCCTCATCGGCCTGGCCGACATCCTCAACATCCTGCGGCCCGACCTGGTCAACCGGCTGCACAGGCTCAACTCCATGATCCCGGGCACGCTGACCGACGTCACCCGCAGCGCCGACGTGCTCATCGGGCTGACGCTGCTGATGCTCGCGCACGGCTTGCGCCGCCGCAAGCGGCGCGCCTGGCAGGCGGTGGTCGCGCTGCTCGCGTTCGACATCGCCATCCACTTCATCCACACGCAGCGGATCGTCACCGCGGCGGTCTCGCTCGTCCTGCTCATCGCGCTGCTGTTCTTCAGGGACGAGTTCTACGCCGAGGGTGACCCGCGCACCAGGTGGCGGGCCACCTGGGTATTCGTCGGCCTGATCGTGGCCGACGTCGCCATCGGCCTGACCTACATCCTGCTGGCCCGGGGCCTGGCCAAGGACTACTCGTTCGGCCAGCGGGTGCAGGAGGTCATCTACGGCCTGGTCGGGGTGTCCGGCCCGGTGCAGTGGGCGCCGGAGACCCGCGGCGACCTGTTCAACGTCCTCACCAGCGCGCTGGGCATCTTTACCCTGCTGGTCACCGCGTACCTGTTCCTGCGCCCGGCCGAGCCGCGCGCCCGGCTGGGCCGCGCCGACGCCGACCGGATCAGGGACCTGCTGGGCAAGCAGGGGGACCGGGACTCGCTCGGCTACTTCGCGCTGCGCGACGACAAGAGCGTGATCTGGTCCCCGACCGGCAAGGCCGCCGTCTGCTACCGCGTGGTATCCGGCGTGATGCTGGCCAGCGGCGACCCGATCGGCGATCCGGAGGCCTGGCCCGGCGCGATCGGCCCGTTCCTGGACGAGGCGGCGCGGCACGCCTGGGCGCCGGCCGTGATGGGCTGCAGCGAGCTCGGCGCCGAGGTGTGGTGCCGCGAGGGCGGCCTGACCGCGCTCGAACTCGGCGACGAGGCCATCGTCAACACGGCCGACTTCAGCCTGTCCGGGCGGCCGATGCGGAACGTCAGGCAGATGGTCAACCGGGTGGCCAAGCACGGCTACGTGGCCGAGGTCCGCCGGGTGGGCGACATACCGCGGGCCGAACTCGACGCCATCGTCAAGGCCGCCGACTCCTGGCGCGGCAGCCAGACCGAGCGCGGCTTCTCGATGGCGCTCGGCCGGATCGGCACGCACGGCGACGAGGAGTGCGTGCTCGCCACCGCGACCGAGGACGGGGCCGTGCGCGCCGTGCTTCAGCTTGTCCCGTGGGGCCCCGACGGCCTGTCCCTCGACCTGATGCGGCGGGACAAGGCCGCCCAGCCCGGGCTGAACGACTTCCTGATCGTGGAGACCATCAAGGCCGCCCCGGCGCTCGGCATCAAGCGCATCTCGCTGAACTTCGCCGTGTTCCGGGCCGCGCTCGAGCGCGGCGAGCGGATCGGCGCCGGCCCGGTGCTGCGGGCCTGGCGGTCGGTGCTCATCTTCATGTCCAAGTGGTTCCAGATCGAGTCGCTGTACAAGTTCAACGCCAAGTTCTGCCCGGTCTGGCAGCCGCGCTTCTTCGTCTTCCCCAGCACCAAGGACGCGCCCAGGATCGCGCTGGCCGCGCTCGAGGCCGAGGCGTTCCTGGTCTGGCCGCGGCTGGAGCTGCGCCGGATCGCGCGCAAGCTCGGCTTGGGCGATATCCGGCGTAAACTGCGCCCGTGACGGAGCTGCCCGCCAAGGACCGCTGCCTGGTGATGGGCGTGGTGAACGTCACGCCCGACTCGTTCTCCGACGGCGGCCAGTGGTACGGGGCGGACGCGGCCATCGCGCACGGCCTGGACCTGGCCGCGCAGGGCGCGGACATCGTGGACGTGGGCGGCGAGTCCACCCGGCCCGGGGCCCAGCGCATCGACGAGGCCGAAGAACTGCGCCGGATCGGGCCGGTGGTCACCGAGCTGGTCCGGGCCGGGCTGACGGTCTCCATCGACACGATGCGGGCGCGGGTGGCCGACTTCGCGCTGGAGGCCGGGGCGCAGCTGGTCAACGACGTTAGCGGCGGCCTGGCCGACGCGGACATGCCCCGCCTGGTCGCGGCGGCCGGGGTCGGGTACGTGGTGGTGCACTGGCGCGGGTACAGCCAGGACATGTACGCCCGCGCGGTCTACGCCGACGTGGTGGCCGAGGTCCGCGACGAGCTGGCCAAGCGGGTGGACGCGGTGGTGCACGCCGGGGTGGACCCCGGGCGCATCGTGCTCGACCCTGGCCTGGGCTTCGGCAAGCGGCCCGAGCACAACTGGCCGCTGCTGGCCCGCCTGGCCGAGCTGGGCACGCTGGCCGGCGGCTCGTTCCCGGTCCTGGTCGGGGCGTCACGGAAGGGCTTCCTGGGCAGGCTGCTGGCCGGGCACGACGGCACGCCCCGGACGCTGGCCGACCGGGATCAGGCCACGGTGGCGGTCACCGCGCTGGCCGCCGCGGCCGGTGCCTGGTGCGTGCGCGTGCACGTGGTCCCGCCCAACGCGGACGCGGTCCTGGTCGCGGCCGCCTGGCGGGGGAGCCAGTGACCGCGAGGCACCACGTGGTCATCTCCGTGGGGAGCAACCTCGGCGACCGGCTGGGTACTCTGCAAGGATGCGTGCACGCCATCAGCGGCCTGCCGGAGACTGACGTGCTGGCCGTCTCACCCGTCTACGAGACCGCCCCGGTCGGCGGCCCGGCCCAGCCCGACTACCTGAACGCGGTGCTGATCGTCGCGACCGGCCTGACCCCGCAGGACCTGCTCGCAGCGACCCAGCGCATCGAGGTCGGCTCCGGCCGGATACGAGCCGAACGCTTCGGCCCGCGTACCCTCGACATCGACATCATCGGCTACGACGAGCAGATCAGCGACGACCCCGTGCTCACCCTGCCCCACCCGCGCGCGCACGAGCGGGCCTTCGTCCTCGCGCCCTGGCACGACCTCGATCCGGCGGCTCGCCTGCCCGGCCGCGGGCCCGTCGCCGGCCTGCTCGCCGGTCTCGGCCAGGACGGCGTCCGGCGCCAGCCGGATATGACCCTGGAGGCGCCGTGAAGCCGACCAGGATCTCCACGCTCGTCATCATCGCCGTGGTCTGCGCGGCGGCGGGCTGGGTGCTGCTCCGCGCGGTGTACGCGAAGCTGCCCCCGCTGCCCTGGACCGGCGTGCCCGCGCTGCTGATCGCCGCGGCGGCCGAGGCGTGGACCGGCCGGGACCTGCGGGCGCGGATTGCGGGCCCCCGCCGCGGCAGCGGCCAGGGGGCAGGTCGCGGCAGCGGCCAGGGGGCAGGTCGCGGCAGCGGCCAGGGAGCAGGTCGCGGCAGCGGCCAGGGAGCAGACCGGGGCCTCAAGCCGCCCGCGCCGCTGTTCGTGTCGCGGATGGTGGCGCTGGCCAAGGCCAGCTCGGTGGCGGCGGCCATCATCGCCGGGTTCGCGGCGGGCTTCGACTTCTACCTGGCCGGCTCGCTGACCGCCAGCGTGCCGCGCGAAGACGCGCTCACCGCGGTGTTCACGTTCGTCGCCGCCGTCCTGCTCGGCTGGGCCGCGCTGTACCTGGAGAACTCCTGCCGGGTCCCCGAGGATCCCGGCGCACCCGAACCGGACCACTGAACCCCGGCCGGATTGGAGCTGATGGCCGGCCCGCCGCGCCCGTAGGGTCGATGGCATGACGACACTGGCAAACGTCGCGGCCCCGGCCCGGCCCCGGCTCGTCACCCGCCCGCTGCTGGTCAGGTTCGTCTCCCTGATCGGCACCGCGACCAGCTTCTACCTGCTGCTGTCCGCCGTGCCGCTGTACGCCAGGTCGGCCGGGGCGGACACCGGCCTGGCCGGCCTGACCACCACCGCGCTGACCCTGTCCAGCGTGGCCGCCTACCCGGTCACGCCCCGGCTGATGGCCAGGTACGGTAGCCGCGCGGTGCTGGCGGGCGGCCTGCTCGCGCTCGGGCTGCCCGCGCTGGCCCTGGCCGCCTGGGACAGCGTCGGGCTGATCCTGGCCGCCTGCGTGGTCCGCGGGGCCGGATTCGCCGTGCTGTGCGTCGCGGGCGGCGCGCTCACCGTGTCGCTGATCCCGGCCCGGCGCCGTGGTGCGGGCCTGGCCCTGGTCGGCCTGGTCGGCGGCATCCCCTCGGTGGCAGCGCTGCCGCTCGGCGTCTGGCTGGCCGGGCATCTCGGCTACCGGCCGGTGTTCGCGGCCGGCGGGCTGGCCGCGCTGGCCGGGATCGCCTCGCTGCCCTGGCTGCCGAACACGAGAAGCATCACCACCCGCGCCGACGGCATGCTGGCCGCCCTACGCAACCCCGGCCTGGTCCGCCCGGCCGCGCTGTTCTCGGCCACCACGATGGCGGTCGGCATCATCGTCACCTTCCTGCCGCTCGCGGTGACGCGGGCCGACGCCAACGCGGTCGCACTGGCCCTGCTGGTCCAGCCGGCCGCGGCCATCGCCGGGCGCTGGCTGGCGGGCCGCCACGGCGACCGGACCGGTGGTCAGCAGCGCTCCTCCGCGCTGCTCGTGCCGGGCGTGCTGGCCGCCGCGGCCGGGGTGCTCGTGCTGAGCCTGACCGGGGTCGCGGCCGCGGTGATCGCCGGGGCCGCGGTGTTCGGTCTCGGGTTCGGTGTCTGCCAGAACGTGACCCAGACGGTGATGTACGACCGGGTGCCCGAGTCCGCCTACGGCGCGTCCAGCGCGCTGTGGAACCTCGCCTACGACGGTGGCATGGGCCTGGGAGCGGCCGGGTTCGGGGTGATTGCCCTGCATACCGGGTATCCGGTTGCGTTCGTACTGGTCGCGGTCGTCCTAGCCGCCGCGATCCTGCCGGCCACCCTCCCCGCGCGCCATAGGCCCTCCGCGCCGCTAGCCCCTTCGCGCCGCTAGCCCGACCCCGATGCGATGACATCGTCACGCTAGACAGGCCCCGGTCATGCCGTGCGTACTGTGATCCCCGTGCGTGCTGTGGCGCGCGAGCAGACTGCCAGCCCGTTCGGCTCGAATGAGACCACCGGCAGGGGCTACGAGGCGGACCTGGCTATCCCGCGGAAACCACCCCCATCGTCATGAAAAAATTACTCTGTGTCGCGTGTTTACTACATAGCGTGGTTGAAATCCGCTACGTTGTGCGTGTGGATCCCCGGGCGGCCGTAAGCCGGCCGCCCGGGAAAACCCGATCATCGATGACAGGAGCAATACGTGCAGATCAAGACCCGTGTCGCCGGAGTGCTCGCCGTGTCCGCCGCCGCGATCGCCATCATGGGCGGCCCGGCGTTCGCGTCGAACAACCCGGTCGTCGGCAACATCGTCGGTAACGGCAACATCCCGATTCTCAGCGGCAACAACGTGCAGATCCCGGTGCAGGTCCCGGTCGACATCTGCGGCAACGCCGTGGGCCTCCTGGGCTTCGCCAACGCCAGCTGCCAGGGTGGCGCCGCGGCCTTCCTGGACAGCTTCAACAGCTGAGCTGACCAGCGTCGTCAAGGGCGCCGAGTCCCGCGGGACCCGGCGCCCTTTGCCGTGACTATCCTGATCACGCGATGAACCCAGAAAGCATCCCGGCCGACGCGCACCCGGCCCGGCTCGCGGTCGGTATCGTCGGCGCCGGCCGGGCGGGTACCGCGCTGGGCGTGGCCCTGGCCCGGGCCGGCCACCAGGTCGTGGCCGCGTCCGCGGTCTCCGACGCCTCGCTGCGCCGCGCCCGCGCGAACTTCCCCGCCGCCGTGATCACCGAGCCCAGCCAGGTTCTCCGCCGCGCCGACCTGGTCCTGCTGACCGTGCCCGACGACGCGCTGCCCGGCCTGGTCACCGGGCTCGCCGCGACCGGGGCGCCGCTGGAGGGCCGGATGCTGGCCCACGCCAGCGGGAGGTACGGCGTGTCCGTGCTCGAGCCCGCCGTGCGCCAGGGCGCGCTCCCGCTGGCCCTGCACCCGGTGATGACGTTCACCGGCCGGCCCGACGACGTGGACCGGCTAGCCGGCACCAGCTTCGGGGTGACCGCGCCCGAGGTGCTCAGGCCCGCGGCCGAGGCGCTGGTGATCGAGATGGGCGGCGAGCCCGTCTTCATCGCCGAGGAGCACAGGGACCTGTACCACGCGGCCATCGCGGGCGCCGCGAACCACCTGATCACGCTCATCGCCCAGGCCATGGACCTGCTCAGGACGGCCGGGGTGGCCGAGCCCGCCCGGCTGCTCGCGCCGCTGCTCTCCGCCTCCCTCGACAACGCGCTGCGCTTCGGCGACGCGGGCCTGACCGGCCCGGTGGCCCGCGGGGACGCGGCCACGGTGGCCGCGCACGTGGCCGCGCTGGAGGCGAGTACACCGGCCGCGGCGACCCCAGGTGCGCCGGCGCCCGCGGTGGCCGCCTACGTGGCCATGGCCCGGCTGACCGCGGACCGCGCGCTCGCGGCCGGCATCCTGCGGCCCGCCGACGCCGAACGCCTGCTCGACGTGCTCGGCGGCCGCCCGTGAGCAACGGGCCGCAGCTCTCCACCACCCGGGCCGACCTGGCCGCCGCGCGCGCCCTGCTGCCGGGGCCGGTCGTGCTGGCGCCGACCATGGGCGCCTTGCACGCCGGCCACACAAGGCTGCTGGGCGCGGCGCGCACGCTGGCCGGGCCGCGGGGCAGCGTGATCGTCTCGATCTTCGTCAACCCGCTCCAGTTCGGGCCGAACGAGGATCTCGACCGCTACCCCCGGACCCTGGATGCGGACCTGGCCATCTGCGCCCGCGAGGGGGCGGACCTGGTCTTCGCGCCCGCGGCCGCCGAGATCTACCCCGGCGGCCCGCCCGAGGTGACCGTCGACCCGGGCCCGGCCGGGCAGCGGTTCGAGGGCGAGTTCCGCCCCGGGTTTTTCGGCGGCGTGCTGACCGTGGTGCTCAAGCTGCTGCACCTGACCCGGCCGGCCGTCGCGGTGTTCGGCCAGAAGGACGCGCAGCAGCTCGCCCTGGTCCGCCGGATGGTCACCGACCTGAACCTGGACGTGGTGATCGAGCCGGTGCCGACCGTGCGTGACACCGACGGGCTGGCCACCTCGAGCCGGAACCGCTTCCTGTCCGCGGCCGACCGGGCGGTGGCGCTCGCGCTGCCGCGGGCGCTGCGGGCCGGGCAGGCCGAGGCGGGCGGGGGAGCGGACGCGGTGCTCGCGGCCACCTGGGCCGTGCTGCGCGCCCAGCCCGCCCTGGCCGTGGACTACGTGGCGCTGGTCGACCCGGGCACGTTCGGGCCGGCCGGGACGGGATCCGCCCTGCTGGTGGCGGCGGCCCGGGCGGGCACCACCCGGCTGATCGACAACATGGCTCTTGTGCTTCCGGCGGAAGGCGCTGGCGATGCTGCTGACCATTGACATCGGGAACACCAACACCGTGCTCGGCGTCTTCGAGGGCGACCGGGTGGCCGAGCACTGGCGGATCGCCACGGTCCCGGACCGGACCGCGGACGAGCTCGCCATCGTGCTGCACGGCCTGCTGGCGGGTAGCGCCGCGTTCACGGAAAGGGACATCAGCGGTATATCGCTGTGCTCGACCGTGCCGTCGGTGCTACACGAGATGAGAGAGATGTGTGAGCGTTATTACGGTGACCGGGAAACGGTCATCGTCGAGCCCGGGGTAAAGACCGGGGTGCCGGTGCGGACCGACAACCCCAAGGAAGTGGGCAGCGACCGCATCATGAACTCGCTCGCCGCCGTGCACCTTTACGGCGGCCCCGCCATTGTCGTGGATTTCGGGACTTCGACGAACTTCGACGCGGTCAGCGCGCGCGGCGAGTTCGTCGGCGGCGCACTTGCGCCGGGCATCGAAATTTCCGTGGACGCGCTGTCCCGCCGGGCCGCGCAGTTGCTTAAGGTCGAGCTGACTAGGCCGCCCCGCGTCATCGGCAAGAATACGGTGGAGTCACTGCAATCGGGCATCATCTACGGCTTCGCCGCGCAGGTCGAGGGAATTGCACAGCGGATGGCACGGGAACTCTCACCGGATGATCCAGGCGCGGTCACCACTATCGCCACCGGAGGCCTGGCGCCGCTCGTTATCGACGAGGTAAGCGTCATTGACGCGTACGAGCCCTGGCTTACCCTGATCGGCTTGCGACTGGTCTACGAGAAGAACACCGGTGACTCTCAGTGACTGTTCCAGTGCCGGGGCTGAGCCTCAGGCGATCCTGACGGCGCCGATGAAGGAGTTCCAGAAGACCGGCTCGACCTTGACGTCCTCGCCGAAGTTGGGCGCGTTGATCATCATCCCGTTGCCGATGTACATGCCGACGTGGCTGATGTCGGGGAAGAAGAAGACCAGGTCGCCCGGCTCCAGGTCGTTGCGGGACACGTGCACGCCGGAGTTCCACTGGCTGCCGGTGTAGTGCGGCAGCGCGATGCCCACCTGCGCGTACGCCCACATCACCAGGCCTGAGCAGTCGAACTGGCTGGGGCCGGCCGCACCCCAGACGTAGGGGTCGCCCAGCCGGGAGATCGCCGCCTGCAGGGCCTGGGCCCCGACCGTGTTCGCGGTCGGGATGGTGACCTTCGGGTACTGGCCGGTCTGCTCGAAGATCGTCATCGCCTGCTTCATCGCGGCGCTGTTGACCTTGTCGATCTTCGCGAGGATGAGCTTCTTCTTGCCGTCCATCTGCTGTTCCAGCGCGTTTACCGCCGCGATCTGCTGCTGCGCCGTCTGCTTGTCGCGCAGCGCCTGCCCGACCTGATGGCTCAGCGTGCTGACCATCACCCCGCTGGACTGGTCCATCTCGGCGATCGCCGACGCCTGGCTGAGGAAATGCCCGGGGTCGCCGCTGGTGAGCGCCTGGAACGTCGGGTCCAGGCCGGAGTTCATGTAGTTGGCCGCGGCCAGCTGGGCTATCGCCTGCTGGCCGACCGCCAGCGCGGCCTGGCCTCGGCTGGCCGCCTGCTGCGCGATCTTGGCGTTGGCCTTGGCCCGGGTGAGCTGGATGCGCAGGCCGTCGTACTGCTCGCTCAGCGAGTTGATCTGGAACTCAAGCTGCTTGGCCTGCGAGACCAGGGCCTTCAGGTCCGGCTTGGGCGCGATGACCTGGGCAGCGCTGACGCCGCCAGGTACGGCGAGGGCAAGCGTGGCCGTGCCGGAGATCAGCAGCGCGGCCAGACTGGCAGCTCGGCTCAGTTTGCGCACAGCGATGCACGATATTGGAACCACAGCTCGGTTGCCAACCGACTCGGTGGAAGTTTTACCTTTCAAGATCCTAACGGATCGGCTTGGTCGCTCTATGTCAGCGGCTATCGTGGACGGCGCCATGGCGTACACCATCAGGCCCGCGCGCACCGGGGACGTGCCCGTGATCAGGAAGCTGCTCGACTCCAACGTTGAGTCCGGGCGCCTGCTGACCAAGGCCACCGTCACCCTCTATGAGGACGTCCAGGAGTTCTGCGTGGCCGAGCTGACCGCCGATGCGACGGTGGGCGGTTGCGGCGCGCTGCACGTGATGTGGGAGGACCTGGCCGAGATCAGGACGGTCGCGGTCCGGGAAGACTGCCAGGGGCTCGGAATCGGTCACGCGGTCGTGGACACGCTGCTGCGCCGCGCCCGCGCCGTCGGCGTGAGCCGGGTGTTCTGCCTTACTTTCGCGGTGGAGTTCTTCGGGCGGCACGGATTCCAGCGGATCAGTGGAACTCCCGTGGCCGCAGAGGTGTACCGCGAGCTATTGCGCTCCTATGACGAGGGCGTGGCGGAGTTTCTCGACCTGGAGCGGGTAAAGCCCAACACACTGGGCAACACCCGCATGCTGTTGCGGCTGTTACCGAGACGGGAAAAATGAGCATAGGTGTTGCGCCCGAGACGACGCGAGTCCGGCGGCCCGGCCGGGCCCGGTGGCGGGCGCGGGCCGCGGACTTCGGGAGGACGCCGTGTGGTCTGATCTCGCCGCGCTGACTCCGCCGCTGGTCGTGTGCGTGGCCGTCCTCATCGGCGTGGCCATGCTGCTGCGCAGCCAGATGTCACCCAAGCGCCGCGCCGAGCGCGATGAGCGGCGACGATCGCCTGATCAGCGGTCTTGAAATATACGGAACGGCGGGTTTTATCCGACCGCAGAAGTGCGCGAACTGGGCGAACGGCCGGGCGCGTGATCGATAGTCACGGTTTAGTTCATGATCTGTCGCGGGCCTCCGCGCTAACGGCACTCCGGCTCGGTGATTACTCTCAGTAACGGCAGCCGGGATGGCAACCGACAACTCAAAGAAACTGTCGCGCCTTTTGGAATTGTCAACGCCAAGAGATTGGGTATACATTTAGCATCCGAAATACGTTGCTCCGTCAGAAGGGCTGTTTCATGGCACAGAAGGTGCAGGTGCTCCTCGTCGATGATCTCGACGGGAGCGAGGCCACCGAGACCGTAGCGTTTGGGCTCGATGGTGCCTCGTATGAGATCGATCTGAGTTCCGGCAACGCGGGCAAGCTCCGTAAAGAGCTGGCGCACTATGTGGAGCACGCGCGCAAAGCGAGCTCTCAGGCCAGGCGCCGCCGGGCGCGTACTGGCCCGGGCCGCGAGCGCAGTGCCCAAATCAGGGCATGGGCCAAGCAACGCGGTTACAAGGTCAATGAGCGCGGGCGCATTCCCGCCAACATCGTCGCGGAGTACGAAGCCGCGCACTAGTACGCGCCGCCGGAGTTCGCGGGTTATGCGGACTCCATGAAGGAGCGGTGTTCCAGCGGATCGGCCCCGGCATTCTGCTACGGCGGCGGGGCCGGCCGGATCGCATCGTTGGTTCCCGGGGGCCGGGGATCCTTCTCCCCAAGGGGGGTCCGGGGGGATGGGCCCCCCGGGGGAGAAGAGCCGGCCGAGTCCCGGATGGGTCGGCCTGACCGTCCGGGGGCCAACGGTGCGTTGGCTTGTCCGGGACCTTACGTTCCCCCGAGCCCAGCCTTGCTTCTTCCCCGAGCCCGCGCTGCTTCTCGCCCGAGCCCGCGCTGCTTCTGGCCCCGGGCCCACCTCTGTGTGCATGCTCCTCCGCCCTCCTCACTCTCATCAGCGCTCCCGCGGATGCGACCTGGCCGGCCGAAAACGGCGTTCGCTTGCGGCGTACCTGGCGCGTTACGGGGAACATGGGTCTCACCTACGAGGTTTGATGAGGATGAACGACCCGTGTCCCGGGAACGTCTTGATATGAGAGGCACGCATTCATATGAAGCGTCATCGTGGGCACGCGGCTACTATGCGGAGTAGGCAAGGTAGGGCCAGGAAGGTAGGTCCAGCCCCATCCCGCCCCCGTGCTGTGAGGAGAGCGACGACATGTTCGAGAGGTTTACCGACAGGGCGCGGCGGGTTGTTGTCCTGGCGCAAGAAGAAGCCAGGATGCTCAATCACAACTACATCGGCACCGAGCACATCTTGCTCGGCCTCATCCATGAGGGCGAAGGTGTAGCGGCCAAGGCGCTGGAGTCGCTGGGCATCAGCCTGGACGCGGTGCGGCAGCAGGTCGAGGAGATCATCGGCCAGGGCCAGCAGGCGCCGTCCGGGCATATCCCGTTCACGCCACGGGCCAAGAAGGTGCTTGAGCTATCGCTGCGTGAGGCGCTGCAACTCGGCCATAACTACATCGGCACCGAGCACATCCTGCTCGGCCTCATCCGCGAGGGTGACGGCGTGGCCGCGCAGGTGCTGGTGAAGCTGGGCGCGGACCTGAACCGGGTCCGCCAGCAGGTGATCCAGCTGCTGCACGGCTACCAGGGCAAGGAGCCCGCGTCGGCCGGCACCGCCGCGGAGTCGGCGCCGTCCACGTCGCTGGTCCTTGACCAGTTCGGCCGCAACCTGACCCAGGGCGCGCGCGAGGGCAAGCTCGACCCGGTGATCGGCCGGGAGAAGGAAATCGAGCGGGTCATGCAGGTTCTCTCCCGCCGCACCAAGAACAACCCGGTGCTGGTGGGCGCGCCCGGCGTCGGCAAGACCGCGGTGGTCGAGGGCCTGGCCCAGAAGATCGTCAAGGGCGAGGTGCCGGAGACCATCAAGGACAAGCAGCTCTACACGCTCGACCTCGGCGCCCTGGTGGCCGGCTCGCGTTACCGCGGCGACTTCGAGGAGCGGCTCAAGAAGGTGCTCAAGGAGATCCGCACCCGCGGCGACATCATCTTGTTCATCGACGAGATCCACACCCTCGTCGGAGCGGGCGCGGCCGAGGGCGCGATCGACGCGGCCTCGATCCTGAAGCCGATGCTGGCTCGCGGCGAGCTGCAGACCATCGGCGCCACCACGCTGGATGAGTACCGCAAGTACCTGGAGAAGGACGCCGCGCTCGAGCGCCGGTTCCAGCCCATCCAGGTGGCCGAGCCGACGATCTCGCACACCATCGAGATCCTCAAGGGCCTGCGCGACCGGTACGAGGCCCACCACCGCGTGTCCATCACGGACGGCGCGCTGGTCGCCTCGGCCCAGCTGGCCGACCGCTACATCAGCGACCGCTTCCTGCCGGACAAGGCCATCGACCTGATCGACGAGGCCGGCTCCCGGATGCGGATCAGGCGCATGACCGCGCCGCCGGACCTGCGCGAGTACGACGAGAAGATCGCCCAGGTGCGCCGCGAGAAGGAATCGGCCATCGACTCGCAGGACTTCGAGAAGGCCGCCGCGCTGCGCGACAACGAGAAGCAGCTGCTGGCCAAGAAGGCGTCCAGGGAGAAGGAGTGGAAGGCCGGCGACATGGACGTCGTCGCCGAGGTGAACGAGGAGCTCATCGCCGAGGTCCTGGCCACCGCCACCGGCATCCCGGTGTTCAAGCTCACCGAGGAGGAGTCGCAGCGGCTGCTCCGGATGGAGGACGAGCTGCACCGCCGGGTCATCGGCCAGAACGACGCGATCAAGGCGCTGTCCCAGGCCATCCGGCGGACCCGGGCCGGCCTGAAGGACCCCAAGCGCCCCGGCGGGTCGTTCATTTTCGCCGGCCCGTCCGGCGTCGGCAAGACCGAGCTGTCCAAGACGCTGGCCGAGTTCCTGTTCGGCGACGAGGACTCGCTGATCCAGCTCGACATGAGCGAGTACATGGAGAAGCACACGGTGTCTCGGCTGTTCGGGTCGCCGCCCGGCTACGTCGGCTACGAGGAGGGCGGTCAGCTCACCGAGAAGGTCCGCCGTCGCCCGTTCTCCGTCGTGCTGTTCGACGAGGTCGAGAAGGCGCACCAGGATGTCTTCAACTCGCTGCTGCAGATCCTGGAGGACGGCCGCCTGACCGACGCCCAGGGCCGGACGGTGGACTTCAAGAACACCGTCATCATCATGACGACCAACCTGGGTACCCGGGACATCTCCAAGGGCGTGTCCGTCGGGTTCGCCCGGTCCGGCGATTCTCGCGGCTCGTACGACCGGATGAAGAACAAGGTGCAGGAGGAGCTGAAGTCGCACTTCCGGCCCGAGTTCCTCAACCGCGTGGACGACATCATCGTCTTCCACCAGCTGGAGCGGGAGGAGATCTTCAGCATCGTCGACCTGATGATCGCCAAGGTGGACGACCGGCTGAAGGACCGCGACATGGCCATCGAGCTGCGCCCGGACGCCAAGGACCTGCTGTCCCAGCGCGGCTACGACCCGGTGCTCGGCGCGCGGCCGCTGCGCCGTACGATCCAGCGGGAGATCGAGGACAGCCTGTCCGAGAAGATCCTGTTCGGTGAGCTGCGGCCGGGCCAGATCGTCATCGTTGACGTCGAGGGCAGCGGGGAGACGGCCAAGTTCACCTTCAACGGCGTGCCCAAGCCCGACGTAGTGGACGATGTGCCCGCCCCGGAGATAGCGAGCGAGCCGGTCGTCAGCAAGGGCAGCGCGGTGGGCAGCTCAACGAGCAGCCCGGGCCCCCAGGACGGCGGCGGCACCGCCTCCGCGGTGGGGTAGTAACCCGCACAGCGCACCGGAACCCGTGTCTCCCGGCCTGCCCAGGCCGGGAGACACGGGTTCCGTGCTGTCCGCCGGTCCATCACCCTCTTGCCCGCAGTCCCGGTGAGATAGCCGTGACTTGTGGTGATAGCTCTTATTTGTGTTACGTGCCCGCCTCCGCTTCTGAAGGCGTGGATGCCGCGTACATGCAGCTTCATGGACGCGTCGGAAGATAACCCGCGGGCTTTCCCGGGGGTGCGTGCACCACGCGTCACTGCCGTCGCGCGGCTGCTTATCGTGGGTCGCCGTGGTCGGCAAGCGTCTTTTATCTGCGATTTCGGGGGTGATAGCACCCGAAATCGCAGACAAATCGCTAACCCGCCGTCTGCGCTCCGCCCTCCCCGCCTGCGCTCCGCCTGCTGCGGCCGCCTGCGCTCCGCTCTGGCCGAGTCGGCCGCCCGGCGGCGCCCCCGGCCTCATCGCGACAGCGGCGCGCCCCCGGGCAGCGCGAAGCGGCCGTCCGGCAGCGGGTCGACCAGCCCGTCGGCCACCAGCCCGTCCAGCGCCCGGTCCAGCTGGGCCTGGCCGGCCCAGACCGCGTCGAAGTCGGCCCGGCGCACGGGATCACTGGCCGCGCGCAGCACCGAGAGCAGCCGCCCCCGGCACTGCCGGTCGGTGCCGTCATACTTCTGCGTCCGCCGCCGACCCGCCCCGGCCGCTCCCACCGTCCCGGATACCCCGGCCGCTCCCGCCACCCCGGCCACCCCGGCCGCTCCCGCTCCGGCCGCCGGAGCCGGGCGCCCCGCGGCCAGCCAGGCGCACTCGCGCGCCACCGGGCAGTCGCCACAGCGCGGGCTGGCCGCCGTGCACACCAGCGCGCCCAGTTCCATCACCGCGACCGACCAGCGGGCCGCCACCGCGGGCTCGGCGGGCAGCAGTGATTCGGCCAGCCGCCGCTCCGCCACCGAAGCCGCCGACGCGCCCCCGGCCCAGGGCTGCCCGGCGGCCAGCCGCGCCAGCACCCGCCGAACGTTCGTGTCCAGCACCGCGTGCCGCTGGCCGAAGGCGAAGCTGGCCACAGCCGCGGCGGTGTAGCTGCCGATCCCCGGCAGCGCGCGCAGCGTGTCCAGGTCGGCAGGCACACTCCCGCCGTGCCGGGCGACGAGGATCGTCGCCGTCTCGTGCAACCGGAGCGCGCGCCGGGGGTAGCCGAGCCTGCCCCATTGCCTGATCGCCTCGCCGGCCGGCTCGGCCGCGAGCGCGGCCGGGGCGGGCCACCTGGTCATCCAGCTGAGGTATTCGGGCAGCACGCGGGCCACCGGCGTCTGCTGCAGCATGATCTCGCTGACCAGCACCGCCCAGGGTGTCACGCCCGGCGCTCGCCAGGGCAGGTCCCGCGCATTCCGCGCATACCAGGCCAGCACCGGCTCGGCGAAGGACGTCGACATGATGCTGCCTATCGTGGCACGAGCCAGCCCGGGCCCCGCAGCCGGACGCAGGGCCCCGCGGCCGGACGCAGCACCCGTGGGTAACGAGCCCGCTCCGGCCGGCGGGTCTACCCGGCCGCGCCAAGCGAAGCTTGCATACTCTCCGTATGGATCGGAATGCTTATCGTGACGACAACGACACGGGCCAGCCCGATGCCAGGCAGCCGGACGCCTACTGGCGCCGGCGGGTGATCACTCTCTGCGCGGGTCTTGCCCTGCTAGGCCTGCTCGCCTGGGCCTTCTCCGGCGGCGGGGGCAAGCCGGTCGCCGCGACAAAGGCCGCCCAGGCGTCCGGCGCCCTGCCCGCCACCGCCTACAGCGGCACCCCGGCCAGTGGCGCCGCGGCCAGCGCCGCGGGCAACGGTGCCGCGGCCGGCGGCGCCCCGGCCTCCCCGTCCCCCGGGGCCGACGCGTCCGCCTCGGCCGGCTCGTCAGCCAGCCTGCCCTTCCTCACCGCCAGTTCTTCGCCGGGCGCCAGCATGCCGGGCGCCAGCGCCGGCGCTAGCGCGCGAGCCACCCGCGGCGCCGCCGCGGCCAACGCCGCCGCGGGCCCGGCCAGCGGCGTCGAGCCGGGCGGCGGCTGCGCCCCGAACGCGATCGTGCTCAGCGTGTTCACCAGCAAGACCTCCTATCGCGCCGGGCAGTACCCGGTGTTCGAGGTCTACGCGGTCTCCACCGCGTCCCGTGCCTGTACCTTCAACCTCAGCCCGGCCAAGCTGCACGTGCTGGTCTCCTCGTCCGGCCGGGTCATCTGGGATTCGGCCGACTGCACCCGCGGCCAGCCGAACAAGCGAGCCGAACTCCGCCGCGGCGTCCCGGCCCAGGAGTCGCTCAGCTGGAACCGCACCATCAGCCTGCCCGGCTGTGTGACGGTGGCGTCGTCGGCGCGGCCTGGCCCGTACCAGGTGCAGGCCAGGGACGCCAGCGTGGCCAGCCCGTTCCGCACCTTCAAGCTGGCCCGCTAGCCGGCCACGGAAAGCTAGCCGGCCACGGAAAGCTAGCCGGCCACGGAAAGCCAGCCCGCTAGGGCTCGGCGCCCAGGACGGCGTAGAGCGCTTGCCGGATGTCGTCCACCTCCTGCACCTGCATCAGGTGGGAGAGGCCGTCGGCGCGCTCCAGGGGCGCTCCTGAGGCCGCCGGGACGATGACGCGACGGAAGCCCATCCGCTCGGCCTCGGCGATCCGGCGCGGCAGGCCGGCCACCCGCCGGACCTCGCCCGCCAGCCCGACCTCACCGATCGCCACCACGCCGTGCGGCACGCTCAGGTTGGCGGCCGAACTCGCAAGCGCCACCGCCACGGCCAGGTCCACCGAGGGCTCGGTCAGCCGGACCCCGCCCACGGTGGCCGCATACACGTCCTGCCGGCCGAGCTTGATCCCGGCCCGGCGCTGCAGCACTGCGAGCACCATGCCCACCCGGGAACCGTCGAGCCCGGACGTGGTGCGGCGCGGCATCTCCAGCACCGAGGGGCCGACCAGCGCCTGCACCTCGGCGGGCAGCGGCCTGCGGCCCTCGAGCGTGACGGTCACGCAGGTGCCGGGCACCGGCTCGCGGTGCTGGGAGACGAACAGGCCGCTCGGGTCGGGCAGTCCGATCAGCCCGTACTCGCCCAGGTCGAAGCAGCCCACCTCGTCGGTCGGCCCGAACCTGTTCTTCACCGCCCGCACCATCCGCAGCTGCGAATGCCGGTCCCCGTCGAAGTGCAGCACCACGTCGACGAGGTGCTCCAGCGTGCGCGGGCCCGCCACCGAGCCGTCCTTGGTCACGTGCCCGACCAGGATGGTGGTCATCGACCGCTCCTTGGCCACCGCGGTGAGCGCCGCCGCCACCTCCCTGATCTGGGTCACCCCGCCTGGCACGCCCTCGACCCCGGCCGCCGCGATCGTCTGCACCGAGTCGATGATCAGCAGCCGCGGCTGCACGTGGTCGATGTGCGCGAGCACCACGTCCAGATCGGTCTCCGCGGCCAGGAAGAGCTGGTCGCTGACCGCTCCGATGCGGTCCGCGCGCAACCGGACCTGGGCGGCGGACTCCTCACCGGTCACGTAGAGCACCGGCCCGGACTCCGCGACCAGCGCGCCCGCCTCGAGCAGCAGCGTCGACTTGCCCACCCCGGGCTCGCCGGCCAGCAGCAGGACCGCGCCGGGCACCAGCCCGCCGCCGAGCACCCGGTCCAGCTCGTCCATGCCGCTGGGCCGGGCGGTGGCGTCGGTCGCGTCCACCTGGCCGATGGGGAGCGGGGTGGTGCTGGCCGGTGCCACGCTATGAACGGCCGAACGGATGCCGCCAACCGCACGCACCCGGACCCCCCGCGCCTGCCGGGGCAGAACCGCCTCCTGGACCGTCCCCCAGGCCTGGCACTCGCCGCACCGGCCGGTCCACTTGGCGGACTGCCAGCCGCACTCGGTGCAGCGGTAGCCGGACCCCGCCGGTGACTTAGCCATGGCCGCACCATAGCGGCCACCTCTGACAATCTCAGTAAGCTGGAACCGAACCGACGGAGGGAGTCAGCCAGTGAGCGGCGTGGCGAAGGCATCTGGGCCGCCCGTCGCCCTGTCCACCTCGTCGGTCTACCCGGAGCGCACCCCGGACGCCTTCGAGGTGGCCGCCAGGCTCGGCTACGACGGGGTCGAGGTGATGGTCTACACCGACCCGGTGAGCCAGGCCGCCGAGGCGCTGCTCAGGCTCCAGGACTACCACCAGCTGCCGATCGTGTCCGTGCACGCGCCCAGCCTGCTGCTTACCCAGCGGGTGTGGGGGAGGGAGCCGTGGGAGAAGCTGCGCCGGGCCCAGGAACTGGCCGAGCGGGTCGGCGCCCGGGTGGTGGTCCTGCACCCGCCGTTCCGCTGGCAGCGCGAGTACGTCCGCGGGTTCGAGACCGGCCTGGCCGCGATGGCGGAGGAAACCGACGTGCTCTTCGCGGTGGAGAACATGTACCCGCTGCGGGCCGGCGGCAGCGAGGTGGTGCCTTACGCCCCGCACTGGGACCCGACCGCGCTCGACGTGCCGAGCATCACCCTGGATCTCTCCCACACCGCCGCCTCGGGCTCCGACGCCCTGATCATGGCGACCGAGCTCGGCAGCCGCCTGGCCCACGTGCACCTGGCCGACGGCACCGGCTCGCCGGCCGGCCCGGTGCCCGACGAGCACCTGGTGCCCGGCCGCGGCGGGCAGCCCTGCGGCGAATTGCTCAGCCTGCTCCCGCCCGCCGGGTATCCCGGTGCCGTGGTCGTCGAGGTGAAGACCAACCGCGCGCCGACCAGGGAGGACCGGATGGCGGACCTGGCCGAGTCGCTGGCTTTCGCCCGGCAGCACCTGGCCGTCGCGGCCGGCAGTGCCAGCTAAACCGGGCCAGCTGAATGTAGTGTCCATAATCATGGCAGCCACCCTGATCACGGTCGCGCCCACCGGCGCCGAAGCCGACAAGGCCGCCGCGCCGGCCCTCCCGGTCACCCTGGCCGAGTTGCTGGTCACGGCCAAGGAGTGCGAGGCCGCCGGGGCGGCGGTCATCCACGTGCACATCAGGGACGACGCGGCCCGGCCCACGCTGGAGGTCGGCAGGCTCGCCGACACGGTGGCCGCGCTGCGTGAGGGCACCGGCCTCATCGTCCAGCTGTCCACCGGCGGCGCGGTGACCGACAGCTTCGCCAGCCGGCTCGCCGTCCTGGACGCCGCGCCGGACGCCTGCTCGCTGACCTGCGGCACGGTCAACTTCGGCGACGACGTGTTCAGCAATCCGTGGCCGTTCATCAAGGACCTCTACCAGCTGACCAAGGAGCGCCAGGTCGTCCCCGAGTTCGAGCTGTTCGACCTGGGCCACATCGCGACCCTGGGCCGGCTGCTGGCCGAGTTCGGCCCGCCGGCCGGCGGCCACGTGCACTGCGACCTGGTGATGGGCGTCCCCGGCGGCATGCCGGGCGACGTGGCCACGCTGGCCGCCGCGGTGGCGGCGCTGCCCGACGGCGCGACCTGGTCCGCCACCGGCATCGGCCGGACCACGCTCCCGGTGATGCTCGGCGCTCTCGGCGCCGGCGGTCACCTGCGCGTCGGCATGGAGGACACGCTGACCTTCTCCCGCGGCCGCCCCGTCGCCCGCAACGCCGAACTGGTCGAGCGAGCCGCCGACCTGGCCCGCCTCGCCCAGCGCCCCCCCATGCCCCCCGCCGAAGCCCGCACCTTCCTCAGTATCCCCACCCGCAACCCCTAACCCCCACGCCCCAGACTCGCGCACCGCGCCACCACGCGCCGCCCCAACAGCGGCGAAGGTGCTTGCTGGAGCGTTTGCAGTTGCAAGCACCGGGGGTAGACTGAGGCCATGCGTAACGTGAATGTCAACTCGATCGGCGAGTACATCCGGGAGCAGCGGGAGCAGGCGAGGATCTCAATGCGCCAGCTGGCCCAGTCGGCCGGGGTGTCCAACCCCTACCTGAGCCAGATCGAGCGCGGCCTGCGCAAGCCGAGCGCGGACATCCTGCAGCAGATCGCCAAGGGGCTCCGCATCTCCGCGGAGGCGCTCTACGTTCAGGCCGGGATCCTGGAAGACCGGCCGGCCGACTCGGGGGTGCGGTCCGCGCTGCTGGCGGACCCGCAGCTCTCCGAACGGCAGAAGCAGGTGCTCGTCGAGATCTACGAGTCGTTCCGGCGGGAGAACGCGGCGGACGCGGGAACCGCGGATACCGAAGCGGACGGCCCGGCCGAGCTGACCGTCGGCTCGCCCGGGGCGGAGGCGGAGGTGCTGGAAGCCGCCCTCGCGGCCGAGGCCGAGGCGGAAGCAGCGGCCAAGGCAAGGGAAAGTGCAGGAGCCAAAGCGGGAGCGCAACCGGCTGGCGACGCGCAGACTGTATCCAAGAACAGACCAGACAGTGCCTCCGATTAGGTAGCGTGATCTCGTGTTCGGTACGTATACCCCGCTGACCTACTTCTTCCTCGCCCTGGGCCTGGCGGCGTTCGTCGTCGAGGCGTGGGCCTTCATCGACTGCCTGACGCGGCCCGGGCCGGCCTTCGCGGCCAACGGCAAGCTCACCAAGCCCATGTGGCTGATCATCCGGCGTGGGCCCGACCTCGATCCTGCCGGTCGCGGCGTTCGTCGCGGCCGCGATCTACCTGGCCGACGTCCGTCCCAAGGTGCGCAGCTTCCCCAAGAACAGGAGCGGCACCAGCTCGGGCCCCTACGGCCCCTGGTAAGCCAAACCTGGTAAGCCAAACCTCAGACGATCAGCAGCGTGACCGGCGCGGCCACCAGCAGGGCGGCGGCCAGGCAGATGGCCATGACCGCGACGGCGGGCAGCGGCCGGGACGGCTGAAGCAGCCGGGTGACCCGCGCGGCCACCTCGCCCTCGGCCACGGCGAGCGCGCCCGCGGGCGCCGGGCATATCCCGGCCGTGCCGAACCGCACCAGGGCGGACACCAGCTCGCGCGCCGGGCCTCCGCGCAGCGCGCGGTCGTCGGCCAGCATCTCGACCAGGAGCGCCACCGCGCGCTGCGCGGCGGTGCAGGTGGCGGACTTGGGGAAGGCGCGGCGCAGCGCGGTGAACGGCAGCAGGACCAGGTCGTGACGCTCCCGCAGGTGGGCCCGCTCGTGCGCCAGCACGGCGGCCAGCTCGCCCCGGCCGAGCAGTTCGAGGGCGCCGACGCTGACCACGATCCTGGACCGGGACCGCAGCCCGGGCAGGCAGTACGCGGCCGCGCTCGGGTAGTCCACGACGAGCGCGCCGGGCACCTTCGGGTCGCCGTGGGCGAGCAGCGTGAGCAGCGCCCGCTGCCGCCGCCTGGCCTGCAGCGCCGCGACCGAGGCGGCGAGCAGCACCCAGCACAGCGAGGCGAGCAGCACCAGCCCGGCCGCCAGGCAGGCCAGCCGGATCGCGACCAGGACCAGCGGCGCGCCGTCCGCCTGGCTGAGGCCGAACACCCTGGCCAGGCCGAACAGTTCGCCATTGCGCAGCAGGCCCGCCGCGCGCAGCACGGACAGCACCAGGCCGCCCTGGCTGGCCGGCAGGGCCAGCCCGATCAACGTGCCGACGGCGGCCAGGCCCGAGGCCAGGCCCAGGGCCTGCCACAGCAGGATGGCCGCGGCCGGGCACCGCCGTGGCCAGCTGGCTCGGGGCAGGGCAGAAGCGCCGAGTGCGCTTGCGATGGCAACTACGGCGAGCAGCGCCGCGTCTTCAATTCCCGTCATCTCCCTCGCCGCTACCTTCGATCACTTCCAGGGCGTCGCGCAGCACCTCGGCTTCGACGCCCGTTACGGACTGTGCGAACCGGGTCAATGCCGCCGTCCGGTCACCGGTCTGGTCCAGTGCGGTCAGCATCAGCTCGGTTACGTAGGTCTCGCGGGTAGCGGCGGGGCAATAACGCCAGGCGCGCCCATCGCGCTCCCGCCTGGCGAAGCCCTTTTTCGCGAGCCTGTCGAGCACCGTCATGACGGTGGTGTGAGCTAGGTTACGCTCGGTCAGCCTAACACTGACCTCGCGGACGGTGAGGGACGTATCCGTATCCCAGAGCACGTCCATGATGGCACGCTCGAGTTCACCCAACCGGTTCACGGTCGTCAATGTACCCGCAATGCGGCCAATCCAATAGGAAGCAAGCCACGCCAATCACTGCGGTCAGCGGTCGGGGTCGGCGAACCGCGCGAACGCCTGCAGGTTGGCCAGGCTCTCGCCGCGCTTGACCCGCCAGGCCCATTCCCGCCGGATGGCCGAACCGAAGCCGAGCTCGAGCGCCGCGTCGAAGTTCTCGTCGGAGTAGCTGAGCACGCAGCCCAGCAGCCGGTCGATGTCGTCGGCGGAGACCGAGGACAGCGGCAGCCGCCCGGTCAGGTACACGTCGCCCGTCTGGTCCAGGGTGAAGTGCACCCCGTACATGCGGCCGTTGCGCTCCAGCAGGAAGCGGTAGAAGGCCTCGTGGTTCTCGTCCGGCTGGCGGCAGAAGAAGGCCTCCACGCCCAGGCTGTGCTCGCCCACGACCAGCCAGGTCATGGTGGCCAGCTTGTGCTGCCCCTCCAGCTTGACCAGGAACGCCCCGGGCCGCGGCTGCTCGAAACCCAGCTCCAGCGACCGCAGCGCCGCCTCGACATCGGCAGCGGGCGACTCCCCGCCCACCTCCCCGGCCCGCTTCACGCCCGCACCACGGAACCAGCAGAAGCCATGGCCCCGGTATACACCTCGATCAGCCGGTCCGCGGTCGCGGGCCAGCCGAACCCGGACGCGTGCGCCAGCGCCCCCCGCGACAGCGAGGCCAGCCACCGGGGCGACACCACGAGGTCACGCAGTACCGAAGCCCACACCTCGGGGTCGTGCCCGTCCACCAGCACGCCGGAGAAGCCGTCCCGCACCGCGGTGCGCAGCCCGCCCACGGCGGCCGCCGCCACCGGCGTGCCGCAGGCCTGAGCCTCGAGCGCCACCAGGCCGAACGATTCCGAGTGTGACGGCACCACCACCAGCGTGGCGGCCCGGTACCAGTCGGCCAGGTCGCGGTGCGGGCACGGCGGCTCGAACCGCACCCGGCCGGCCAGCCCCAGCTCACCAGCCAGCCCGTCGAGCCGCCCGGGCGCGCCCACCTCGGACCCGCTCGGCCCGCCCACGAACACCACCACCAGCCGCTCGGCCAGTTCCGGCGCCAGGCGCAGCAGCGACGCCGCGGCGCGCAGCACCACGTCGGGGCCCTTCAGCGGCTGGATCCGGCCCGCGAAGACCAGCACGATCGCGTCCGCGGCCAGCCCGAGCCGCCGCCGGACCTCGGCCACAGAAGCCACAGAAGCCACAGAAGCAGCAGGCCGGAACACCGACAAGTCCACCCCGGGAGACACCGTCTCGACCCGCCACGGGGTGGCGCCGTACAGCTCGATCAGCTGCCGCGCCTCGTCCTCGGTGTTCGCGACCAGCCGGTCGGCGGCCGCCACGACCTCGCCCTCGCCCCGGATCCTGACCGCGGGCTCGGCGCAGTCACCGCGGGCCAGGGCCAGGTTCTTGACCTTGCCCAGGGTGTGCATCGATTGCACCAAAGGCACCCCCCAGCGCTCTGCGGCCACGGCCCCGACCTGGCCGGACAGCCAGTAGTGCGCGTGCACCAGGTCGTACCGGCCGGGCGCGAAGTCGGCCTCGGTGCGCAGCACGCCGAAGGTGAACGGGCAGATCTGCCCGGGCAGCGAGTTCTTGTCGAGTTCCTCGAACGGCCCGGCCACCAGGTTCCTGACCAGCACCCCTGGTGCGAGCTCCAGCACGGGCGGGGTGTCCCGGCAGACCGCGCGGGTGAAGATCTCCACCTCGATGCCGCGCCGGGCCAGTTGCCTGGCCACCTCGACCACGTAGACGTTGAGCCCGCCGGCGTCGCCGGTGCCCGGCTGGTCGAGCGGGGAGGTGTGCACGCTGATCGTCGCGATCCGCCGGGGGGCGCCCCGGTCACGGCCCTGCTGGCTAAGACTGGGACTCAGCTCAGGCTGCACGTCCATACCCAACCGTGGCGAGGGGCGACCTGTTCCCACGCCCAGCCGGTGACCAAGGGCGGCAGCTACCTCGACCCGGAGGCCGCCGCGGAGGCGGCTGAGGCGGTCAAGAACCAGGGTCGGTAAGCATGGTCGATAACCGGTAAATCCGACATTAAGGGATGTTTACCACGCGGTGAACAACCCTCGAATATCGCCCGGATGACCCCTTCGCGCTGTTGCCCGCTCCCGCCTACCGCATACCATGAGGCATGTGAGTCTTCACTGGTCATCGCCATGGCCTGCGGCGATAACGGGGGCTACGTGGCGATAAGAGCCAGGGCGCCGGGTGCCGGCGCCGGCACGCGGCATGCCCGCGGCGCGCGGCTGCGGGCGGCCCAGCAGCCGGCCAGGCTGCCGCCGGGCATTGCGTCGGTTCTCTCCGTGCTCTCCTCCTCCGCCGTGGTCCTCGACAGCAACGACAGGGTGCTGAGGGCGAGCGCGGCCGCGCGGGCGTTCGGCCTGGTCAAGGGCGATCGCCTGATGGTGACCGAACTGGCCGCGCTGGCCCGCCAGGTGCGCAGGGACGGCGAGATCAGGGAGGGCGAGTTCGAGGTCCCGGTGCCCAGGCTCGGCGGCCGCACGACCAGCTTCGCGGTCCGGGTGGCGCCGCTCGGCGCCGCTATCGGCGGCGGCGGGCTTGTCCTGCTGCTGGCCGAGGACCAGACCGAGAGCCGGCGGATCGACGAGGTGAAGCGCGACTTCGTCGCCAACACCAGCCACGAGCTCAAGACGCCGGTGGGCGCGCTGGCCCTGCTGGCCGAGACGATCGAGGACGCGGCCGACGACGCCGAAGCGGTCCGCCGGTTCGCCAGCAAGATGCGCCAGGAGGCGCAGCGGCTGACCAACCTGGTGCAGGACCTGATCACGCTGTCCCGGATCCAGGCGGTCGAGCCGGTGCCCGACCCGCGGCTGGTCGCCCTGGACACGGTGGTGGCCGAGGCGGTGGACCGCTGCCGAATGCGGGCGAACGCGCGCGGCATCACGCTCGCGTCGGTCGGCAGCCGCGGCCTGTCCGTCCTGGGCGACGAGGACCTGCTCGTCACCGCGCTGCGGAACCTGCTGGAGAACGCGGTTGCCTACAGCCCGGAGAAGACCCGCGTGGTCATCAGCACCAGGAAGACCCCCGAGGGCCACGCCGAGCTCAGCGTGGCCGACCAGGGCATCGGCATTCCCGAGCGCGACCTGGAGCGGATCTTCGAGCGCTTCTACCGGGTCGACCCGGCGCGGTCGCGCGCGACCGGGGGCACCGGCCTCGGGCTGGCCATCGTCAAGCACGTGATGGCGGCCCACAACGGCAAGGTGACCGTGCGCAGCGTCGAGGGCGACGGATCCACCTTCACGCTGTACATCCCGCTGCGGAGCGACCATGCCAGCACCGGTGCTGCGTGAGCTTCCCTAGGTCCCAGGAGTTCTAGGAGGAATCAGTGACACGCGTGCTGGTTGTTGAGGACGAGGACTCGTTCAGCGACGCCATCTCGTACCTGCTGCGCAAGGAGGGCTTCGAGGTCGCGGTCTGCTCGACCGGCCCGGACGCATTGGAGACCTTCGACCGGACCGGCGCCGACCTGGTCCTGCTCGACCTGATGCTGCCGGGCCTGCCGGGCAGCGAGGTGTGCCGGTCGCTGCGGGAGAAGTCGAACGTGCCGGTGATCATGCTGACCGCCAAGGACAGCGAGATCGACAAGGTGGTCGGGCTGGAACTCGGCGCCGACGACTACGTGACCAAGCCGTTCTCCTCGCGTGAGCTGGTCGCCCGGATGCGCGCCGTGCTCCGCCGCCGCGGCGACGCCGACGAGGTGGCCGAGACGGCGCTGGAGTCGGGCCCGGTCCGGATGGACGTGGACCGGCACGTGGTCACCGTCCGGGGCGGCACGGTCCAGCTCCCGCTGAAGGAGTTCGAGCTGCTCCAGGTGCTGCTGCGCAACGCGGACCGGGTGCTGACCAGGATGCAGCTGATCGACCGGGTCTGGGGCGCCGACTACGTGGGCGACACCAAGACGCTGGACGTGCACATCAAGCGGCTCCGGGCCAAGATCGAGCAGGACCCGGCGCGGCCGCAGCACATCGTGACCGTGCGCGGGCTAGGGTACAAGTTCGAGTCGGCCGCCTGACCCGCCGCTAATTATCCCGAACGGGCCGGGCCGGGAGCCCCGGTTACGGCGCCTTCTTCTTCTTGGTCGCCGCCGGCGACGGGGTGGCCGGCGGGGAGAACGTCGCGTACTCGTAGGCCTTCGGCTGGACCGGCATGGTCATGGTGATCGTGCCCGCCTCGGCGAAGGTCAGGTTGAGCGTGACCAGCTCGCCGCCCCGGAGCGGGCTGCCCAGCCCGGTCAGCACCACCCTGGGTACCGGGCCGGTCAGGGTGACCGGCGCCGCGGCCGGCACGCGGACCGATCCGCCGATGATCTGCACGGCGGACGCGGTGCCCGGCGCGCTGGCCGAGACCAGCTTGTCCCCGTCCTGCGCGGTGATCGCGAGGAAGACGCCGGCCCGGCCGCCGGCCACCTCCGGGCCGCTGGGGGAGGGGCCGAGCACGAACGCGTTGGAGATCGAGACGCCGTTCTTCGACGCGTAGGCGCCGAAGGCGGCCGGGTGGAACTCGAGTGTGGGCGCGTTAAAGCCGGCCTCGCAGCCGGCCAGCGCCGGCGCCAGCACGGCCAGCGCGCCGAACAGCATGCGGTGCTTCCAGCGCGTCACGATAACCCCCTCCTCGGTTCACTCCCGTCGGACGGAAGGCAATCGTAGCGGTGCCGCCCGCCGGGCTTAACGCCGGGCACCGGGTGAGCTCGGGACCGGGGTGCCGACGCTCGGCCTGGTCTTGCTTGACGAGGCCGACGGCCGCGCGGAGTGGCTCGTCCGGGCCGCGGACGCGCTGGTCACGAACGGGCGCACCGGAGCGGCGGTCGTGCTCTTCGGGCCCAGCGAGACGCCGGGGATCGAGGTGGCCGGGCTGGCTTGCCGGTCGGCGGGCGTGGTGGCCGGGCCGAACGTGGCCACCGACAGCATCGCCCCCGCCACCAGGCACACGGCCAGGATGCTGGCCAGCAGCGGCATGACGCTTCCGTGCGCGGCGAAGGGCGCGAACGGCCCGGCGAGCCGGCGCAGCCGGTTCCGGCGGCGCTGGGCGCGCAGTTCCCGGTGGTAGGCCAGCACGTCACGATCGAGCTCACGCGCGTCATCCGGGACCTGGATGTCGAGCGGTGGCTCGTCCCAACCCGATCCGCCGCCAGGATTCACCGTCACCTCCGGCGCGAATTGCGTCCTCAGGCTTTCCGTATGACCAGTATGACTCCTGGGCGCGCACCACGCCTCAATCGGTAAGATGCCAGGCTCATTTCGCCGCCTCGGGTAGACTGGATCCAACGCAGTAAGCCCTCGAGTGGCGGTGCCAGGGTCGGCACGGCTAGCTGAATGGTGTGGGTGCGGACTAGCGATAGTCGTACTGACCTGCATATTTACCCCCATGGGCGTTTTATCGGCACCGCCCGACGTGGTAAGATGGTCTTCAGCGGAAGGGGTACTTGCCACATGTCTTTCAAGGTCGGCGATACCGTCGTCTATCCCCATCACGGGGCTGCTCGCATCGAAGCGGTCGAGACT
>WNGE01000722.1_pt1 | contig 43277 bp, 48 predicted proteins | sample 5400651 | NCBI WGS metagenome assembly WNGE01 (sample SAMN13153370, study PRJNA577476) | soil metagenome | isolation source: 60 cm soil or saprolite under grassland replicate 2 | place: USA:California | collected 2016-06-15 | reverse complement strand
GGGCGGGAACGCCGCTACATGAACGATGTCAATCACCGCATCGCAAAGACCCTGGTTCACAAAGCTGTCGTATCGCGCAAGGCACTCGCGCTTGAAGACCTCACCGGGATTCGAGAGCGCGGGACAACGGTCCGCCGCGAACACCGCTACCAACGGCATGCCTGGGCTTTCTACCAGTTGCGGATGTTTCTCGCCTACAAGGCTGCGTGGGCGGGCGTGGAGGTTCACTTTGTTGACCCGGCCTATACCAGCCAGACGTGTTCGGACTGCGGGTATGCAACCAAAGCCAATCGTCACAGTCAAGCCTCCTTTCAGTGTCAGCAGTGCGGTTTCTGCTGTAACGCGGATCACAACGCCGCCATCAATATCTCTCTGGCCGACCCAGTCAAGCGGCCAATAGTATCACCGGTACGTCGGTAGTTACAAGCCCCTGGCTTTAGCCATGGGGTCACTTGACCAAAGAAATCTAGTGCTGTACCTACTTCAGTACACTCTAAGTTTGTCATGCTCTGCTGAGGCTCTCTTGAGTACTAGCTGAGGCTTTGCTGAGTGTTGGAACGGGGAAGGGAGAATGCCAATCATGTGGGTCGTGTTCGCACTCATAGCGACGGTGCTGATGTCGTTGCTTCCCATTTACAACAAACGACTGTTGCATGATACGCTCCCTGCACTCGTGGCATGGGTCATGAATGGGGCCTCAATCCCACTGCTTGCGGGAGGAATGCTCCTACTCACGCAATGTAGCCTCCAGGATTATCCTCACACCACTCTCTCCTGCATGCTGCATCTGCCACAGATTGATCCAATGTTTGTTGCGGCCCTCCTTGGTGCAGCGGCCTTCAACTGGGGAGCGACCCTTCTCTCGACGCATGCCCTTGATCGGGCGGATGCCTCGCTCGTGATACCATTGCTCTCCTTCAACCCAGCCTTCACCGTCCTGGTGGCCTGGATTGTGCTGGGTGAGACACCCGGACTGCGTGAGGGCCTCGGCATTGTGGTCATCTTGCTCGGTTTGTACTTGCTGGAAGTGCAGGATGCACGGACTGGACTGCTGGCCCCGCTGTTCATTTTGGGAAGTCGGTCTGGCGCACTCATGGCCATCCTCGCCAGTGGCTTGTGGGGAACGACCACGGTGTTGGAGAAACTTGCCATTGAACACGTCACACCTCCAAATGGCCCACTCGTCGCTCTCATCAGCACAGCACTTACGGTGCTCCTGCTGACCCCAAATGCGATTTTCGCACTGAGCCGTTCTAGTAGAGCAGCTTCCCCAGAGGCAGGGGTCACACTCGGGCAGAAGAAAGGGATACGCACGTTTCTCGTGGTGGTCAGCATTGCAGGGATCGCACCACTTTTTGGATCTACGGCGATTGCTTTGGGTTACGTTGGATATGTGACCGCGCTCTTTAAGCTCAGCGCCGTTTTACGATTGTGTGGGCATGGCTGTTGCTTGGCGAAGGACATCTTCGAGAACGGATGCTTGGCGCAAGCGTGATGGTTCTCGGTGGTGCGCTGGTTGCAACGTAAAAATAGTAAAAAAGGAGTAGCATCGCTAGTCCGGGATGCACGCAAATGTGGGTAGCAAGTGTTACATACTATGTGGTATACATACGAATGAGCCAGGAGGAGTTAGTCGCTCTTAAGAAGTGCCGGATATTGTGAAAGCAGGAGCATTGAGTAGATGGAAACCGTCACACTACCAGTCAAAGGGTTAAACTTTGCCGGGTGTGCCCGCGAAATAGAGAAACATCTCGGGAAGCTTGAGCCAATCAAGCAAGTAGAAGCCAGTTATGTTTCTCAGTCGGTTACGATAACTTATGACGAAAACATGCTGAGCGAGGCGCAACTTCGGGAGATGGTCAAGGATTGCGGTTTTGCCTGTGGAGCACCTCTCACCAGGTTCCCAGGACCAATCGCCACTGTTTCACGGCCAACGGAAGCCTCTGAAGCCCATCGGACTATGGTACAACCAGCAATGGAACGTCATGCGGAGGCTTCGGCGCCCGCGAAGATGGACATGGGTATAGTGGATCACAGCATGAGGGGCCATGACATGAGTGATCCAGCCATGGCCCGTGCTATGGAAGCCGACATGCGCAACCGCTTCTTCGTGTCGCTGGTGCTCACCATCCCTGTCATTCTGTACTCTCCACTGGGCGTCAATCTCTTCAAGTTGCACCTTCCTACCCCCTTTGGCATCAACCCCAACTGGGTCCTACTCGTGCTTGCCACCCCCATCGTCTGGTGGGGCGGCTGGATCTTTCACTCCGGTGCATGGCGTGCCTTGCGTAATCGCACACTCGATATGAACGTGCTGGTAAGCCTGGGCGTGCTAGTTGCCTACTTCTTCAGTGTCTATGTCACCTTTTTTGCGCCGCAAATAGAGACAAGCTACGACGCTGCGGCCATGCTCGTAACGTTCGTCTTATTTGGTCACTGGATGGAGATGCGCAGTCGCCGGGGTTCGTCTGATGCGCTCAATGCCCTGCTGCGGCTCGCGCCTTCACAGGCCAACGTGATCGGGGCGGATGGAGAGGTGCGGACCGTTCCCGTCGAGCAAGTAGAGGTGGGCGATCTGCTCCTGTTGCGTCCTGGAGAGAAAGTTCCGGTCGATGGCCTCGTAACCGAAGGCGAAAGCGCCATTGACGAAAGCATGGTCACAGGAGAAAGTATCCCCGTTAGCAAGCAACCAGGTGATGAAGTGATTGGTGGTACGGTCAATGGGTCCGGATCGCTGCGGTTCAAGGCAACCAAAGTCGGCAGCGATACCGCGCTGGCCCAGATTGTACAACTGGTGCAGACCGCGCAGAACTCCAAAGCGCCCGCCCAGCGCCTGGCGGATCGTGCAGCAGAGTGGTTAGTCCTGGCAGCGGTGAGTGCCGGAATACTGACGTTCCTCGTCTGGTTCTTCGTGATCGGGCAAACGGCCCTCTTTGCGCTGACCCTGGCGGTGACGGCGGTGGTCATTGCTTGTCCAGATGCGCTTGGTCTGGCAACACCAACAGCAGTGGCAGTAGGCACAGGCATTGGAGCCAGGAACGGCATCCTGATCAAAAACGCGACGGCCCTGGAGCAAACGTCAAAAATTCAGGCCATCATTTTCGATAAGACCGGAACGTTGACCGAGGGCAAACCGGCAGTGACCAATGTTGTCGCTTTCGCGGCAGGCAAAGTGGCGGGACTGGACGAGGCCCGGCTGCTGCAAGTGGTGGCAACGGCGGAAGCGGACTCCGAGCATCCTCTGGCAGGCGCCATGGTGGAGGGAGCGAAGGATCGTCAATTGGCGCTGTTGCCCTATAGCCAGTTCAAAGCGATTGCGGGAGGAGGCGTACAGGCACAGGTTGATGGCAACACCGTGTTAGTCGGTACGCCGAAACTGCTGGCAGAGCACACGATCCAGTTGCAGCCTGCTGAACAGGAGGAACTTGCAGCACTGCAGGCGGAGGGGAAAACGGCGATGCTCGTGGCGATGAACGGCCAGGCAGTCGGCCTGGTCGCGGTAGCTGATCGTGTGCGGGAAACTTCTCGCGAGACGATTGCCCAGCTCAAGGCCTTGGGCATCCAGGTGGCGATGCTGACCGGAGATAACCGGCGCACCGGTGAGGCCGTCGGTCGCGAACTGGGCATTGACCGGGTGTTTGCCGAGGTCCTACCCTCTGACAAAGCGAACTACGTGAAGCAACTCCAGGGCGAAGGGCTGTTCACTACCATGGTGGGCGACGGGGTGAACGACGCCCCGGCGCTGGCACAGGCAGACCTGGGCATAGCCATCGGCGCGGGAACTGGCGTTGCCATCGAGACGGCAGAGGTGGTGTTGATGCGCAGTGACCCGCTGGATGTGCTAGCCGCGATTCGCCTCTCCAAAGCCACGGTCACGAAGATGAAACAGAACCTGTTCTGGGCGGCCATCTACAACGTGATCGCCATTCCTGTAGCGGCAGGCGTGCTTTACCCCTTTGGTATCCTGCTCGTGCCAGAAGTTGGGGCGCTGGCGATGAGCGCCAGCTCGATCACCGTGGCGACCAATGCCGTGCTACTTAAGGGCGTGGAGAAGAAACTGAGAGCTTAAAAACGCATGGCGATGACGGCTCAACAGTCTTGCCCTGCTATTCACAATAGCTTTAGTTGCTGTGAGTGCAGTTGGTCTGAGCCTGGTACGGATCGTGCACATGGTATGGTTCATCGCTCGACTCAATCGATGCACGGGTATCTTACTTGAAAGATATTGAGTAGTCGCCCTGGGTGTTTCCCTGATCTCCCCTACAACCGGCCTATTGAGCTATTCAGCTCTGCGCTCTTACCCTGGGGCGTCCTTTGCTTCGAACAATCAAGAGCAGCCCGCCCCCAATGCTGAGCAGGGTTACCACAGCGAGTAGTATCTGGGGAGTGCCTAAAGGCAACCGCGGCAACCGACCGGGAAGATCATGTGATGATTGACCGTCAACGACGGCCGTTGGCGGTGTTCCATAGGGTGCCAACCGTATCACACCGGATGAACTCACTCCCAGATCATATGTGACCGTAGGTTCAGGTGCATCGAGATTCAGGTACGTTAACCAACTGTCTGAGCGTACCCAGCCCATATTGCGGTCAGTTGATAGGTCATGATAGAGCGTGGGTGTCAATTTCTCTTGGAACGAGACGACGAAGCCCGAAGCTCCAGGTATCCCGCTGCCTACTGAGGATTGTCCTGCCATGGCATCGAAATCGGTGATGTAGACCGGCTGATCTGTCAACAGGTAGAGATCAGCCTGCACTTGCTGTCCTTCGATCGCCAGCACTTCAAGGGGGACCCAGATATGTGCCGTCTTCATGGTGATCAAAATGGGCGTTCCGTCACCCTGAAACAGACCTCGTGCTTTAGCTGCCGAGGTGTCGTACTTGGCTGCCATGAAGATCGGGCTTCCCTTCGCGTAAGCCAGCAGGTGCTCTCTTGTCTCCGTGTTCAGAAAGAAGTTATTGCTGGTAGCCCAGTTGAGAACTTCTTGCCCACTGCCTTTGATTACCGTAAGATTGAGTGCTTCAATCTTCACTTGCTGGAGCACTGCCGCTGAATCTGCGGTCGCTGCGGCATGCTCAACACCAAACCTTAATGCAACTGGATGGGTTTCCAGCGAGAGGCGCTGGAGCGTCCATGCACCACCCTCCTCAATGTTCAAGGGTATTGCTGGCAGGGGAACGATCCATCCCAGGTTTGCGAAGTTCCCTTGATAGCTAAAGCTGGTCAGATAGCGCTCGATCCCATCATGCCACGCGACCAGTGTAGTGGCACGAGATAGGCGAACAGAACCGTTGGGAGCGACCAGGGCTCCGCAGGCAAAGGCTGGGAGAGACTGTAGCACGAATAAACCGAGAGCAATCGTTACAGCGGCCAATTTCTTAAGCATAGTCGATTCTCCTTCATCGCTCTTGTTCTTCCTTTCCAGGACTTCATCCACTATGACGGTTCCACAGTGAGGAAAGTTCCCACTTGAATTAGATGAGGCTTAAAGCGGACAACAGCGTGACTACGAGATGCATCCCTATCCTGATACGGAAGATATTCCATATGCGCACAATACCCAGCCGTGCCACAACCAATCTACGGTGAAGGATCTCCCGCAGGCAACGTGCAGTCCTGCTTGCTGACAAAGCTCCTGTGCTTCGGCCAGGGTATACGCTTGCACTCCACTCCCTTCAATGCGCCGCAACAGCCATTCGAAAGCTGCCCAGAGGAAGAAAGGCTTACGCCGTGCGAAATCTTCTACCACCAGTTGTCCTCCAGGTGCCAGCAGTCTCCTTAACCCTGCTAACGTTCCCGCTGGTTCTGGCATGTCATGCAGCGCATTCGTACAGGTGATGAGATCAAAGGTCTCCTGCGAGTAAGGAAGATTCGCTGTCTCACCAGAGCCGATCTGTACGCGCTCTACATGCACATGAGGCCGATCTTTCAGGGTGGCGCGTGCCTGCACAAGCATGTCTTCGCTCGCATCCACTCCATAGGCTTCTACACCAGGAACTTGATCGAGCAGCTGTTGCAGTAAGATACCCGTTCCACAGGCGACATCCAGCAGACGAGGTAAGCGTCCCAGTCGCTCTGGGAGGCTGCGTAGTGCGGTAACATCTATCATCGCCAGTGTCTCTGCAAGGGTTTTCTCGGTGAAGGTGCGCCAACGCGCGTTATAATGCCGTGCCCGCCTTCCCGTATAGTATGTGCTCATATGTACCTTTCTTGCCCGGCAGCATCACATAATAGGCACCTTACTAGAGGTGGGTGTGAGGTGCAGTTTGGCCCAGACGTATTGAAACTTGCTGCCGACTCGTAGTACGTGCTCTCTGAGCATCCGCCTAGGTAACGATCACCGTCAGATTCATAGATTGGTGAATGGCACAGTAGAAGTGAAAGGTGCCAGCAGTGCTGAAAGGGCCGACCTCCGCACTATCATAGCCGTTAAAGACCTGATCCACGCGAGGTGCTCCAGGGTCTATCGCTGGTCTTGCCACACCATTCACCCAACTGCCATTTTCGATTTGATGCGGCGAGATGGAATCGTCCACAAGAGCGAGCATCTCCCCTTTATGAAAGGTGATCGAATCCTGGATGAAACCCAAAGCCCCCATATGCGCCGTTGGGATGACAACCGGGCTGGCCTCTTTAATGCTGCACGCGGTGACCAATATGGCGAGCAGACTCCCAACAATCAAACCAGCGAGCAACTTCTTCAACATCATTGTCTCCTTTCTAGCACTGCGAGCAAGGGCCGTGCCGATTCCGCTGGAGGTTTCCGTGATCAGGGCTGTCTTTCTGTCCTGGGCATGCTTACTAGAGCATCATCAACATCAATCTCTCATCATGAGAGCGTTTCATCAAACCATTCGCCTATCACCTGAGCCGCTTCTCTTGGGTGAGAAAGCATCCAATACACGCTGCCATCGACTTCGACCAGCTGTTTCTTCACATTGGGCAGACGCTGGTATACATCTTTCACATACTCGACGAACGCATTTCCCCCAAATCCTCTAAGGGCCACCAGGAACATGGTAGGAATCTGTAATGCCGTAAGCCCTTGTGGGGCAGGCGTCAAAAGCAGGGATATGATCGCAGAAAGAGGATACCATCTATCGAAATCGGGATCGTTGAGATATCCTTCTACCACGAGCCGGGTTTCTCTCGCTCGATTTCCTTCCTTGGTATCGATTAATTCTTTCCAATCCAGGTATGATGAAATGGGTAACTTCACATGCGGGGCTATTCTGAGGAGCAGTTTTCCAAAAGGAAGGATGATTTTTCGCCGGTGAGCGGCACCTTTGCCTTGCAGAATGGCTGCTCGAAACGTTTCTTCGGTCAGTATTGCTGGGGCGTTTTGGAACACGACGCTTTTCATCGGGCTTTCCGTCAAAGCCAGGTAGAAAACGACATATCCGCCCAATCCTTCGGCGAAAACCCCGATCCTGTCATTCCAATAGATGGCGATGTGGTCCAGCGCGTCCTTGTGGCGAGGCATGAGCTCACGAATCGTAACACCACCATGTTTTGGCATAATGCACACATTATATCCTCTCAGGTGTATGTGATAGCCCAGCTCGGCAAAGACATACGCATGACCGCCCGATCCCTGAGAAATCAGGATAGTGGGAGCGTTCTTCCCCTCTTCAAAGTAGATGAGTTCAAACTGCTTGCCGCACGAAGGGAAAGTAGTTCGTTGCACATTCCTTTCAATCTCGTCCGCGTCTGTTTCAAGAACATAATACTGTTTCCAGTAGCTTTGTTTCATGGTTCTATTTTTCCCTCCTTTTCAAGCATTCGACTTTCACCGCTGTATTTTTCTGGGCGTCGTTTCAATGCTCATCCGTTCGTGCTCAAGCTTCCTTCACATTCCCTCCAGAATCTGTTGCGCCTGACATTTGCGAGGACTGGGACAGATTGGACTTGATCAGGGGAGCCTTGCCCGCTGCGGTTTTCGGGATGCTCTCCACCCGTTGCACCTCCACGCGTGGGACGATGGCCCCTTGCTGCAAAAGCGCCTGCCGCAAGGTCTCTGCGAGCATCTCATCCTCAAACTCACCGCGTACGCCACTCAGCAGCACACGCAGGCCATCGACCTCTTGTATCACCTGCCATCCACTGACGGGGAGCGTATCCATGATGCGGCTGAAGACCAATGGATGCACGTTCACCACCTTTCCGGCAGTGCCAGGAAAGGACAGGACATCCTCCACACGCCCTTGAATAGCGTCGATCAGCGCAAAGGGGTGCCCGGAAGGGCAGGGATCAATCGCCAGGCGGGCACTGTCACTCAACTCGTAGCGGATCAGCGGCTGGGAATGGTTGAAGAGTACAGTGATGAGGAGTTTGTCACCGTAGGCTCCTGGGGGCACCGGGCGGTTGTCCTGGTCTACGACCTCAAAGATCACGAGGTCTTCCATGAGATGCATGCCCTGGTGGTGGTCACACTCGGCGGCAAGACTGCCACTTTCGGTGGCGGCGTATTGGTTGAAGAGCCGCTCACCCCAAGCTTGTACGATGCGCCGCCGGGTTTCCTCCGTCAGCAGCTCAGAACTGGTTAACACGGCACGTGGTCTGATCTGCAGACGTCCGGCAAGCTGCTCATCGGCCAGGATACGCATCATGGAGGCATAGGCAATCAGCACTTCCGGTTGCCAGGCATTGAGACGCTCGACAATGGAATCTTTCGGCTCGCTCGCCGCCAGGCGAATTTCCGGCATCCACCAGCTATGAGCAGTCGCGTTGACCCGCGTCGACATATGAAACGGGGTGGTAGAGGCAATGGTTGCTGTTTTGACGCGGTGAGTCAGGTCTAGCTTGATTCCGCCCCATTCGCGCGCGCGGGCAAATGAGGCCAGCACCGTGATCCACTCGGCACGGTTGAAGAGGAATATTCCGGGGTGGCCACTGCTGCCTGACGTGGCGTTGACCCAGTAACGCCCAAGATAACGCTCATCACCGGTCAGGTTCCTCATGTGCGTCTTCACCTCTTCCAGGCGAATGGTGCGGTCTGTCACCAGTTCATCGAAGTGTTCCATCATCATCGCTTTTGAGAGCACTGGCAACTCCTGTAACGGAGCATTCGTCAGTCCTTGATGCAACTGCTGGTAGAATGGCGAGTGTGCGTAGGCGTAGTCGCGCAGGCTGCGTAAAGCGTCCGCCTGGTGGGTTTCTAATTGCTGGCGCGTCCAATGATCTCGCAGGCGAAACTGCCGCATCTCCGCTAGCACGCTCAAAATGATTTGAATATCCATGGTGTCCTCCATTGTCCAGGTATTGCAGCGTAGAATTCTCTCTTCTATTGGGGAACAGCATTCAGAAACTGCTGTGGGTCTTCTAAAAACTCGTTACGGCAGCCTCGCGAGCAGAAGGAGTAGGACTGCCCCCTCCATTCTGTCGTGACCGCCTTCTCGCGCTCGACCTTCATCCTACAGACTGGATCGGTTGCCATGGTCGCCATCTCCTTGAATGCTCCATCCTCCAGCCACAGCACACGGTCGGCAATGTCCTGGATGCGTTGATCATGGGAAACGATGACCACGCTTCTCCCCTGTTCTTTCGCGATACCCTGGAGCAGCCGCATGATCTCGTGTCCAATCTTCGAGTCCAGATTAGCCGTCGGCTCGTCAGCCAGGATGAGGGCCGGGTCATTCACCAGGGCGCGGGCGATGGCTACCCGCTGTTTTTCGCCTCCAGAAAGTTGCTCTGGAAGGAAGTGCATCCGCTCTCTGAGTCCCAGGTCAGTGAGGATACTGGCAGCCTTCTTGCGCGCCTCACGGCGCTTCGCGCCGACGAGCTCTGCCACGAGCGCGATATTGTCCAGGACGGTGAGGGCCGAGAGCAGGTTGAAACTCTGGAAGATGAAGCCAATCTGATGCAGCCGGATGGTGGGTAAGTGTTTTTCTGTCAGGGTGCTGAGCATCTCGCCGTTCAGTTGAATAGTCCCCTCCGTCGGTTTGAGCAAGGCCCCCATCATCTGTAGCAGTGTCGTTTTCCCAGACCCGGATGGTCCCATGATCAGGACAACCTCACCCGAGGTCACCTCAAGCGAGACATCACGGATCGCCTGTACTTCGGTGGCACCAGAGCCGTAGCGTTTGGTGACCTGTGTCACCTGCAATGTTGTGTTCTTCGTCACATTCATACTCCTTTGAAGACCAGAGCCGGGTCAAGTCCGGCGATTTGCCGGATGGGCAGCAGCGCGGAAAGTGTAGCGATCACTAGCGACACAATGCCAACCTTGAGTAGCGATGCGCTACTGATTTGCAGTGCCAGATTGGAGCCCAGGTTCGGTATGATGACTGAGAGCAGGAAGGTAATCGTCAGTGCCAGAACCGTGCCATACAGGTAGCGATTGCGAGCACCTACTGCTTTCAGGATGCCATACTCCACCCGGCGAGACAGCGTGGCAATATACACCGTGAGCGCCATCACCGCCAGCCCAACCAGGAATCCCACCAGGTTCATGGTGGTGAGTAAGTCGGTCACCATATCCTTGACGATTTTCCGTTCCTGGGTGGCAAATGCCCCTCGCGATTGGGCGGTCACACCCGTCACCTCTTGTTCGATCCGGGTTGCCACAGCTTCTGGTGAAACTCCCGGTTTGACTTTCACGAGCACAAAGCTGATGATGGGCATCGTTGGGCTGGTGGATGTTGCATTGCCCATCGACATGTTTCCGCGTAATCGCGCGAAGTCGTTCAGGGAGATGAAGGCCACCGAGTTGAGTAAATTGGCGGTGCCGTTAGACAGACCTGCGATGGTGAGTTTCTGACCCAGGATGTTCACTTTGTCCCCGATCCCAAGGCCGTACTTCTCTGCCAAACTTCTGTCAATGACCGTTTGACCATCTGTCGGGATGGAGACTCCCTGGGCAATACGCCACGGGCCTCCCATGGTTGATCCTTGTGGCAGGCCAATCACATAGACGACATACCGATCCTGGTTGGGACCCACGTCCATCGTGTCGGTCACATACATGATGGGGGTGACCGAGGCAACTCCAGGGACCGCCTGCACCTTGCCTACGACAGACCCAGGCAGCGAGGAGGAGACCATGTGCAAGTTGCGCACCCCGGACTGCGAGACGAAGACGTCCGCACCGGAGTGATCAATGTAGGCTGAAAGTTGCCCCTCCACGCCTGTCAGGATGGCATCAAGCGCCAGGATCAGGGTGAGTGCCAGGGCGACGCCACCCACGGAAATGACTAGTCGAATTTTGTTTTGCAAGAGATTGCGTAAAGCATAACGTAACATACTCTCTCTCCTTGAAATCCATCCCTGCAACGCTGCTGTCGCTGGCACCTATCCGTCTCGGCAACGCTGCTGCGCCGCTACCGCTACGCGGTCAGCCGAGACGCAAGGAGAGCTAGTGCTGCGCACTCAGCAGGGCTGCAAGGACTACCTCCGGAAAACATCTGCCGGGGCAAGCAGGCGAGCCGGGAACAGCGCTGAAAGCCCGGCCATGACCAATCCAGTAGCCAGCGCCTCGAGGGAGGCCCTCGGTTCAATCACAATCAGGAATTGTGGACGCAGTGTCATGATCAGTTGCGCCGCGGCCAAAGCCAGCCCTATGCCGATCATCGATCCTACGATGGCAACAAGTCCCGCCTGGATAGTCACGACACGATAGAGTATCCGATTGCGTGCCCCAATTGCTTTGAGCACGCCATACTCGCGCTGCCGTTCGATCGTCGAGGTGTAGATAATCAACCCGACGACGAGCACGCCGACGAGGAAAGCAATGGTGACCATCAATTGCAGGGGTGCGTTGTAGGTGCGGGAGAGCAGCGTGACATCATTGGCAATCAACTCACTTTTGAGCAAGACTTGCGTGCCAGGCAGAGTACTCAAACGATCACGCACGGCCGAGGGCTCGATGCCATTCGCTGGGGTGACGAGTAGAAAACCGGTGGCGCCAGGCCTGAGCAGGAGAGACTCCGCCGCCGTTTTAGGGACGAACATGAAACTCATCATCCAGGTGCTCGTATCTGCGGATAACCCGACCACAGTGAAAGTACGATTCAGCACAGGAAGTGTGTCTCCAGGCACAATCCCATGCTGCTGAGCCAGCACCCTGTCCAGGACCATCTCATCATCTGCACGGGGTTCGCGCCCGTCGACCAGGTTCCACGGCCCGCCTCCAAACCTGGAGTCATAGCCGATCATCTCGACAAATTGCTTCTGTCCATGGAGCCCAAAGTAGACCGGTTGCGTGAGGATGGGGGCCACCTGTGCGACTCCTGCCGTAGTGCGGACTGCCTCAGTCGTACCAGGTGGAAGGAGCGAACTGGAAGCAATGAAATTTTTCACATCCTTGCGGGCGACGACCACCGAGCCGGGTGCATGATCGAGGTAGGTTGAAGCTACCCGATCTACTCCTAGCAGAAAACCATTCAAGATCAGGATGAGCATGATGGCCAGTCCCACTCCAGCGATACTGAGGGCCGAACGCACCTTGTCTTGGAAGAGATTATGGTAAGCAAGTGACATGTTTAAGTTCCTTTCGTCCAGGCTTCACCGCAGGCTCGGCACACCAGCGCGGAATCCAGCATGTTCTACGACTTTGACGAGGCTGTTGGGATCAGACAGGGTGGAATCATACTCAACATATGCCATTTCGGTTGCTGGATTGACGTACACATACACCACCCCTGGCGTCCGGGCCAGAGCACGCTCGATAATGAGCACCCCTCCGCCACCGCAGCTCAAGTCGTAAACAGGCAATGTGATACGTTGGTTCTTCATCTTGCTCTCCTTCTGTCATTTCAGCAGAACTATCCTGAGAGTGAATCTCGCCGGGCAGAACAGGATTCATACACGGCATCTTTCCTGTCTTGCCTCTTTCCTAATTACAGCATGGCATACGTTGCTGAAGTCAGGCTGAGGTCTGGCTGAGGGTTTGCTGAGGAGTGGACAAGGGAGTGAGTGGAGGCCCACCGGGAAGAGGTAGGTACACTGTTGCGATCGTACCCTGCCCGGGCTGGCTCTCAAGCGTGATCTTGCCTCCATGTTGCGCGACGATCCAGCGTGCAATCGGCAGTCCCAGACCCGTTCCACCGGGATCGCGACCACGGGCAGGGTCGGCACGATAGAACCGTTCGAAGACGTGTGGCAGATCCTCTGGCGGGATGCCGACACCCGTATCGCGGACGGTGATCTTGCTCCCCGTCTTCTGACGCTGTAAGCCGAGTGTGACGTGTCCATTGGCAGGGGTATACTTGAGCGCATTGTCCAGCAGGATCAGCACCAGTTGCTTGAGCCGATCCTCATCGCCGGTGACCTGGATGGGTTCAAACGGCTCTAAGGTAAGTGTCTGCCCCTGGGAAAGTTGGCGTGCCTCATGGTATCCATCGAGCACCACCTCATCAAGATCAAGCAGGCGATGCTTCAGAGGTACGCCGGCATCAGCCCGGGCAAGAGCCAGCAGGTCAGCCACCAGTCGGCTCAGGCGGTTGGCTTCTCGCGTTACTTCAGCCAGCGCCTCCTCGCGCTCGACCTCTGGCATGCTCCGGTGGCGGCTGAGTAGTTCCAGGTTCCCCTGGATCGCTGTGAGCGGGGCCCGTAGTTCGTGTGAGGCATCCGATACGAAGCGCTGCTGAGCACTGGAGGCCGCTTCGATGCTCTCCAGCATCTCGTTGAATGTCTTGGCCAGTCGACCGAGTTCATCATGGTGGGTGGGCATCTCGATGCGGCGTGTCAGGTCTTGCGAGAGGGTAATCGTTTGCGCCGTCTGGGTCATCCTGGCAACTGGCCGCAAGGCTCTACCAGCAATTGCCCAACTCCCGAAGAGTGCTACTGCGACGCTGGTCAATCCCAGCACTGGTAATATGACCCGAAAGGCCTGTATTGAGGCATCCAGTCGGCCAAGAGGAGTCAGCGCCTCAACGTAACTCACGATCCCTTCCTGGTGAATGGGGAGAACATACACCCGCCAGCGTTGTTGTGGTGTCGTCAGGAGGCCAAAAACGCCACCGGGATCAGGAGTCACAGGTGACGACATGAATGGTGGTATGAGTTGGACAAGCGGGTCGTAAGCTGGACCGGTTGGTGCCCGCAGCACTGCCTGAGGATTGACGCGTGGGAGGGTATCGGTACCAAGCGTACTCTCCTGCAAAACGCCATGTGCGTTGTAGAGCCGGAGAGCAATCTCAAGGTCACCTCTTCCCTGAACGAGGTGAGGCCCAGTAGGAGAGACAGAAGCCTCGGCGGCCGCGTGCCCAGCACTCACTACCAGGGTGCGGTCGAGATCATCGTATTGTCCCCGGGCGTGGATGGCATAACCCAGCAGCAGTACCAGCAGCAGAATCACGGCAAAAAGCGCCCCATAGTATAATGCCAGGCGCAGGCGGATAGACACGAGTTAACTCTCTTCCTGGCGCAGCACATAGCCTGTGCCCCGGATGGTGTGGATCAGGCGCGGCTCCCCCCCGGCTGCCAGTTTCTGGCGCAGTTGCTTGACGTAGACCTCTACCACATTCTCATCAAAATCATAGCCCCACACCCGGTCGAGCAAGACCTCCTTGGAAAGCACATGCTGGGGATGGATGAGGAACTCGTGAAGTACCCTGAATTCGAGGTTCGTGAGGGGGACTTCACGCTGGCCCCGGTAGACCTTGTGGCTACCGGTATCCATGGTCAGATCAGCAAAACGCAACACTTGAGGATGATCTAGCCGTTGCCGTCTCAGTAGAGAACGCACCCGAGCCAGCAAGACTTCAAACGTAAACGGTTTGACGACGTAATCATCCGCACCCGACTCCAGTCCCTGCACCTGATCGGCTGGCGCGTCCCTGGCTGTGAGCATCAGCACTGGCAGGTGCTCGTCAGCAGCCCGCAGGCGCTGCAGCACTTCAAAACCGCCCAGTCCAGGCATCATCACGTCCAGGATCACCAGGTCTGAGGGACGCTCGCGTGCAATGGCAAGTCCCTCAGCCCCGGATTGAGCCGTCTCAACTGCAAATCCTTCATACGAGAGGCCGCGTTTGAGCAAACTCGTGACAGCGGGATCATCATCAATTACCAGAATGCGCTGCATCTGCTCTTTCCTCCTCCAGGTGCTTTCTCTGTTGAGAAATACTCTGTTCAAATGTGCATTCTAAGGTGAAGAAATCACAGCATTGTCACAGCCATCTTCATTCATATCACATTGCCCTCACAATGAGAAAATCTAGACGAATACACACAGTATCCTTAGTTGAGCAACATGAGTGCATTCTAATGAAACGAAATCACAAAACTATCACAGGGCTGCTTCCTATGTCACTTTGCTCTCACAACGAATGAGGTCAGTGAGGATAAGATGAGCTTTTGTGAGGTGATAGTGATATCACAGACACGTATTGTGCGTGATACGTGACATGCATGTGCAATAATGGGGGGTGATACTCGGGAATAGGTCAAATCCAAAACGAATGAAGGAGGTATATGGTGAAATATCGTTTCGTTGTAGGATTCTTCCTGGTTACGTTCATGCTGGTTCTGGCCGCCTGTGGGAACAGCGCAACCACTTCTGGTTCTCAACAGGGTCAAACAACTCCCTCTGGGTCTCAAACAGTACAAGTTACACTCTCTGACAACAACGTCGCTTCTTCTCTGACCACCTTTACTGCCGGAATGCCCTACCACTTCGTTGTCACGAATACGGGACAGGTCGCTCACCAATTCGTGATGATACCAATGGGAATGGGTATGGAGCATATGTCGGCGGATGAAATGCACCATTCAGCACTCTACATGTACGATAGTGTTGCCCCCGGTGAGAGCAGAATGTTTGATTACACCTTTGCCCAGTCCGCTGCAGGACAAAGCTTGCAATTTGCTTGCGGCACCCAGGGGCATTATGCAGCTGGAATGCAGCTTCCTTTTATGGTTAACCCTCATGAGTAACAGACTCTGCCTCTGCCACCTACTGTCCTGGGTAGAGACAAGTAAAGTATAAGAGGACGAGGAATGATCTCCTGGTAAGAGGTAAAAGAGGTCTCCACAACAAGAGTGTGCCTTCATGAAAAACCCCTCAAAGCTCGACGTGTTCCACCTTCAGTCGAACTCTGGAGGGTTCTTTTCCGTTAGCTCCTCCTTTTCCTTGGGGTATCTTGTCATGACCCGTGTTCCAAAGGAGGCTTCGGTGGGATCGCCCTTCTGGACACATGCATGACGGCAGAATCCCTCCTAGAAAACGATGAGCGGCTTGAGGACGCCATCGAGTTTCTTGTCCATAATCTCAAAGGCTCTCTCCATCTCGTCAAAGGGGAAGGTATGGGTCGTCATGAGCGTGGGATCGACGCGCTTCATCTCCAGCACGCGCAGGAGGCGATCCATGCGCAAACGGCCACCAGGACACAGGCCGGTCGTAATGGTCTTTTCCGCCATGCCGACTCCCCACTCGACACGAGGGATATGCACGAAGTCACCTTGGCCGTGATAGCCCACATTGGAGATGGTACCGCCGGCTTTGGTGACTTTGATCGCATTCTGGAAGGTGATATCCGCCCCCAGCGCCTCGATAGCTGTGTCCACCCCCTGTCCATCCGTCAGATCGAGGATGCGTTGGACAACGTCCTCTTTGGAGAAATCAGCGATCTCATCGGCACCATAGGTGCGCGCAAGTTCTTGTCTGCGCGGGACCGTTTCTACTCCGATGATCAGCCCGGCCCCACGCAACTTCGCCCCTACGGTTGCCATCAGCCCCACAGGACCCTCTGCAAAGACAGCTACTGTTCCCCCAATAGGAATATGGCCGTTCTCTGCACCCATGAACCCGGTCGAGAGCATGTCGGCACAGTAGACCGCCATCTCATCAGGCACGCTTGCAGGAATACGGGCCATATTCGCATCGGCCTCGTTCACATGGAAGTACTCGGCAAACACGCCATCCTTCGTATTGGAGAATTTCCATCCTCCCAGAGGGGCACCAGATTGGGAGGAGTGACCAGCCTGCGAGGCAGGGTCTCCCCAATCCGGAGTGATGGCACCAACCAGCACCCGATCACCTGGCTTGAAGAGCTTGACGTTGCTGCCCACTTCCTGGACGATGCCCACCGCTTCGTGTCCCAGGGTCAGATTCTCTCGCGGGCCGACGGCCCCGCCTACGGTATGGGAGTCCGAGGTACAAATGAGGGCTGTGGTCGTTTTGACGATGGCGTCGTTTGGACCTGGATGGGGAATGGGTTTCTCCATGAAGCCCACTTGACCGATAGCTTTCATGACAAACGCTTTCATGCTCGTTCCTTTCTTTGCTTCGTTGCATCAGCATGTATACGCACACAAGAGTAATGGGGAGATCTCAAATCCGTAGGGGAAGCATTGTCTCCCGTTTCCCAATAAGGAAGAATACTCTCGTTCGCTCACGAATTCATGATAGTAAGCCTTTGTTTTGTCACAATTGTATCACAAAGTGTAGCCGACAAAGTGAGCAAGAATCGTTTTTACCAAGTACCCCACGTGTCAACTCACATAAAAATGTGACCGAACGAGCACAGTTCACTCACATAAAAATGTGACTGAAGCTGACCTCCTCCTTTCTGCTTGTCGGCTTGCCCAGGGGAGGCGGCAGGTGGGGCGGCGCGCCGCCCCACCTGCCGCCTCCCCTCACGCTGCGCTGCCTGACTGGGCGCTAGCCATCTCCCACAGCGTATCCAGTTGGCGATAGATGGCTTCACGCAACTGGAACGGATTGGTGTGCTCATAGAGCTGCTGTAACTGCGCCTGCTGCTCTGGACTGAGGACGGAGCTTTCCCACAGGCGCTCATAGGGCGTCTTGGCGTCATCCCATTTGCGTACCACTTTGTCCCCGACCATCGTTTTCTCAGCGAGATGCAACACCGGCTGAAACACAGTGTAGTAGAGCCACATCTGCTCATAGAGCGCATCCAGCGCCGCCACCTGCTCCGGGGTATCCAGGCGCAGATGGCCCACATGACTTTCGCACCAACGTGTCGTTCTTTTGCTCCACCATCCGATGATCGTTCTTGTGATACGGACGACTCCGACTCAACTGGACCCCTTTGACCTTGTCCGAGCACTCGCGCACCAGGTGCTGATTGAAGAACTCGCTGCCATTGTCAGGGTGCAGTTCGAGAAGAGGAAACGGGACACGCGCGAGGATGCGACGAAAACCGCCCTCCATTGCGGCTTGCCCTCGCCCCAGCACCGCCACACGCTCACTGGCGTCCGGTCGCCACATCCACGAGCTGGATGCTATGCCCATACAAGCCGAGGCTGCTCTCGCCACTATGATGCACCAGATCCACCTCGAAGTGCCCTGGTTCGCCGATATCCCATCGGATGCGCCCCATGGGCACGCCGATGCCGCGCCTGATTAGCCCGCTCCGCTCCCTTCTGGGGCAATCGTCTCCTGTGCGAACGGTATTTGCGTAAGATACGCCCTACCGTCGCCCGGCTGATCGTCGTTCATTGTGCTTCCACCTGCGCCGTCAAGCCCAACGGCTCAAAGCGAGCCAGGTGCTGGGCCATCGTGAGCAGTCCCGGCGTCAGCCGCTCTGCACACATGTAATCCCGACTCTCCCACACCCGCACAATGATCCGCTCCCCCTCCAGCCCATAGCCAGGCGCTCGCGGCCTCACCCGCTTTTGGCGCTCCAAGCTCCCCGCATGCATCAAGCGCGTCAGGCTCTTTCTATGTAAGCCCGTCACCTGCTCCAGCTCGGTCAACAGGCGACCTCGCTCTCCGCGCGTGGCTGCCACGTAGCGCACTTTCATGCGTTTCAAATACTTCCGCCGTTCATTCACACTCATTTCGTCTTCGGTCAGCATGCTACACCTCACTCAGTCACATTTTCAGTTGAGTGAAGTGTACCTCCTTTAGTAACATTTTATGTGAGCGAATACGCCCCATTGACTTCCCAGAGCAGAAGGAGCTAAACTTTTCACGTGTGAATGGAGTGAATGCAGCCTTAGAAGCTGCGTCATTAGCCGTAGAAAAGTGTAGATTACTACACCGAGATCTGTAACCATTCTCCAGTGCCTGGATCACCATCTACGCGTGCATCCCAGGGTGCCTGATAGTGATGCTTCAGGTAACCCTCAGCAATGACTCAGCGGAGCCTCAGGAAAGATAGCTACACTTGGTGTAAGAAGCTGGACGATTGTGAGATTTTAAAAACTCTATCTCCTCACGTCACACCTTACCAGCTTCTACTCATTCTGAATGAAAGTCAGGATATCTGATGGAGAGTAGCATCTTTTTTGGAGGGTCAATTCTTGCGGCAGTGGTGGCAGGCTCGCTTGCGCTGTTCGCCCCTTGCTGTATCTCATTCATGCTTCCCGCCTACTTCGCAAGCTCCTTTCAAAATCGCTTGCGCCTGGTGGCTATGACCTTCCTCTTTGCAGGAGGGGTGGTGACGGTGATCCTGCCGATTGCGCTGGGAGCCTCTGTGTTACGGCAGTTTTTGACGACGCAGCACGCCACGATCTATGTAGTGGGCGGTATGCTGCTGTTCGGGTTGGCATTCTACCTGCTGCTGGGCGGGCAGGTCCATCTCCCCATGCCAGGACGACGCGCGGGTGGGAAAGCCGGAGTAGCAAGCGTCTATTCCCTCGGCGTCTTTTCAGGTATCACCAGTTCATGTTGCGCCCCGGTGCTCGCCGGTGTCATTGCTCTCTCCAGTGTTGCTCCCTCGTTCGGGATCGCTTTGGGGTTGGGCACAGCCTACGTGTTTGGGATGGTCGCTCCGCTTTTCATTATCTCGCTGCTCTGGGAGCGCTTTGACTGGCGATCAAGTCGCCTTTTCCATCCACGATCATTTACCTGGAAACTCGGTCCATTGCAACGTACGATCAGCGCGACAAACCTTGCCAGTGGGCTGCTACTCCTTCTCATGGCAGTAGCTATGATCTGGGTTGGTTTCACATTCGGTTCTATGCAAACGCTCACCGGCTGGCAGGCAACACTTGCTTTCAGTTTGCAGCACGTCGGCAGGGTGATTACGGGCGCTTTCGCCTGGGTTCCGAACTGGGTGACAGCCCTTGTCCTCCTCCTGTTCGTTGCTCTCCTGGCCTGGCGTGCGCTCAGGCAGGTCGAGTCGAACGCAGCCGACGATGAGTCCCAAGCACATGATGGCGAACGTGTCGATGATGAATCAACGAAGGAGAAAATCAGTGAGTACTGAGAAGCAGAAAAAAGCGCATGGAATGGCGCCGAAAAGGGCAAAGTCCAAGAGGTCCCATCGGACGCAGCCGCATCTGATGAGTCGCAGCCTGCGTACTGGCATGAAGGCAGGCGTGTTTATCGGAATAGCGGTCATCGTGTTGGGATTGATCTACTTCCTGAACAATGCAAACGGGTCATCGGCCACTAGCAGCCAGACGAGCCAGTATCCCTTTCAGGTCGGCAGTCCAGGTCCTGATGAGAAAGCTCCATCCATCAAGCTACAGTCGACCGACGGAAGCACATTCGATCTCGCTACTCTGCATGGCAAAACGGTGTTGTTGTTCTTCCAGGAAGGACTGGGATGTCAACCGTGCTGGGACCAGTTGAACGACATGGAGTCGAAGATTGGTGAGTTTCAAAAGCTTGGCATCGACAAGGTTGTGAGCATCACCACTAATCCGCTCGATGCGTTGAAACAGAAAGTGGCAGACGAAGGTCTCTCTACCCCTGTGCTTTCTGACCCAAGCTTCACGGTTTCTCAGGCCTACAATGCTAACCAGTTTGGGATGATGAATGGTACCAGTGATGGTCATTCGATTATCATCGTTGGGCCTGATGGCCGAATCCGCTGGCGGGCCGATTATGGAGGTGGCCCTCATTACACGATGTACGTGCCGATACCGACACTCATCGCTGATATGAAGGAGGGACTCAATGGAAGATCATCGTAAGCGCGCAAACGATGTACTGTCGGAAGAGCATCATAAGCGTATCACTATCCTACTCCTCACTCAGAAGCACTGCGGGTTTTGCGAGCAGGCCCAGGACATACTAGAGCGGCTCTCTAGAGAGTACTGGCTTTCGGTTTCCACACTCGATATGGGTTCGCCTGAAGGTCAGCAACTTGCCATCGAGGGTGGGCTGCTCTTTCCTCCAGGCATTCTGATAGATGGCGAACCGTTCTCCTATGGCCGTCTGTCGGAGCGCAAGCTCCGGCGGGAACTGGATCGTCGATTAGGTTTTGTAGACAGGCCTCCGTATGTCCTTATCCTCCAACATGCCCACACATGAGCCGGGGGAAAAGGCAGCAGAGGTTGAAAGCATTGTTTGTAATGTGTTCCGTGATGGATCAAACAATCGATAGGGCATCAGGCGACCTCCCGGATTGAACAAGGGCGAACATCGTCCAGACATTCGGCACGGGTCAGGAGAGCCACAGGAGTAAAAGGAGAGACAACCATGCGAGACAAAGCAGCGCGGATATTCGTGGTCGTGATTATAGTGAGCATCCTGGCGCTCATTGGTACAGGTGCAGGGTTGGCCGCAGTACTTCGAGCCAACGGAGCAGGCGTGAATCAATCACCAGTTGCGCAAGGAACACCAGTACTTGGCGTGACGCACATCTTCATCCGCAACTATGCCTACCAGCCCGCGAACATCCAGGTAGTCTGGGGAACAGCGGTCACCTGGACCAATTCGGATAATGCTGTTCACAGTGTGGTCTTACCGCATATTATTGACTCTGAGAACGCTATTCGTGAAAGTGGCCCCCTTAGCCAGGGACAATCGTTTCATTACACCTTCCTAGCGCGAGGAACATTTCAATACTACTGCGTCGAACATCCCACCATGGCTGCCACAGTTATTGTGACGTAGGAGGAACAAACGTGCTTGAGCAGGAGCAGAGAAGTGAGAAAAGCCCTTTGGAAAAGGCAAGATGTAGAAAGTGCATGCATAGGTGTAAGTTCTAGATTGGGCCTGTGAGGAGATAGCCTATGCCGAACCTGGTAAGGATGTAGTGGGGTTGACTTGGATCGGGTTCCAGCTTGCGTCGGAGACGGTTGATCGTTACCTGGAGCAGGTGATTATCACCAACATACTCTTTTCCCCAGACATACTCGAGCAGCGTATCTTGGGGGACAACACGCCTGGCATTTTGTGCCATGGCGGCAAGGAGACGCTTCTCTCTTTGAGAAAGTGTGACCTCGCGTTCCCTTATGGTCACCCGTTGTTGGGCGTAATCGACCGTCAGGTCTCCAATAGTCGTTGTTGTCCGCAAGGTAGCGGCTTCCTCGTATGGTGCCAGCCGAGCACGTGCTGTTAGTTGCGCGCGCCTCAACAGAGCTCGCATGCGAGCGAGCAGTTCAACTACGCTAAAGGGCTTGTTGAGATAGCCATCTGCTCCAAGATCGAGGGCATGCACCCTATCCTGTTCCTTTCCGCGAGCGATCAGCAAGAGGATCGGGACGGAGGAAAATTCACGCACGCGCCGACAGACGTGAAAACCATCCAGCTTCGGGATCAACAGGTCGAGCAGGACAAGATCGGGTGCATACAATTAAATTAGCTCGAGTGCTTGTTCGCCGTCGCTCGCCGAGAGGACCTTATAGCCTTCCAGCACGAGATTATACGTCACTAAGCGCACGAGCTGAGGATCATCGTCGGCAACCATTACCGTCAGTTTATCAAGATTCATTATCCCTCCTCCTTGCTAACTCTGTTCCACTCTCGCGTACATTTGTGGCATCAACACATGCCCATTGCAGTTCCAGAAGGGAGCCTGCTTGCCCACAAGTGTAGGATATACTTCTCTCATTTGTATCACAGGAGAATTAAGAATATCACATTTACGTCACAAGATGAAATATTGTCACGATTTTTTTACCATCGATCATCGCTATTTTTACGTTCCTTTCACCTGCCTCGCGCTACACTATGAGGAGATGAACTGTCTTTTTTGCGTATTGTCCCTCACCTTCCTGGCTGCAAAGAGATGGCTGCGTATCAGTACACAAAAGGCGCAAATCGCTTTCCCTGCGGGGGTGAAAAATCTCAACGAACCTCGTCACTGAGTAGATGTTGGACAATGTTGCCAGTCAAACCCAACCAGCGTGGAGATACATCTATCACCGCATCGTGTACATATAGCTTCGCAGGAGGGACATCCCGGTTGAAACCATTTTCGGGCTCCAATACAAGAGGAGAACGACACCATTGATTGCAATGGAATTCTGCTTAGACGGAGACAATGCGTCTGATTTGTTCCTGCATGACCCGCTGGAGGATGCGAGTGAGGTCGATGAGCAGGAGGAGCTTCCCGCTCGTGTCAGCTCTCGTTCATCAGTCCTCCTACCAGCAACAGGCACCGGTGATGCGTTTTATAGCTACCTGCAAGACATTCGCGGTCTGGACTTGCTTACCCAACCCATGAGGAAGAAATCGATATCGCACGACGAGCAGCCGCTGGTGATGAGCTAGCGCAACGCAAGCTGATCGAGTCGAATCTGCGTCTTGTGATTGCGCTTGCACGTCGCTACGCGCGGGCAGGAGTCCTCCTGGTCGATCTCATCCAGGAAGGCAATCTCGGATTGATGCATGCTGTTAAGAAGTTTGACTATGAGCGCGGCAACCACTTTAGTACCTATGCGACGAGGTGGATACAGCAAGCTATCTGCCGTGCCGTGGGAGAACAAGTGCGTATGATTCATCTACCTGAACATGTCGTTGTGCGATTGCGCAGAATAAGACGTATTGCAGCGCAACTAGCGTTTGAGCATGGCATTGATCCTCCTCCAGAAGAGATTGCAGCGGCATGTAGCATGCAGGTGAACGAGGTCGTAGATTTACTTGGCATCGTTGAGCAGCCGGTTTCTCTCGGGGCACTTGAAAATGACGAGGCTGGTTATTCTCTCGGCGATAATTTGGAAGATAGCACCACGCCTTCCCCAGCCGAAAGTATCTGTCGGCACTTACTTGATGGAGAGCTTCAACGTGCATTTCTCCTGCTTACTTCTCGGGAACAAACAGTGATCGCGCTGCGCTTCGGTATCGGCGATGGTGAAAGCAACACGCTCTCCCAGATAGGTAATAAGCTGGGGGTTACTCGTGAGCGCGTGCGTCAACTCGAAGGAGAGGCCTTGATGAAGTTGCGCGCTCTGCTCGATCAGGCCAGCGTAGAGAATCATCAGCACTGTGAATGCGGAGCCAGGCAAGCACATTCCAATACATAAGATGTGCCCCAGGTAGCCGATGAGCCTCGATGAGCCAAAGGACGTCTGCGCTATCAACGCGCTGTTCTACGCCAATGTTTCGCTCTTGCAAGTTGTCCTCTTAGTGATTTATGCAGGGATCAGTAGATTTGAGAGGAGTGAGTCCATGATCGCGAGTGACATTATGACACGCAATGTCCATACTATCCATCCAGGCGCCAGCGCGCAAGAAGCTGCCCGTCTACTTTCTCAAGAACACATTAGCGGTGAGCCGGTCGTCGATGCGAATGCCAAGGTCATCGGCATTGTCACAGAGGCCTATATTATCAGCAAGGTCAACCGAGAGGGGCTGTGCGTTGCCGATATTATGAGCCACGAAGTCATCGCTGTAGGTGAAGAGACTGCGGTGAGTGAGATCGCAATGCTCTTCGCCGAACATAAAATCAAGCGTGTCCCAGTCTTGCATGATGGCAAACTGAGGGGCATTGTCAGCCGAGCTGATATCGTCCATGCAGTCGCACAAGGGTATCTGATCATCAGACCCTGGTAAGGGACTAACATGAGTAGAGACCATTTAAAAACAGGGGTGGGCTAGCCAGCGCACGTTTTTAAATGGTCTCCTCACAGAGAATCGTTCAGTCGATACCCGAGACACGGTTCGGTGATTATGTACTGCGGATGAGCAGGATCAGGCTCCAGTTTGGCGCGCAGACGGCGTACGACAACCTTCACATAGTCGGTTGCATCGCTATAGTGAGGACCCCATACTCGCTGCAGGAGTAACCGGGTGGTCAACACTCTGCCAACATTTCCCGCCAGTTCGGCCAACAACGCGTACTCAGTTGGTGAAAGGTGGACAGTACGGCCTGCTACGGAGACTCTGTGCTTCTCTGTATCGATCTCTAGGGCACCACAGACTACCCTGGCTGCTGGGAGCCTGCCCGCTCGACGCAGAACTGCTCGCACGCGTGCGAGCAGTTCTGCCAGGCGGAAAGGCTTGACCAGGTAGTCGTCGGCACCCAAATCGAGTAAAGACACGATATCAGCCTCGCTCCCTCTGATGCTCAGCATGATGATCGGAGTGGAAGATTGTTCACGAATGTACCGGCAGATTTCCAGCCCATCGCTTCTGGGAAGGATCAAGTCCAGCAGGATGAGCTCTGGCGACTTGCGCTTGAATGCAGCCAGGGCTTCAGTCCCATTGGTGGCGGTCGTTACCTCATACCCGTGGGCGACCAGGGCGTGTTTCAACGCTACCAGGATACCAGGGTCACCATCCACCAGGAGGATGTGCTGTTGGGCATAACTCATAACGTCACCATTCCTCCGTGCATACACTCAATAGTTCCGTCTTCTCCAAGGGCTCAAGCCCGGGGAGACTTGCCGTGTGCAAGGGCAGCGCGAAGCGAATGACGCTCCCACCCTCTGGTTGATCCTCCACCCAGATCCGTCCGCCATGAGCTTGCACGATACCCTGGCAGATCGCTAGACCCAATCCACTGCCCTGCGTGTGCGTCCTCTGGTCTCTCTCCAGGCGATAGAAGTGCTGAAAAATCTTCTCGCGCTCGTCTGCAGGTATGCCTGGACCGCGATCTGCCACCCCGATGAGTACCTCGTCCCTTGTCCGCCTGGCCTCCACCTTGATCGAAGTACACGATGAGGCATATTTCAAGGCATTTTCCAGCAGGTTCCACAACACCTGTGCGAGGCGAACGGGATCGGCATACTGCAAAGGCACATCTGCTGCCAGGTCTAGCTCCACCCGGCATCCACTATGCAGCTCTTCGAACTTCGCTAGGGTATCAGCAAGCAAAACGGGGAGGTCGATCCAATCACGATCGAGTAAGAGTAAACCGGCTTCGATGCATGCGAGGTCAAGCAACTCGTCGACCAGTCGATCTAGCCTGCTTGCTTGTCCCGCGATGTTAGAGAGTAGTTGCTCGTGCATCTGGGCTGATTGCACCCCGTCCTGGTCGAGCAGGCTCTCAACGGAAGCGCGAATGGCGGTCAGCGGTGATTGCAGGTCGTGCGAAACGGCAACGACAAATTTACACTTGAGTCGATCAGCTTCACGCAAGGCTTCGATTTCGCTCGCGGTACGCCGCAACCGAGCGTTGGTCAAAGCCAGGCCAAGCTGTTGACCAATGCTCGTCAGCAAGGCGAGGTCTTCTGTCGTCAGTTTCCGATGTGAGAGACTCCCGATGAGCAGAACGCCAAGGGTCGTCTTGTCGTTGGCCAGCAGGACGGCCATCATATCGCAGAGGCCCGCAGTAGCAAGAGGCTCGTATGGGATGTGCTTCTTTCTCTCTCTGCTACAGGTCATGAGTGATTTTCCTGTCGTCATGACCAGGCGAGCAACATCATGAAAGGTTCTCGAGGGAGGTTTGCAGAGATCGAGAGGCACAGCTTCGGGCAGTCCACAATGAGCGGCAAGCGTTAAGCCGTCAGCAGGCTGATCGCGCAGCAGAATCATCCCTGCGTCCAGGTTCATGATCTCCACAATACGCCTCAGAACCACCTCAAGATGCTGAACGGGATCAGGCAAGGTACTCAGGAGTTCTGCCAGGTTATTGATCACTTCAACGTGATGAGTGTGCTGCTGAAAGGTGGTAAAGAGCCTGGCATTCTCGATGGCCGTTGCTGCGTGTGTAGCAAGAGTGAGACCGAGCAGCACGTCATCGACTGTCCAATGATAATGAGTGCGTTTAGGGGCCAGGATGAAACCAATCACTCCGCGAGCCGCTATCAGAGGAAGCAGCAACAAAGAACGAATACCTCGCCGTTCGAGCTGCGCGCCCGACAAGCTGACAGAGGTGAGAACGTCATCTATCATCACCGGCTCTCCGCGTTCCCGGAGGATCGAGACCACTTTGTGCTGTCGAAATAACACTTCCAAGCCACGACGGGACGCCGGTTGCCATCCATCCTGTTTAGACCAGGTGTGTAGTGACACCATCTCGCCGCTCTCGCCAAACAGGCAGGCGGAGGCAGTTTCGAGTCGCAGAAGGTGAGCTGTTTGCCTGGCTATCTTTTCAAGGGTCACATCTTTATCCAGGCTAGCGCTCATAGCACTCACTGAGGCTGCCAGGAGTTCAGCGTTGTGCACGCTCTGTTCCTGCACGCGGAGGAATGAGTGTAAGTCGTCTCCTGTAGAAGTTCCCGGCACGTTCCCGCCGGTGCGGTGCCGTTTCCGATCAGCGTTCATGGTATACGCACGGGCACTGGTTCCCTTAGAAGAACTGAAAGGGGCAGTTTGGAAGTTCGCCTGGAACTTCCCTTTGCGTGGAGGCGTAAGCAGCTCTCGCATCCCCTGCTGGACTTGCAGGGCCATAGTGGCAATGAAGCCAGAGAGAAATGGACGGATGAGGCGGTAGTTGCCTGTGACATCCAGGATTCCCATGATTTCGCCCGACAGTGGATGGCGGATAGGTGCCGCAGTACAGGTGAGGTCTTGCCAACCACTACAATAATGTTCTGCGCCTAAGAGTTGTACAACGTGACCATCAGCAAGAGCAGTGCCAAGGGCATTCGTGCCGGCTGCGGCTTCACTCCAGTCACCTCCGGGGACAAAGTCGATACTGGCAAGGCGGCGGCGTACTCCTGCATCACCGATGACCTTCAGGAGGCAGCCGTCAGCATCGCTCAACACGATCACATAGCCTGAGTCGGCGAGAAAGTCGGAGAGATGACTCATCACAGGGCGTGCTGCGCGCATGAGCAACTGGCTGGCTTCACGCAGGTGAGTGAGCTGGACTTCAGGGGTCACAGCAAGCGGCGCATAGTGCAGCGAAGGGTTCACCTGCATAGCACGGCAGCGCCGCCAGGATTCCAGGATCATCGGACGTGGGGGATGCTGAGGCAGGATTCCTGTGGCCAGAAACTCCTCACGAGTCGTCTTCAACCGTCGAGCGGTCTGCTCGATCTCTGATGGTGAAGCGATGGATAGCTGAACGGAATAGTGTTGGTTGGTCATACTTCCACCTCGATGCAGATGCGGTGCAGCAATGACGGCTTGCCGTCGCCTACTTTCTTCTACGGGTACTAACAGCCTGGAGCAAGCTCATTTCTTGGGACCTTCATCGTGACCATAGATAACCCACGGTTGCTGTCCTGCACTCTACTCTGTGAGCTATGCTATAACACCGACCTCACAAAACGATCACGGCCGTATCGTTTCATCTCACAAACCGATCACAGCTTCACTTCGCCTCGTTGCAAGAACTGGAGTAGCCTTCTCTGCATTGTGTTGACTGAGCAGCGTAGGTCAGACGATGAAATATTGTCACGATTTTGTTACCATCGATCACCGCTATTTTCACGTTCCTTTCACCTGCTTCCGCTACACTTATGAGAAGATGAAATGTCGTTTTTGGAGTGCTTTCTCGTTCTCGGATCGGCTACCACAGTAGTCTTGTGAACCTTGTGTTGTTCTTACACAGAGAGCAAGGAGAAACAGACAATGAAAGCAGCGGTCGTGCATGAGTTCAAATCATCGCTCTTCGAAATAGCTTGAGTCCAGAACATATTGATCTACGAACATACAAGTTAGCAGAAAGGAATGAACCATGGCAGTTTCCGACACACAGGTGCAAATTGCACCACCAGTCAATCAGTTTCTCTCCACGCCAAGAAAAATGCTTATAGGCGGTCAGTGGGTTGAAGCCACTTCGGGAAAGACTCACCCCGTCTATAATCCAGCGACCGGCGAGGTAATTGCTCATGTGCAGGCAGGTGAAAAAGAGGATGTCAACCGAGCCGTTCAGGCCGCACGTCGCGCCTTCGAGTCTGGTCCCTGGCGCTCGATGACCCCTTCGGCACGTGGGCGCCTCATGACGAAGCTGGCCGACCTCATGGAGCAGCACGCCGAGGAGCTTGCGCAGCTCGAAACGCTGGACAATGGCAAGCCCATTACTGTCGCCCGTGCGGCAGACGTTCCGCTCTCTATTGATCTGTTCCGCTATATGGCGGGCTGGACCACCAAGATTGAAGGGAATACGATTCCTCTTTCCGCTCCCGGTACCTATTTTGCCTACACCCTGCGCGAGCCGGTTGGCGTCGTCGCGCAAATCATTCCCTGGAACTTCCCGCTGCTGATGGCCGCCTGGAAACTGGGGCCAGCGCTGGCGGCTGGCTGTACCATCATCCTCAAGCCCGCTATAGAAACCACCCTCTCAGCCCTGCTACTGGGTGAGTTGATTCAGGAAGCGGGCTTCCCTGAAGGGGTGGTCAACATCCTCACCGGCAATGGTCCGCAGGCGGGTGGTCCGCTGGCGGCTCATCCCGATGTCGATAAGGTGGCGTTCACCGGCTCAACTGAGGTGGGCAAGATGATCGTGCAGGCAGCGATTGGCAATCTCAAGAAGGTCTCGCTCGAACTGGGGGGCAAGTCTCCCAGTGTCGTGCTCAACGATGCTGATCCCGAACTGGCCATCAAGGGTGCGGCTCATGCGATCTTCTTCAATCATGGTCAGTGCTGCTGCGCCGGCTCTCGCCTCTACGTCGAGGACAAGGCCTTTGACAAGATTGTTGCGGGCGTAGCTGATGAGGCCAAGAAGATCAAGCTGGGGCCTGGCATGGATGCCAGCACGGAGATGGGACCGCTGGTCTCCAATGAGCAGTTCCGCCGCGTCACCGGCTACCTTGATATCGGCACTGCTGAAGGAGCCAGAGCCCTGTGTGGAGGCAAGAGGTACGGTGAGCAGGGCTACTTTGTCGAGCCCACCGTGCTGGTCGATGTCAAGCAAGACATGCAGGTGGTGCAGGAAGAGATCTTCGGCCCGGTGCTGGTAGCCCAGCCTTTTAAGGACATCGAGGACGTGCTGTCAAAGGCCAACGATAGCATTTACGGTCTGGGCGGTGGCATCTGGACCAATGATCTGAGCAAGGCGCATCGCATCGCAGCTGCGCTGCACACCGGCACCGTCTGGATCAACTGCTACGACGTCTTTGACGCTGCGCTGCCCTTCGGCGGCTACAAGCAATCCGGCTGGGGCCGCGAAATGGGCCACGAGGTGCTTGAGAACTATACCGAGGTCAAGTCTGTCTGCATCAGATTGTAAAGCGTGCCCTGTACGAAGTCCTGGATGAAGAGCTTTTTGGTGTCCCCTACAATGATGTATTGTAGGCCTGACAGTCGTTTTTTCACGAAAATGATGTATCTTTTCGTGAAAAAACGACTGTCAGGCCATGCGTCTGTTGATTGTTTTGACACAGAGAACAAGGAGAAAAGACAATGAAAGCAGCAGTCGTACATGAGTTCACTTCCCCGCTCCGTTTGGAAGAAATCGCCAAGCCGGAACCTGAACCGGGGAAGATCGTCGTCAAAATTGAAGCCTCGGGATTGTGCCATACGGATATTCACGCCGCCCATGGAGATTGGCCGATCAAGCCCACTCTTCCCCTCATTCCTGGTCACGAAGGCGTGGGGATCGTTGAGAGCGTGGGAGCAGGTGTCACGGAGGTCAAAGAGGGAGACCGGGTTGCCATCCCCTGGCTGGGCTATGCCTGTGGCACCTGCGAGTACTGTGTATCCGGCTGGGAGACGCTCTGTCTCAGTGGACGCTATACAGGCTATTTTCTCCCTGGAGCCTACGCTGAATATGCTCCCGCCTTCGCCAGATATGTCGCCAAAGTACCGGCAAAGGTAAGTTCGTTGGAGGCTGCTCCCCTGACATGCGCTGGGGTCACGACCTATAAAGCGCTCAAGGTCAGCGGGGCCCGTCCCTCCGACCTGGTGGCTATTTTCGGGATTGGCGGACTGGGACACCTGGCGTTGCAGTATGCCAAGATTGCAGGAGCCACCGTCGTGGCCGTCGACCTGGTCGACGAGAAACTGAAGTTGGCCAAGGAGCTTGGGGCCGACTACACCGTTAACGCGAAACAAGAGGATCCGGTAGAGGCCATTCAGAAGCTGGGCGGAGCTAACGCGGCCGTCAGTCTGGCTGTTTCGCCGCGAGCCTTCGAGCAAGCCTTCCGCGCACTGCGACGGGGAGGGACGCTGGTCTTTGTCGCGCTGCCAGCCGATAACTACATGCAGCTGCCGATCTTCGAAACCGTGCTCAATGGCATCAAGATCGTAGGCTCTATTGTGGGAACCCGCCTGGATCTGGCGGAAGTCTTCGAATTGCACGCAGATGGTCGCACGAGAGTAATTTATGAGACCAGGCACCTGGAGGAGGTCAATCACGCCTTTGAGGAAGTGGAGAAGGCGGCCGTCCCGGCACGACTCGTTTTCGACATGATGTAGTCGAACAGTCGGTTGCGCTTCTCCTACAACCAACGAGCTACGCCTGCAGCAGCAGGTGTAGCCTCAGTAGCGCACATACTCTCAAAGATCACCTCACTCGCCGATGCAAAAGGGCTCCTCCCTCTGTACGTTACGACACCCGGACGATCTTTTGGAGCACATTGCCCTTGATTAAACGAGAAGAGGATAAACCCTATGGAGTTTTCAGGTTCGCAGACCATTGCTGCCCCTCTTGAGAACGTATGGGCATTGCTGTTTGATGTGAACAACGTGGCAGGGTGCGCGCCTGGGTTTCAAAGTTTGGAAGTGCTGGGTGAAGAGCATTGGAAAGCGGTTGTTGCCGTTGGCATTGGTCCTGTAAAAGCCAAGTTTACACTGGATGTAACACGTCCGGAGATGCATGAGCCAGATCACATGCTGGTCAAGGGGCGCGGTAAAGCTCCTGGCAATGCCGTGGAAATGTTGGGGACCATGACCCTGAGCGCCGTGAATCTTACAGAAACGTGTATGGACTGGAGCGCCCAGGTGATAGTAAGCGGCACGATCGCAAGCGTCGGAGCACGACTGATGAATAGCACCGTCGAGAGGTTAACCAGCCAGTTCTTTGAGTGTCTCAAATCGGAAGTGCAAACTCCAGCTTCTGTTGTAAGTGGGCCGTGACAAGCCTGTGAGGAGCAAGAGAACCCAAAAATACGCTGAGCCATGAAACGACTTCTTAAGCCAACCTGGAGAAACAGAAGTTCTATCGATCGATGACGATGAAGCGCGCAATTACGGTGACTGTGAAGAGACTGCAGCACTAATCAGAGGTTGAATCGCTCCTGTTACTGGTTCATTATTTACGAAAAGTGCTCTAGAGCTGGCTCGCTCGAACGTCACAGTCAATGGCATCTGCCCGGGCTTCACAGCGAGACGGATATGTATGCAACAATTCCAGAGAAGAAGTACCACATGGAGATCACTGCCGAGAATATCTGTACGGAGTGCCACCTGGGCCGGGAAGAACTGGATGCGTTTGCGCGCATTTGTTAGCTTTCCGTGATTTTCCAAGCACTCCTTGTGATACAAATGTGATTTTTGCATTGAATAATTACCGATATTAAAGTAAGATTAAAGCAGCGCTGTGCTGCTTGTAAATGCTCCTTGAAAAAAGACACTTCGTATTGAGATGCGTATCTGTTCTCAATGTTCAGACATACTATTGCCAGGTGAAATGATGGCGATCTCGGTAGTGGACAGCATCGGTTGCCAGAGTGATGTGTCTGATAGCATTATTTCAGCTCATCAGAGGTCACTCAGCGAAGCCTCAGCAACTGAAGTTTATATTACCAGAGATGAAGGCAGATTTTAGAAGCAGGGGATTGAATCAAGACCCCCTTTAGAGAACCGATCAGCCCTTTTTGGCCGATCAAATGAACTGTCGTTCTTCGTAGATTGTTGCGTAGCAGCAAGCAGTTGAGGGTAGTTCCTCTGGATGGAGTAGCTACGTTTGGTCCCTCATTAGTAGGAGGTATCTCTCTTATGATCGAACAAGCCGACGAGGCACAACTCGACAGCTTTCAAACCCGCGTGAAAGAACATGGTCGAGTCAGGACTATTTTAGAATCGTTCGCGTATATCAAACCCTTTGGAGGCATGTTCGGCAAAATCGTGCCGTACTATGCCGAGTCGTACTGGTACGCCATGGGCGGGCTGACGTTCCTGATGTTCGTCTTCCTGACCGCCAGCGGCGTCATTCTCGCGCTGCTCGGCCCTTACTGGTGGCTGACGAGTCCCTTTGGCCAGTTTCTCAAGTCGTTCCACTACTGGAGCGCGCAGGGCTTCTTCTTCTTCGCGCTGCTGCATCTGTTCCGCGTCTGGGCCACCGGCTCCTATCGCGGTCGGCGCATCCTCAACTGGTGGATTGGCCTGACGATTTTCATGCTGGCGATGGGTGAGAACCTCTTCGGACTGTTGGCCCGTGGCGACTGGGAGTCGCAGTTCGTGTCCATGCACTCCGACAATATGCTCTTCATCCAGCCGTTCTTTTTCAACCTGTTCAGCCCAGCCAACTTCACCGCAGACCTGGCGATTCACATCGCCGTCCTTCCGGTCGTTATCTTTGCGCTGATCCTGACTCACATTGTGTTGCTACGGATCATGGGGCTCAGCAAGCCGCTGTCGAACCAGAAGAAGGAGAAGTAGCAGTATGGAAAGCGACGAGAACGTACAACAACCGGCAGCAACTGCTGCACCGACCCCGCCGAGCGATCGGCCGTCTGAACGCCTGGTGCGGCACGTCTTCTGGAAATATCCCGTCCTCTCCCTGGTGCTTCTGGTGGTCGTGGCCGTGTTGGCAGCGACCGTGGGATCGCCCAACTGGCCTCGGGATTCGATCGCGGGCGTCACAAAGGCCGATCCGGGCGGAGCGGTCCTGGCGTTCACGCAGGAACTGGACGGAACCGCCTCCTCCTCGGCCAACGCCGCGGAATTTGGGATGGGCGATCCCGGCCAGGTCTTTGTGCTGAATCCGCTCCACCAGGCGGCTCCGCTGCTGGGAGCGGATGTCGGGCAGGCGCTCGCCACCTACGAGGGAGCGAGCGCAACTCAACAGCAAACGTGGGCCTCCAATTACGACAAGGCGCTCGGCACCATCATGCCGTCTGGTGGTAGTGAAATGAGTGAAGGCACTCCCAGTCCTGATTTCACCAAGATCGACACGCTGAAAGGGGATTTCGGCCCGGTTCCGGTGCTGCTCAAGGCGAATGTACAACTGGCGCAGAACGGCTACCTGGAGCAGTACCTGCAGGCAGTTGACCCTGGACACTCCTTCCACCTCACCAACATCTGGCTCTATGACCACCCGCAGATGCTCAACACGGCAGTGGCGCAGGGTCTGACGGATGACCAGTGGGGCATGGTCAAGGAACGCGGGTTCTCGGTCGGGCCGTGGTACCTGGCCATTCCAGCGGTATTCCACGTCTACTTCCCCGGTGGGGTTACAGGCCCGGGATTTATCCTGTGGAACCTGCTGTTCGCGGCCTTCCTGCTGTTCTTCATACCCCTGGTTCCGGGAGTGCGCGACATTCCCAGGTACCTCAAGCTCTATCGCTTCATCTACCGCTACCCAATCAAGGGTGATTTCGATAAACCCGCCTGGAGGGAACGGCACGGGGCGACGCATGGGGGTGAGTTAGAAGTGAAGGGAGGTGGAGAATGAACCAGCCACAGCGAGAGAGTCGGCGCAGAGGGTTAGAGTTCGTACTCTTCCTGGTTGTTTCGGGGATCGGCATCTACAGCCTCGGCCAGGGCTTGCCAGGCCTGTTTGAACCCGGCCAGGGCATTCATCTCATCTGGCTCGCGGTCACGGGCGTGGCTTTTATCATCCTGTTCGCCCAAATGGGACGTGTCCACGACACCTGGCCGCACAAACCGGAGAAGCAGAGCAAGCCACACACGAACGAGCAGCTGTCGCAACAACCGCCAGCGGCAACCGAAGAAAGGTGAGGGAGAGGAATATGTTCCAGCGCATCCATATTGATGTCTATTCGGTCATCATCGGCATACTGGTCCTGGCCGGGCTGATTGCGTTGCTGCTTTACATCGTCAACCCGATCGTGTAAAGACCAGTATGAGTGAAGATGAGAGAGAAAAAACATGGTCCAGATAAAGACCATGATAGCACAAGGAGATACGAACATGATGTACGGTTCTAGCATGAATGGCGGTTGGTGGATTCTGGGAATAGGCATGATGGTGCTCTTCTTGATCGTCATAATTCTGCTGGTGATCTGGGTCGTGCGCAGACTTATCCCGCGCCAGAAGCGTTCAGGGCGCGACCAGGCAATGGAGACACTGCAGCAGCGCTATGCCGCCGGTGAAATCAATGCTGCCGAGTACGATCAGGCGCAAGCCAGGCTGAAGCAAACCCCGGTCGAGTAGCGTAACGTTGGCAGGATCACCCGGTAGAATGTGCACTGTGTAGCTCGCGCCACCAAGCGTTCGATGGAGCACCTGGTGCGAAGAAGGGAGAGTTTCAATCAAAAAGGAGAGAGCAATGCGAAATCGAACAGCTCTACTCATCGTAACGATCATTGGGTTAGCCCTGCTGTCTATTGGCGGCACGATTGGTGCGATGGGGCCGGGCAGGTGGTGATGCATGGGTGGGGTGGGCCCGCTCGCCTTGGCCTTGAAGCCAGGAGGTATACCTGGATGGGCTCGCACGGGAGGCAGCTTCATTGTGAGAAATGCACGTGAGAAGTTATCTTGAGAGGAGACATCCGACGATGAAACGACATCTTGTCCTAGCAGCGGTTGCACTGGTTGCACTTGTAGCATTTGTTGGGTTCAATCTGCTCACACCTGGAACAGCACGAGCACAAACAGGTGATGGCTGCGTACACCAACCAACAATAGACTCCCTGGAGGCATGCGTCGAGCATGCTGCGTCACAGGGCATCATCAACAGCAAAGGGGTGACGCACAGTCTACTTGCAAAGCTTGACGCAGCTGAGGAGGCAGTAAACGATGATCATACGTCGCAAGCCATCCACCTGCTGAGAGCATTTATCCACGAGGTGGAAGCGCAGTCTGGCAAGCATATCGTCCAGATACATGCCGAGGACCTGGTGATGCATGCACAAATGGTGATCCAGGCATTGGAGAAAGGTTAGTCACGGATGATAGTGTAGAAGCGTATGACTGAGACTGTAGTACATGTCTCGACTGTCAGCCGCACTCCTTCGCCAGTCACGATGTGGTGACTGCGTAACTGCCCGAGGTGACGGGAAACAAGATTTTGTGGCTGGTGGTCGAGACGATCAAGTTCCTAGATGCGGTAGTCGGACCGCCCGAGCAGTATAAGGATGTTTCAGCGTACATCATGAGCCAGAAGCTTGAGGAAGTGAGTCGGTTGAATGGTTGAGATAGTGACGCTCATAAAAATCCCTCAATTTTATTTGATATAAATAGAGCATATCCGTTAAGAGGAAACAAGAGCAGGGGATATTTTACAGGAAGCTTTTCTGAAAATCCACGCTCGAATAGATACCTTAAATGATAAAGAGCAGTTGCTGTATTTCTCTCAGCCTGGATGATCGTTGCCCTGCTGGTCCTTCTCAGACTCGCATTTCGTTCCCCATCGCATTCGGCTCGCTTCTCAGAGAGTAGTAAAGGAGACTGTGCTAGGGTAACGTCTGTTCTCGTCCTTGCGATAGGCGCACACCCACCAGCGACGTAGAGCAACCAACGCCCATACCCCCTCAACGACCCCGAACGGCCCGGTGCCAGCAAGCCAGCCATACCGAGAAGCAGCAGCACAGGCCAACGCGAACATCAGCACCCACCAGGCTGAGCGTTGTTCCAGGGCGTAGGAGAGCAGCATGATGGTCACGGCACACGCGCCAAAAATAGTGAGGGTGTTCATGCGTGTTGCTCTCCTTTGCTTCGCCAGGCATGCATGCCTTCCCTAATGCCATAGTAGACAATCACCAGGGAGGCGAGCGGGTCGGCCCACCACCAACCCAAGAGATCATTGAGGATGAGGCCACTGAGGACAGCTCCAGTAAGATAGGCATCGATGAAGGTAACATGCCCATCCGTTATGAGAACGGCATTGCCGAGTTGCTTGCTCGTCACTCGTTTTCCAGAGGCGAGTAGAAGCATGGCAAGGAAGGTAGCAGTCAACCACACAATGCCACCTATCGAGGGAGCCGGATGCGTTCGTGTGAGCAGCGTCACCGCAATCTGCGCTAGAATGTAGAGGACGAGGGCAAAGAAGGTCGTCCCGATGAGGCGTAGAGTCAGCCATTCACGGTGATGGTTTAACCCAGCAGTTGCCACCCGATGATGATGGAAGCTAAGACTTTGATGAGCGAGTCCAGTCCAAATCTGACCAGGGCCACGGAGCGAGCCGTGTAAGCGGCCACCACTACAATGACGACGCCAACCATATTCCAGCAAAGGGTAAGATATTCGAGAGCTAACCCTCGTCTGAGGAAAGGAGCTTGTACCATAGGGAACGACAAAGTGAGTCTTTGGACTGTTTTCATGCTCATTTGTCTGAACGATCATCACTCTCCTCGACAAAACCGCGTGGGACAAGCGTAATCGGTGGCATACATGTGGGAGTCTCCGAAGCTGTTGTCAATCCACAGCACTATTCGTCCCCACATCCACATGTCTCTGCTGTCACCTGAGAAGTCGAGGGGCCTGAGGACTCTTCGCAGGTGGAACCGCCGCTGTTGTTGGAAGTTTTTGCCGAAGCAACCGCGACGAATTGGCAAGAATACCCAGATCTGGCAACGACTGCGCAGCCGCGGCGAGGATGGGTGGAAGTATTCCAAAGGCCGCGAGCGAGAGGCCCACCAGGTTGTAGAGGATCGTGAAGGAAAGGTTCATTTTGACGACCCGCATGGTACGCTTCGCAATGGTGAACAGATCAGGCACCAGGTTCCAGTCTTCGCGCATGAGCGCCACATGAGCTGCCTCTAGCGCAATATCTGATCCCATCACGCCCATCGCGATACCCACATCGGCCTGTGCGAGTGCTGGAGCATCATTGACCCCATCGCCGATCATCACCACGGTATGACCCTGTGCCTGGTACTCCTTGACGATACGGATTTTGTCCTCCGGCTGGAGTTGGGCACGATAGGTGATTCGCAGTGCTATCGCCTGCGCTTCTGCTATCCGTTCATTGTCGCCGGTGAGTAGTTCGATCTTGTTAATGCCCATTGTTCGCAGGCGCTTCTGGACGGATGGTATCGGCGGCAGCCAGAACTCCGATAAGATTATCCGCTTGCTCGACCAGGAGTAAGGTTTTCGCTTGTCGCTCTAACGCCTGCGTGATAGATACTGGTACGGATGATGCCAGCATGTGTGCATTCCCAACAGCGATGATGACCCGGTTCACCTCGGCCCGCACACCTAGTCGGGGGACAGCCTCGAAGTGCTCCGGTTGCCAGAGAATGTATCTACAGTCGATAGTGATACCTGTCGCGATCAGTTCCTGTCGGCGCTCCAGGATCAAGTTTCGTTCTCGAACGTATTTACCCTCCAGTTTTGCGAATGCTCAAGGATTGAAGATACGCACCTTTGGGGTTGCCAGGATAGGTAAGAGGTAATGGTCCGATACTGCTGTAGATCGAGCAGAATGTCTCGACCTGTTGTCGTGTTCTCTTTTGCCAGCCAGTGCCTGCCGTGCACGATGCCTGGGTTGTAGGAGTTTCTGATGATGGCTTACGTATGAATAATGATCTCGTTGGTCGCAGATTGAGCCGTTTCCCAGTCCACTACGTCTGCCAGCTCTTCCTGAAACGAGGCAAAGTCTCGCTTGCGCGCCTCCTCACCTGGCATTTCGGTGCTTTTCCAGATCAAAAAAATCTGTAGAGTTTCAAGTGTTTCATCGCCTTGCATGACGTAGCGGGCTACTGTCCCAGGGAACGTATGCTTGTCGAGTTTCTGAATTGTCTTCAACTTCTCGACCAGTTTTGACTGCTGACCCTTGCGTACTGATACACGAATTTCCGTCGCCAGCAGCTTTCCACGGCTACGATAAGCGCGCCAGGAGGGAGCCTTTGATCGCACTCGTCCGGAAGGGCTTGGCTGGAACTGCTTCACCTCTTCGAGAGGCAGGATCAAAATATGGCCCACCCGTCTCGCAGCGAGGCGGCCGGCCCTTACATGCTGGTATACTCTCTTGTCCGAGATGCCCATGATTTCGGCAGCTTCTTTGATCGATACATAGCCTGGGAGATTGGGGATATCAATTTCATTTAGCATGCGTGCAGTGTAATCCTATCTATACTTATGTGTAAATTTAACTGTATAGATATGTTTACAAAGTAATTTACTAAGTAGAAAGGTTTATTTGTAAGGATAGAATATGTCTGCTATAATGCCTGTAACTCTCTGCTACCCTCGCTGAAAAGGATGGAGGCGATCAGAGAGGAAGAGCGGTAATGATCCTCATCTCTAGCTCACCGCCAACACGCTACCGCGTGTAGAGGCTGACAGACTTGTTTTCTCGCTCGCGAGTTGCCGGAGGTTGGAGCAAGGAATGACCCTCACTGAAACGCTCAAGGCGTGGCATGGCGCCAGGTCTGTTTATCTATAAGTTCTCATACGTGCCCGAAGAACATTGAGGGCACCATTCTTGCAACCAGGGGAGAGCATTACTGCACTGCCAGAGAGGGTTTTACCCGTTCTCAGTTACGCTCCATTCAGGCACCAATACGTCCTGGCGATGTGGGGAAAGCTTTACGACAAGAGGGGAGGGGTTTGTCTACAACGGAGGAGGCGCACCAGTTTCGCCTCGTTTCACGGTGCAATTCCCTTGCTCCTCATTGTCACATGCAAGTAGCAGATGAGCGAAGCGAAGTATTCGCAGCGTCGTTCCTCCAGAGAAGGACAGCATCAGTTTGCTTACCGATGGGAGTCGAAAGAGCGCAACCATGATGGAGTCTCCCTCGTCTGAACTGGCCAGGCTCGTTCGCTCGTTGGGAGCAGAGCATTTTCAGTGGCACCTCATCATGCCTGCTAGTACGGTAACGGTCGAGAGTGCATCGAAATTGCCTTCTGATCATAGTCTTCCAAGGCCCCATACACAAGTGAGACATTGGCTGCCTAGTGTTGTCAGGAAGCAAGGGCTGCTACAATCACGTTGAGCATAGATGGAGGCAGTGGCCAATGGCGATACGTTTGCGAGTGAAAGAAGTTGCAAGAAAGAGAGGCTTCAGTATGGGAAGACTGCAGCGGGATGCCGACGTGGCCTATAACACGGTCAAGCGGATGTATAAAAACCCGTACCATGTGATCACCACGGAGACTCTTGGAAAGCTGGCGAAAGCACTAGGGGTTCCTCCTGGAGAGCTGATCGAAGAGGTTCCCGATGATGAAGGCCTTAGACGTGTCTAGCACTGTCGCGTCGAGTCAGTGAAATGGAAGGAGTCGTATGAAGAAACGAAAGCAGAGACGGCGTTTTACCATCTCGGCCACCCGGCAATCATCCCAACAACGCGCCATGGAGATGGAACCAGAAGTCCTGGCAGTCTACGTTCGACGCGCAGAAAAGGGCGTGCTTCCGCTCATCAAGGACATGCAACTGTCCCCAGGAGCCGCGCAGTTCTTGCTTGCTCAACAGACCCAGGTCCTGGTGACCGGCGATCCCCGGCTCACCACTGAGAGTGGCATGGCCATCGCCAATAGGGTACTCGATCTCTGGAGGGATGGTTCTTATACCCCAGGTCCAGCGTACCCCTATACCCTCGAAGAGACGCTACTGGAGCTACAGGAGGGCTTCAAGGCAAAGGGAAACTACGAGACCTGCTTCCAGCCATTCATGCCTGCCAACGGAGAGAAACCACGCGGCATCGGTGAAGTGGCTGGCGGGATCGTGAAACATCCTGAGACGAACTTGTGGCAAATCTGGTTGATGATGGATGGGCCCTGTACATTCCTTGCTGCCTATCGCGATCCGGTACACGCCCAGCGCAACCTTGAAGCCATCGTCAGCGCGAGTAGGAGAGGAGAGCCGGAGGCAAAAGCCGCGATGCTCTATAACAAGATTCAAGCGCAGGCAGACGGAGAGCCGAAACAATTGCCCTATGATATGATGGTCTATCTCGTCGAGCATCTTGACCGCTATAAGATCACGTTGTAGGAAGGCACGATGCTGGAGCGATAGTGAGCAGGTATGGATAGCCATACCCCGACGTTACACGCGCAATCCACCGTCACATTGATGTACGCATCTGGCTTCCCATCACCTGGCCGACCCTCGACGAAGCACAACATGTCGGGAACTTGCTGCCTAGTCTGCTCTCGTGGTTGCTCAATGGAACGGGTAGGAAGGACAGAAAGGAATCTGTGAAAGGTATTTTGCATATGCATGAGATCCGCTGTCTTCCTCTTTGCAGCGTAGAAAGCGATCCAGAGGGATCACACTTGGTCAAGGCTCCCTATACACATAGTGGTCGTCGCGGTTGGCGGAAACGACGTAGTGCAAAACGGCTTGAGAAGCTGATTTCATAGCTTGTTTCGCAGCTTCTATGCTCTCATAACCGCCAGAGAGAAGAGCCAATATTTGTATACCAACTTCTGACCAAGTGTGGTGGAATGTGCTGCTGCCTTCGCTGTGCGACACGTTGAGACACTGATTGCAAACGGTGGGAGCCTATCTTACCAGCCTGACATTGCCGATGCGCGCCATCTATCTGAAAGTGAGGCGTTGCTAACCCGTACAGTGGAGTCGGCACAGAAGACCACGCACTTCTTGTCTGAATGGTCTTTGAGTTGGGGAATGTAGAGTGAGGAATGATTCAACACAACGCACAGAACGTGCTAGCGGCTTTTGATGTGCTCATTGAAGAGATGGAAAACGCACTTCGTAGCATCCACAAAGGAGGTGCTGACGCCCTTGAGACCGGCAATTATGAGAGAGCTCAAACAGCGATTGAACATGCCCGTCGTGTCATGCTCATGAGTGAGAAGATTGCCTCGCTCAAGGGAGAATGGAGGGACGTTGCGGGAGCTTTCAGCGTACAGAAAGATCCAGAGCAGCACACGCCACCTGCAGCGTCTGTACAGCGACAGACACGCATGCATACTGTTCCTGCAAAACCACATCCCGTAGTTCGTCATGAAGTACCCCAACCTGTTGGGCGACTCATCGCTGGCAGAATTCGCAAAGGGCTGCGCACGCCAGAACCTGCCTTTTTCCGGCCGATTTTACAAGCGCTCAGTGATCTAGGAGGATCTGCGAAACGAAGCGATATCTTCAACGTGCTGGAACATTCCATGAGGGACGTGTTCAAACCGATCGATTATCAAACCCTCTCGTCAGAAGCTGAACAGATGCGATGGCAAAATTCAGCACAATGGGCACGCAACCTGATGGTGAAGGATGGACTGTTACAACACGATTCGCCAGTAGGTATCTGGGAAATTACAGAAAAAGGTCGCGCATTTCTTCTGAACAAGAGTGGCTGAACGCCGGGAATTTCGAGAGGTGTTGAGAGAACATGAGAGAGGTTGCAATGCGAAAGAGGTGTGCCGATAACAATCGTAAGAGCAGTGTCCAATGGAATTATTGCACTTTTCAGGTCGCTCACGCTCGTACAGTTTTCATAGTAGGGGAGAAACCGCAACACTCTCAGTGAAACACCTGTTCTTCTGTGATTTGTAGCCTGTGAACTGAGCCACAAAGCAAAGGAGCGGGTATGGAATGCATGAGAGCCAACAAGAAGACAGCGAACATACAATGGTTACCCTACCGTTTCTGAACTATGAGGTCCCTATTCTCTCCCCGGCAGATGGGAAACGGTCTAGTCCGGTATGCTCAGTCTGTCAAGAGCTTTGTATTCGCGTATTCTGTGCAATGTGGGCTGTCTATTCTTCAACAATGTAGACCGAAACCTGTTTTTACCTGCTGCCAAGGGGCTTCTCTTGTAGAATAGCACGAGAGTTCACTGGTGTTTCAAAAAAGGAAATGCTTCTGGGCTATCGAAATATTCTCCCCTTTGAAGTGGATACGTACATTGAACAGGTGAAAGGGACAGACGATGAAAAAGAGGACCTATACCCTGAACGTTCGCCAAACGGGTCAATACCAGTACGAAGTGACCGTCCCAGAAATTGGTGCTATGAAGACGGCTGCAACGCTCGATAGCGCACTGAATATCACGTTGCACCATATTCTCATGCATCTCACAACTCGTTATCTCATCCTGGTGTTTACTGATCAAGATGCTGACAGAGAGGGGCCAGGTGTCGACCTGCAAGCGTGCCTACCAAATGATCTGGTGCACCAAACCGCTCTTGAGGTAGCACACCTGGGTATTGCCTCGCAGGTGCAGAGGAGAGAGCGTCAGCTGGTGTTCGAGGTAATACGACCACTCACACGAGCACAGACCACGTGGCTCGATGAGCAAACTGGAAAGCTCTTCGACAGGTATTACTTCAAAGATG
>WNGE01001709.1_pt1 | contig 43306 bp, 40 predicted proteins | sample 5400651 | NCBI WGS metagenome assembly WNGE01 (sample SAMN13153370, study PRJNA577476) | soil metagenome | isolation source: 60 cm soil or saprolite under grassland replicate 2 | place: USA:California | collected 2016-06-15 | reverse complement strand
CATGCCGGATCACCGTCGAAGGCAGCATTGCTTGTGAGCCGCAGCTGATTGCTGCCATCGGCATCCATGACATAAATTTCCACATTGCCATCGCGCGTGCTGGTGAACGCAATTTTTCCGTTTTGCCTCATGAGCGCCAGTGAGGATGTCACCTGCGAGGAACCTTGTTCCTGAGCAACAGCTCGAAGGAAGCCCGGGGCTGCGAGCAATGCCACCGCGGTTAGAAGACCAAAGATCTTAAGATGATGCATGGGACCCACTTCTGAATTCAGTTTAGGGTTCAAACTTCAGTTTCGTTACCAGCTCACCTATAGGTTGAACACTGAACTGCTTTCGACCACCGCCAATTCAATACACTTGGTTTGTGAGACAGATAATATTAACTCCATTCCATTCTTGTCACGAAGCCTAAGAGATCTTCACAATAGATTTAAGGCTCATTGAAAGCTATTCCTGTTTGAGGCAGGGAAATCTTCACACCTTAGTGGCCCTCGACACACTCCCGCCAACCGTGATAAAAGCCGCAGCACTGAATTCGCGGCCATATCACTTGTCAGCGACTGATGACCCAAGCACGCACTGTTGCAACCACAACTGGCCCGGAGCTTACTGTTCGCTCTATAGTCGTCGGTCTTGCCGTTGCATTAGTCATCGGCAGCGCCTATCCCTACTGCGTTCTCAAGTTAGGCTTTGGACCAAACCTTTCCGTGGTTTCGGCCTTCTTCGGCTTTATCGCCTTAGTCCTCATTTTGCGCGCAGCCGGCACAAACCCTCGCGAGAACAACATCGTTCAGACAATGGGTACGAGTGCCGGACAGACGGCTTTCATGTGTGTCCTGCTGGCCGCCTTTGATCTGCTAAATGCCAAGGGTGTGCTCAATCCGCCTATTCACCTTGGCACCTTCCAGATTTTCTTCTGGCTCTGCAGCGCGAGCCTGCTTGGCATCCTGCTTGCCGTCCCCATGCGACGTCACTACATCGACGAAGAAAATCTGACTTATGCAGATGGCATGGCCGCGGGCGAGACCATCATCGTACTTCATGAGGGGCGCGACAAAGGCGCCTCAGCTGGTCCAGTAAAGGCGCTTGGTCTAGGTAGTCTTGCTTCCGGCGTTTTAATGATCCTTACCAGCTTTCTCAAGCTGTTTTCCGACACCTGGTTCCTGCCGGGTATGCAGCCCATGAATATCGGTCTCAACTGGAGCCTGCTGTCATTCGGCTCCGGCCTCTTAGTCGGATTTCGCATCTGTCTGGCAATGGCGATTGGCATGTTCATCAGTTGGTTCATCCTACCGCCATATCTCTTATCCCACGGAATGATTCCCGAGCAAACTTATCCCATGACTTTGCGATGGGTAATGTGGCCGGCAACGGGCTTGATGGTTGCCGGAGGACTCACGTCTCTCGCGTTGAAATGGAACCTGATTGTCAAGACTTTTCGCGGACTTAAAGGTGGCAGGATGGACCATCGGGATTTCCCGATGCAGTGGGTTGTTGCGGGCTCGATACTCATGACGGTAGTCGTTTGTATGGTGCAGTATTTCAGCATGGGCATACCCGTTTGGCTTTCGCTTATCGCGGTGTTGTTATCGCTGCCGCTGATGCTGGTTGGTCTGCGCGTATTGGGCGAGACAAATTGGGGCCCGATCAGCGCGATGTCAAACATGATGCAGGCCGTATTCGCGTTCATCTCGCCCGGCAACGTTCCCGTCAACATGTCTTCAAGCGGGTTGACCGGGACCATCGCAGTAACTTCCGAAGCCTTGATGCAAGATTTCAAGGCGGGACAGTTGGTTGGTTCAAACCCTCGGAATCTGACGGTAGCTCAGTTGCTGGCGGCGCCTGTTGGGTCTATCGCGACCGCCATCGTGTATCCGGTGCTGCGTGATAAGTTTGGCATTGGACCGCAAGGGTTGTCGTCGCCTATCAGTGTGAAGTGGGCAGGTTTCGCTGAACTTCTGACCAAGGGCCTCAACGCGCTGCCACCTGGATGTTTGGTGGGACTGGCAATAGGGATTGTGCTGGGGATCGCTCTCACGCTACTAGCCGAACGGTGGGCCGAACTGGTGCCGTCTCCTTCCGCTATAGGGATTGGCATGTTGATCCCTGCTTCGGTCCTGATGACGTTCATCCTGGGTGGTGTGGGCCAGTTTGTGTGGTCAAGAGTTTCCCCCAAGTCTGAGGAAGAATATCGTATTCCTTTGGCGTCGGGCCTGATCGCCGGCGAAGCGCTTCTCGCAGTCGTGCTTGCGATCCTCGCTGCTGCCGGCGTCAACTTCTGACACCGCCAGCGACAAGATCGCAGCAGGTGTTATCATCAGAGCAAGGGAGACTCTTCAATGATAACTGTCGCTAATCGGATTTACGTCAAACAGGAATACGCCGACGCCTTCGAACAGAGGTTTCGCGAGCGCGCCGGGTTAGTCGACAAAATGCCAGGATTCATTTCCAACCATGTCTTGCGCCCAGTGAACGACGGCGACCCGTACGTAGTCTTCACATTTTGGAACAGCCGCCAGGACTTCCTTAACTGGGTACGCTCAGATGCGTTCGTGAAGGGGCACGCGCAGTCCGGCACGCTTCCAAAGGATGCATTTTCGCAGTCGAACGTGTTGGAGATGCACGAGGTGGTCCAGGATTCCACTCGTCCCGATTTAGTGCCGGAGCCGCGCGGTGGCCCATTCAACATGCACTAATCAGGGATCAGGCATGCGGAGGTTGCGGAGAGTCTCGCAGGAGCCGGCATTAAAGTGGTCCAGGACCGATGTTTGATCGACGATCACCGCGACCTCGGCACAAGCTAAACAAGTTGAGGAGGACACTTTGAAGCCGCCGCTTCCGATAGTGGAAGGAGTTGGTCCGAGTTGCCAATGGCTTCCGGCAGGTTCCTGGCCGACCATCATGGATTATCTCGTGGAGCGATTCCCGTCTGTCGATGTCACAACGTGGAGCGAGCGGATGGCGAAAGGGCAGATCCTCGATGAAACCGGCCTTTGTCTAAACCCACAAAGTGCCTATCGTGTGGGTGCCTGTGTTTTCTATTATCGCGAGATTGAGGGGGAAAAGAGAATTCCCTTCGATGAATGCGTTCTTTGTCAAGACGAACATATCCTGGTCGTAGACAAGCCACATTATTTGCCCGTCATGCCTTCCGGACGGTTTCTCCATGAGACGCTTCTTGTACGTCTGAGGAAACAAGGTGGGCCAGACTCGCTTGTCCCGCTTCATCGGCTCGACCGCGAAACGGCTGGAGTGGTCCTGTTTTCCCTCAATCCGAAAACGAGGGGTCACTACACGTCGCTGTTCCGCAATCGGAAAGTTGTAAAGGTGTATGAAGCTCTCGCGCCAACGCTGCGGGGACTCGATTTTCCTCTGACTCGGCGCAGCCGAATCGTGACCGGGGAACCCTTCTTTCGCATGAAGGAAGTTGAAGGGAAACCAAACTCGGAGACTCACGTCGATGTCCTTCAGTCACCAAAAAAGCCTTTCGCCGGGGATGGCAAGCTGAACGGGGTGACTCTTTATCGCTTAAATCCCATCAGCGGTAGAAAACATCAACTACGCCTGCATCTCTCGGGATTAGGGATTCCCATTGTCAATGACAGACTCTATCCTGATAGGAGCTTTGTCGATGAAGACGATTTTTCTAAGCCACTCAAACTGTTGGCTCGATCAGTCTCGTTCGTCGATCCGTTGACAGGGCAGAAACGATACTTTGAGAGTGGGAGAAAGCTTTAGCTTCGCGTTACGGCAGCGACGTCACAAATGGGATCGACGCCAGGAGTTGTCTGTTAGGCGGAGTCTTATTTTCCATTTTCCATTTTCCATTACTGCTGTCCAGGTCGATGTAAAGCATCGAGTGATGGTGTCGCAGCTTTTTGGCAGGCAACGGCAGTCACTCATGCCGGGGTGTCATGAGGTCATCTATGAAGTGACGTGACACCGAGGCATGAGTGACTGCGAAATGGACTATAGTAATGAAAAATGTGAAATTAAATGAGAAATCGCGGATTCAACTTGGAAGTGCAACACGTTGTGGTCGGATAAGACTTCTTTTCTGATCCTTCTCATTCACCCCGTGGCTTTAGCCCCGGGGGCAGCGCCAAGTTTTAATGAGGCCAACCGTTTTAACGGTTTCCTTCGCTCTTTAGAACGCCTTCCGCCAAAGGTGATTAGAGCAGGAGATTGCCGATTGTTGAGCGCTCGAACAAAAAACCGTTAAAACGGTTCCTGAACTCCGTCCTCCACTATTATCACCGGGCTGAAGCCACGGTGTGAATGAGAAAGAAGGGGAACCAAAGTCTTTATCCTGAACCGACATGTTGCGTTTCCAAGTTGAATTCGCGAATGATAATTGGAAAATGGAAAATGGAAAATCAACCTAAGCCTCAGTCCGGCTGGGCGAAAAAACCCAGATGAAAGCTTACCTAATTCTTTTTCTTTCCGCCCTAACGCTTCCCAGCGACTGGCCCCGGTTCCGGGTCCAACAGGGCAAGGGCTTTCGGATGAACGTGGGCTGCCTCTAACCAGATGAGAACCGTAAGTGCCACCAGGTATGTAACCGCTTTACGCGAAGGAGGCTCGCTTCCTGCAATAATCGAGGCTGATGACGATGGAATGTATGTGCTTAAGTTCCGTGGCGCCGGTCAGGGACCCAAAGCTCTAATAGCGGAACTCGTGGTCGGAGAACTCGCTCGCGCATCAGGACTGCCAGTACCTGAAATCGTCTTCGTGGAACTCGACCCTGACCTTGCTCGCACTGAGCCCGATCCGGAAATCCAGGATCTGATCAAGGCGAGCGCCGGCCTTAACCTCGCCCTCGACTACCTTCCCGGTTCCGTCTCGTTTGATCCGGTTGCTGAGAAACTCGACGCGGATTTCGCTTCGATGGTTGTTTGGTTCGATGCTTATGTGACAAACGTTGACCGCACGCCGCGCAACACGAACATGCTGATGTGGCACCGACGACCGTGGCTCATCGATCACGGTGCTGCTCTCTATTTCCATCACAACTGGAACAACTACCGCGAGCGCAGCCGCGATTCATTCCCCAGGATAAAGGATCACGTTTTACTTCCGCTTGCCAGTACTCTGCGAGAAGTAGAGTTGATGATGTCCGAGCAAACTACGCCGGACATCATTGAAGGTATAGTCCAACTTATCCCTGACGCCTGGCTCGTCAATCAATCTCCATTGGATTCTATTTTCGATAGTAACGACGAACATCGCGCGGCCTACAGTGAGTATCTACTGTCTCGTTTAGAACCACCGCACGTTTTCCTGGAGGAGGCGATTCGTGCTCGATCACTACTCGTATGACTACGCCATAATCCGCGTCGTTCCCAGGGTCGAGCGTGAAGAGTTCTTGAACGTCGGCGTAATACTCTCGTGCCCGGCTAAAGAGTTTCTTGAAGCTCGCATCGAGCTCGATGAGCAGCGACTGACAGCCCTTGATTCGACCCTCGATCTGGAATCAATCCGGAGCCACCTTGCCGTCATTCCGGCTATTTGTGCGGGCGGAGAACAGGCGGGGCCCATTGGTCAACTCTCACAGAGAGAGCGTTTTCACTGGCTCATTGCTCCGCGGAGCACGGTTATCCAGACCTCTGCAGCACACAGCGGTAGCTGCACGGACCCAACCGCTGCGCTCGAGCACCTCATTGAAACAATGGTGCGACCTAGCGAGTAACACCGGGTCTTTTCTTCATGTTGCCTGAAATCAACCGAGGGGTGGCCACGGAGTGCCACCCCTACAATGTTGACCGCGTCCTAGTGACCACACTCGGCGTCCGAGTGCGAACGCGATAAGCCAAAGCGGTTCTGATATTCCGCCGACGTGATAAAAGCACATACCATGCCCCGAACATTACCCGGCTCGCGATTGCTCAGCACATCCAACCAGAAGTCGTAGCCTCCCTGGTCTATATCACGGCGCAGATAACCAAAGTACTGCATCAGAACAAAGGCCGGATTGTACTCACGGTTTTGAAACGTTTGGTTTTCGGCGACCTTTGCTAAAGCTGTCGCCCTTGTTTCAGAGCCGCTATTCAAGCCTTGGACCAATGCATTTCGCTGCGCTTGTGTGAGTCCGTTGCCGGAGTTGTAATTCAAAGAATCAATGTATGCTTCCGCTGGCATTGTATCGGGATACTGTTGCCGAAAGTCGGCCCGCTGCACCCAGCGGTTGGCAAAGGCGGCCTTGCTAGCCTCGATATCGGGTCCGCTCGTGACCTGGTTGCGATCGCGGGAGAAGCGCAGATAGCCTGGCTGTTGTCCGAATGACGCTTTAAACATGCGATAGACAAAGAAACCGGTGTGTTGAAATTCATCCTCGATGAAGAAGGCTGCGCTAACATCCCTCCTTCGCTCATTAATGCAAGCGCGATCCGATCCACACCTGGCAATCTCATTGTTCCAGTAGGCGAGGCCTTCCGGGTCGGGCTCGCGGCCGAGAAAATCGTAGTATTGTTGGCGAACAAAGAACTGGCTGTCATCGCTCGGATTGATTGATGGCTCGACCGTGTTCGTGTCTTCGAGCTGCAGCACGGCAGTGCGAGTAGCGCCGAGCGTAGCGTCGCCGGACGGGTTTTCGAGGACCAGTTTGACGGTACGCGTGCCGGTGACGTAACCGTTGTTGTTGATGAGCACTTTGAACGTCTTGGTGGTTTCGCCAAAGTTGAACTGCAGCGTGCCGGAGGCGGGAATGTAGTCGGATCGTTCTGAGGCTGTGCCGTCGGCGGTATAGTACTCGACTGTAACCGGATCCGTGGTCAGAGAAACATTGTGCCTCACGGTGATTGCGGTACTGCCGTCTGTTTTCTTGCCGCTGAAGCTCGGTCGTTCAAATTGCAGTACGCCATCCCTGCCGCCGGTAGGTGACACCTGTGTAACAACAAACGTCTTACGCGCTATCGTAATTGTGCCGGACCGCGGTGTCGCTCCGGCATAGGGTTCGACATGGAACGTCACCGCGCCGCTGCCTGTGCCGTTTGCGGGCGTGATGTTCGTGATCCAAATGTCGGTCGTCGTCGCCGTCCAGTTTACTGTTGCTGTCGGCGCATTAACGTTGATTAGCCCCGAACCTCCCATCGGCGCGACAGTCTGCATCGTCGGAGAAATTGTTGTGAGAGCGAGATCAATGGCAGCTTTGACGTCAAGTCGCCCAAAGCCATACACGTTGTTGGGTGTGCCTGAACTGCTGCACAGCGTGGACGTCACCGCCACGGCTGTATCATCGAGATACCCTTCAGCGTCCGTTACCTGATTTTGTAAAGATGGGAGCGCAGACAGGAGCAATGCCATCGCGCCGGCGACGTGCGGTGTCGCCATCGAAGTTCCGCTCAAATTGCCGTACGAAGTTGTGCTCGTCCGCGTGGCCGAACGAATGTTGACACCCGGAGCTGTGATGTCAGGTTTAACGCGATTGCTTCCGTCGGCCGTCACCGGGCCGCGACTGCTGAATGATGCGATAAGACCGGTGGTATGGTCTAACGCACCAACGGTGTATGAGGCATCGTAAAATGACGGAGGATCGGAGACGGTCGAACATGCCGAGCCGCTATTACCCGCCGCGACTACCATGATGATGCCTGCCGCGCGTTGCGCCTCGACTCCGGATTGCAAGGTATTTGCCGAGCAACCTTCAGAAGGCGGACAACCCCAGGAGTTTGTCGTCACGTCCGGAGCTTTCGCCGGGTCGCCTTGCGCCGGTGTTCCGCCAACCGGATACGGAGCAAGGAAAAACTCAAAGCATTCCAGATAGGTGGCCGGCGTGCCGCTTCCCTGGTCCATGTTGCGGCAACCAATCCACCGCGCACCCGGAGCCACACCGACCTGGTTCCCGGCGCCGTCGTCACCAACTGCTGTGCCTATTGTGTGCGTGCCGTGTCCGTTGTCGTCGCAGGGCGCGGCTGAGTTGGCGCCGCACGAACCTCCACCCGAATGAATGCTGTCGTGCCAGTTGTAGTCGTGATCCGCCACGGTGCCATTCCAGCCACGATACTTATTTTTGAGCGCATTGTGATCCCAACGATAGCCTGTATCCGCCCCACCGATGACCATGTTCTGGCCTGTAAAGCCTGCGGCCCATACTTCAGGCGCGCGAATAAAAGCGACACCGCCCTCGACTGTCTCCGAACTGTTCGGTCGTTTTGCAGCGGTCGCTGGTGGTTCGTCTGGAAAGTTTTTGATGCGCGGGTTGCCTTCGACGCGGCCGACTTCCGGACGTGCGGCGAGACCTAATGCCACATTGCGGTCGCCCTTCACCCAGATGAGATTGACAATGTAGTACGAGCGATACTCCACCTCGTTTGCCTTCAACCAATCCAGCACTGGTTGTTGCGTCTGCAAAGCAGTTCGGTACAGCGTCTCGTAAACGTAGCGGCCTTTTTCCGCCTTGGTGGCGAGGCGTTCGGCGCCGCTCAAGTCGGCTTGTTCGTTTAATACAACGAGAAACTCTGAGGTCTTGCCGTCTGCTGTGTTTTCGAGGACCCAGGGAGCAACTTTATCCAAAACGGTTTTCGAGTTTTGTCTCAGCGACGGGTCATTCGCACCGCTCGCTTCTACTGGTTGCGCGATGCGTCCAAAAGGTATGACCAACAAAGCAACAATCACGATGCTCGCTGCGGCAAGCGCCCATTTCGTTGAACGACCCATTAGTTTGTTATCTCTCAGAGTTAGGTTGGGGGTTTTAGTGCGGTGCCGGCGATGAGACACAGTCAGGTTGCGCGCATAGCGCAAGCCTAAAAAGCTTATGAAACCAGCTCACACTAACTGGTCTGGAATGCCGATGTCAACGAAATCTCCGGCCAAGAAACTCCGGTTAGAAGACGCCTACAACCCACGAAGCTACAAGAGATTTTGTTAGGCGTTTCGTGCTCCTTCGTGGTTCGCAGCGCGGTCTTTGCCGCAACCAAAGCAGTTTCCACGCAAAGACGCAAAGTCTAATCCCATTCCGCTTTGCGTCTTGGCCCCTTTGCGTCTTTGCGTGAAATTCTTGCTCAGACAGAAAACAGGATTCGGCATTCTTGTTTCACGGAACCGCAGATCTTTATCCCGCCGACTTGCTTAGTCGATGAGAAAGCTTTATTTACCACAAGTAACGATTTGAGATCAGGGGAGGAAGTTGTTTAATGAAAGCACCTCTTAACATGCACGCAGCGCGGACCGCACTAAACCAAAACCCAGAACTCCGGCAGTGGGCCGAATCGTGGCTAAAAAACAAAGAACGAAAGGTGACGCCGACTATGACCGATGAGGAGTTTGATAAGCACTGGCTTTACGTCCGCCCTGAGAGGATGCATGAAGGGGCCATAGAGGCGGTGGCTGCTTACCGGGAGCGTTACGACGGGCAATAGACGCTCGGTTCTTGTTGTGTGTCAGTTTGAAAGATTCCCTATTTCAGCTCGAATTAGTGATTGGTCCGCTAAACGTGAGCTGCGTTCGCATTTGTTATCTCATTCACACCGCGGCTTTAGCCCGGATCGAGATGTGTCACCTGATTCTCTAATCGTTTTAACGGTTTGCAGAGGGCCGAATGGCTGAGGCTCGAAAGAAAACCGTTAAAACGGTTTCAGGCTTCGGAGTTCGCTTTTTGCACCGGGCTAAAGCCGCGGTGTGAATGAGACTAAAAGCTACCTGACGCATTACTCCGGTTCATGTTGTCTGCCCCAAAACGGTTTTTTCTACGGTATAATCTGCTCATATGAACAAACGTGCGAAAAAGCGATTGAAAGAAGCGATAGAGAAGGAAAAGCAGGAACGTGAAAAGACTCGCCCACCACAAAAGATTGGGCCTCCTAAAGACCCCCAGGAGCTACGTGGTTTTCTTCCGAAGCCCGCCAAGAAACGAGGCTAGCCTTAGCCTTTCATGAACGCTTTGGCCCATAGAGTTGCCGCGAACTTCAAACAGCCTCAGACGCGTCGTTGATCACTACATGACCCCTCAACTGGATCTCACAGAGTGGTTTGGCAGCATCGATATCTACCTCTTCGACCTACTCCTAAAACGCCGCATCACTCCCCAGATGCATGTCCTTGATGCCGGCTGTGGCGGCGGCCGCAATCTCGTCTACTTCCTCAGGAGCGGTTTCAGTGTCAGTGGCGTCGATCAGTCTGTAGAGGCGATTGCGCAGATCCAATCGCTGGCGGCCGACCTTGCACCGCACCTACCCCCAGGCAACTTCCGCGTCGAGCCGGTTGAAAAGATCTCATTTGCGGATTCCAGCTTCGATGTTGTGATCAGTAGCGCCGTTCTGCACTTTGCGCGAGATGAACAGCACTGGCATAGCATGGTCAACGAAATGTGGAGAGTCCTGCGGCGTGGCGGGATCTTCTTCGCCCGGTTGGCGTCCAGCATTGGCATTGAGGACCAGATAGAACTGATCGAAGGACGACGTTTTCATCTGCCTGACGGCAGCGATCGTTTCCTCGTCGACGAACAGATGTTGCTGTCGACCAGCGCTTCACTTGGCGGCGAATGGCTAGAGCCGTTTAAAACAGTGGTTGTGCAGAACCTGCGTTCGATGTCGAATTGGTGTCTGCGGAAAGCGTGAGCCCCATCTCAAATGCAGATGAGAAATGAGTGAAACAAACCGTCAACTTCTTGTTTTCTTGAGCAGAGTTTTTGAGTAAACAGTCGATCCACGAAACTACACGAACCAAAGACACAAACTGACACGAAATGTGGTTAGTGTTACTTCGTGTGATTTCACCTTCGTGTGATTTCGTGGTGGATCATGTTTTGAGTCAGGTTTGGTTGCGGCCGGAGCCGCGCTGTGTTCTCCGTGTCTTCTGTGGTCAATGGATCTGAAAATTAGAAGGTAAATGTCATCAGCCACGTTTGACAGTGCAGACCGTTTGAAATGCCTCGACGTCATGATCGCCAGGTTGAAACGCCGAGCAGTGCAACTGGAGAGGATCAGCAACAAGTACTGGAAGGTACGAAGAGTCATTTTCTTCTGCGGGTCATTCCTGAGCCTCTTCGTTTGCAAATACTCCGGTGGGCGTGCTGGCTGGATTTCGACCGGCTTATTCGTGGCGGTCTTCTGTGTAGTCGCTGTTTATCACAGAAGAGTCCGGGACAGCATTACCAGGAATTCTTTGATGCTAAACATCAAGCAAACCCAGGTGGCTCGCATCCATCTGGATTGGGATTTGATGACACCAACAGATCAGTCACTGCCAGAAGCTGGGCATCCTTTTGAAACAGACCTTGACATTACGGGAGAGAGGTCGCTTCACAGACTCGTCGACTGCGCGGTTACGAAAGAAGGTAGCCACAGGTTGAAGTCATGGTTGCTAAACAACACGCCCGACCCTGTGATTATCAGAAAGAGACAATCCCTGGTCCAAGACCTAAAGGAGCTTTCTATTTTCCGGGATAAGCTACAGCTGCTTTCCGCAATAGCCGGCAAAGACGCTAATAATAAGTGGGGTCAGTGGGATTCGAGTATCTTGGTTGTTTGGATGCAACACGATGTTCGCAGAGAGTCTTTGGTTTTCACTGTGATACTGCTGGGCATACTCGCCGGCTTAAACATTACCTTGTTCGTCCTGGCCGGAGTGAAACTGGTACCTCATGTGTGGCCTATCGCATTCGTTATCTATTTGGGTGTGATGATATCTAAACAGGGCCAGATCACGACGGCATGGGGAGAGCTACAGGAATTGGAGAAAGCCCTGCGAACATTCAGGGCAGTCTTTGGCTACCTGGAATCACGTCAATACAAGAATCATCCGGTCCTCGCCGAAATCTGCTCACCGTTTGTCGACAAACAGAAACGCCCATCTGCCGAATTGAGAAGGCTTGAGAGATTGGCATCGGCACTGGGCTTGCGAACGAATGCGCTCTTATGGCTTGCCGTCCATACACTTGTTCCCTGGGACTTCTACTTCACTTACCGCCTGGAGCTTTTAAAGAAAGAGATCGCCCACCTGTTGCCCCGCTGGCTGGATGCCTGGCACGAGCTTGAAGCCCTGAATTCATTGGCAAACTTTGCCTATCTCAATCCCCGCTATGTATTCCCTGAGCTCTCATCCGAGTTGACGGTTTTTCAAGCGCGCGCGCTGGGACATCCTCTCCTTAAACCCGAATCCAAAGTATGCAATGACTTTGAGTTAGACGAGACTCGTAAGATTGTGATTCTTACCGGATCGAACATGGCGGGCAAAAGCACTTTCCTCAGGACCTTAGGGGTAAACCTTTGCCTGGCCTATGCGGGATCTCCGGTGAATGCCGATTCTCTTCAGCTCTCACCGTTTTGTGTGTTCACCTGCATTAAGGTAAGCGATTCCGTGCAGGACGGGTTCTCGTATTTCTATGCAGAGGTTAAGCGGTTGAAGGCTCTGCTTTTGGCAACGGAGCCTGGCGAGAACCTGCCAGTTCTTTTCTTGATCGACGAAATCTTCAGGGGAACCAATAGCCGCGAGCGACTCATTGGCAGCTGCTCTTACATAAGGGCTTTGTCGAAGGGCAGAACGGTCGGGATTGTCGCGACTCACGATCTTGAGCTGGTTAAACTGGCCGATGAGATCCCAGGGATCGCAAACTTCCATTTCCGCGATGACGTGCGCGATGGAAAGATGGTTTTTGATTACCGGCTGCGGCTCGGCCCTTGTCCGACTACCAACGCGATTCTGATCATGCGGATGGAGGGACTGCCAGTGGAGACGTAAAAATTGACATATGATCTTAACGGGAATATCGTACCCGCGCTCATCCCCCGCTTCCTGCTTAAGAGAACTTTTCGTTGGCCTCATGCACAAAGGAGAATCACATGACAGACACGAATCTCACAACCAACCCTCATACTGACCGGAGTCCGGTAGCACGTAGCCATGGCTCCACAGTAATACGTGGGCTTGAAGATGTACCTCGTTCTCAACTTTACGAGGGCCGTTTCGGGAGAATGTTTCGAAACCTGCCGCCCTTCGCCTTCGATGATCCGGTGAATGATCCGACTGCGCTGGCCGACTCGATGACAATAGATGATGACGAGGAGAAAGCCGGAAACAACCTGAATATTCCGGCGGGCTTTACCTATCTCGGACAATTCATCGATCACGACATCACTTTCGATCCCAACTCCAAACTCCAGCGCGATAACGACCCGGACGCCCTGCGCAATTTCCGCACGCCACGCTTCGACCTCGATTCGGTGTATGCGGATGGACCATCCGACAACCCGTTTATCTATAATCCCGATGGCCTTCACTTGTTGATCGATGAGAGCAACCCCGCGGAGCCGGACTTGCCTCGAAATTCAGAGGGACGGGCGCTTATCGGTGATCCGCGCAACGACGAGAACCTGATCGTCTCGCAACTTCACCTCGCTTTTCTCAAGTTTCACAACAAGGTGGTCGATGACAACTCGCTTGCCGGGCTGGCTGATAACAAGCGCTTCGATGAGGCGCGCCGCATCGTGCGCTGGCACTATCAATGGATCGTCATTCACGACTTTTTGAAACGCATCACCGGCACCGCCGACTTAGACATAGTGGACAGTATCCTCAAGCCCGATAAATATCAGGTGATCACAAATAACAAACTTACCGAGATCGGAGGTTTCCTTAAGGCCGACCTTAAGTTCTTCAGATGGAGGTACCAGCCGTTCATGCCGGTCGAATTCTCGGTAGCGGCCTACCGTTTCGGGCATAGCATGGTGCGCGGGGACTATGCTCTCAACGAGCGTACTAAAGACGAAGATGACCAGGTCCCGATCTTCGCGGAAGACCCTGACAACGAAGACGACCTGCACGGATTCAGGAAGCGTCCCGATGGTTTCCGCATCCAGTGGGGACGGTTCTTTGAAATCTCCGGTACGGGGCTGGCCCCGCAGCCTTCTCGCAAGATAGATACCAAGCTCGCACAGGGTCTTAAGGTTTTGCCGGCGAATGTTGCCGGGGACGTCATCCGCTCACTTGCTGAGCGAAATCTGCGGCGTGGCGTGGCGCTGGGACTACCATCCGGACAATCCGTCGCCCATGCGATGGGCATGCCGGACGATCTTATCCTCGGCAAGGCAGACATGGACTCGCTCCCCGGCAATCTGAAGGACAAGTATGGGGATAACACGCCACTTTGGTACTACATCCTCAGAGAAGCAGAGGTGAAATCCTACCTGATCCACCCGGCCCAGACGCTGATAAGACTTCAACGCTAGTGCGCTGTGCCTGCGGTGCGAAGTTCGGCTCGACCTGGCGCGCGGACGATATGAGGATGATCTTCCGGTTGAGTTTGCCTTTGTATCTGGCGACGTCAGCTTCCGTCTAAACGTCCAGGAGGATGACTTCACCACGCACTGTGCCATTCGTGCCAGGACTCCACGCCTGACACTTGAGTTGCTGTTTTCTGTAAGGTTCCCTCCCTAAATGCGACTACTGGATGAAGCCGACGAGCATGCAAACGGCCAATAATCGGGCAAGCGACTTATGAGTTCAACAGTCATATCTGTGCCGTTGACAGGCGGCCGCGCAAACACCTATCGGCTGACAGCCACTTATTTTGCCGCATTCGTTGCGCTCGGTCTGACCACGGGCTCGCTTGGCCCAACGCTGCCGAATTTGGCTGAACACACTCACGTTGGCTTGAGCGCAATCAGTTACGTTTTTACTGCGCGCTCGGTGGGTTACTTGCTCGGCTCAGTTCGCGGTGGAAAGTTGCTTGATCGAAGACCGGGGAATCCGGTGATGGCGGCGATGCTTTTAACGATGTCCATCATGATGGTACTTGTTCCACTAGCTTCCAGACTTTGGTTGCTACTTATCGCTATGTTCATTCTCGGCGCCGCCGAGGCCGGGCTTGATGTTGGGGCGAATACGTTGCTGGCCTGGGTGCACGGAAACCGTGTGGCGCCGTTCATGAATGCGATGCATTCATTCTTTGGCATCGGCGCTTTGCTGGCTCCCATTGTTGTGGCTCAGAGTGCATTATTGAACTACCCAACGTCTCATAGTTATTTTGTTCTGGCCTTGCTGCTATTGCCCGTTGCTGCGTTCACGTTGCGATCGCCTGGCCCCGTTGCTGCAACTCCAAATAAACTTGACGAACCGGCAACGACGAACCGGCGCCTGGTCTTCCTGATCGCAGCATTTCTTTTTCTATACGTTGGAGCGGAAGTTGGTTTTGCCGGTTGGATATTTACTTACACTATCGAACTCAAGCTTAGCAGCGCGATGACGGCAGCATATGTGGCATCGTTGTTCTGGGGTTCGCTTACTCTTGGTCGCCTGCTGACAATTCCGGTTGCGGCCCGGTTCCAGCCGCGAACGATTCTGATGAGCAGTCTGGCAGGATGCCTTCTTAGTCTCGCAGTAATGCTGCTCAGATCCAGCTCCTTCGCCGCCATCCTGGTCGGAACCACGGGCCTTGGCCTTTCGATGGCTTCAATTTTTCCCACCACGCTTTCGTTTGCCGGCAAGCGAATGAAAATGACCGGTCGCGTAACTGGTCGGTTTGTATTCGGAGCAAGCGCGGGTTCGATGCTTATTCCGCTTGGAATCGGACAGGCTTTTCAATCGGTGGGGCCACGCGTCGTGGTCTTCGTAACGACGGTAACGCTATTGGCGGCTGTTGCTGTTTTGGCTGCAGTGATTCGAACTTCAAAAGCTGTTGAGATCAATTCATGAAAGAACAAGAGCGCAAACGTGTCGTAATTCTTGGCGGAGGCTTTGGCGGCGTCTACACTGCGTTGCACCTGGAGAAGGCACTCCGCAAACGCGACGACTTTGAGATCATACTCGTCAACAAAGAAAACTATTTCGTCTTTCAGCCGATGCTCGCCGAAGTAGTCTCTGGAAACATCGGCATCCTCGACACCGTCAGTCCGATTCGAAGGATGTTGCCGCTAACAGATCTGCATGTGCGCGATATTGAATCCATCGACACAAAGCAGCAGACCGTAACGACCACGCCGGGATTCCGGCAACAGCCAAGCGTAGTCCAGTACGATCACCTGGTGCTCGCATTGGGTAACGTCACAGACTTTCGCGGCCTGCGTGGATTACCGGAACACGCCATACCTTTCAAGAACCTCAGCGATGCGCTTTACATTCGCAATCACGTGATCCACGTGCTGGAGGAAGCTGCAATCGAGCACCAGGACGAACGACTACGACGGCAACTCTTGACCTTCGTGGTCGCGGGCGGTGGCTTTTCCGGCGTCGAGGTGGTCGCCGAACTCAATGACTTCGTCCGAGAAGTAATTCGAAACTATCCGCAGATCGATAGCAGCGAAGTCCGCTTTGTTCTGCTGCACGCGCTGGACCGCATACTGCCGGAACTCGATGAGAGGCTGGCGCTATATGCTCAGAACATTTTGGCGAAACGGGGCGTTGAGATCCTCCTCAACACACGACTAAAGGCCGCAAGCAGCGAAGAGGCGATTCTTGCGGACGGAGCGCGCATTGCTACCAGGACTTTGATCTCTACCATTCCGTCTTCGCCAAACCCACTGATTGATACATTGGATCTCCCGAAGGAGCGCGGCAGACTCAAAGCCGATTCCTCGTTGCTGGTAGAGGGAACAAATAACGTTTGGGCACTCGGCGATTGTGCGCTTATTCCAATGCCCGATGGCGGGATCTGTCCGCCAACGGCGCAGTTTGCGACCAGGCAGGGAAAGACCGCGGCTCATAACATCGTGGCGGCAATTCGCGGTGGCGAACAAAAGGCTTTTCAGTTTAAGGAACTCGGCAAGCTTGCCGCTCTCGGTCATCGCTCGGCGGTTGCGCAAATGTTTGGCGTTAACATCTCAGGCTTTCTCGCCTGGTTCATGTGGCGCACGATTTATCTGATGAAACTGCCAGGCTGGGGCCGGCGTTTGAAAGTGGCGGCATCATGGACGTTCGAGCTTTTCCTGCCGCCGGATCTAGTCCAACTCAAACTCACGAATACAACCGGCATCTCTCATGAACACTTCGAGCCCGGTGAGGAAGTGTTTCATCAGGGCGATCTCGGTGATCGCATCTACATCATCGCCAGTGGACAGGCCGAAGTAGCACGCGGAGAAAATGGCAGCGAAGCTTTGCTCGCCCGCCTTGGTCCCGGTGAATACTTCGGCGAGATGGCTTTGCTCAATCGAACTACCCGCAACGCAACCGTCCGTTGCCTGGAGCCGCTCGACGTTTTAAGCATTCAAAAACGAGAATTCAGTGTGCTGGCGGCGAACCTGCCGGCGATGCGGGAAAGCTTTGAACGGGTGATGGAAGAACGTTCGACAACACAGGCAAACACTTCATAAGAGCCAAGCCCAAGGCTGGACGTAGCTTACAAAAACCCACCCGCCAAAACGCCAGATCAGGCTCGCAACATGGAATCAAGTACCTTTCAACCATAACGAGACCAGGCGCTGTAAGGATTAGCCGATAGCCGCGACTAATTGGCTGGAGCGAGTAGTTGCCAGACTTTTTAGAAGTCCGAAAGCTTCCCGATCAAACCCAGGGACAACACGAACTGAGCAAGAGGTAGCGAGGGACCCTCAGGTCGGACGCCTATCTGCAGACTGAAATCCTGGCGCGCAAGATTGGCTCCTCCTGGGAAAGATTCAAGATTCGACGGAGAGGAACATGTCAAACAACAATCACTACGACGTGATCATCATCGGGACCGGAGCCGGCGGCGGCACGCTCGCTTACAAACTTGCGCCGTCAGGTAAAAAGATTCTTTTGCTTGAACGGGGAGACTACGTTCCGCGTGAAAAAGAGAACTGGAGCACTAAGGCTGTCAATCTCGACGCGCGTTACAACACAAAGGAAACCTGGTTCGACGCCGCTGGCGGGGTGCTCCATCCACATACCAATTACTTCGTGGGCGGGAATACAAAATTCTATGGCGCGGCGCTCTTTCGTCTGCGCCAAGAAGACTTCGGTGAGATACGTCATCACGGCGGCATGTCGCCGGCCTGGCCGATCAGCTATAACGACCTCGAGTCTTACTACACTCAAGCCGAGCATCTTTATCAAGTCCATGGTACTCGTGGTGAAGATCCAACCGAACCGTGGGCCAGCGCGCCCTATCGATATCCCGCAGTCAGCCACGAACAGCGCATCCAGCATCTTTCCGACGATCTCGAGCGAGCCGGACTGAAACCGTTCCATGTGCCCCTGGGCATCAAGCTGAATGAGGAGAACCCACGCACCAGCGCCTGCATTCGGTGCAACACGTGCGACGGCCATCCCTGCCTGATCAATGCGAAGGCTGACGCGCAGACAATCTGTGTCGATCCGGCGCTGGAACATGAAAACGTTTCGCTGCTGACAAACGCACACGTAATGCGGTTGGAAACCAATGGCAACACACGCGAAGTAAGCAACGTCGTCGTGCAGCGCAACGGCGTGGTAGAAAAGTATTCTGGCGACATCGTTGTGGTCTCGTGTGGCGCGGTTAACTCGGCGGCACTCCTGCTGCGTTCGGCAAGCGACAAACATCCGCGCGGTCTCGCCAACGGTTCTGATGTCGTTGGCCGTCACTACATGGGCCACATCAATTCGGTTTTGATGGCGCTTTCAAAATGCCCGAACGAGACTGTCTTTCAGAAGACGCTGGCAATCAATGACTTCTATCTCGGCTCGAAGGATTGGGAATATCCGATGGGGCATATCTCGTTCGTAGGCAAACTCGACGGCGATACTCTGAAAGCCGGAGCGCCGGCAATCGCGCCGGGCTGGACCCTCGATCTGATGGCCAAGCACTCTCTGGATTTCTGGCTAACATCTGAAGATCTGCCCGACGCTAACAACCGGGTGACGGTGAATCGCGAGGGCAAGATCATGCTGAGCTACAACCTGAATAACGTCGAAGGTCACGACCGGCTGAAGGCAAATTTGCAGAAGGCCATGAAACAAACCAACTGCGACATTCACGGACAGGAGTGTCACCAGGGTTTGTTTGCGCGAAATCTGTATCTGGGACAACGACTCCCACTGGCGGCAGTTGCCCATCAAAACGGCACGATCCGCTTCGGCAATGATCCTAAGACTTCTGCGCTCGATGTGAACTGCAAAGCTCACGACGTCGACAATCTGTACGTGGTGGATGCGAGCTTCTTTCCCTCGAGTGGTGCCGTGAATCCGGCGCTAACAATCATGGCAAACGCTTTGCGCGTTGGCGACCACCTTTTGGAGCGACTTGGCTAAAACGACGAACCGACACTGAGATCGGAGTAAATGAAAAATGAAAAATCATAAATGGAAAATCAGACTCTCCCGGACGCAAGCCTTTAGCCGAACCATTTTCCATTTTCCATTTCAAATTTCTCATTTGCCATTTGTTTTCCTGGTTGCGCTAAGCATCCTTGGATCACCCGCTGGAGCGAAGTACCTGCCGACGGACGCGCGCGCTGCAACGCGCACTGCAAATAGCGCGCGCGTCCCCTTCCTATCAGCCACTGACGCTGCCCAGACATCTTCAAAGGTTGAGCAGGTAGCAGCGGTTGGCATGACCGTTTCCGAGATGGATGCTTCAGTCGCCTTCTATTCAAAGATCTTGTCGTTTGAAAAAGTGTCTGATGTGGAGTTGACGGGAGAAGACTACGAGCGATTGCAGGGAGTCTTCGGTCTGCGCATTAGAGTTGTTCGTATGAGACTCGGTAACGAGTTCATCCAGTTGACTGAATATCTCGCACCGAAAGGCCGTCCGGTTCCGGTTGACTCGCGCAGCAACGACCAGTGGTTTCAACACATCGCGATCATTACCAGCGATATGGATAAAGCTTATACCTGGCTAAGGCAAAACAAGGTCGAACATGCTTCGACCGGTCCGCAATTGCTGCCTGAATGGAACAAGAACGCCGCGGGAATCAAGGCTTTTTATTTCAAGGATCCGGATAAGCATGCGCTTGAAATCCTGCAGTTTCCAAAAGGCAAAGGTGACGCTAAATGGCATCACGCGAGTGACAAACTCTTCCTGGGAATCGATCACACGGCCATCGTTGTTAGTAACACTGAAGCAAGTTTGAAGTTTTATCGCGACGTTCTGGGACTGGGCATCGCGGGCACGAGCGAGAACTACGGGACCGAGCAGGAACATCTGAACAACGTTTTCGGCGCAAGGTTACGCATCACGAGTCTTCGAGCCAGCGGCGGGGGGCCCGGCATCGAATTTCTCGAGTACCTTGCGCCGCGTGATGGTCGCCCGGCGCCGGCCGATGAGCGGGCCTCTGATCTGTTTCACTGGCAAACCACCTTGATCGTCAATTCAACAGAACAAATCGCGCGGGTTCTAAGTCAGGGGAACTTCCGATTCATTTCACCTGGTGCTGTCTCGATCAGCGATAGAGCTCTGGGTTTCGGTAAAGGCTTGCTGGTACGCGATCCGGACGGTCACGTAATGGCGTTGATTGAGAAATAATCCAATCAGAACAATGAACAACAGACCCCTCTTCATTCCAGTAATTCTCGGCACCGCGCGGAAAGGGCGCGCCAGCGAGAACGTGGCTCGCTTTGTTCTTGGCGAAATGCAGAAGCGTGAAGGTGTCGAGACGGAACTGATCGACATTCTCGGCCTGGATTTTCCTAACACGGACGCAGGTGAGGCGCTCAAGCACGCAGGCTTCTCTGAAACCGTTGCCCGTGCTGACGGTCTCGCTCTGGTCGTTCCGGAATATAACCACGGCTATCCGGGATTACTTAAGCATGTACTTGATTCGAATCTGAAGGAATACATCCACAAGGCGGTCGGCGTGTGTGGTGTTTCCGCGGGCGGGTTGGGAGGCACGCGAGTGATCGAGAACCTGCTCCCAGTGCTGAGAGAACTGGGTCTCGTAACGATCTTCTGGGACGGTAATTTCTCCGGAGCGCAAAAGCTTTTCGATAACGAGGGAAAGATCCTGGATGGCGCCTATGTCAAGCGCATCGATAAGTTCATTGGTGAATTGATCTGGATGAGCAAGGTCCTGAGGTATGGTCGAGAAAATGTCTCCATTTGAAAGACACAGATTAACGCGGATAACACGGATCAGAACAGATAGGTAGTTAAAAAGCTCTTGCTTAGTATTCTGTTTTTGATCTGTGTCATCCGCGTTAATTTGTGGCTAGGGAGATCTAGTGCACCTATCAGGCTTGCGCGCCTCCCGATGAGGTCAGTAGCGTCAGGCATTGAAGAGTTAAACTCTTCACTCCGTAGGAGTGAGATGTTTATAGCGTGAGTTGAAATGCCCGAACCAACGGCGTTCGGAGGAGCGGAATGCATCTAGACCTTCAGCACGCGAGAACAGTTCCGCTCCTCCGAACGCCGCCGGAGGGGTTTTGTTTGTCGAGCTATAAACATGCCACCCCTAACGGGGTGAAACCGAGTTACGCTTTTTTCACAGCTTCTGCGGTTGGTGGGATTTGATGGCCGACCTGCGCCCTCTCGTGTAGGTTGGATCTGCAGTAAGCCGAGATTTCAGCCGCGGCCCAGCCAAAAAAATAAATATCGCCCGAGGCTGAAAGGAATTGAGGCCCTGGACCGACACACTTCATTGTGGGCCAACTTCAAAACTTTCGGCGAGGACGGACGACATGAACGCAGAAACTAATACCGAAGGAAGAGAGAATCCATGAAAGCAATCGCTGTAAAACCGGGACTACCAAACTCAGTTCACTTAACCGAATTGCCGACGCCAACTATCGATGAAGTACCAAACGGCCGCGGGGTGCTTGTGCGCGTGTTGCGCGTGGGCGTCGACGGCACCGACAAGGAGATCAACGCAGCGGACTATGGGCAGGCTCCGCCGGGATACGATTTTCTGATCATTGGCCACGAGAGTTTCGGCCAGGTTGAAGCCGTAGGTGCAAACGTCACCGAAGTAAAACCCGGAGATTACGTTGTCGCCACCGTGCGCCGTCCAGGTTCGAGTATCTACGATCTGATCGGCACAAACGACATGACCACTGACGACACATATTTTGAGCGTGGCATCAACTTGCGCCACGGCTACATGGGTGAGTACTACGTCGACGATGCCGAGTTCATAGTCAAGATTCCGCAAGGGCTGAAAAAGGTTGGCGTGCTGCTGGAACCAACCACTGTCGTCGAGAAAGGGATCGCGCAGACTTATGAGATTCAGCGTCGCTTGCGCGTGTGGCGTCCGAAGCGCGCGGCCGTAATGGGCGCAGGCACGATAGGTCTTCTCGCAACGCTGGCTTTGCGCTTGCGGGGACTGCAGGTCACGACTTTTGGCCTAACTCAAAAGCCATATTTGAACTCAGATCTGATCGAAGCAATTGGTGCGACTTATCAATCGACGAGAGAGATGTCGATTCTCGAGGGCGCGAAAAAGTATGGGACGTTTGACATCATCTTTGAGGCGACCGGGTTTTCTCCTGTTGTTTTCGAGAGCATGCAGGCGCTTGGCAAGAATGGCGTGCTGGTTCTTTCCAGCGTGACGGGCGGGGATCGCAAAATTGAAGTTCCCGCGGACAAGATCAATCTCGATTTTGTTTTGGGTAACAAGGTAATGGTCGGCACCGTCAATGCAAACCGGGAATACTTTGAGATGGGTGTGAAAGATATGGCCCAGGCTGAAGCTGAGTATCCGGGATGGCTTTCGCGTTTGTTAACGCATCCGGTCAAAGGACTGGAAAACTATCGGGAGCTGTTCGAGAAACTGAGCAACGGCAAAGGTGCAATTAAGGTCTTTTGTGAGGTTGCTGAGCTGTAACCGTTGTCCGACAAACTTCAGTTTGTCGCTGACTTCGAATAGTCAGCCGATCTTAGCCGGATAATTCGCCGATCAAATCTGACCAGGCTTGCTCCTCTCGTGCAGGATCAGCAAAGAGAGCCAAGCTTTTGCTCCATGCGTCTAATTCCGCAAGATATTCCGGGGACGTTTCCGCGCGCGTCAACAGTCGTGCGAGCTGTGTGGTATCGCCGACATCAAAATAGCCTGGGTAACCTCTGCCCAGAATGCCAACATTTCCATCAATACGCGAAGCGAGAATCGGAACGGAAGCTACTATCGCCTCTGACAACACATTCGCCCCTCCTTCTATGCGAGATGAAAGCACGCAAAGACAACTATTCTCGAGGATACGGCGGACGCGTGCGCGCGGCTGCTCACCGAGCCATTGGTAGCGTCTATTTGAGGTCATTTCCTTGCGCGCTCTCGTGGCCATTGCGCTAGTCATCGCGCCGCCGACTTGCAAAACTCGGATCCTTGACGAATCAGGAAGTGACCGCGCCGCCATCGCGGTGCGAAAAGGATCCTTCACAGCACGCAGATGGCCGATTACACATACGTCAAAGCTGCCATTCGATCTAGCTTTAGGGTTGCTTGCGCTTGTTTGAGCTGACCTGCCGCTCGTGCCTGTCAGTGCCTGCCTGTCTTCAACTGACTGATAGATTACCCGTGTCTTGTCTCGCAAGCTTGGCTGCAGCTCCTCGATGGCTTTCGGTTGCAGCACGACAATCCTGGTCGCGATATCGAGCGACTCTCGCGCCAGATGATTGGTCCGAATATCGCGATAAAGATCTGTTCCGGTAAGAGCGACGATGATCGGCGCCGCGGCGTTCTGGCGTCGAAAGTTGATGATTGACGGATGGCTTCTCCGAGCGTGTAAGGCTACTAACAAATCATACGGCTTACCGTCATACGCCTGTAAAATTGAGACACGGTTGCCAAGTCGTCTGAGAATCCTGGCCCAGCGGAGCGCGGTAATACGGTTGCCGTGGCGTGAGTCTGGGGGAGCCGGTGTGACTATGCCAATCCTCATTCTGCCGAAGTCTGAAGCACACATGTGCGGAACCCCGCCCATACATCGCGACGGTCAGGCGGATAGAAATTTCGATAGCTGTTATGAATGAGACTCGAACGAGTCACCCAACAACCGCCGCGAAGCACCTTGTGATCCCCAAACCAAGGCGCGGAATACTCTTTATAAGGACCGGCGACGAACCCGGGATACGGCTGGAAGTCGCTCGCCGTCCATTCCCATACATTACCGATCATTTGTCGGCATCCGAACGCACTATCACCTGCTGGCTGCGCGTCAACTGGGACGCATCCCAGCGCGCCGCCATCAAGATTTGCACGTTCTAACGTAGGAGCGTCGTCGCCCCAGGGATATCGGCGTTTGCGCTCTGTAAGGCCCTGACCATTCGCCGCTGGCTCTGCACTCGCAGCCATCTCCCACTCCGCTTCCGTTGGCAGACGCCGACCCGACCAGCGGCAGTAAGCATACGCCTCGTGCCAGTTCACATGGATGACCGGTAGGCGCTCATCCAGCACGACCCATTCATCGAAGTTGCGCCGCCACCAGCGACCGTTTCCCTCTCGGCGCCAGTAGACCGGATATTCTGCTTTCGCAGCCATCCGCCAGTGCCAACCTTCCGCGGCCCAGAGTTCGCTTCTTCTATAGCCGCCGTCTTCGACGAAATGTTTGAATTCGCCGCAGGTCACGGCGGTTTTAGAGATCGCAAAAGGGAGCGCCTCAAACTCGTGTGCTAGCTGTTCGTTATCAAAGACGAAGCCTTGTTCGAAAGCGCTTCCCAGAGTGAATTTGCCGCCGGGTATTTCTGCGTCGCCTGTCAGCCAATCGTCGGTTTGAGCAAAAGGCGCGTTTCGTTCTGCAAACCGCACTTTGTTAACTACCGCGACATCATTAGACTGTTTTCCCGCGAGGCCTATTCCGGGTGGGGGATAGCTCAGAGTTTGGCGCGTGTAAGTGATCGCTTCGTCGTGCATCTGCTCATGTAACAGGACCAGATTCAGGAAATACTCTTCATCGTAACCTGCAGCATCCGTCAGGCCGCGGCTCCCGTAACTGGCCTGCTCGATTATCCGCTCGAGAACTTGCCCCATGTAAGCGAGGGTTTCGTCTCTCTCAAGCAATGGCAAGTCCCAACGCGTGTCGTGGGCCACTCGCGCTGAATCGTAAAGCTCGTCGCCATTTTTGAGAATCGGCGGCTGGCCACCAAGGTGCCGTAAGACCCAGAACTCCTGAAACCATGCCACGTGACCAATCTCCCAACGCAGAGGATTGACGATTTGCAAACGCGGCCCAATCAACTGCGCTTCCTTGAGGTCCTCGACAAGCTCCAAGGTACGCGTGCGAGTCTCCTTCAACGCTTCAATCAAGTTGAGCATTTGTAATTCCCGGTTGGGCTGTCAACACCAGTTTTCCTTATCGCAGCGAAAGTTAAACACCAGCGACCTCGGCCTGGCTCTCACGCTGCCATTCCCATAAATAGATTGTTGCCTGATTCCGCCATCGTAGGGTACGCGAATATAGCCTCCTTGAGCCGTGTCACACAGTCCTTACCCTCTTAGACCATTACGGTTTCCGCGCCGTCACAATGATCATTTGCGCAGGAATACTCATCTGGTTGTTCGAAAAGAACTCTCGTACTGCTTCCCGAGCCTCTTGTGCAAGAAGCTCCGCCTGGGGTGGAGAAAGCGACGCTAATTTCTTTCGCAGTGTCTCGGAAGTCTCTGAGCGCATCTCCCAAAACTGCTCCAGCGAGATAGGCGCTTCAATATGAAACTTCAGCACGCGCTCCTTAACCTCATTCGCGCCGGCCTCTCTCAGTATCTGTGCCAGAGCACCAGCTTGAGCAAATCGAAAAGCGCCCGGCACATTCGGGTCGGCGGGTGCAACCTCACAGTAGCGTGTAACGACGTTGGTAATCAGGTAAGAAAACGGATTGAGTTCGCTTTCGCCCCAGACGACAAGTGATATCGCGCCGCCGGATTTTGTTACCCGAAGCATCTCGCGCAAGGCAACAAGCGGATCGGGGAAGAACATTGCTCCAAGTCTACTGACCGTGACATCAAATGATTCGCTTTCGAATGGCAGCGAGTCAGCCGCGCACTGCCGAAACACGACGTTCGTTAGTTCGCGCCGCTGCCCCTCGTTCTGAGCTGTGACAACCATTTCCGCGACAGCATCAGTGCACGTCACCGAACCCTTTGGCCCAACTATTTCGGCTATGGTCAACGAAGGCTCGCCCGCGCCACCGGCAACATCAAGCACCGAATGCCCCTCAACGATGCCAGCCTCCTTGATGAGTGCGTGGGTGACAGGACTGAACATCGTGCGAATCGTACCGCAATGTTTTCGCCAGTATGCAGCTGATTCGCGCCACTCTCGCAGGACTGCGTCATTTTGATTTGTGCTCATTTGTGAAGACCTTGACTCTACATTCTCGGTCACCGCTCGCGCGTGTAATGACCTTGACTGTAAAGCTCAAAGTCCTTTCCTGGCTCTGCAATCTCAAAGACTTCTACGAAGTCATCCGGGCCTATTATCTTGTATGTCTCGCGGGCTCGGTATCCAGCGGGAATGTCCCCTCTGCCTTCAGTTGTAAAGACAATCGTTTTGCCATCTGCGCTGGAACCGGTCATTACAGCGTCATATTATGTTTCTCCCGTCATTAAAGAAATGAATTGTTTCAATCATAGCGATGGCGAGTCAATACCCGGATGCACATCCGAGACCTACAGATCTTTCTAAATGTGCTAAGCACTTGAACGATACACGTCCAATGAGGGTTCCTACATACAGTTAACATCGTCATTCGTCACGCGCTCGCAGTGGGCTTTACCTAACCGGTACCTTTGAGGAAGTCACGTCTGGAAGATATCCTTTGGTTCGATACATATATATCTTTGTGAATCGGCCTCCAGGTACAGCGCTCGATCCAAAGGTGAGAGAGTTTCTTAAATACGTCGGAGCCGCGAAGGGCAACAGGCCGTTGAGAAAGAGGATGCGATGCTGCCTCTTCCCGCGAACCTGGCCGGACAGCAACGGGCGAAGCTTCAGTGACAAAACAATATCGAATCGCCGTGATCCCTGGAGACGGAATCGGCAAAGAGGTCTTGCCGGAAGGCCTGCGAGTGCTCGACGCCGTCGCGACGATGGAAGGAATTCATTTCGCGTATGATCACTTCCCCTGGAGTTGTGACTACTACGAACATACTGGGAAGATGATGCCGAACGATGGCTTGGACCAAATACGCCATCATGACGCAATACTGCTCGGTGCCGTTGGCTTTCCAACAGTACCGGACCATGTCTCGCTCTGGGGTCTGCTGATTCCAATCCGCCGCAACTTTCAGCAGTATGTCAACCTTCGGCCAATACGCTTGATGCCGGGCGTTCGCTCTCCCCTGGCGAATCGTGAAGTGGGTGACATCGATTTCTACATCGTGAGAGAGAATAACGAGGGCGACGTGGTGGTAGGCTCAAATCTGTTCGGTGATATCCTGTCAGATCTGGGCCCGGCAATCACTGGGACAATCGGGATCGCCCCATCTGCCAACCTCAACCCCGAACGCAACTATCCATTTGTTACGTTTACCTTCCCTGCAGATTTAAGCCCTGATGGAGGAGGCTTATGAATAACAAGTCGACCTTCCCGAGCGTTATCATGCCAGCGCTTTTAGCAGAGTAGGGAGGCTTGATTTCCAGAGCGACAGCCAATATTGCGATGCAAACCAGGTCAGGACACAAGCCGCTCTACACGCACCTGTACTTTCAGGTGCTTGTGGCCATCGCATTCGGTGTAATCCTCGGGCACTTTTTTCCAGGACTTGCTACCAGGCTGAAGCCGCTTGGAGACGGTTTCATCAAGTTAATTAAGATGATGATCGCGCCGATCATCTTCACCACGGTCGTGGTCGGCATAGCGAAGATCGGCGACATGAGAGAGGTTGGACGTGTTGGCCTCAAAGCGATCGTCTACTTTGAGTTGGTCTCGAGCCTGGCCCTGGCGATTGGCCTGGTCGTTGTCAACGTCGTGCGCCCAGGAGCGGGGATCAATGCAGATGTGACCACCCTTGATGCTCACGCAGTCTCGACCTATGCCTCGAGCGCGAAATCATTTTCCACAGTAGATTTCATTATGCACATGATCCCCGATACCGTTGTAGGCGCGTTCGCGGGCGGGGAGATTCTTCAAGTGCTGGTCTTCTCGGTACTCTTTGGGCTGGGGCTGGCCCGTTTTGGTAACAAGGGCAAGCCGCTGGTGGATATCATCGATCAGCTCTCCCATGCTCTCTTCAACGTCATTGGGATCATCATGCGCGTTGCTCCAATCGGAGCTTTTGGCGCCATGGCATTTACCATCGGCCAGTACGGAATCGGCTCGCTGTTTTCGCTCGGCAAGTTGATGGCCTGCGTTTACATCACATCCCTGCTCTTCATATTCGTGGTCCTGGGAACTATTGCACGTCTCACAGGCTTCAAGCTGTGGCAATTCCTCCGCTATATCAAAGAGGAGATTCTGATTGTGTTGGGGACTTCCTCATCAGAAGCTGCCCTGCCGCGAATGATTAGTAAGATGGAGAATGTCGGATGTGCCAAACCTGTGGTTGGGCTTGTCATTCCCACCGGGTACTCTTTCAATCTGGACGGAACTTCGATTTATTTAACCATGGCAGCTGTCTTCGTTGCGCAAGCGACCAATGTGTCGCTAAGCCTGGGCCAACAGCTCATGATTCTTGGCGTCCTTCTATTGACTTCCAAGGGGGCCGCGGCCGTGACCGGCGGTGGGTTTATCACTCTGGCAGCAACTCTCTCCACCGTCGGTACTGTTCCCGTGGCAGGCTTGGCGCTTCTTTTGGGCATCGATCGATTCATGTCTGAGGCCAGGGCCATCACCAATCTAATTGGGAACGGAGTGGCAACTATGGTGATCGCCAAATGGGAGGGAGCCCTCGACATGGAACGTGCCCGTACTGTGCTGGTCGCAGACACAGAAGCGGTGGCGGATGAACCCGAAGCCGTGGCAGATACCGAAGCGGTGTTTGCGCTCCATGTGCCTGAGCCAGCCAATCCAAAGCGATAACTCAGCTGAATTCAATCTGGCCCCACTCGCTGAATTCGTTGCGCCGCCGGCTGCAGAATCGTTTAAGATTTTTCCCGTCGGCTCTGGACGAAGAAAGTTGGTTTCGTAGTCCATCGTGAAAAGCGGATGAGTGCGGAAGCGGTTTGGATCGAAGTAGGACCAAAGGACGTGCGATCGTGTTTAGTCATTTTCCAAAAACAATGATGGCGAACTGGAACGAACGAAAACCTTCTATTGTTTTTGATTGCGAGAGCGTTAAGGATACCTACAACGAAATGAATGCGCGAGGTGTTATCTTTAGCCAAACGCCGCAGGCGATGTGTCTTAGCGCTGCTTGATGCCGGTGCAAACGTTGATGCGGTTCGCGCCGACGGCATGCGTCCCATTAACCGCGCGCTGAAACTGAGTAACCACACCGCTAAACGTGCCGGCATTCTGGCTGGCGGGCGGCTCGCTCGAGGCGCTACCTACAATATCTACATCGCCGCAGTTAATGGCGATCACGATTACGTGAAAAAAGAGCTGCTCCGCGACCCGGCGCTGGCCAATTTCGAGGATAGCTCTCATTGTCGACCCATCTCGGCGGCTGCCCGGCGTAATGATCTGGAAATGGTTAAGCTGCTTCTCGAGCACAGCGCCGATCCCAGTCTGCCGGAGAAAGGAGCGCCGCTTGGAGAGGCGCTATGGATCGCCGTTTATCAGAAACAGCCGGAAATGGCGAAGCTGTTGCTTAAGCATGGAGCGAACCCGAATACTGCGCCGGAGTCGAGCGGCAGCGCCCTGCTTCAGGCACGGGGTGTGACGACTATCTTACGCCGATATAAATGCAGTTGACGAAGAATATCGTTCGACACCGCTGGGCGTCGCAGCTCGTTGGGGTCGAAGAGAGATGGTCCTATTTCTGCTAGAGCGCGAGGCTGATCCGAACAGAGAGTCATTGCAAGACGCTTTGAAGACACGCATAAGATTTTGGACAGAAGGCAATATGGCCTACGCAACAACGGCCATCCTTACCTGATCAAATCGCGCCTTCTTCCCATTGAGCCGGAGCCCGCCACGAGGGCTGGAGATTTCTCTATATGCAGCATTTTCTGTTCATTACATTGCAATGGCGACCGCCAGTTCGCGCTGACCTGGAGATCTTGAACTCATGGTGAAAGATTACTGATGCCTTGTAGTCGCCGCGCCCACTTAACTCGGACGTTGGCAGACAAAATCATGGAGAAACTGATGGAACCAAGGCTGGAATGTGTGCAACCTGTTCTAATGTCCCGCAACGTGGGCAACTCCATTCGCTTCTACGAGAGACTCGGCTTCGCCTTGGCCGGCCAGGACGCACCACACGATCCAAAGTACGCGCGTATGCGGCGAGATGACGTAGAACTTCATTTTCAATGGCACGACGCAAAGGAATGGGATTATCCCAACGATCGACCTACGTACCGTTTCATAGTTGCCGATGTGGACGGACTCTATAAACAATTCCAGGAACGCGGCGCACTGGTCGACGCTACAACTGTGACTGAAACGCCGTGGGGCACTCGGGAATTCCACGTGCGAGACCCCGAAATGAATGGTTTGCAATAGTTTTTCTTGCTTGTGTATATCGTGAGTTGGAGCTTTTGGACTGCTGCGGCAGCAATCTCCGACTGGAGCGCTTCGCCGCCTCCCGAACTCGCGTTATTAGCTGTCCTGCTCTTTCTCTTTGGTACTATCGCGCCGTCACTGGTAGCCCTTTTGCTTACCGCGCGAGCCAGCGGTCGTGAGGAAACGCTCACATTGCTTCGCCGGACCGTCCGGTGCGAGGTGGGTGCACGATGGTATGTCTTTGCGATTACCTACATGGCCGCAGTCAAGTTCACCGTCGCCCTGCTGCATCGTATCGCGACCGGCGCGTGGGCCAAAGTTCGGTCAAACTCCCTGGTACATCATGGCGATAGCGATTGCTTCTCGACACCCGTGCAAGCGGGTGAAGAGATCGGTTGGCGCGGGTATGCGCTTCCAAGATTGATAAAACATTTCGGACTCGCGCAAGCGAGCATTGTGTTAGGAGTGATTTGGGCGTGCTGGCACTTGCCTTTCTTCTTCATTCCTCGGAGCGACAACGCGGGGCAGGCCTTCCCGGTTTACCTGCTGGCAGTGACGGCGCTTTCCGTCCCGATGGCGTGGCTCTACTGGCGGACCAATGGAAGCCTCTTGCTAACTATGTTGATGCACGCTGCCATCAACAACACTGCGAGCATTGTATCCTCTCCTGCGTCGGCGGCGACCAATCCTTTTACGCTGAGGCAGTTTCACTGCATGGCTCACTGCTGGCGTGTTATGGCTGGGCGCTGTTTTTTTCTCGTGGAGAATGCCTAAGGCCGAATCGTCGCAGGAGATCTGACTCTTAGTAACGTGGAGGATGGTCAATTGCACGCGTTGCTGGCGCCCCTTGCGAGCGAATGGGTCGCGACCATTCTTGGGTTCACGGAGATTGACCGAGGTAGCCGACTCTACAAACATTACTCGGGCAGTAGAGAACAGAGTATCCGTGATCCGTGCCGATGTCGCAGGCCGCACTGACAGCCTGGTGTCCTACGGATCATCTGAGATCGTCGACGCGGACGGCATGGTGCTTCAGTCAGCACGGCAACTTGGTTCGGACCTCATCGTGGCTGAGATTGAAACAGTACTTCGTCAACGTGTAGGCGCGTAAGTGACAAGGATTGAATGATTCGCGCGATTGTGTTCGATATTGACGGAGTTTTGAGCTCCCGCATAACACGAAGATGGCGAGATATTTCGCGACGCCGAACCTTCACAGTTGAATAGCAAACCGTTTGAGGATCTCGCGGCGCCCGTGGCTGGTGATGCTCAAGGCCCTGCTGTCGAGGTCCTCAAGCACCCATTTTCTTTTTCGCGCAATTCTTAAGAGGGCGGCGCCCAACGCTCCTGCCAGATGAGGCTGTCGCTCACTCCAGTCCAAACATTCATACGCAAATCTTCGACGCGCGGCCCGCGTTTCCTCAAGATCAATTCCCAGCGACCCGAGCCCCTTCACTCCATCGATACTGAGGTCGCAGGAATTCCCTTTGCGCGAACTAATTGACAGCCATCCCATTGACTTAAAACGGCTGTGAAGCAACACACCCAACTTGCCGGCGATGTGATCGTAACAAGTCCGCGCAAGGACGAGGCGACTTGGGGTATTTGCCACGAACCTTTCGCATGAGCCGCCGGCAATGATGCTTAGCGCTTCCAGCGCGGCGGCAACGTCGGGGCCATGCAAACTGTAATAGCGATGCTTTCCCTGCGCGAGCATTTTGACCAGACGCTCTGACTTGAGTCGATTCAGATGCACGCTGGTGGTCGACGGCGTAACGTCAGCCACCACTGCAAGCTCAGTACTTGTCCGCGCATGGCCGTCCAGCAGGCAGTAAAGGATGCGCACTCGGGCTGGCTCGCCGATAGCCGCGGCAATTTTGGAGACAGCGAGATCCGGATCGTAGTTTGCGTCATTCATTCTTTGAGCCATTCTTCAGTATTAACCCATCTTCGACACTCACACTTTGATGACAAACGAATTGTTATTGTTTAGATCCTGCTAGATTCTAAACGACTCGGATTTGGAAATATCGCTGACGTACGTCGTGAATTCCTGACGGTTAGGATCCGATCGAAGGAGTATTGATGACCATCGTTTGTATCATCCGCTATCAAATCGATCCGTTCCAGCGCGACGCGTTCAAGAAATACGCTCAGAAATGGGGAGGGATCATTCCTCGATGCGGAGGAGACCTGGTCGGATACTTTTTGCCGCATGAAGGTACCAATGACGTGGCCTGGGGCCTGATCGGGTTCGATAGTCTTGCCTCGTATGAGGCTTACCGAACGCGCTTGAGATCAGATCGTGAAGCAATTGAAAACTTCACCACGGCACAGACAAAGCGGTTCATAATTCGTGAGGAAAGAAACTTTGTGGAGGTCGTCGATGGAACATTAGGCATAGCTTCGACACTGATTGGACCAGCGTGATGCGCGGTTTAAGAACAGGCTCGCGTTTGGTGTATACTTCTATTTCATTCCCTCCAACGGTTCCGTTCCCCATTTTCCCGATTCCCTCGTTTGAAATCGTGCGGGTCTGTGTGAAATATCTGCGTTAGTAATGAAGTGAATATGAAAATTGACGCACCCGGGAATCGCGCAGGACCGCACTCTCGTGCAGGCACTCTATTGGCTGGATCAGGCTCTCGGCGGAACCGGATTTTCGGTGCCGTTCGGGTTGCTAATCGCAGGCATATCAATTTCTGCTGGACTCATGAAGTTACTACCGAAGTGGATTGTCATTCCGGGACTCTTAATCGCGATCTGTGGCGAATTGAGTTGGATTAACCTGATCGTTCCCAAGGCGCTTTTTCTCGTGCCGCTTACGCGCTTTCCGGGATTCATCTGGCTAATCGCCGCCGGATTTGCCATGCCGAAAACGGTCGCTCGATCATGACGAAAACGATTCGAGGCTTCGTACTCTTTGAGTGCGTCGCCTTCATGGCCGCCGCCTTAACACACTTCGGCGTGTTGGTCCACGGCTACGAACACCAGAAAGCCGGCACTGCCGAGAGCGTGATCTCTCTCGTGCTCCTAGTCGGGTTAATTCACACTCTGATTTGGCCTCAATGGACGCGTGGAATCGGTTTGACAGTTCAGGGATTCGCGCTGGTCGGAACTCTAGTCGGTATCTTCACAATCGTGATTGGCATCGGCCCCCGAACAATTCCCGATATCGCTTACCACATCGTCATTGTTGCCGTGCTGGTTTGGGGATTGGTTACAACTTCGCGGGCGCGGCAATAGCGAGCGGTCGGGTCCTAGAGTATGAATCAAAACACAAATGTACATCGCTTAATCTGAGAATGTGCTGGTGCCAGGGGTGGCGTCAAACGGTGGGTCAAACAGTATAGTCGCCCTCGACCCTTCTACCGCGATGCCTCCTCGATCTCCTGGCGTAATCGAACCGAACCGCTCCGCGTAAACTTCAGGCAGAGGACGCGCGTTCGGCGGGGCCACCCACAGTCGCAACAGGTGGCGTTTGCGCTCAGGTTCCGGGAAATCCTCGAACGCGGTTCGATCGTGCAAAATGGTGTGATTGTGCACGAACTGCATATCGCCGGGTTGAAGCTCCATCATCAAGTTCAGGACCGGGTCGTTCGCCAGTCCGTCGAACAGATCCAGTGCCTGGATCTGACGGGGGCTGAGCGGCGCGACCCCGGGAAAGCGTCGGGCCGACTCGATGTATTGCCTCTGGTAAATCGCCGAAAGCAGGCCCTCATGCCAGTTGAAGACCGGAATGGAGAAATAGGGTTTGCGGCCTTCAGGAACTTCACCACGTCGGTCCGTTTCAATCGGATCGAGCAAAACTCTGAGGAGGTCCGGCCTGCGGCGGCGCATCTCATTGAAGATCGCGGTGGACGATACCAGGTTTGACAAGCCACCCGATTTCGCAGACCTCAGACACAACAGCCCCACGACGTCACAGGAGTCGGTGTGGTGGGTTTGGCGTTCACGGGTCTGGTAAATCCGCGCGTTGGGATCCATGCTCGAGCGTCCAAGGTCCTTAACATGCCCAAGCAAGTGCCCTTCGGCGTTTTGCATCCGCAGGCGGCCAAGGTGAACCCCAATAGCGAGAAACGCAATTGCCGCTTCGCGTTTGGTCCAACGCTCGACCGGCAGGGCCTTTATCAGCACGAAGCCGCGGCCACTTAGCACCTCTTCCAGTAACTTCTGAAGGCGCGGGCCCAGTGTAGGAAGCAGGACGTCCTCGATATTGATCGACGTGAGGTCAACGGATGATTTTTCTAATTCATTGGCCGCGCTTTCCACTTCGGCAATCTCGGCTTCGGATAGGCGTTCGATCCAGTCAGTGCGTTCCTTAAGATCCGTACCGTACCAGGCCGAAGCGTCGTCAATCTCAGCCGGCAAACTAGTATCAGGTGGTAAAGAATGAATGACGGAACTCATGACTCTCTCGAACTCCCCAGTGTCTCCGCAATCATCTCTGGTAGCCGCTCCCCGTCACGGCTACTAATAGTCCGAGTTGAGGCAGCTGGACTCATCGCAAGCGGTTAGACTCCAGCGATTCCCACAGCACGATGCCGTTTCCGGGCGCACCTTTCAAGAGCGGCTGTCAAGGCTTCCACGCCTCGAAGCAATTCACGATCATCCACAGCCCCGAATCCCAGCAAGAGACCTTCAGGTGTTTGTTCCTCCAAGGCGAATCGGTTGATGGGGATGACTTCGACATTGCATTCAGCCGCAGCTTGCGCAACAGCTTCGGCATTTAATCCATTTGCCAGCCATCCTACAGTATTCACCCCAGCCTCGGTTTCCGGTATCGTGAGAAGCTCCCCCAACTTTCGTTGAACAGACTCACGAAGCACCGCCAGGCGGCTGGCATAAAGTTCCCGCATACGACGAATGTGCCGTCCAAAATGTCCCTCCGTTATGAAATCGCAGAGGATCGCTTGATCGATGACCGCAGAGTGGCGGTCCATGATGTACCTCGCCGCTGCGAACTTGTCGATCAGCCCGGCTGGCACGACGAGATACCCCAGGCGCAAACTTGGAAAGAGCACCTTACTGAAGCTACCTGCGAATATCACCGAGTCACTCTGATCCAGACCCTGAAGAGCGGGAATTGGACGGCCAGAGTAGCGGTATTCGCTGTCATAATCGTCTTCAAAGATCAATCCTCCTGTACGTCGTGCCCATTCCATGAGCGCCAGACGTCGGTCAAGAGTCATTGTTACTCCTAAGGGAAACTGGTGGGCAGGAGTGACATAAGCGAGTTTGGCTCGGTCGCACCGCCGTTGGCCCTCATCGACGTTGAGGCCGTTCATGTCAACTGGAACGGGAATTATTTTCGCGGCGAACGCTTTGAGCATGGCCGTTACAAGGAAGAAGCAAGGATCTTCCACCCATACTGGATCGCCGGGATCGAGCAACAAATGCGCCGTTAGGTCCAGCCCCTGCTGGATGCCCGCGACAATGATGACCTGGTCGGTTGTGCATCTCACGCCACGCGCGGTCCCAAGATAATCGGAAATGGCTTCCCGCAAAGGCCGGTATCCCCGAGGATCCACGTCGGCCAAAAGAGCTCGCGTGGCTCCGCGCAGACGCCGCGAAGCAATCTGCGACCACAGAGTGATAGGAAATTCATCCAAAGCTGGTTCAGCCGCACGGAATGCGCGAGCCGGCTGACTTCTTGCATCAGCCGCATCTCCGAGACGTTGGGCATATTGTGAGAGCGATGGTGGCAATTTCTTAGCTTCATCGACTGGGCCGGCATCGCGTTTTGCCTGAAGGAAGTCCTCGGGAAGTAGAGTGTTCACATAAGTTCCTGCGCCTACGTTGCCCTCCAAGTAACCCTCCGCATGCAACTGCTCGAACGCGGTGACCACGGTGCCCCGGGAAACCGCGTAAATTCGCGCGAGTTCTCGAGTGGAAGGAAGCCGCATGCCACGCCCTAGACGCCCGTCCAAAATGGCAGAGCGAACTTCGTTATATACCCACTGAAATAAGACCGTTCCTGGCTGGCGTTCCCGAACAACGAGATCGAAGGATGAAGTCTTTTTAGTCATTGCTAAATGGTACATCTAATATCCTCAAAATGGACCTTCCATCAGGACCCCCATCCGCCTAAGCTCGACGGGAAAGTAAAGGAGTCAATCATGGGTACGAAGGAGAGTAATGTGGAAGTGATGCTCGAGATCTTCGACGCGATCGAACACCGTGATCCGCAACAATCGAATCTCCAACCAGTGGTCGACCTCTTTCATACCGATGTCGAATTTCACTGGCCGCCATCGTTGCCGTACGGTGGAACTTCACGTGGTCTGCAGGTCGAGCGTCCGACTTGGCAGGGCACGTGGGATAGTCTGCAACCGACTACGGCTGAACGACGGATGGATCCACGCGTAGTGGCAGCTGGCGAAGCGGAGGTCGTAATACTCTGGCGTCAGAGAGGATTGAGCCCTGTGGGAGATCGAATTGATACTCCAGTATTGGCACTCTATCAGCTCCGCGATGGGAAGCTCGCCCGCGCCCAGATGTTCTACTTCGATACCGCTGGGGTGCTTAGTTTCTTGTCGAAGGCCATGGTTTCTGATGGGCCATGGTATGCGCCAATGGGTTGAATGAAGTCAGTAACGACTCTGAATATTTGCGATGGGTTTCTAATGACGCGCGAACACCTGAGATGACGAACAACTATGAATTACGACTTACCAGGTGCGCCGCTATATTCTTGCGTCTCACACTCGCCGGGGGCTTCCTAACAGCGGTGTCTGATCGTTTTGGCCTTTGGGGACCGCCAGGTCCCACGTATGGTGGGTGAGTCTCTCGATTCATTCATACGAACAATTGCGAATCGGAAATGAAAATCTTTATTGCTGGCGCGACTGGCGCACTGGGAATGCCTTTGGCGCGCGCTTTGGTCGCTGAGAATCACGAGGTCATCGGGCTCGCTCGATCTCCTGAAAAAGGGAAGGTGTTGGAGCAGGCACGAGCAGGGGTTGCCGTCGCTGACGTTCTGAATGCAAGCGCTTTGGAACAGGTTCTGCGATCAGTCGAGCCAGACTGGGTAGTAGACCTACTGACAGCTATTCCCAAGAATGGCCCAACACGAGTTTCGCACATGAAGGCGACGAATGAACTTCGCGTTAAGGGAACTGCCAACCTGTTGAGAGCGGCAATCGCAGCCGGAGCCAAACGAATTGTGGGTGAATCCATGATCTTCGTCTACGGATTTGGTGATCATGGCGATGCGGAAAAGACAGAAGATGATACGCTCCAAACGCGCGAGGCGAAGGCTTCGTTGCAGGAAATTGTTGATGCCATTCGCTCGCTTGAAGATCAATTTCTGGCAGCGAATAAGCAAGGCCTAATTGAAGCGATCCCCTTGCGTTTCGGACTTGTCTACGGTTCGGACCCAATTACGGAACGCATGCTTCACATGCTTAAGAAGCGACTGTTGCCAACTGTCTCCGGCGCTAATGGCATCTGTTCATGGGTTCATGCGAGCGATGTGGTCAGCGGAACCATTGCCGCGCTGGAGCGTGGCCTCCGGGGGCAAGTCTACAACATTGTGGACGACGATCCCGTCAGCCTGAATGACTTTATGACCTATGCGGCGAGAGTCGCTGGTGCGAAGTGTCCATTTTCTATTCCACTCTGGCTATTGCGATTGCTCATGCCCTATGTAGCAGTCTTCTCCTCTACTCGCTTGCGAATCAGTAACCAGAAAGCAAAGCGCGAACTTCAATGGGAACCTAAATTTCCTAACTACCGAATTGGGCTGCAGCAGGTAATAGCCGAGTATGAACATTACCTTGGACCACGGACACCGGTTTGACGGTAAAAATTCAGATAAGGGAGGGAGTATGAGTAATGCATATGAGGCGAAGACATCACTGTTTCGCCGGTTGCATCAAGGGCCTTCAATCCTGGTATTACCCAACGCGTGGGATGTCGCCAGTGCAAAGATCTTTTCCGCGCTGGGCTTTCCAGCGATTGCCACAACGAGTTCCGGCATCGCGAATTGCTTGGGATATGCAGACGGAGAAAACATTCCCCTGGATGAGATGCTTTTCATGATCAAGCGCATCGTCAAGGCCGTTGAGCTTCCAGTGACGGCGGATATTGAAGCGGGTTACACGAATGAAATGGAAGAGCTATCGCGCATTATTGCGTCAGTTATTCGTTTAGGCGTAGTAGGAATCAACTTGGAAGACTCCTCAGCATCGGACGAACTCATTGATATCGATCTGCAGACTGAGAAACTACGGACTGTTCGTGATGCCGCTTTGTCACTGGGCGTCAACCTTTTCATTAACGCGCGCATCGACGTTTACCTGCTCGGAGTGGTTGAACCAGAAGCGCGCTTTCGCAATACCGTTGACCGCGCTCGTGCCTATAAGGCGGCGGGCGCTGATTGTATCTTTATCCCAGGAGTCGCAGACGAACGAGTAATCGGCAGCCTCGTTAAGAATATTCCCGGGCCGATCAACATTCTGGCCGTGGCAAATACGCCGCCAACGGAAGTACTGGAAAAGATCGGAGTCGCGCGCGTTAGCATGGGCTCAGGCCCGGCGCGAGCGTGTGCGACTTTGGCTCATCGAATTGGTCGAGAGCTGCTCGATCAGGGCACGTACTCAAGTTTTACCCAAGACGTCATGACCTACAAGGAAATGAATAGCCTATTCCCGGCGAGATGAGAAGCGAGGCATGAATACTCATTTAAAAACGAAGCTAAGGATCGTTGCCCATGCACGAGATATCAATCCGCCACGCCGAGCTTGAAGACCATCAACCGATCATCGCAGTCCTTGATGATTGGTGGGGCGGGCGTCAAGCAAGCGGTGCCCTTCACAAGCTCTTTTTCATCCACTTCCGCGAGACGAGTTTTGTGGCGGAGGAAGAAGGAAGGCTGATCGGATTTCTCGTGGGATTTCTATCCCAAACCTTTATTGATGAGGCTTACATACACTTTGTCGGCGTACATCCTGAGCGGCGAAAAGGAGGGCTCGGACGAAAGCTGTACGAACGGTTCTTCGACGCCGCGCGTAAGAATGGACGCAATACGGTTCGCTGCATTACGTCTCCCGTGAACAAAGCTTCCATCGCTTTCCACCTTCGCATGGGTTTTGAGATCGAGACGCAGGAGACTGAAGCCGACCACTCGCATTGTTCACGACAATATCGACGCCGCCATGGGTGCGAGCCGATTTCATTTTCCACCTGCACCATGATGACCGTGTGTTCGTTTGTGTCTACTTCGCGTAAATGACGCATGAAAGCCGCAAATGCGCGTGCGTCGGCTTCGAGATTTTCTTTGCCGAAGGGAGAAAGTATCTCCATGCCGGCCCAGCTTTGTCTTGCGAGCGCGGGAAACGTTCTTGGTTTCTCTTTACCCAGGCTGGTGCATAACACGACATGCTGTTCTTCCATGACGCAAACCATAAGGGAACAAGATGCAGGTTGTGTTTGCGTGCGTCCTGGATCAGTCCATCAACCAGAGTAAAGTCGTACTTCCCTTCGGTGGGTTCTATCAATTCCCAATACACTGGCATCAGAACGGTATTGAGATTTAGTGAAGCAAGTTTCGGCCAGATCGGTCGCATGTATTCGACACTCGATGACGACGAGTTTCCCAATTCGCCTGCAAGCACAAGAAACGGCTTATCGTCTACAACGAGCTATGTAGCCAAACCGTGTTTACGCAGGTAGGGAGGACGAGATTGTTGGGCGCCGGCATTTCGCGTGAAGCAGCTTGCGAGGATTGCAACCGTCGTAATCAGTGCAACGGCGTGTTGGTTCAGTTTGTTTATGTTAGGAGGCCCATAGTCCTGACCAGTAGAACGATTCTTTACACTAGGGTCTCCAGTGGGTGGTGGTGCGTGATCTTCTTTCGCCGGAGGCCCGAGCAATTCAGTGAAGACAGGCTTTAGAGCGTCGGCCCACACCTGATACCCTTTGACGTCGAGGTGTAACTCGTCTTTGTTCGCCATTCTTTCGAAAAACCTGCCGTCGCTGTCGGCAAGCTTGTCGTTGATATTCAGATATCTAATCTTTTTCCCGTCTGCAAATTTCGCTATCCGTTGGTTGATCTCGTTGATGATAGGCATTACCAACATGTTGTCGTTGCGTGGGAAGATCCCCATCAACACAATCGTGGCGCTCGGTGCCTTTCGGCGGCAGACATCGAGAATGGCTTTGATCCCGCGTGTAATGTCTTTGATCCTTGGATCGTCGTTGCCTTGCGTAGAGTTGTTTCCGACGTTATTGGTGCCGGCGAGCAAGACAATAATTCTAGGGTTTACGTTATCCAACTCTCCGTTGTTAAGACGCCACAGTATGTTCTGGGTCGTATCGCCGCCCCAGCCGAAATTGGCGGCATTCCAGCCGAAAAAATTCTTCTGCCAGTTCGCCAGAAAGTGTTTGTATTGTTCGTCGCTGGTACCCCAACGTCTCGTGATTGAGTCGCCTTCGAAATAAACATCAATCCGGCCCTGCTTCGCCTTCTGGACCAATTCTGAGTGCGCAAGCATTGAGTTACGGTCGGCTCGCGGCGACGGCTCGTCAGCGGCTCCCGGTTTGCTCACTGGCATCTGAGCCGGCCTCACAATCGTGGCAGCGTGCACAAGGAGTAAGCTCAACACAATTATTCGTAAAACAGCTCGTTGATTTTTCATGCTAACTTTTAGCCTGCGTTATCTGGAAGAAGGTCACGCCCGAGGGAAGGTGGTCATCCAGGTGTGAAGGGCGTCGGACTAACAAGCATGAGGTGCGTCGGACTAACAAGCATTCAGTACGCTGAAAGCATTGGCCAATTTCAGCCCAGGGGTTTGCCTTGAAACCCTGGGGATAAAGGCGCCCATCTATTTCGTCGCAACTCTGAAGGAGTTGCGACAGTTCTGCGATTAATGGCGACGCAACCCCTTCAGGGTTGCGTCTTTTATTAAATGGTGAACCTCTTTTCCCAGGGTTGCCAAAGCTCAACCCTGGGCTGGAATTGGCGAACACCTTTGGTGTTAGTCATAGGTGGCTACGGAGGGCCACCCCTACAATTGCGCTCGGTTACCGTTTGTTCGCGGGCCTGCAGTCACCAAACCCACATCAGACGCAGCAACATCCGAAACATTTCACTTTTTAAATAGTTTTTTTACGACATTCGAAGCGCACGCCCGGATCGAAATACGTGCACTGACGGCAGCTATGGAGAGCAGCGTTGCAGTTTGGGCAAGAGCTGTCGACGTTGATGTTCGGCGGAGCCTTTGCTCCGCACGCGGCGCACTTCAACGTCTCGGCAAATGCCATCATTCTTGGCGAGCGGGGTCCTTCACGATCCTGAGGCTTTGATTGCGGCTTTGATTGCGGCTTTGGTCGCTGCGACTCGCGATCGCTTTCCATATAGCCGCGCTGACGGTATTTGCGGTCGCTCATCTTATTAGCTCCACATGATTGATCGAACCGCATCTTCCCGGAACTGAATGACATTACCATCGGGATCGGTCGCCTCACACGCTCGGAAACCGCGCGCCTCCCACTCTTTGGGCGTAGCTGGCCATGATACTCTCCGCAACCTATCCTAAATGTCCGACATGCTTCAGTTTGTCGTCAACATTCGCAACTACGCAAGCTTGAAAAAACACGAAACCAAATGTCCATGTCCGACACGCTTCAGCTTGTCGTCAACATTCGCAACTACGCAAGCGTGAAAAAACACGAAACACACATGTCCGGCTTCAGCTTGTCGTCAACATTCGCAACTGCGCAAGCTTGAAAAACGCGAAACCACATGTCCGACATTTGATTGTGCGTTTCTGATAGCTTGAGTATACAATGGCATAGCCTTAATTCAGTTAAATCCTCACAGAGGGTTTCACGTGGGACGCCTCAACTACCACGAACTCACAATACGCAAACGCCCTCACTTCCAGCCGTTGCAGGGAACGCTATTCGTTACCTTTCGACTTGCCGACTCAATTCCAAAATCGACAGTTCGCTACTACAAGGCTAAGCGCGACTGGCTGAAGGATCAGCTAAGACGAGTCGAACGGATCTTGGCGGAGGCCCAGTCGGCCGAACACGCAAGTTGGCTTACACAACTTGAGCAACTGAATCGTGAATGGTTCTTAAAGTGTGAGGATATTCTGCATCGGGAAGCTGTTGGTCCGGCATGGATGCGTGATGACAGAGTCGCCGATAAAGTGGCAGAGAATCTTCATCAGCTCGATGGTGATGCCTATCGATTAGACGCCTTCTCCGTCATGTCAAACCACGTGCATACCGTCTTTCGGCCGCTGGTCAGCAGCGAACTAATGGAGGAGATTCTCCGGTCTCAGGACGATAGTTTAGCTCGAATACCAGCGTTGTCTAAGATAATGCACACACTAAAGGGTCGCAGTGCGAGAGAATGTAACCTGATATTGGGTCGATCAGGCCCTTTTTGGGAACACGAGAGTTTCGACCATGTGATCCGCAACGGGAAATTCCATAAGACAATTCGTTACGTTTTGAACAATCCAGTAAAAATCGGTGTGGTGCAGAATTGGGAAGATTATCGATGGAACTATTGCCGCAGGGAATGGATCGAGAGATTTCGCATGGGACGCCGAGATTAGCAACACTCCAGCTACCATAAATGCGACATCCGAATGTCCGACATGCTTCACTCGGGATTGGCAAGGCTCAATCTGCGACGTTACGGGTAGTATTATCGCTTGAGTGTCCATGATCTCGGCGACAAACTGAAGCATGTCGGACACGCGGCTGTCGCATTTACGGTAGCTTGAGTTTTGGGAATCATTGCGACAAGCTGAAGCATGTCGGACACGCGGCTGTCGCATTTACGGTAGCTTGAGTTTTGGGAATCATTACGACAAGCTGAAGCATGTCGGACATTTGGTGGTGCAGTTTCTTTAAGGGTGAGTGTTGGTGGCCTTGACGACAAGCTGGACAATCCGGATGGTGTGTTGGTCAACGGCAAGTTTCCGAATGGGCTGA